>Ga0310811_10000773_pt1 | contig 40951 bp, 47 predicted proteins | sample YCmetagenome_FD_207642 | JGI IMG/M metagenome (GOLD analysis project Ga0310811, IMG submission 207642) | Soil microbial communities from experimental microcosm in Duke University, North Carolina, United States - YC | ecosystem: Engineered > Artificial ecosystem > Soil microcosm > Unclassified ...
CCCGCCCACCCGGGCGACATCATCCCGGAATCCTGGGCGAGACTAAATCGGAACCCCGGGCGCCATCATTTCGGAATGGTGGGCGACATCATCTCGGAATGATGGGCGACTTGCCCCGGAATCACCAATCAGAGGAGCGTATCGAACAAATTGAATCGCATCCCCCAAGCCTTGCTCTGGCCATAATAGAATGGGGCCATTAGTCGATACCTTGCTGGACCACATAGGTTGTGGATAAGGGCGTCTGTGCGTCGCGCTGTCCTTTGTCCGCCACCGCCATTCGTGAGTATCCCAACCTTGTTGGAAGAAACCAGCTTTCAACAAGATTAAGCTGAAATGATAGCACACTTCAGGAGACTGAAGATTAGGTTTGAGATCAAGGGCCTTACGAAAACAAGAAATTGCCTCGCTTAATAGGCCAATTTCTCCGAGAGAAGTGGCTAGATTGTTGTAAGCAGATAGGAACTCCGGTGCCATTTCGACGGCTTTGCGGTAACACGCGATTGCCTCATCAAACTGTCCGATATCTTGGAGCACCGCGCCTAGATTATAGTAGGCTTCGGGCAAAGTGGGTTGCAGTTCGATCGCTTTGCGGGAACAAATGATTGCCTCCTCGATTTGTCCCAGCTCGTGGAGCGCTGCACTCAGGTTATTGTATGTCGATGCGTCACTGGGGGCGAGTTTTATAGCCTGGCGATAGCAACCGACCGCTTCGCCCAGTTGCCCTCGTTCCTTGAGTGCTGCGCCGAGGTTGTTATGTGCCTGCGAGAAGTTAGGTGCGATTTTGACAGCCATCCGAAAGCTTTTGATGGCTTCCTCTAACCGGCCCGCGCGATGAGAATGGAAGGCTGTTTCGAATAGCATTTGGACGGTTTGGGCCGTGTCTTGCTGCATGCTGACACGTTGCTTCAATGCGGCGCGGCGCTGTTGGCGGTTCATTGGCTAATTACTTTAGTCAAGAGTGATGGGAGGCGTTAGGTTAGGCTGGTTTGGTTACCGGTCATTGGCTCTTGGTCTTAAGGGACGAGTGGCGACAAACGCGAATATGGCGCTGATGCTATAAGCGAAAGAGCCAAGGTGCCCGATTGAGGTTCCAGTCGTCATTGCCCACCCGCCTAGGAAGATGGCGTATGCGCCGAGATAGAGACCGATGAACGTGACGTAGGACAAGAGCCTAATCTTACGATATGCGACTGGGCGGTCCCGCTCTTTGGGGGCCTGGTAGGCTTCAAAAGTTCCGACCGGCCGCCCTAAGCAGTCCAACTCCTGTTGCTGATTAATTTCGGTCATTAGTGTCTCGCTCGTTTGATAGTCGGACATTCGTCTTCTACCATCCATAACCAGGGGGAATCAGCGATTGCGTACGCTGCGCGATGTCGATGCCGAGTTCCCCAACGGCATGTGCGACAGCCAGGCGGCCGTCTCTTATCCGCGAAGCCCAGCCGGTGAAGATGACTCCGGCCGCACTGGTGACTCCACCAAGAATGCCCAGGATGGCGGCGCGCTCGTTCATAGCCTCAAGCGCGGCGATTCCACCGCCCACAGACATCAAGGCCGCGAACGAGGGAAGCGCCCACGAGAGGCAGTCAATGACCTTAACCCATTCTGCCGGAGGTTCCTTGGGAGGATTGAGTAACGGGCTGGTCTGGTTGTCGCTCATGCGTCTACTCCAAGGTGCTGCCACGGGGCCTCAACAAGGCGATCTTTGGGGAAGCGCAGCGCGGCCCAGCCGGCACAAGCGCGGTCATGCTCATGGCACCAGAATGGCGTGCCTTCCATTGCGCTTTTCAAGGCGCTCATGAGAGTTTCCGGGCTTCCGTTCGCCAGGTGATCGCCGGCACGGAAAGCGCAGGTCGCACAGCGCCGATCCTCTTTTCCTGCCATCTCGAGATCGCAGAGGCGGGCCAGCTCGCGCCCCAGCTCGCGACCTTCTTCGGTCGCGACATTCGGCCGGAGCCCGGCGGCGCTCCTTTGGTTGCATTGGTTGTCAGGCATGGACAGAGTCCTTCCTTTGTCGGCCCAGTGACCGACTCGACCGCCATACATTTACGCATTTCATTATCATTTTTCGTTAGCGCTCGCAGCCGCCTTCTTTAACGCTTCTTCCGCCTTTTTTCGTCCTTCCTCCGCCCTAGCTTTGACTGCTTCACGCGGATCTTCCACCAATAGACCAGCTTCCCACAGGTACATCTGCAGCACAAATGACTGAAACCCCTCGTTAAATATCCTTTCTAACAGGTGATTTGGAACTCGAATTTCTTGGAGAATTTTGAAGTGATATAATACACCCAAAGCCCGACTCATCTTTTCTAGTATCAGGATGAACTCATTATACGGAAGCTGATCGCGAGACGTGCCGAAATGGGAAAGGTCATTCCGATAGTTTGCGCAGCCTTTCGAGAATTCTTTTAACTTCTCCTGGGGTATAGGCAAAGGAAGTGTACCGAAAAGATCTATCATTCGTTCTTTAAGACTTGGTTCCGCCTTTAATATCTTTGACAACCATCTTTTATCTTTGGATAGCGTTACCTCGCTTATAATTCGGTCAATTTTCTTCTGAACGTTTTGGTTGGCCTGGTTGATGCCTGAAGCGCGGTGTAATGCCTCCAGTCCAATAGCCATGTTTGCAAAGTTGTTTTCGACGTATGACTTCAACCCTCGGCGCGTTCCCAAATACATGTAGAGTCCCGGACCAAATTTCTCTCGCTTTTCTCGCCACGCGTCGAGTATTTCCTGGAACTGGCCAGAAATTTCTGGGAATCGCAACCAGAATTGATGCAAGCTAACTTTTTCGGATGTACGCTCGCGTCTTTGAAAATACAACTTTGTTGCGGAGGAATTTTTGTTAAAGAATATATTTGGCCATAAAAACCAAGTCTCAAAACCAGACAGTATCAAAAACAAGTCTTCTAATTTTTGAAATTCATCAGCGAATGATTTGAGCGAATTGAATTTTAGTTTGCAGAAAATGCTTGCTGTTTCTCGCAGCGAGATCTCTTTAGATCGAGAAAATCCATCTCCAGATCTCGCCAATCCAAATTTGATTTCGATACGCCCATCGCGAATTTGATAAGACAAATCCTTTTTCGATTTGTATTTCACCTTTGTCGAGGTTCTAGTGTTTTCAACGACAATCGACCCCAATCCAAACCAGTCCTGAAAACTGGATAAATCAATTTCCATGCCATAAAATGATTTCATGCCATTTATGTCTGGAAGTTTGTCACGGCTAACCAGACAATATTCTGCTGCAAACTTCTCGTGCGAAATTCCTGCCGATTTAATCTCGCCACCATTACGCCATGGATTGCACAAAAGCACCTTTCGGCTGTCACTTTTCAAAATCCCAGAGATATTTCTCTTCGTGGTCTCACCCTGCTCAAATACTGCCCATGGATCTCCTGATAAAACACCATCAAGGTCCAACGTAACGCGTCCATTTCTACTTATCGTCAGCAACCCATGGACACCTTCTGAAGGCGCAAATGCTCCTTCTGGAACCTGTTGATCACTCCACCAAAAGTAACCACGTTCGTTTATTTCATTATCGATTTTGGTGTTTTCAGTAGCCACGTTCTACATTTCTCAATTGGCGTTCAATAACGGCAACGCGGTCAATCATGATTTGGAAGGCAATTGACATGGAGATGCTGCCAGCGCTCGTTTGGTTGTTGGCAGCCTGGTTGTCACGCATCGGGTTTAACCTCTTTGAGCGGCAAACGCCGCGCACCAGAACAGAAAGGACTTCTGGTCCTCGGCACTCGCAAAGCCCACCACGGCATCGCCATCAAGGTTGGCGGAAATCATTGCGCCATGCCTGGCAAAGCGGCGCGCTTCTTCGGAAAGCTCAACGTCACAATCCTCAAGATCGAGCATGAACCCGAGCCGGAGATAGACGAAGTGCTCGATCCCTTTACTACGAGCGCCAGCGATAAGATCGTCCCATTCCACGGCTAGAGGGCTCACACCGGGAGCGGGCCAATCGCGCTGCTCCTTCTCTCGGCTGCACTGAAGGTCTGCAAATGTGACAGGATCAACACCCTCGGGCCAATTGCTGGTCTGGTTGCCGGTCATTTGCTTGATCCTCCCAACGGTTTCGGGGGTTCGGGCATCCAGTGGGTATACGGCTGCTCGATGTCTTCACCTTCGGCCCAGCGACCAAAGACCCAAATCTCTTTTTCGCTGTCAAAGACCATGATGCGCGTTCCGTCGCGCGGCGCGGTGGCGATGGGGCGGGCCGGGCTCGTCTGGTTGCTGTCAGCCATGAGTGCTGTCCTGCGATGTGCGCGGAATGGAGACGAGAGAATCGCGCCCACGCCAAAATTGCCACCAACCGCGCCTTGGTTTCCAACCGTCTTGTACCGCCATAGCAAACGCCGCTTTCCGAGCCTTCTCGGCCGTTTCATGGCCCATTGTTATCCATTTGCTCGTATCTCCAAGAAAGCTGGTTTTCTTGATCTCAAAGCCGTACCCGCCCGCTTGTTGTGCTCGCTTATGCGCACTCGTTTGTTCCTCGGTCATCGAGATCTCCTTCGCCGTGTGCGGTGTGGCACGGCTGGTCTGGTTGCTCATTTCTGGACCTCAGTTGTCAGATAATCACGCTCTGATTTTGGCGCAGGTTCATTGGCGGCTACGTCGCGACCGCTGATCCATCCGCCGTTTTCAACCCAGTTTGATATGTTCTGCTCGCAGGATGCCGCCGCATCGTAATTCCCGGCGGCGTCCAGCTTGTCGCATGAGGCGTTGGCCCTATCGAGCCTATGCCACCGGTCATGAATCCGCTGAATTTGAACGGCCTCTTGTTTGTCATTCTGCGGTTCCTGACGCACAGAGATCCACGATACCAAGACACCAACGACCACGCCGGCAACCATCAGGCTAATTTGTTTCATATGATGCTGCAGATCGGGGGCGCTCGTTTGGTTGTCAGGCATTATTTTGGTCCGAATGGCGCACATAGAGCGGGTTTTGACGGGACCAATAATCATCGCCCCACTTATAGCCCTTGGCCCGTGGGTCGTCGCTTTCGATTAAAGCATCAATTTCCGCGCTGGATTTGAGCCCGTGAGCCACCATCAAAGGAAACAACTCAGGAACGCCCGGTGGCGTGGTTTCGCACAGGCCGAATGAAACATCCAAAATATCGAAAAGCCTCTTTTCAAGAGCTGGACCGCTTAAAGCACGGTGTTCACCGCACCATTCATGGCCCTCTACTTCTGGAAAGCCCTCGTTTCCGTCATATTCGCCGTTCACCGCCGGCTTTGGCGGGAACCTTTGGCAACGACCAATGCCATAGGCGTAGAAAGCGCATGTGAAGCACAGCAGCGGAAGCGGCCGTGCTTTGCTGGGCTGGTTGTCAGACATGATGGCGGCGCTCCCGTCCGGCTGATTTGGAGATGCGGTCTTCAAAAGGAAGCTTTGGGGCGTTCTCAGCCCAATATGAGTAAGGCATCGACGGCGAGGAAAAATCGGCCTTGAGACCTGGGAAGAATTCATCCCCTTCCTCAGTTAGCTTGTCGTACACCCGATAGATCATCCAGAAATACCGTGCGTATTTCTGCTTCTCTGCATCATCGGAAATGCCGGTGAAAACTGGGGCTTCGCCATAGAATTGGAGGTATCGGAGGTTTTGCATCACTTCACATACCGCGCGGAACTTGAGTTCCTTTTCGGTATAAGGTGTGCCTGCTGGCACCAGGCCGTCATAAAGGCTCGGGTGATATTCCTCCAGCAATGCCGGCAGTATGTCGTGATTCCCATCCCGCATCATCTCAAACACCAGCAAAGGCGGTATTCTGCGCCAGTCCCCTTCAGGGAACGCGGCCCAATTAGCTTGAAGAAACAGCGAAAGCCTCTCGCCATATGACAGTTGATGCGGGTGGGCCGTCTCGCTCGTTTGGTTGCTGGGGGCCTGGTTATCACGCATTGGTAGTCACCAGAGTTGCTTCATTGGCATCATCGAAAAAGCGCTCAGGCAACACATGAAACCACCAGTGTAAAGTTGTTCCCGGTGCGGGGTCGGATGACGCATCGAGCGCGACACATTTCACCTTCCCTCGTGTTGCGCCATAATCTCTCCAGAAAGGCGAAAATGCAGTCTTTGTTTGCTCGCCTTCCATCGATACTGAACACTGAGGCTCTAAACACACTGTTGTAAGGCCGCGATCCGAAACCAATCTCTGACACTCTTGGACGGCTTCATCAAACGAGGAAAAATAGGTCCCAAGAGGGCCGGGAACACTTTTCCCGTCGTCATATCCTGTCCGGACAAAATATGTGACCTCGATCATTTTCTTCGCGCTCGTTTGGTTGCCGGTGGCGGCCTGGTTGTCGCTCATTGTTTAGATTGCCTATTCTGTTCAGCCTCGATCCTCGCTCTTGCAATGGCGCGAAGAGAGCAAAGCGTGAAAGCACCATCCCCCTTTAGCGCAAGCTCCGCGTATGCCGGATAAGGCCCACTCTCTCCGAACTGCTCACGGTAGGCGGCGGCTAAAAGCTGTCTGTCATGCGGTGTAATTATGTCGTTTGCTTCTATTTTGGGGCCTTCTTCTGTCAGCGTGAGCCATCTTTCGCACTCCAGATCAAACATGTGGGTCGTAGTCGTGTCGTCGCGCCCGATACCCACGCCAAACACCTTTGGCTTATTATCGAAAACACGAATTTGAGCGCACCACATGCCAGCCTTCACGGCAGCGGTAAGCAACGCCCTATCGACCACCTTAAGCGCTCTCATATCGAGTTTGGCAGCCATCATACCGCCTCCTAGCTCGTTCGATTGTCGGTCATTCGTGTTCATTTGGGCGCTCTCTGCGCCGCTCTTCCTCACGCCACTCTTGGTAGGCTTCAGCCGGGGTAAAGGGCTTTGAGCGCCGTTGCCATGCTGCCCGCTGGGCTTCTGTCAGGCTTTCCCACCAAGCAAACTCAGGTCTCCATTGTTTGATGATGGTTTCAAACTCAGCCTTATACCCGAGCGTCTCGGGGTATGAATTGCAATCTGCGATTAGGCGGCAAACCTCAAGCATATCGAGCGCGATTGAGTCGTCCACGCTCCACATTTCGGTGAGATCGAACCCGCCACACTCTGCGGCGTTCCACCAAGCAAGCAAAAAATCCGCGACTTTGCGGCATTGGCCGGTGTTGCCGCAACCGAGGTCAATCAGGCGTTCAAGAGCGGCTTTTTGATTTGGGGTCATCTGTCTTTCACCCTCCAAAATTAGGGGGAAGCAGCGATTGCGCGCGCTGCGCGATATCCATGCCCAGCGTGCCAATAGCGCGCGTTTCTGCCAGGTGGTGGTCTCGTATACGCGAGGCCCAACCCGTGAACATAACACCGCCAGCACTGGCGATCCCAGCAATGATCCCAAGAGCCGCAGCAGTTTCATTCTTCCCGTAAATGGCAGAAACCCCACCACATATGGACATCACGGCCGAACACGCGGGAAGCCACCATGCCAGGCGATCAACAGTCTTGCTGTCGATCATCTCGCTCATGCGCCTGCTCCATGATCGACATATTGATATGATCCTCCAAACCAGTAACCTGTCAGGGCTCTGAAAGTACCTATAATGATGAGGCCGCCGCTCAATAAGAACATGGCCGTGGCCAGGGCCATTCTCGACCTAGAGGGAGGCAGGAAGATAACCAAATTTAAGGCACCTTTGAGTATCACGAAACCTAGGCAATCGACCAGGATGCCGACGCCAAAGATCGGCCAAATTATAGCAGTAACGGCACCAGCCACGATGATGGCAGAGCAGATAAGACCATCCGCGTTCCACCAAGCATGAAGGCAGTCCGCTAAAAAATTTTCTTTGCTCGTCTGGCTCGTTTGGTTTCCGGTCATTTGGCCCTCAAAATTTCATAGAGGCCCTGTCCAAACAGAATCACGCCACACACAATTACTGAGGGGCCGCTGATCGTAGTGATCCAGTCCGGCATTTTTGGAACTGCCGGCGCGATAAGGCCGCCACAGATGACTGCGCCACACGCGATTGCGAAGGCACGTTTAGCAAGTTTCCTCGTTTGGTTGTCAGGTATCACTCTTGCTCTCCGTCGCGGGTATGGTCTGAGTGTCAGGCATCTTCGGTCTTCTCATTCCAGGAGTCTCGTTCGATGTAATTCGCATATGCCTTCGCAGTCCTTAGAACAAACTCGACTGGATCGTTGGTTTTGACGTGAACGGGATCACCGTCCTTTTTGAGTTCTTCATTTACCGAAAGCTGTTGATCAAATGTCCTTATCGCCAGATCAAGGCATTCAATCCGGTATTTTTTGAGTTCTTCTGGTGCAGAAAATACCCAGGCCGAAAGCTTCTGTGTAATAAAGGCAATCGCATCGAGACAATCGATATCATGATCCAGATCAAAGAGATCATGTGCTATTCGCAGGCATTCGACTCTTATATCGAACTCGGCGCTCGTCTGGTTGCTGTCAGCCATTGGCTTTCCTTTTCCGTTTGGCCGCTCTCGGCGCGCCGGTAAAATCCTCTAGATCCGTTTGGACCCCTGGCGCTTTCCCTTGCGCCACTATCTGTTTGGCCGGGCGCTGCGTCGCTCGGGTGGAGGGACGATCGTTCTGGCTCTCCAGGGCCAAATCTTGCTCACGAAGCTGGTTGATGCGCTTGTCGAGCGCTTGGCGGCTGATGCCCAGCTCGGCTACAATGTCTTTCTTCCACTCGCCGGCGGCCAGGCGCGTCATCGCTGCCCGCACTTGCTCGTCGGAAACCTGCTTTGCGGCCCCGCCGATGCGGCCCCGTGCGCGGGCTGCGGCTAGGCCGGATAGCGTGCGTTCGCGGATCAGCTCACGCTCCATTTCCGCAAAAGCGGCCATGATCCCAAAAATGAAGCGGCCCATAGGGGTTCTGGTATCAATGTCCATGGAAAGGACCTTGAGGTCACAGCCCTTGGCGTGCAGCTCCTTTAGCGTCTGCGTCACTTCGATTAAGCTGCGACCCAAGCGGTCGATGCTGAGGATCACCAGCAGGTCTCCGTCGCGGAGATCCTTCCAACACGCTTGCCAGCCCGGCCGGGCCATGTCCTTGCCGCTTGCCTTGTCTGTGTATATGTCGCGCTCATCCACTCCGAACTTCACCAGCGCGTCGATCTGACGCCGATTGTCCTGATCGTCCATGGAGACGCGGGCGTAGCCGATCATGTGCCGCTTGCCCTCAAGCGGGGTGTTAGAAGGTGGCGGGGCAACTTTATTATTCCTGTTGCGCGTCACGGATTTGGAAACTCAAAGAGAGCCATGGTTGCCCTTATAGTTGACATGCCTGTGTATTGCAACTATAAACGCAACCAGAAGCCTAGCCAACCCCGGAGATCTGAATGGACATGAGCGCCGCAGCCCTTCCGCCCTGTCAGCCCGCAATCAGTGAGGCGGATCGGTCGCACCCACTTTTCCCGGCCTACATGCAACACCGCAATTCGTGCATCCGTCTGATGGTGACGGCCAATACCTTTGAAGGCTTTAAATTCCAGGCGCGACACGAAGCCAAATGTGACGTGGCCGAGGAGCATCCCCGGTTCAAAGAATTTCAAAGCTGGATGCGCGAAACCAAAGCTGGCGGGCGGAAGTGCCCTGCAGGCTCTTTTCCCGAAAATTTTTATTTTTGGGTTGAAGGTGGGCGCTGGTAGCGCCTGCCAAAACAACAACTGAACCTCCGGAGCAAAGCCTATGTCCGCTATCCCGCCCTTGAACGGCACCAAGACGCACCCGCTCTCGAAGCACGCGCTATCTGCTCTTGAGCGACTGATGAACGGGCCTGAGCCCCGGCAAACGATCAATCCCGGCGTAGTGAACCGCCTGGAGCGCGAAGCCCTGGTGGAGACCGTGATGTTGCCCAGCCCCTACCAGTCCCACAAGGGTGCGCTGACCAGCTTCCTCAAGATCACCGATGCCGGCCGGGCCGCCCGCGCCGCGGCGTCAATCTAGCCTCCGATTGACGATCACCAGATCCGGCTCTCGCGGGCCGGGTTGCGTGACCGCCAGGTCGAACCGCCGCCTCGCGGACCAGAGGCACAAACTAACAGGAGCTTGACGTGAAGAAGATCATCTATGGCGTGACCGGCTCGGGCAAATCGACTTTTGCCGCGAAATTGTGCACGGAGCAGGGCCATACACTTTTCGGTGGCAAGGGTATCCACATGGAGGAGCTGAGAAGCGGCGACGACGCCCGCGCATTCTTCCTCACCGGGAAACCCGGCGATATCGCTTCGCTCCAGGCCAACTCGGCCGAGGCCGCGCAGGAGCGGTTTAAGGAGCTTGTCGGCAATGACTCGATCGATCTCTCGGGCATCGAGTTCGTGGCGGTGCCGGCCTGGTCGCGCACCGGCCTCGCCGCCTAACACGAGCCTACGGCGGGTGCCCCCTGAGAGGGGGAGCCCGCCAGGGCAACCCAACCCCGATTGACGATCACCAGATCCGGCTCGCGGGCCGGGTCGCGTGACCATCAGGTCAAATCCGGAGCCTCACGGATAAGAGGCATCAACTAAGGAGCTTTACGCGTGAAGAAGACTACCACTTTCGCTGGTATCGCCGCCCTGGCAACCATGATGGCGACTGCCGCCGTAGCGGCGACGCCGGCCAGCAACCCGACAGAAGCAACGGTCCTCTATATTAAGCTGGACTCGTCTCAAAAATTCATGCCGACTGGGCTCCAGGAAATTGCCCTGGGGGGCGCCGGGAAATTCCTTCTTCCCTTGGTATTTGAGAAGTTCTACTTCGGCCAAGACCACAGCGCCGTGCGTATTTCTTCCATTAACGTCGTTGGGCCGGAGACTGAGGTTGAGCCCAGTAATGCACTGCCGTCCGATGCGCGCCTCGTGATCGACGCCGGAAGGGGGCAGGGCGTCGAGCGTCTACACCTGGACTTCACCCGGTACGTGCATGGCGCGCTCAGTGCGACGTTTGTTAAAGACATCGCCTTGACCACAGGAACGACCATGCAGATCCCCATTCAAAGCAATGGGCACCGCCTCGGGCTAATAACCGCCTCCGTGAAGGCCGTGGGAACACAAGCTCCTGTGGTGAGTCACTAAAGCGTTGGGGCGAGCCTCGTGTACGGGCTCGCCCCTGTCAGGCCGCCTGCTGCCCGGTGCCCACCCACAACCTAATCCCCATCGGAGAGCCCGCTGTGACCGTCGATGAAAATGCCTGCGCAGTTCTTGGGATTGACCCAAAAGAGGTTGCCCGCCTTGCCAGGCGCCTTGAACGTATCGGCAAGGACGCCCAGCGGCTTGGATTGACAGTGTTCGGAGCGAGCGGTTCGGGTTGTCTCGTTGCAGAAGCGCCCACCCAACTCCAGAGCCGGAATGGCGAGATGAACCTCATGGAGGTTGCCTCCGTCTTGGGCAGAGGCTTCGATGGGGGAGACCCCAACTTTGTCGAAGTCCCTGAAGTCAATTAAATCCCGGAGTGCCCAACGTGTCTTGGAAGCTGAATCGTGTGCGCCAATGTGCGAAATGTCCTTGGAAGGTCGCGACCGATCCCCGCCAAATTCCTCACGGATATTGCGAGGCGAAGCATCGCAGCCTGGCGGGCACCATCGCAGATGACACCGGGAACCTGGCTGCTGTCTTGAGGCAAGCTCCCTTGCGCATGATGGCATGCCATGAGCATCCCGAAGGACAGGAAGCTCACTGTGTAGGCTGGCTGATGAACCAGCTCGGCCCCGGAAACAACATTGCCTTGCGCCTTGCCGTCCGAGACTGCGAAAACATCCGAGGGGTGATTCTTGAAGGACCCCAACATGAGCGGTTCGAAGACACTCTCCCCGCGACAACCTAATCCCGATTGCCAGCCATTATGCGGCCTGCGATTAAGAACAAATCTAATTGAAAGCTTAATAGAGTGACTAAAGACAACATGAAGAAGACCCGTGAATATTGCCCTGTCCTTGCGAGAGCTATGGGCTCACGGATCGAAATTATCCGGAAGGTGAAAATGGGTCATGATGACCCGAATGAAACCGCCTCTATCTTATTCACGACCAAAGATGAATGGTTGGCGATTGAAGCCGGGACTGCGAAGCTTGATGCTCAGGCTCTTTTTCAATTCTGCCTGAAATTTGCGGTATCTCCGAATTTCATCCTTTATGGAGATGAAAGAGCGGTCGAGCCGGAGCTTCTGGAGCTTGTCGATTTTACGCAGCCAGAAGGAAAACCGGGCGCTAACCCATTTTACCACACGTATTATCTGAAATCGGAAGTCGCGAAGCCTACAGCTCATTGACCCCCGACTCTCCCCGAGAACCGTTCTCGTATGAAGAAACTCAGCCTTATCCTTGCCGCTACATTCTTGGGCAGTGTCAGTGCATACGCTGACACGCCACGGCTTGGTTCCTCCCACCCCCTTATTCTGGTGCCAGCGCCACAGGCGAGCGTTCCGGCAAGCGCGGCGCCAGCGAAGAAGGACATTCCCGTATCCATGTGGGTTTATGTGGCTCAGGATATTTCTAACGCAGACAAGACATTTCATGCTGGCGGCGAAGATGATGGCTCGTGCCTGTTTTTGCTCGGTGGTCAAATCCAGGTCGTCGGTGTCAATCAATTTGGCGTTCTGGTGAAATACACCTTGCCACCCGGTCTTGGTTCTGTGGTGGGTACGCCCTGCCCAGCGGGCACGGTGGCGTACATGAGTGCGGCCGATGTGTCCGCCCTTCCGGCGGCAGCGATGACGCCAAAGAAAATGCAGTATGAGGCCGGTGCAAAAGCCGCCGCAGGTCAGCGCGCCCGCGAGGATGACCAGCTCCGTCCCCAGAAGCCAACCTAATCCCGAACCATTGAGATTTTCTCATAGTTGCCCGAGTTACTTTTAAAAGCGCAAAAAACGTGGTATGCTACATTCTACCATGCAATTCCGCTTTTCGTTGAAATTGCTTTTTAGGAGCTGAAAACATGACGACAGCTCCAGTTTTTTATTCAAACGTTCTGTTTGTCGGGCCTGGATTTAACGTCACAAAGGCTCGAACCATGGTGTCGTCTGGCGACATCTCTCCTCTCGCGAAAGGCATATTTCGGCGCTCTGATGTCGCGGCCGAAACCGTCGAGCACGAGCACGCGGCCGCCATCATCGCCTATCGGTTTCCCGGCGCCGCGATCATGGGCGCCTCTGCCGCTCGCTGGTATGCAGGGCTGTCACCCGCCTCGCTGAAGGGCATCTTCATCTACGATGCCGTCAAGCAGAAGCGCACCACTCGCGTCGGCGGGTTGCTGGTCCACCGATACCCCTACCCGGCTGCGCCGCTCTTCCTGCGGAAAGCGATCCCGGCGCGGCCGGGCCTCGGCGTCTCGTTTCTGGACTTGTCGTCTCCGGGACAGATTGTCATCGACAGCTCACGGCACCCGGAGGCTTGTCCCGATCTCGCGGATCTCTCGCGCGCGCTTCGCGACATCACTTCTGACGACAATACCTCACAACGCTGGCAAGCGCTCCTCGAGCGCCAGCCTGACGCCGAGAAGATCAAGCAATTCGCACAAAAGGGAATGACTCTGATGGAAACCACGGATCGCCGCGTTGATACGACCCTGTTTCCGGTCCACTTCCACGATCGCAAGGTCGGCCAGCTCGCCCATGACGGCCTGTTCTGGCGCTTCGAGAAGGAGGATGGCTGGCTTTTGCCAATCAATGCGACCGCGCCGCGGCCTGGCCGTGACGATCCGACGTTCGTCAGCCTGATGCCGGAAGGCTGGGGCGAAGAACGCGAGGATCGTCGCTCCATGGCCAACCTGGCGGCCTTCCTGTCCCGCGCGCCACGTCGTCTGATGAACCTCAGCGTCGGATGGCGTGACGCCGCGCCACCGCCTCCAAACGTCATTTGGGACCAGGACGCCCTGTGGTGCTGGAAAGATCCGTCAGGCTGTTTCAATGGCTCGATTGACGATCCTCGCCTCGCCGACGCCGCCGATGCCGGCGTTGCCATCGAAGGCGATTGCACCGCGCCACGCATCTCAGGCGTTCAGGCGAAGGCGCCGGTCTATATCGACGGCGGCCGACTTCTGTTCGCTGATTCCAAAAGCCCTTTCACCGTCATTGCCAAGTTCGACAAGGCGGAGACAGACCCGCATCGGGGCGTCGTCATGCTGGAATGGGCCTCGCAGAATGCCGCACGGCATGCCGGGCTTGCTGTACCGGAATCAGCCCTGATCGCGCAGGGGCGCCAGCGTATCCTCCTGTCCGAAAGGTTCGATGCCAGGCGTCAGGAAGACGCCAACAATATTTGGCGTTTGGCCCATGATTTTGCGGCGCTGCTCGATCTGCCAGGTGACCGGAAATACGAGACCGATATGGAGACGATCTCCAAATGCCTGAAACAACACTCCACGAACTGGCAGGCTGATGGTGACGCGCTTTTCCGGCGCGTCGCCGCCGCCTGGGCCATGGGTGACGGAGATCTTCACGCCAAAAATCTCTCGATTCTCAAGGTCTCCAATGACGGGCAACGCTGGGATTCCATCTCGTTGGCGCCGGCATATGACACGGTGCCGACCCATGTCTTTGGCTTGTCGAGCGATGACCTGGCGCTGCCGATCGACGGGCGCTCCAATGATATCGACGCTGATACCTGGAAGCAGCTCGGCCGCCTGTGCGGCGTGAAAAAGCCCCTCGACGTGCTCTCTGAGGTCGCTGGCAACATCGCCGGAGCCTTCGAGGTCATCGCCGAGAAGATCCATAGTTGGGAAAACATGTCCGCTGTCGAAGATCGGCTCATCGACACGACAGCAGCGTTTTCGCGCAAGCGGGCTGTCGAGGTTGGAGCAACGATCATAGCTCCGGATTTCGAAACTCTGATGTGCACCCCCAGCGAAATGACGGTGCCGTCGCACTCCATGTAATGCGGCCAGTGGCCGCAAGAGCCCGGCCCTATCGGGCCGGGCAGGTCGCGACCTACTATCCCATCCCCATCACAAGCTGGGCATCCTCATCATCTTCCCCCTCCTTTTCGTCGGCCGGGGGATCTTCAGGCGCAGCCGCCGCGGCCTCACCGGCATGCGTCGCAACCGTTGTCGGCGTCGGCGCGATGGGCTTGGCAAACATGCTCCAGGGGATGGTCGCCCTGGTAGCTGCCTCCGGCGCCTCAGGAGCGGCCTCGCCGGCATGCGTCGCAACCGTTACCGGCTTCGGCGCGCTAGGCTTGGTGAAGATGCTCCAGGGGATGGCTGCCCCGGTCGCTGCCTCCGGCGCCTCAGGCTCGGCTCCCTCCCCGGCCATGAGGCCGATCTCCCAATCCTCGGGAGCGAGCTGCTCCGATCCGCTCGAGGAGGCTTGCCTTGGGGCCTGCACGCCACTCACCAGCTCTGCAAGCGCTGTCCGGCGTGGGGTCATCCTTTCCTTGTCACACGTCATCTGAAGAGCCCGCGTGGATGTCGCGAACAAGGCATGCTTCTCCGCACGCGTCAGCCCAGTGTAGACTAGGTTGCGGGTCAGCATGTTGTAGTGGCTGGTATCCGCGAACACTGCGATACCCGGAAACTGTGCCCCTTGCCCTTTGTGGAAGGTCAAGCAGTATGAATGATCAAGCTGGCGCTGTTCCCCACTGCCCTCATAAAGGACAGTTCGGGTTCCTGATGCTTCCTCGAAATCGACGTGCAGGATCTCTTCGCCATCTTTTGCCTGACTGACGCCGGAGACGCGCCCCAGTTCACCATTGAAGACGCCCTTCTCGTAATTGTTTACGAGATGGATGACCTGATCCCCGACACGGAAGCTACCATCCCGCAATTGCGGCTGGCCAACGTCCGGGTTGAATCGCTCGCGTAGCGCAGCGTTCAGGGCGACCGTACCGAATGGTCCCTTATGCATGGGCGCGAGCACCTGTAGACGGCTGCCTTGGCGCTTGCTCTCAATCGTCACGCACCGCACGGCTTCCGCGGTCAAGCGCCGGTCCAATTCGTCCTTCCGGGCCTTCCCTGTAACCCCCTCGCGGTCAAGTGTCTCGTCAAGGCGTTCACGGAGCTTGACCAGGTTAAGCACGGGGACATCCGGCTGCCCGCAGAATTGCGGCACCTTCCCATCCAGGATGCTCTGCGCAATTACCGGAATCGAGGATCCGGCGCCCTGCCGATGGATCTTTGTCAACCGGCCCACCGGTACAATGCCGGACGCTATGATGTCCTCGAGCACACGGCCCTGACCCACTGATGGCAGTTGATTCACGTCGCCGACCAAAAGAACGCGCGTGTCCGGGCCAATCGCGTCGAAAAACTTCGCGGCGATGTACTGGTCCGTCATCGATGTCTCATCGACGATGACGAGCTGTGCCGGTAACGGGTTCGACTTATCGTGCCACCGCGGCGCTCCCTCGTCATCGTAATAAATCATCATCCGATGGATCGTTTTGGCCTCGTGGTCCGTGGCCTCGGACATCCGCTTTGCTGCCCGCCCCGTTGGCGCGCAGAGCGAGGTAGAGAGCCCCGCCTTCGCCGCTGAAGCAAGGAGCTGCGCAATCAGGGTGGTCTTGCCCATGCCCGGCCCGCCGGTCAGCACAGCTAGGCGGCTGGCGCTAATCGCCTCCAGTGCCTCGAGCTGCGAGGGATCGAGGGTGAAATCCTCCGGCTGAATGACCTCAAGCGGTTTCGCCGGTCCCGCAACAGCGCGGATCGAGGCGGCAAGCTCCTCCTCCACCTGGCAGGCCCGCGCTTCCGCCCATGCCTCCCGGCCGCCAACCATCTTGGATCGGAACGGCGCCGCCTTCCCTTCCGCCTCCACGGCGGAGAGGGTTGCATTGATCGTCTCCTCGGACACCCCGCGGCCCAACAGGCGGCCGACATTTGTCACCAGGCGCTCGTGCTCAATCCACACGTGCCCATCGGCCGCCTGCCGATGCAGCACATAATCAATTCCCGCGCGCACGCGCGCCTGGCTGTGCAGTGCAATGCCAAGCCGTCCGGCCACTTGGTCCGCAATCGCGAACCCGATCCCAGAAACCTCGGTCAACATGTAGGGGTTATCGCGGACCATCTTCACCAGAGCGCCGGTATCGCCATCAACCGCGCGCTCGAAATGTCGCCAAACCGTTGCCGACATCTCCGTTCCAAGGCCGATCTCGCGAAGGAACGGCATAAGCACGCGCTGCGGTGCAACCTCAGCCCAACCCTTCTTGATGATCTCGATCAAGCGCTCCGGCATCTTCAGCTCTGCGAGCCGATCCGGAGCCTGATCTATCACGCGAGGGAAATCCATCCCGAAATGGTCCACCAGGCGCCGCGCCCACACGTCACCAACGCCCCTGATCGCACCCGAGCGAAGCCAGAGATACAGCCCATCGGTGTCCTTCGGCGTGACCTCGGAGATCGAGGTTGCCACGAATTCAAGCTCGTCGGCACGTCCCTTCCTTGGTTTCCAGGACCCCTGAAGCTCGACCTCCGCACCGATACGCGGCGCCAGCCAAGCGCCCTTCGCAACGGTTCTCGCATCCTCTCCGGCGATATCAACCTCGAAGATGCAGAAATCGGAGTCCTCGGCGCGGTAGAGAAGGCGCGTGACGCGCCCCCTCATCTCCGTAGGCCCGGCGGTGCCGGCCTCCGCCGCGGCGCTCCCGCTCGCAGCCGCGGTCAATCCGGGCGGGATCCAAATCCCCAGGGTGAAATTCTCACTCGTCTGCTGTTGCGTGTTTCCCGACATCGGTTACCTCATGCCTCCCGCGGCCAAAAAAGATGCGTCCTCGTGCTCGTTCTCGAGCAGCTCCTGGACAGCGGTGCAGTCCTGGACATCCAGCTCACTTTCTGCGCGGGTCACCGCCACGAAAAGCGCGTGCCCTTCTTCGTGCGAAAAGCGCGCATTTGACCGAGGCATGAAATCGTCCGCCAGCCGAACGCGGGGCCACTGCAACCCCTTCGCCCCGTGAACCGTGCCCACCGCGACATCCACCTGGCGCGTGCCATCCGTGTTGCCGAGCTTGTCAAGCAACCGCTCCGCTCCGGAGAAACCGTGCTGATCGATCAGATCAACGAGCACCTTCAGATCTTTGCCAGCACCCGACGAAACGTATTCACGAAGCTCACTGAAATCCTGAAAATTGCAGAGAGCCTGGTGTTCCGTTCGGCCGATATCAGCCAGCTCACGTGCTCCGCGCAGGGTCGCCTTCATTCCGGATACACTGGCCCTCAGCTCCACTGAATGACCACGATTGTCGAAGGCAATTGCCGATTCCACGGCCGCCGCGTTCGTCCTGCAAAGCAGGAAATCCGGCGCACCGTCGATCGGCCGCACGACGCTGGTCTTCTCCGGATTGCCCCGCAAAATCGGTTTCGCGTCGAGCATCCCGACAAGGACGCTGTTCGCGACATCCGCCACATCCTGACCAAAGCGGAAAGACTGGGTCAGCCAGACCTCGCGCTTGGTTTGGATTTCCGCCATCGCATTGACGGCGCCGCGCCAGGAATACAGCTGCTGGTAGCGATCCCCGACATAGATCGCCTGCCCGTCCTGCCCCGCCATGAGCTGAAGCATGAGCGGGTTGGCATCCTGCGCCTCGTCGAGAAGGAAAAAGGCACCCTTGATCTTCGGCTCGCTCATGACCCAGAGTTTCAGATAGACATCATGGGTTGTCGGAACCGATATGTCCTCGTTGATGTTACTCATACGCTCCCAGAGCTTCTGCGTCGGTCCCAGTGTCTCGCGCGCAAACTGTTCGCGGAGCCTTTTGAGCCCCTCGCGGTTTTTTTGGTCCTCCTCCGTGAGGTGCCCCAAAAATGACCCGGTCGGGAAATGCTTCAGGCCAAGCACCGGATCCGCCGACTGGCAAAACCGGGATACCCAATCTAGCATGACATAACCGATCGCCGCCTGGCTGAACGGCTTACCGAGGAACAATTGGTCCCCAAGAACTCCGCCGATCTCCGCCGCTCGCCGCGCCGGAATGCGCATGCCTAAACGGCCCTCAGCGAACCGTTGCCCGACCTCCCTGTACGCCAGGCCGTGCACCGTGCTTGCCTGACAGTTCTTTGGCAGCCGAGTACGGGCCTCATCGGCCATCTTGCGATTGTAGGCCAGATACCGTCCCTGAGCCGCAGGCGCATAAGGCCCGTGCATTCTTGCCTTGTATTTCGCCATCGTGACCAATGTTTCGGTCTTGCCTGTGCCGGGGCCTGCTTCGATTTTGGTCGAATCCCCCTCGAGCGAAGCGTCGATGGCTTCTCGTTGCTCGTGCGTTAACCTGAATTCCTGTGCCATTGCCGTCCTTCCTTCACTATCGACGCATCAAGCTCCCGGCCCCATTGCTAATTGTTCCAGCTGGTTTTCGAGATCTTCGTCGTCCACCAATGTCACAGGTTCTTCCGTGACCGTTTGCGACTCTACGGTAGCGAGTTCTGCTTTCTCAATATCCGCAGTCAAACTTTCTAGCTCTTCAGAAAGCATGCGAAGCTCTTCAGCGCGCGGAAAGGGCTGCGTGATGATCTCTTTATATTTTGACACATCATGTTCACGCCTTGCGATCTCTTCATGCAGGGATTTTTGATGCCCTCCATCCAAGATCCCATGTACGAACGCCACTAACTCGGTGTTTTGTCGGGTCCTCGAAAACCGTTCGCCGGACTGGCTCTCAACAGACCAATAGACGTCACCCGTATCTCGCGAGGAAAGATCGCGCTCGACTCGCGCCAATACCCTCACCCCACGATAAAGCAGACGGACGAAGCCAGAGGGCGGGAGCACATCTTTCTTCTTCCCCTTCGCCTCTTTCTTGCTCTCGGGCGAACCTTCGTCTTCATCTGTGGTTACGTCCTCCGGCGAAAACATGTTTTCGCTTTCGGAAAGCGAGGGTTTCTTGCTGTCATGAAGTAGGGCGCGGCGAACGGCCCTAACGGCATCCTCTCGTGGAAGCACAATTTGTTCACCCTTTTCGGTCTGGTGACCGACGACGAGCCATTTGTACTGCCCGTCCTCGTCGGGAGTCGCGAGAATGGGCGGCGCTTTCTCCTGAAGGGATGTCGCGGATTGAACAATTTTCTCGATGTCTGCAAGGTCATCCCGCATCGTATTGATGCGCGATAGATCGGAGGCCATGCGCCCCTTGAGAGAGAACTTCTCGCTCCTGTCGGCGGACTCCAGGCGCTTCAGCTTCTGTACCTCCGCTTCAAGCGTAAACTTGCGCTTGATCCGCTCGTCGCCGGAGGCCGCCGCCACGATCTCGCCATAGCTGATGCTCGAATCGGCATCCATCGAGATAATGCGATCGCATTCTTCAATCGAGCCGAAAACGAATTTCGAAAAGGCCCGCCATTTTGTATCCAGCACTGCATACATGAAGGCGTCGAGGCTGCCCTTAACCTGGCTCCCCTCACTCCCTTTGGCCACATAATAATAGATGCCAACGGTTCCAGACATATTTCCCTGTCGGATAGCCCGACCATTCCGCTGTTCGATGTCGGACGGCCGCCATGGGGCGTCGCCGTGGTGGATGGCTACCAGGCGATCCTGGAAGTTCGTTCCCTCCCCCATTTTCTCCGTCGATCCAAGCAGGAACCGGATAAACCCGTTGCGGACCTTTTCAGACAGCTCCTCCTTCTCCGCATCGCTGTCCGCATCATGGATAAAGGCGATTTCCGATTCAGGAATCCCGGCGGCGATGAGCTTGCGCTTAAGATCGGCATATAAAGAGTAGCCGTGTTTTTCATGCACGCCGAGATCGAGAAAGATCAGCTGAGCGCCGCGGATATCTGCCGATTTTCGGTAATGGTCGAGCCCCTTTTGAACAATATTGTTGGCCTTTGACTCCTGCCAGTCCTCGAGATCCTCGAGGCCGAGACTGCTCCGCAGCCCGGTATCAAGTAGGCGTGGATCGAGCGATACCTTACGGCCATCGGAGACAATCTTGAGCATGTTGTCTTCTTCTGGCTTTACTTCGCGATTCTTCACGGCTTTCGCTCGCTGCATAATGTCCAGCATTACTGCTTCCTGGTTGGGCGACATTGTGCAGGTAACGGTTTCTGAGTTCGCTGTCGGCAGCTTCAGGTTCGCATCATCCGGGGTCGCTGTATCGACCACATGGCGAGTAATGCGGAGCAGCTCCTGGGCGTTAATGAAAAACGGTCGCTCCTTCAGAACGAAACCATCACCCGTCGTGCTCGGCTCCCACTGCGCTTTCGCGCCGACGAAGTTGGAAACCCATGCGCTCGCCGTGTCCAAACCGAGGTTACCAAGGATGTCAGGCAAGAGATATCGGTGAAGAACATATAGTTCGAGAACATGGTTGCTGATCGGCGTTCCAGACGCGAGTACGATGCCCGCGCGCTCTCCGTGGCGCCCCTCCAGCCAGTCAAGCTTCATCTGGAGATCGACTGCGCGCTGCGATTCCGTGAGCGCCAGATCACGGCCGGGTATCGCGACGCCACCGTTCTTAAATTTGTGCGACTCATCGACGATCACCGCATCAAGGCCAAGGGCCTCGAATGTCACGCCATCATCCTGATTTTCGGCGATCTCATGGTGGAGAGCCTTGAGCTTCGCTTCCTTCGTTTCCACCATCCTGGCGATGCGCTTTGCTACACTTCGGCCGCGCATGCGCCCGCCGGCCTTTTCTTGGCCAACCATCTCTTTGACTGCTTCGCGCCAGGTGTCGAGTTCTTTTTCGAGAAACGCAACCTGGGTCTCCCGTGACACGCCAATGCGACCGAAAACGGCATGGGTGCAGATGACGTAATCCCAATCGTTGTTGGCGATCTTCCCGACGAACTTGGCGCGATTGGCTGCCGTCAAGTCCTCCTTGCGGATGACTGCGATTCGGGCACCCGGATAGAGTTGCTGGGCCTCGTTGGCGAACTGATCCAGCATGTTGTTTTTGACGATGATGACCGGCTTATTGAAGATCCCGAGACGCTTCCATTCGTGCGCGATCGCGATCTGAGTAAACGTCTTGCCAACGCCAACCATGTGAGCCAGGCCAACACGGCGATCGAACAAGGCGCGCGCCACCGCATTCCGCTGCGGTGCACGCAATGCGATCTCTGTATTCATGCCAGGAAATTTCAGGAATGAGCCATCATATGTCGGCGGTACATACGAGTTGAACCGCTCGTTGTAGCGCTTGACCATCTCCTCCTGTCTGTTGGCGTTCTCATAGAACACCCATTTCTGGAAGCGCTCTTGCATCGCCGTGAGACGCTCATTGGCGAGAAGCGTTTGCGGCGCGTTCAGAACCCTCTGGCCCTCTCCGATCTCGTCCATGATCCTCGGCGTGCGGCCCGCAAGCGCATGCTCAAGGACCTCAAGAGCCCCGATTCTCTCGGTTGAATATTTGGTGTTTTCGTCAATGTTGCGAGGGCGCGGATTGCTGTGCCGGACATTCCACTCGCCGAGAATGGCAGAGTAGGAAATCTCGATCCCGTCCCAGGCGCTATAGCCAAGGGCGTCGGTGACGAATTGGCGGATCTCTTCCGGTTTGATCCAAACCGTCCCGAGCTGCACGCTGATGCCCTCGGCAGGGATCGACTCTGGGATGATATCCGCCAAGCGCTCGACATTGACCGCCATTGCCTCGTCACCCGCCTGGAAGGCAGCAACCGCTTCCCTGTGCTTCTCGCGCACGTCGCCCGACAGATATTTTGCAGCGATCTCGAGCCCACCTTCGGGCGTGCGGAAGACCCGTTGCGACGCAAGAAGCTCCGCCCTGGCCGCCTCGGGCTCCATGCCGGCTAAAGCGCCAATCCGCTCAATGTCGATGCGCCCTATTTGGGCAAGCACAATAAAAAGCGCTTCCTCGGCAGTGTCCACGCGGTCTGGGTAGCTGGGCGCCCTGATCGACGTGCGCTTGGAGAAGATGTCCGCCTTGACCAGCTCCTTGGTCTCGGAATCCTCCCTCTCAAGGGCGATGAAACGGCCGTACCACGGGTCCTCCTGAAACACCCGCGGCCAGCGTCGCTCGCTCAGACGCTTCTTGGCGAATTCGCCATCATAGATATCGTTGATCTCCGTCCGCAGCGCCTCAATTTCAGCATCGGGAGCATCCTCCAGCTCTAGATCGGTCAGGCGAAGCACCGCATCGCGCAACCGCAGCGCAGGCGTCAGAGCCGCGATCTCCGGCGTCGAGAGTTGCAGCAGTGTTCGAACGAGCATGCCGTTCCGCCGCTCAACAACGGTCCAAACACCATCCTTGCTGTCGATCCGGCCATCCACATCGTGACGATCGAATGGCCGATCCAGGGCCTCGTTCTGCTTTGCCTGGTGATCCGCTTCAGCCCTTTCGGCGGTAAGCCGCGGCGCGTGCACATCAAGGCTCCGCGCCCACGCTTTAAGGCGTTCCTGCCAATCATCCGCCCCGCGGACGCCAATGGTCAACCGTCCGGCCTGCATATTCGCCTGTTCCAGCGTCCCGCCCAGCAGGCTTTCCGGGTGGTTGTCGAACCAGGTGTTGATGTGGTCCACAAGCGTTTGGCCCGAAGGGGCTTCGATCCGGTAATCCCTCACCTCGATCCAACCGGCTTCGGCCACGGCTCGCTCGAGCTGTTCGTCATCGAGAGGTTCGGGCCGTTTCGCAAACGCCAGCACATCGGTGACCACATCGGTGTTCGCCACCGCGCGCATGGCGTCTGAGGGAAGGCGTGCAGCGCCCACCAGCTCGGCGTGGCGCAGCAGCTCGCGGCGCGCCGCCGAATCCTTTTTGTCGAGCGTCCCGGTGCTGGTCAGCGCAACCATCACCCCGCCCGCCTTCAGCAGCGAAATGCCCTTGCGGAAGAAATAATCATGCAGCGTGTAACGCGGCTCGGCCCGGAACGCGGCATCGTATGGGTGCGTCTCCGCGAAAGGCACGTTGCCGATGACCAGGTCGAATGGCCCCTCGCGGCGCGGCACATCCTCAAAGGAAAGCGCATGCACCGTGGCCTGCGGGTACAGGCGGCGCAGGATCTCCGCGGTAAGCGGATCTTTCTCAACGGCCGTAAACTCGGTCTTTGTGGCAATGCTGGCCGGCACCAGCCCTAGAAAGTTGCCCACGCCGGCGCCAGGCTCGAGCACCTTGCCGCCCGAGAAACCAAGCGCCATGGCAGCCTGCCACAGTGCTTCCACGGCCTCTTTCGAGGTGTAATGGGCATTTAGGGTCGAGTCTGATGCGGCATGATAGTCCGCCGGATCCGCCAGCAGCTCCTGGAGTGCAGCGGCTCGTGCCCGATCCGGCGCGCTGGTAAGCTTGTCTTCCTCGAAATAGCGGGAGAGGCCGCCCCATCCGACCCATTTTGCGAGCAATTGCGCCTGCGCGACCGTAGTGTCCTCGGCCGCGCTATGCTGGATGATCCGCAGGGCCTCCAGATTGGCATCCATACGCTCTGTGGGGCTGAACGAGCGACGGTCGAGTTCGTCCGTGATTCGCCAGTTCGTCTTGAGCTGTGGGCTTGCATCGGCCTCTACCGCGCGACGTGCGCCTCTTTCCTGGCCGTGGTCGCGCCGCGCCCTCGGAGTTCCGCGTTCCCCGACAGCTGTCTCACGGCTGGCATCGGCCGACGAAGTCGGCTCTGGCTGTGCCCGATCCTCGGCCTGGGCTTCAACCTCTTCAGCCGCGGCGGAGGCCTCCGTGGCTTCGGATGCTTGACCGCTTTTCTCTAGGGCGTTCGGTGCAGACTCAGCTTCCACCGCGGCCTGGGGCGCTGCCTCCACTTCAATGGCCTTAGCCTCCTCGCGTTGCGTTTGAGCTTCGGCCGGGACCTCAATCTCTCCAGCCGCGACAGGCGCCTGGCTGGTTTCGGAGATCTGCGGGCTTTCCGCTTGCGTGCTCGGAGCAGGTTCAGCTTGCGCCGCTTGAATCGCCTCGGCAACCTCATGGCGCACTTGGACCTGCGCGGCTTTCACTCGCGCGGCCTCTAAAAGAGCACGAGCGGCCACAGCCGCCGCTTCCGCCGAGGCTAACGCCTGCTCAGCTGCCCGAAGTTCATCATCCTCTCCATCGGCATCGAACGTTGCCGATTCCGGCGCGCTTAGCTCTCTTCCGCTTCCGGTTCCGGTTGCAAGAACTGATCCACTGCTGCGATCTTCAGCTCGCGGAACAGCCCGTTCCGCTCCGGCGCCGACATCTTCTCGCCGCTGTTCAGACGCATCGCCTCGATCACCCAGCTCGCCGCGTTCGCCGAGATCTGATCCATCGTCTTCTCGAATTCGCACAACTGTTCCAGCTCGCGGCTCCGCTGCGGCAGATGCTTCTGCCAATACGCCACCGCCTGTCGCCGGAACTTCGCGGTCAGCACCTCCGGTGCCAGCTCCGCTTGTATCTCTCTCTCCAAATGACTCTCGTCCACCATCTCTCTCCGCTCCAGCGCCCGGCGCATTGCCTGGCGAGCGACGCTGCCTCCGAGCTATGGCAGCATGCCAGCCCGGCTCAGCGACCACATCCTGTTCGGGCTGACTTACACGCTCCCCATGCTCGAGAAGACGTTGCGCCAGGTCCCACGTCATCGGCGCCCTAAAGATGTCGCCGTCTGCAACTTTGATCGGCGAGAGGCCAACACTGCGGAGCAGCTTCCCCGCCTCTCTATTCAGAGCGACCGCCTCAAAAAACCATTCTTCTCCATGCTTGACCATTTTTATGCGCGCATCGCGCACGACGATCGTCGGAAGATTGGCCATCGGCGTCCGATCCTACTTTGGGTAGCTAAAGGTTAGTTTTCACCATACCCGCTAACCCTAAGTGGTCTCAAGCCCAAGACGCAGCAAAGAGGTTTTTGTATTGGCTTATAGTACAGCATTTGACATCATGTCAAGTCGCTCAACTCATGTTAATCTTCCTGACCGTTCTATTGCGACAACCGTCTCTGGTTGCTGTGGACAGATTCGATTGATAAGAAAAAACAGTTTCCAAAAATTTTTTTCACCTTATGACGGCGTCTTGAACGGCTGTTTTCGCTTTGATAAGCCTCACTGAACTTTTTTCTGCCAGTGAGGTCAGCGGTCTGATGAACAGTAAACAGATCAGTTTTGGCCGCTTCTGGTCCGATTTGATACCGCAGCTTCCGCAAGCCGCCGCGATCAAAGAGGCGGACGCGCGCCTCTGGTATCAATCCGCGGTCGATGACCCGTTTCGAGACATATCATGGCATTACGAAAACCTTTTTGGCTTCAACGGCGCGGATGCTGCTGTGATCTTGGCCCAGCACTTCCATGTATCCACATGGTATTCAGATCTTTCCGCGCTGATTGAAGAGAAACTGATGCGGCGCCCGGTATCCGCCAGCCGCTTCGCACAGAGCGAAAGCGCGGCCATGGAGCCCTTGCTCAAATCATGGTTCCGCGCCGCCACTAAAGCCGCAAAGGCAAGCTACAGCCTTGCCCCGAAGCGCTTCGTCCTCGGAAAGCCACATGATGTCCTCACCATTGGGGGCGAGACCGTTATTGTCGGTTACCAGCATTCTCCAGAGCGGCTGCCCCCGCCAGCCGATGAGATCCCCTTCCATCTGGCAGCGCTTCTGACGCATTACCGCCAGGTCATCGACATCCAAGTCGATCGCTCGCTGCTGGTATTCAGCGACCAAAATGCGGCTACGGGCTTCAGGGCGCTTGAGGTCCCGTCGCTTCCCGAGATGGACCGGGCCTGGGATCCAGCCCTTCAAGAAGCGGCCCAGCTCGTTTTAAGCGGCAGGGTTCCAGAACGGGAGATAGCTGCCTTCGCGCCCTCAAAAGAATGGGACGAGGTCCCCTCAGAAATCAAAGACAAAATCTACGCCCTCGAAAAGGAATTCGTTGTCTCAGACTTGTTGAGGCGGGAATCCGTCCGCGCCTTTCAAACCGCGAAAGCCGCGCTCTCCGAGATCTTTCGAACGATCGATCTCCCCATGGTCAAATGGGTGCCTCGCCTGACGACGGGCATTATAAAGCAGGAAGTCGATGACGCTCTTGCCCAAGAAATGATCCGGGTCCTTCGTCTCGACGAGGAGGACTTCAAGCGGCGCGGAGATCCGGACGCCACGGCCGCTCTTCACGCCCTGACCACTACGCATACGGGGCTGAGCAATTCTCTTCGCAAACTTAACTCCATCATTGCCAGACTACCCACCACCTCGGCGACGCCTGAATCCAGAGGCTCGCTCCGAATTGCTCTCTTGAGGCTCGCCGATGCTCTCCAGGCCCTGCCCAGCGAGCCTACGGCCGATCACTTATACGGCCGCGTCTGGGACCCTCAGAAACTTGGCTTCGAAGCGGACAAATATCAGATTCCAACTCCAGTGATTTTCAACGTGTCGGCAAGCTTCTCGGCTAACCAACGGCTGGGGATCTCCTCCTCCGATCTGGAGCGGAAGCGCGAAATCGCGCGCGAAGCGATTAAAACGGCCGCGAAAGCTCTGCACGGGACCCTCTTTCCAGACAATCTAGACGCCGAAGACGAAAACACATTTTTGCATTTTTCAGGTGGATGATTTTCTCCAACGTTGCTGTTAGCATGCTGTTGTTACTAGGCCACTGGTGTCATTGCACTAACAGTAGACGCCTCTAGCTCGGTAGCGGTTATCGAAACCCGAAGCGGAGTAATTCGAACATGTCTTTGCTGAGCGCCTTCAAAAAACGACCGGCGTCCTCCTCCAATGGCAACCAGGGGACCGGCGTCGTTATCCAAATGCCGAATGCGGCGCCCGAGGTCGGCGACCAGAACGCCAAGGGCTATACCTTCACCGGTACGGTGATGTTCAGCTACTCGCCCGACATCAAACGTGGCGATGAGATCTCCGTCACCGTTCGCCCCAGTACCCCGCAGAACACCATCCTCAGCGACCTTGCCCAGTCCAAGGCCGACCGCCTGGTGCTCCTCGAGGGGGTGCGCAAAAATGATGAAGGCGCCTACATCGCCAACTGGGTGCATGATGGCAATCGGCACGTCCAGGCGTCCGTGGCCGACCTGCCCACGGTCCATTTCGTCGATCCCGACGATACCTCCCGGCATCTTTCGATCAGTGTCGATGGCCGCGACTGGACATCGAGCCGTTCCAAGCGGCTCGACAACGGCGAGCGCGTCGCGGACACGGTTTCCTACGAAGAGCTGAAGGAGAAGCTGAAGCGAGTCGTCAATAATAACGGCAAGTTCTCGGTCTCCCAGAACGTCTATCACCTCAACCAGGCCGTCGCGGTCTCGACCGAGGAAGAACTCACCACCGCCGCGAAATCCTTCGAAGGCACGGCAGGCGCCATCGTGCTGCGTACCTTCGTCGCCGGCACAACCGATCCCAACTTGGTGAGCCTGAAATACGCCTTTGCGGATCAGACCACGAAGGCGTTCAAGCTGGCCGACGTGATGTATGAGGACGCCGCGACCAAGCGCATCGCCGAGGCCGCCGAGAAGGGTGCCCAGGTTGGTATGGAGGTGATTCCGATGGAACGCCTGTTCTATGCGGGCCAGAACGATCGCCCGTCGAAGTCCACCAAGCATGCGGTTGCACGCCGGATCGCCGACACCAGCGAGAAGGTGGCGGAGTTCAATCGTTCGTTCGGCCCGATTGCGACCCAAGTTCTCATCCGCGCCGCCGGTGAAAACAACAAGCCCGCCGGGCTGCTCAGCCGTTTCATCATCGACGGTCAGCACGGCAATGTTCGCAGCCTCAAGACGGCGAATTTCGAGGGCGCCTCGCAACGCCGCACCACGACGTCCGAGAAGACCGACACGGCCGACAGCACCGCAGCCGCGGCAGAAACCCAGGAGACCACTGCCGGTCCTTCGGCCGAGTCCAACCAGGAATTCGAAGACCACGGCTGGAACACCGACGAACTGCCGGACGATCTCGGGCCGGGTATGTAATCCCCGGCAGCAGCCTCGACTAAAAAACCCCGCCAGAAATTGGCGGGGTTTTCTTATGCCTCCTGTTGACCTGATCTTTTGGCCCGGTTCGCACCAGAGCCCTTGGCATCTTTATGATAGGTTGTGATGGTAAGGTACAGCAGGATTAGTGCTGTCCTCTGTACGTATCCACATAAAACGCAGACCTCGGCCGCGTTCAGCAAGCGTGAAGGTCCGTTCCCGATCCAAGGCCGGCAAGGACCAAAGCTTCCGTGCTACCTGCGGAGCGCCGTCTGAATAGCCTCATCAGCCCCGCGACGGAGCGCGTCGTGGTTTCGCGCAATCGTCGCAATGAACGTCACGCCACCCACAACGATCAGCAACTTTCCATCAAAGCTGCCACGCGTGCCCTGGAGTGAAACGCCATACAGCGCGATCAGAGCGAACACCGCCAGTCGCACATAGAGCGCCGTTGGACGAACGCGCTGCGCCTCCCCATCCGGCTTTTGGAGGCCCTTAAACGATGTACGCCATGCATCGACCACAAAAGTGTTGAAGAAGTCCCTACCCAACCGGTACGAGATGACTGAGGCCTTCACCGTCTCTGGGAAAGGCGAAAACCAACTACCAGGAATTGGTACGCCCGGCCTTTTCGTGCTGGTTTCATGATTTTCGTCAGCCATCTAAGTCCCCTTCTTACAGCCCTGTGGCTTCTGCCCTATCGGTTGCTCCTTGCTTCCTTTCGTTGAGACAAGGTTCTTCCGCTTCTCCTGCCCCTGCTTAGAGCGAAGAGACGAGACGTAATATAGAAACGTTTTCGGACTGATATTCAAGTTGTTCTCTCGAACAACTAACTCAGACAATTCAAGAAACGTGTAACCCTCTGCCTTCTTCTGCTCTAAAGTCGGAAGGAGATCGAGCGCGAGTTGTTTAACATCACTGCGGAGCTTAGCGGTCTTCCCTTCGGATGACTTGGCAGGCAACGCGCGCAGACTTGCAATAATCTTCTTAGTTGGAATGTTTGCCATTTCCTGCATTAAACTCGCACAAGCTCTCTCAGGTCCTAGTCATAAAATCCGCTGGCTAAAACGGACACTCTGAAACTTCTTCTAAAAGACTACTATAGTATTTAGTTTACCTTGTAAGCAGATGAAACGGCATGATGTGTTTCTGACAGCATCTCGAGACAGCATGGCGCTTCCGCGTTCAGTTCCGCTAGCTACTCGTCAGTAGTGGCAGCATCAAGGCAGTGCCAGAAAGAGGCCGCTCGATAGCCCTGTGAGCGATCGGACGCTCGCTTAACTGGCCGGACAATGCGGCCGTCCCCCCGCAGTCCAGCCAAGTACCTTCTGTGCGCGCCAACGCGACGCCAGATAATTAAGAAGCGACCCGAATCGAGCGAGGCCATTCGAGCCGCTACACCAGAACTAAAAAATGGTCTTAGGACTTGCCATTCTTTGGCAGCAGCCAATTCTGTGGCACCTTCAGGCTCCGGGACGCGGCCTTGAGATTCGTCGCGCTCGGAATCGCCAAATCCGACTCCCATTGTGCAATCGCAGACCTGGACAGCCCAGTGCTCTCCGCAAGCTGAACCTGCGACATCAGATTCGTCGTGCGGAAGACCTTTACCCGCTCTCCGAAGCTCGCCTCCTCGGGCAGGCTGTCGTGGGCTTCCCGAAGTACCTCTTGAAGCGCTGCTTTGACAGTGCCGGCAACGGACTTCTTTGGCCGACTCGGCCGGCTACTCGCAACCCTACGACTCCGCTTTTCCATTCTGTTGCAATCCTTCAAAACCAATCGAAGACAGCCTACCCAACGCCGGACCACACACGAGATGGACTCGCGCATTCGCTCCAGCGAAAAAGCCAGTAATTTTTCAGAGATCCCGCAGTGGCGGGCAGTTATGTGTGTAGATATTACGAAAAACACGAACACGCAACACAGTACGCGGTACGTTTTTCGTAAAATTAACCAAACTCGAGAGCGAAAACGTCTCAAATTGGTTGACATTGCCCTAGTTAGCCAAGCAAAATCAGCCACTTATTTTGGCATATTTCCGGGATTAGAGCACATTCTTATTTTAAGAAAAACAGAAATTCAGTTTTAGGTTGCCAGCATTCTTGGATATAAAAAACAGTTTTTCCGATTCGCGCCAAGTTAGTTAATCGCCCCCCAGAAAAACTGTTTTTTTACTGATGCGTTAGGCGGCCAACGGCCCTTGCAGCGCGGCAATCTGCTCGATCTGCGACGCCAACTTCGGCCACTGCTCGGCCGGATTACCGATCTTCGGCCAGGCGTTCTTGGTCCAGTAATCGATATGACGTTCAAACGCGCTCTCGATGGGCAGAAGCTTTATGCCGCCCAGAAAGCGGTCCCTCTGACGATACTTCTCGTTTGGAAGCCGCCCGAGGGCTGTGCCAAGAACCCGCGCGTCGCGAAGCTGCTCCGGCAACTGCTCATTCAAACGGCGGAACCCGGCATATACCCGGTCCGCTTCCGCCAGCCACTCACCGGTCACTGTATAGCCAGGCGGTAGCCCCTGCCCCTTCAAGGCCCCCATCCGTCGTACAGCAAAGAGCAAGTGCATCATCAGGTGGAAATCTTCGTGCGACAGCGCGGGCAGCCATATCGGGAGCACCCGATCCAGATGGCCTGCGTTTCCGGCGTGGTGGACCTCGTGGCAGAATGGGCACTGCACAGCGAGGTTACCGGGCTCGTTATTCGAGTGATCATCATCCAGATGATGTGCCTCGAGGAAGCCCGATGCCTCATAGCTCGTTGCCGGGGCCTTTTCGTCCGGCACCGACGTAAAGGTGCAGGCAGTGCAGCGGCAGCCGCTACGTGCAATCACAGAACGCCTCACAGCGGCGTAAGCCGCATCCGCGACCTCCTTGTCGGGATCGTGGATGCGATACACGCCGCGCTTGATGCCGAGAACGATGCCCATTATTCCGCCCCCGCTCTGCTGGCGATTATTGCGTCGTACCGAACCCGACGCTCTGCAACGCAGACTGTGCCGACGAACCGGACATCACCGAGCCGCTGCTCATCTCGATGATTGCCGGACCGAGAATCAGCGCGAGACCAAAAAGACCCGTTGCCAGGTGTTTCCCGATCGGCTGTTGCTGCTGGTGATCCCGGTGCGCGCCGAAAATCGCTTTCAGGAAAATACCGACGCCAGCGAGCATGGCGACATAATACATGTCTCCACCCGCAGCCTGAATGTTCTGCTGGATCGTGCTCGAGTCCTGCGAGAAACTCGACACGGTCTGCGCCATCACTTCGTGACCGGACACCACCAGCCCAGCCACCGCCACGCCCGAAACCTTGCAGAGTTTCGTCGATACTTTGAGCTTGTCCCGCATCTTCATGTGATCAATCCTTCTCTTAACTTAGAGGTCAAAACAGCTAACAAAGACAAACGTGTCTAATGATTTACCACCACGTCATTGCGCATTGCTATATATGAAGAACGATCATCCTCCGTTTCCGAGGATCGTGGAAATGCTAGATTGGAGCACTCCGCCTACAGATGCTCCCAGCATCGACATCGTGAGCGACATATTAATCGCCATGATACCGGCTACGCTTTTCGTAATCCCGCTGAAGAACTGACGCGAGTCCGTCGCACCATGCGAGCACATGTGAATCCCGCTTCCGAGACCATACAGACCGACGATCCCGATGATCCCCAGAGCGACATTCAAATAGAGGCTGGTCCCGTTCCCGGTCGATGTTGTCGTGCTGAGCCCGGTCGCGCCTGCCTGATTGTAGAGCGTCATCGCAAACATACTCATGTCAAGGCCGATGTTCACTAACAGAACGCCGCAAATGCACATCGCAAACGGTCCTCGGCCGCCTCCCCTGTGACTGTCACCAGCGTTGCACGCTCCGACCATCAACCCAGCGACCACAAGGCCTGCGCCGAGCAGGATGAAGCCGAGTTGAACCAAATTCCAAACGGCTGGAAGATTGTTCAGGATATTTTGAAGCATCTCCGTCGCGCTAGAAGTCGTCGTCGATCCGTTCATCGCTGCTGATCCTGCTGGTTATGGCTGTCCAGTGCCGGGCAATGATGAGACATTCATGGCCGCCAAGGCACGTTGCTGAATCATCGCTTCGCTGCGATCGAGGTTCGCGAGCGTCGTGACCTCACCCTCGAGCTGCTGAACTTGAGTCGTGAGGGCTGCAACCCGATCAGCCAAGGCAGCATCTTGCTGGCTTGTGCTCGCCAGTGGAGCCGGTGCCATAGGCCCCACTGGCTCCGGGTACTGCCCCGCCGCGGGCTGCGGCGGCATCTGGTCCATGGGCACAGATTCCATAGGCACCTGCTGGGGCTGCGGAGCCATGGGCACCTGCTGGGGCGGAGGGGCCATGGGCTGCACTGGCGGCATCGCCATCTGGGGATATCGGATCCGAGACATCGGCATTCTTTGCAGCCCTTGCTGCGTCGGTGGCATGGAGGACATCGCCATCTCGGGACTCATCGCTTGGTGTCCGCCACGGAAGAACCCCATTCCGTGAAGAAAGACCGCCCCAACAACCACCGCAACGGCGCCACACGCACCGTACAGGACCGTAGTGAAATTGCGGTCGATGAAGCCTTGCTGCCGTTGCTGCCGGGGGCGACGCGCGCCAGAAGGCACATGATCCTCGGCAGGCCCCGGATCCCCCGCAGACGCGGAATTCGTTCCTCCAGGCGGTTGCCAAATCTTGTGCGTCTCGTTGTCCCGATAGTTCCCGTGCTCGTCGATGTAGTAGCCTTCGACTTCAGGAAGATCATCGTTCCGTTTTACCATAGCGCGTCCTTTTCGTGTTCAAAACGGAGCAATCCGCGATCAATAAGCCAGCGAATTGTTTTGAACTGTGCCGAGTGCGTTATACCGGCCAATCTGCATCGGGGTTGGTAGGAGCCCGCTACTCTGGGTTCCTTGCTGGCCTGGCGCCGCAGAGGATGGTACGGTTCCGGCCGGCGCATTCGGCAACGTTGCCGGCGATTGGACTGACATGATGAGCACGCCAGCCGTCGTGCCGGCGGCGATCCTTACGGTCGGAGGCCGGTTGTAATTCTGCATCAAGCCGTTTCCGACGACCTGCGCGACCGTGCCAGCGGCCTGCGCTCCAGCAACCGCTGCTTCTTGAGTCGGCGTCAGAACGGGCGTGGTGATCGTTGATGTTAGTCCGGCAGTCTGAATGCTCTCCTCTCCGGACTGGGCGACAGCCTGGCCATATCCGGATGCGGCACCAAGGAATGCACCCGCAAGGAGGTCACCGAAGTCAGCCAGATAATGGTTGTTCACGGAGGACCGCAGCTCGGGCAGGCTCTTGTTCGGATCGATCGCGTAGCTCGTCATCGAATAGGTCTGATTTTGGAACGAGAGCGTCGAGAACTGCACGACGAGTTCGGTTTTTTGCCGCGTGAAGTTCCCAAGCAGCTCGGCGCCATTAAGCGGCCCGTCCACAACCTTCGCTTCGACCGGCCCCGGTACGTCTGAATCCGCGCCGACCTGGAAATCCACATAAAGCGTATCGCCTGGCGCAAGGCCGAGAGCTGCAATCGTCGGCGTTTGACTTCCACTCGCCGCAGCCTTGCCCGCGGCTTTCTGCGCCGCGTTTGTCGGTGCTTGCGACGATGCCGCGCCTGGGTCCGGCGCATCCGGCGCATCAACCTGGATCGTAGACGGAGCCGGGAATGATGCTTGCGCCTGAATGAGCGCTCTGACCTGTGCCACATAGGCTTGCTCAATGGCTTGCTGCTGCTGAACCGCTTGGTCCTGAACGCTGCCATTACCCCGTGCCAACTGCACCGACTCCGGTGGCGCAGCCTTAACCGTCGCTGGCGGCGAAGACGTTGCCGGTGTTTGCAGGCCAAAATTGTTTTTCTGCGCCTGCGTATTGTCGATCGAGAGCGGAGCGACATAACTACGCCCGCTTGCCATCGCCTGCTGCGCTTGCTGCCTAGCGAACTGCGTTTGTTCGTTTTGATATTCCTGGCTTGGGTTCGAGCCAGCCACGTCCGACCCGTTATGGTCAAACTGTATCTGCGATGGGGGCGCCGATTCCCTGTTATGGTTCGTCATTACCCATCCGGCGACCACGACGCCCAGAGCCCCCCCGACAACGACGATCGCGCGCTTGTTTTGCGCGAAGTAGCTGGAGATTCCAGCCATGGCTTTGCTGTTGGTGCCGCTCATCGCTTATGTGCCCTTGACCTCAACCGAACGGATCGCGCCGTCCTCGGAGACGAGAAAGAGAGGCACCTGGGGCACCTCATAGACCATCGTGCCATCCGGCCCCTGAACAGAATTCGTCCAGGCCGGGCTCATCATTTGGTAGGTTGTGCGAACGTAAATGGATCCTTGGTAGGACCACGCGCTGACGCCATCAACCGACAGCTGAAGCCGCTGCGCCCCATCGGGCGGGACGCCGTTCAAAAATCCATAGAGTGCTTGCGTTACAGGCGCGGGCAGCGAGGGCCGGAGCATCGGCTCTTTCGCATCCGGCCCTGGACGATTGATCCGAACCGTGACCGTGCCATCGCTCTCAGTAGGCGTGGTCCGCAGCACGAACGTCAGGGGCTCGGCGGCGCCCTCGAGCAGCACGGACACCGATGAAGTGGCGGATGATGTCAGCGCCCCAACGGTCATCACGTTCTTCGCGGCTTCCTTGTTGGTCAATGACGGAACGGTGGCTGCAAACCAGGAAGAATTGCCCACAGTCATCGACACGACCGGCCACGGCGACCCATCCGCACCAATGAAGGCGATCGACGTGACAAACCCTGGCGCCACGTTGATGGTGTATGTGCCACCGTTTGGCTGAAAGCTCGCGTTGATCTGCGGGGATACCAGTGACGGAGCCGGGCCTGGATGTGCGGCTTCCTGCTCTTGCAGCAGAAGCTTCACCAAGCCGCGAATCTGGTCAGGCGTCATCGGGGCCGCGCCTTGGACCGCCTGATCGAGCATGGGCGCCGGAAGCGGTGGCAACTGCATCGGCGCCTGGCTGTCATTCTGCCCATTCGCCGATTGTGCGTTCGCCGCAGGAATGCCCACCGCAACAAAGCTTGCGAACGCGCAAGCAAGAACCTTGGTTTGGCGGCTCACGATGATCGAAGTTTTTTTCATTGGATCCGGACGATGTTCAGTTATTTTGAGCTGGGCCAAATGTGATCTGCTCAACCGCAACCCCACGCGGGTTGTATGCGACGCTTACGCGTTGAACGATCACTGTGACGTTGTAGGGCTTTGGCGTCTCAACGCCGTCGCTATCCTCAAGGGTCAAGCTGAGCGGAAAGGTAACCTTCCACGTATATGTGCCCTTGAAGACCCCCGAAGCGACGATCACCGGCGGCGACAGCGGAACAGCCGTGATATCGAAGCGCTTGGCGATCATGGTCGGAAGGATATTCGAGTTTTTTAACGATGCCACGACCTGCTTAAAGGCGCCAGGCGTGTAATCATCTTCGACCGCTGAGAGCTGCTCTTGCCAATAGTCAAAGCCGAGGCTGACAGTGTTGATGACGGTCTGGGTAGCCCAGTCAGATACCGCGCTATCGCTGATGTAGGGCTCCGACAGGGACGGCAGCTGCATAACCCTGAGATCTGGAGTCACAGCGACGATCCTCGGCGGCGGCTTCGAAGCGACCGTGATCAAAAGCGCGGGGACCGCGATCATTGTGGCAATGCCAAGAACAAGACACGTCGCGAGCAGGTACGCCATCTGCCGCCGTTGGACCTCATAGGGACTCATGACCGGCATCGCCTCTGGCGTCGTCTCGGCAGGTGAGTCCATCACCTGGTCACGTGCTGAACGACCTTCAGGGGCATCGTGAACATGCGAAACGGGTGGCGTGGGCCGCGATTTCGGAGGCGGCGTAAGCCTTGGCGTTGGCACCACGCCAGCGCCCCGTGCTTCGGCTTCAAGCACTGGTTCCAGCTTTGTCTTCGGAGGCGGCACCATTGGCTGCTTGGGCGGTGGTGTAAACGCGTTTCCAACACCGGTCTGCATATCGCTGGCAACTAACGTCCGCGGTTTAGGTTGAGGCATCTGTCCCATGCCTCAAGCTATATTAAAAAAAACAGATCAAACTCAACGTGTCCAAACAGAACTAATTGTAGTTTCAACTTCTGCCGGAATAGGAAACAGAACGCGGTTTGCAACTTTGACCGTTGCGTGCTCGAGCAGGAGTTTCGCCTCTTCGGCATCAGGCTCCGGAACCTCTAGAACGAATTCGTCCTGGTTGAAGAGAACAAGGGGCCACGGGCTCTGCATCTCGTCCCATAACCGCAGCACCTCAAACGCGATATCAACCCCCGTTCCTTGGGCCTGGTAGTTCAGGAGTTTGTAAGCAGCGTCAGCATAGAGCAATCGACCGGACAGCGTCTCTGCGAGCGGATAGCTTCGCCGCGACACGCGTCCGTAGCCATCCCGCCACGGCTCTGTCGGGAACCGGCGGTAGCAAAGCCTCGTCCACGCATGCCAAAAGCCGATTTCCGGATAGAGCGCAAACCAGGCTGAGTGCGCGCTTTCCGCGTCACTCAGCGTCCAATCAAGCCCATATTCTACGATGCCATATTGCCAGAGCGTCTCTGCGATCATCCCGAAGAGCAGCCCGAAATTCAGAGCTTTCGCCGATCGGCGCGGCACTGCCAGGCTTTCCTTCAGCCTGGCTCTCTCTTCCGCGGGCATCACCGCGAGATAGCGGTATGCGTCCTCCGGCGCCCGTCCCGTGGCCACGATGGTGGTTAAGAGATGCGGATCAATGCCCTTCTTGAACGCTTCCGCCATCCGGCATCCACGCTCCACGCCAGCCACCTCGGCCTGACGAATTCTGCTCAACCACCAGGCGAGATCGCTCTCAGCTTGCGCCCGGTCCCTCTCCTCACGGCTGAAGATTCGCACTCGCCCGAGATCATCCGCGCTCGGTCTCGATGACATGGCGCCTATCGCCCTTGCCATGTTCTCGATGCGCTCCTTCGCCGCTTCCCAATCCCCCTGGGCAGCAAACAGCTTTCCTTTCGCGCCCGCGAATGCGTCTTCGCGGTATTCGCTGATAGCCCGAAGCGCTAGCCTAGCGGCGATCCGCATCTCGATAGCCGAATAGTCCGTTGCAACCAGCTTACAACCTGGTCGCGCGCTAATCGCCGCACGATGGTCACCGGACATGCTCAGAATGGCAGGCTCAATCGCCGCGACGCGGCCAGTAATTGCGCTCTGTTTGATTAGAGGGTGAGCGCGACCTTCCCCGGCCTTTTCGGTATGAGCCACCAGCTCGCCCAGCACTCGCAAGCGCCTCTTGGCATCACGCAACGCAAGGAGCGCAGCGATGACGGGCTCCTTGTGCAGGCCTCTGAGCCGGAAAAACGGCTCACCAAGGGCTTCCCTTTCCGGGATTTCGATGCCGACAGTTCGCTCGACATAGGCCGCAAAAGCTGCCTTGAGCTTCGGACTCTCGGCATCGCGCTCTGCAAGCAACTCGTCGCGATGCGCCGCAAATTCCGGAACCGGCGCGATCACATCAACCGCCCGCCCCTTCCGGTCCGCTTCACGGTCGATGAACGCCTGGCAGGCCTCCAGATCCACACCAACGCCCATGCCGTGCATCTGTCCAAGCGCCCAGACAGCCGACTCAGCCCGCTGATAGCCCGCGTGCTCACGCGTGAAGTCGATCACGCCTATCAAGTCTCGCATCGATTGCCCGATGGCCACGAGAACGGCACGGATTAAGCTCTCCGGCACGGACAACATCTCATCGATATACCGGCGACTCTCCTCGCAGAGATCCGGCACCATCCAGTTTGGGTATCGCTCCCAAGCCATCGCATCGGCGCTTTTCGAGGGCGGAAGTTCGATGCCCGCTGCCACGGCTAGCGCATCAAGCGAAAAACCGTTTGCCGAGTACGCATCAAGAGCCCGGCCGATGGCCGCATCGGAAATTGACTCGTGCCACCCCACAGGCTGCTGCCGATCCGAGAGGGCGGCAATGGTCCGCGCCCGATGGAGAAAATCCGCTCGAAGCGCTTGAGCGAACATGACCGCGTCAAGAAGACGCGGCCGCTGGTCTACCGCCACTCCTTCCGCGAGCAGCCAAGCAACCGCCTCGGCCAGGTTGGATCCGATCCATGCAGGAATCTTGAGAACTGTCTCGAGAAGCGCGCTTCGCTCAGAAACCGAAAGCAGATCGAGATCCCATACGCGCGGCAGCTCCTCATTCGGCAGGCGCAAACCGATCACCCGCAGGCGTGGCCTCTCGGCTTCTGCCGGCAGCGCGCCCGCACAGGCGGCCAAAATTGTTTGGCCATTCGCTAGCTTGTTCAGACGCCCTGGCGGTACGCCGCGGGAGAAGCGCGTCGGCGCGGTAGCCTGAAAATGAACATTGGCATAGGCAACCGCCCGGAGTGCCATCCGGTCTGCTTCCGAAAAACTGTTTCTAAAACCGGAAACATCTTTGGTGCCCGGCGCCGACCGCCTTTCGGCTGGTTCGACAAAGCGAGCCCAAAGTTCACTCTTCGGAGCGGAAGACGTGTTTGACATCTCGTCGAGTTCTGTACCGGAAATTTCCCGCCTGGTCGATAGAAGTGTTTTTTCTGACAAAAATCCGGACCATCATAACAGTAAGTTAGATATACTATGGCACGCGCCAACTCATTGAATTACCGACAAAAACTTTCAGTTTACGGAGTGTCTTTTGGTGTGTGCCACCAAAATTAGCCCCAAAAACTTCTCTGGCACACGGTTAGTGGCACACACCAAAGCCTAGAGAATCCTGCCTCTCCTGCGACGTTAGTGAGTGTGTGCCATGTGTGCCACCTGTTTTCGGGCAGATGAAGTGTGAGGCGTCGCGCGACGTGTGCCAAGGATCGCGCGCATATTATTATATTATCTAAAATACTGACACACATGGCACACACTACAATAAAACCCAGTGTTTCTGCTGGATTGGCGTGTGCCATTTCTAAAAAATGTAAATGGCACACATGGCACACACCATCAAAAAGCCAAGGGTTGTCCAGGTTTAGGTGCGTGCCACTTGGCCCAAGACGCCCTTCTAAAGCGCCACGGCACGGCAACAGACGGGCCATTTTGGCCGATCGAATGAGGAGATTGTTCGCGCGCGAAGCCTCTATTTCGAAAAGCGGCGGCACACATGGCACACATCATCAAAAAACTCAGTATTTCTGCTGGATTGGCGTGTGCCATTTCTAAAAAATGTAAATGGCACACATGGCACACATAACAATAAAACTCAGTATTTCTGCTGGATTGGCGTGTGCCTCTTACACAAAAATGTAAGTGACACGCGAGAGGCAGGACTGCAAGGCGCACAAAAATACAATAAAACCAACAGGTTGCTGTGTTTCGCCATGCCTGGCTGCGGAACCGCAACACACACCTTGCGGAACTTTCCTAAATTACGGAATTTGCGGAAAATACGAGGGGTGCAACATGCAGGCATTTTCGACCACTGCCCTATCCCGGAAAATCGGCGACGTGGTTGCCGCCGCCTTGCGGACTCCGGTGACCTTGACCCAGCACGGCAAGCCCCGCCTGGTGATTATGAGCATCGAGGAATACGATCGTTTGCAGGCGGCTAAACCGGCGGAGGACCGCACCGTGGGGCGCCTGCGTGACACGGCCCGCTCGCTTGCAGGCGACTTTGCAGCAGCGGCACAGGGCTATCAGGATGGTGATGAGGGGTGAACCAAGTTGGGTCCGGCGTTGGGCATTTTGCTGGGCCGTTGCCTTAGGCGCGGCCCAGCCGCGGAGCTAGTCTCCCCGCTGTTCAGAGGTCTGTGTCGCCGTGGAAGCATCGATCGGCTGACGAGCCGCAGAAGCGGCTTCCTCGAGCTGGCGCGCGCGGCGCCTCATGCGGACATGCTCGAGAAAAGGCATCGGAGTGCGCAGCGCAACCCCGTCGGACCACAGATCCCCCCACTTGAACGGAATGAGATTTGCAACCCCAGAAGCTTGCGCAAGGCAGAAACCGAAGAGCCCATAGCTAAAGAAGGGATTCGGCGTAATCCAACCAAGTAGGGCAGCAAAGCTGGCAACGATCGCATTTAACTTACCCCCGCCGAGGGCGTAGGACTTGATTTTTTCGGGGGTCTCCAGGCCTTTTGTGTTTTCCGTCACCTCACCAGTGCGGATTCCGACGAAGACGCCCACCCATTCCGATTTGATGGCGCCCGGGATTCCGACATGATGTCGCCCATCTGGCATCGCCTCGCTGGCTGAATTTTCTCTGGCATTTGTGGTCTGACGGGGTC
>Ga0310811_10000774_pt1 | contig 40951 bp, 39 predicted proteins | sample YCmetagenome_FD_207642 | JGI IMG/M metagenome (GOLD analysis project Ga0310811, IMG submission 207642) | Soil microbial communities from experimental microcosm in Duke University, North Carolina, United States - YC | ecosystem: Engineered > Artificial ecosystem > Soil microcosm > Unclassified ...
GTCGCCCACAACAATATCCAGGTTTGGCCAGGTTGACGCCATTACAGAAGGCAGAAATTCGCGGAGATATTTTAACCCGTTCCAGTTTAATATTACGATGGCAACTTTAGGCGTACTTGTCATTCAATATTCTTGATGGCTATAGTGATAGGCATAGCGCCTGCAATTGTACAATTTTTTGGGCACAAAAATGAACTAGTCAACGATTGCACCATCAATATCTTCTGGCTTAAACTTCCATCGGCGATGCGACCACAGCCAGTATTCTGGCTCTTCCTTAATTACTCTTTCCAGGTATTGCACATGTGCCTTCGTGATCTCATGCGGAGCAGTTGCTTTTGCATCTGCTATTAAGGGAACTGCTGTGTAGGTATAATACCCGCGTTTCATCTTTCGCATATCACAGAAATAAACTTCGCAATCGAAGGATTTGGCCATCTTTTCGACACCCAAAAATACCGGGGTGGGTTGGTTTAGGAAATTAGTAAAATATGTTGCCTCATGGCGCACCGGCGTTTGATCGCCTAAGAGAACGGTCATAAATGGTTCGTTCTTCAACTCCACCATTTTGCGCAGTACCAGCTTCATGGCAACCGGTATGCCTTTGAACCGTGAACGGGTGTTTAAAAAGAACCGGTCAAAAACTTTGTTAGATAAAGGCTTATAAATGATAAGGAATTTTTTATTGGTGATCGAAGTAATGCCCAATGCTAGCAACTCCCAGTTGCAATAATGGCCAGCCACCCCGATCACTTTACGATCGCTGCTCAATACCTTGTTGACTAAATCCGGATTGGTGGCTACGATTCGCTTACTTAATTGTTTAGGCGAAATACTGATAGTTTTTACCGTTTCAACTACCAGGTCACAAAAATGATGATAGAATTTATGCTCTATTCTTTTGCGTTCTTCTGAGCTTTTTTCAGGGAAAGCATTTTGCAGATTCTGCTGAACAATCTTCCTCCTGTAACCTATGGCATAATAAACCAGCAGGTAAAGCAGATCGGATATCAGGTACAAAAACCAGAACGGCGTTAACGACAACAGGTATAAAAAGAAAATACCTATGTACGAAACCGCTTTTTTTATCATTATTTTGTCCGATTTTTGAACACAAACATAGAATATATGATTGAAAAAGGCGCTGTACTGCCCATGTTTTATCTGCCCCCGGTTGAATATTTTGCTCAACTGAATAGCTATAATCCCGATTTCGTTATTGAAAAGCACGAGCATTTCCCAAAGCAAACGTATCGCAACCGCGCCAATATCTATTCGCCTGATGGCATGCTTACGTTGGTTGTTCCGGTTATAAAAGGTTCAAAAGTGCATACGCCGGTAAAGGATGTTAAGATCAGCTACGATTTCAGATGGCAGCGATTACACTGGATGAGCCTGCAGGGGTGCTATCGCCGTTCTGCTTATTTTGAATTTTATGAGGATGAGTTTGCACCGTTTTATGAAAAGAAAGAAATCTTTCTGTTCGATTATAACGATCAACTGCTGCAACTAATACTGAAACTTTTAAAGATAAAAGCAACAGTGAATTATACCGAAACCTATGAGCCGGAATATTCTGCATTAGCTGATTTCAGGCATACCATTAATTCGAAAAGAGAATCCAACTTTCAGCAGAAACCTTACTTCCAGGTTTTTGAGGAGAGGCATGGATTTATGAAAAACCTCAGCATAATCGACCTATTATTTAACCAGGGACCGCAATCCGTAAATTATTTATAATGAACAGCCCGATCAAACGTATCCGTTATAAAGTTCGCAGGCAGCCTGTCGATGTTGGCGCTAAACCCGGTTCTATCGTGATACCGGAAGGTGCGCTAAAACCTGTCATCATGGTTTACAGCTATAATGAGAAAGAACTGGTGACCTCGGAAGGAAAAAACATGCAGGTGATCCTTTCCCAATTCAAAAAATGTGACGCACACTCTCATTGGATACAGATAAAGGGCTTGGGCGACTTAAAATTGATGGAGGATATTGGCGAATACTTAGATATCAATCCGCTGGTGCTGGAGGACATCGTAAATACCCATCAACGGCCAAAGTTCGATGAGTATGATGATTATGTTTTTTCCACCAGCCGTATCATCAACTTTAATAAAGATCATGAACTGGTTAATTGCCAGTTTTCAGCATTGATCAAAGAAAATATCCTCGTCAGTTTTGAAGAGACGCATGACGAATATTTCGAAGCAGTAAAAGCACGGTTAAAAGCCGGCAAAGGTGCTATACGTACCGCCGGCCCTGGCTATATGTGTTATGCATTGATTGATACCATACTGGATAACTACTTTGTGTTGTTAGGTAAAGCTGGCGATATGCTAGATGAGATCGAAGATCATTTATATAGCAGTCCTGATAAAAGTGTGATGTACAATTCGCAGGCGATGAAACGCATACTGATCATTATGAGACGAGCGACCTGGCCCGAACGAGATAAGATCAATGATATGATCCGTACAGAAAGTCCGCTGATCTCACCGGAAGTAAAAATGTACCTGCGCGATGCTTACGACCATTGCATCCAGATCATGGACCTGGTAGAAAGCTACAAGGAAATCACCTCCAGTATCATCGACCTGTATCTTTCCATGGTAAGCAACCGCATGAACGAGATCATGAAGGTGCTGACCATCATTTCAGTAATATTTATTCCATTAACCTTCGTAGCCGGTATTTACGGCATGAATTTCGCCCGTGTCGATCCGGCTAATAACAAAGTAATCCCCGGCAATATGCCCGAACTGTATTCGCCTCACGGCTATGAATATGCTCTGCTGGGCATGTTCATAATTGCAATAATACAGGTGGTCGTCTTCTGGAAAAAAGGATGGTTTAGTAAGTTGTAGTTGATTGAGTTAAGTGGTTGATTAAGTTGAATGGTTGAAACTCAATCAACTAAATCCAACCTAATCAACCAATAAACTTACTTCTGGAATTCCGGCTTCAATTCGGCATGCATCGCTTTTCTGAATTTCATAACTTTTGGTTCTGATACATGGCTGATATATGGATTATCTCCGTGTGTGCGATAATACCCCTGGTGATATTTTTCAGCCGGGTAAAACGCTTTGAATGGAACAACCTGAGTAACTATAGGGGCGTTATAATGCTTGGTAGCATTCACGTCCTTTATAGTGTTCAATAAAATTTCACGTTCTTCCGGAGTGCGATAAAATGCAATCGAACGGTAGTCCGTTCCCTCATCGGGTCCCTGGCGATTCAGTTCTGTTGGATCGTGGGCGAAAAAGAACGATTTAGCTAGTGTAGCGTAGCTGATAATCTTGGGATCATAATAGATCTGTACAACCTCAGCATGACCGGTGGCTTGAGAACTTACTTCTTCGTAAGTCGGGTTCACTTTAGTACCGCCGGCATAGCCAGATACAACTTTATTTACCCCTTTCAATTCGGATATCGCCTCGCTCATGCTCCAAAAACATCCACCACCAAATGTGGCTACACTTTCTCCTGCTTTGGGTTGTGGTACAGCGGCAAAATCATTTCTATTCTGACCATTGGCGCATCCGCAGAATAAAAGAACGGACGCGAGATATAATGCAATCTTTTTCATTTATTGTAGAATTAATATTTGTTATTTAAATCAACATACGCAACCGCAAAATGCGCGGTTGTCTATGTTTGTCGTAAATAAGTCATATCCCTTACACCTGTTTTTGGTTGGCTGCCTTAACCAGATAGAATATATTCCCAAGGCCGTTGATCTTTATCTCGTAAACGCTTGATAGCAGCATTCCCATCTTGCCGGTAGGAAAACCTTTATTCTTTAGCCATTCGAGATAATATACAGGTAAATCGCACAGGAATACACCTTTATGTTTCCCAAAAGGCATTTTAGTTTTTACAAGGTCGATTAATATTTTCGGATCGGGTGCGATATTTTCCACGACGTAAAATTAGCATTAGTGTGCAATGTTTAGTCGATAGTAAAAATATAAAACACATACATAGAGCAAGCGTTTTAATAATAAACTTGAACACTATGAAAGAACAATTTGAAGCAACTTTAACCGGCACCGACGGCCCTGTAGAAGGAATCGTCAATCCGCTCAGCCTGAAAAATTATTCACAGGTTTATGAATTTAAATCGTTTGATGACACTTTGCACCTGGTGATCGCAACTGACAATAAAGGTAAATGGCATAGGATTGATGGCACAGAGCCCTACCTTTCAGGCTGGGTTGATGAATTAGTCGAACAGGTAACGGTGGCCAAATAAAATCCTACTATTCAAAAAAACGCATAAAAAAACCACCGGATCTACACGGTGGTTTCTTCAATTAACAGTTATATATTGAGTTTAAAATCTACCTTCTCTGTGGCCGTTACCTCTGGCCCAGCCGCCTTTTTGATCGAAATGATGATCATTTCCCCTGTTGTCAAAACGTTGACCACGGTTCCAGTCGTTACGACGGTTGTCATTGTTCCAGCTATGATTATCAAACCTGCGATCGTTGTTATAATGATAGTTGTTTACATATGCACGGTTGTAAGGACGATCCCAACGACCATTAAATGCTACCCCGTTATATCTTGCGCGATAGTAGTCGGCGTGCATGAACGGACGTGGGGCACGAACTTCGTATCTGCGGGCAGAACGCCAGTCGTAATTACGGTAAGCCCCTGGCAAGTAGGTTGCTGAAACCCATGCGCCGCCGTTATTATAATAGTAACATTCGTTTGGTACACTATAATACGCATCTACATCTGGCAGATAATAGTAATCTTCGTCGCCATCATAATTGGTTGGCTCGCAATAATCTGCAGACTGATCAACTACTACCGGAGCAGGTTGAGCATAAACCACTGGTCGTGGTGATAAATTCAAACCTACATGTATTCTTATTTGTGCATCAGCTTTATTATTAAATAATAAACCGCTTATTGCTATTGCTGATATGAGTGCTATCTTTTTCATAATATTAAATATTAAATTGTATATAGTTATGACGATAGCAAATTGAAAAGGTTTAATTGGGCAATAGAACAAGGATATTACTATACTTAAATTGATATTATATTTTAAATATTATAATAAATTCAAAATATAATTTTTATCAAGATGAAATTAAGATGAAGATTTTAATAGGTTTGATTTGGCACTTATGAAAATATGATAACCTTGACTGTCATTGCATTGATACAAACACATTTTACTATTTGTTGTATAATCTTTTAAATTTGGTATCAAATCGTAAACTATCATGAAAAGAAAAGTATGGGGAACCATCTTGCTGCCTGTATTAGCCACCGCAGGCATTATTACATTGCTCGCACTAAAAAATGATATCCGGGCAAAACACAATAACTTCTATGCTCCGGAAAGCGCCGGACTTACTTTACCAGCCGGCTTCAATGCCAATATTATTGCCGACAACCTGGGTGGTGTGAGGCACATCGCTATAACTCCTCAAAACGAGATCTACGCAAAACTTAAAGGACTTGAAAAAGGCAAAGGCATCTTGCTACTACATCAAAATGGTAACAAAGCCGATGTTAAGGCCTCATTCGGAAGTTTTGGCGGAACGGGTATCGGCATCAAAAACGGTTACTTATATGCTTCATCCGATGAGGAAGTATTTCGCTTTAAACTGAACGCCAACAATGAGGTGGTTGATCCGAATAAGCCAGAGAAAATCGTTACAGGTCTGCTTAGCCGAGGCGAGCACGAAGCAAAAGCGATCACCCTCGATAATGCAGGGCACCTATACGTGAATATCGGCGCTTACTCAAACGCCTGCCAGGTAAAGGACCGTCAAAAAGGTTCTCCGGGTCAAAAGGGCTGCCCTATTTTGGATTCAGCCGGTGGTATCTGGCAATTTAGTGCCAGCAAACCTAACCAGCATTATGGCGACGGCATCCGTTATGCCACAGGTTTAAGAAACGTGGTAGGTCTTACCTGGAATACTCAAGACAACCAGCTCTTTGTGATGCAGCATGGCCGCGATCAATTGCATGACCTGTACCCTCAATACTTTACAGAGAAGCAATCTGCTGAGTTACCTGCCGAATGCATGTACGCCCTAAAAAAAGGCGACAACGCTGGCTGGCCTTACATGTATTACAACTGGCAAACCCACAAAAAGATATTAATGCCTGAATATGGCGGCGACGGTAAAAAGGAAGGTGGACAAAATGCAATTAATCCCGCCGCAGCTTATCCGGGTCACCTGGCGCCTAACGGACTATTGTTTTATACTGGTAACCAATTCCCTGCAAAATATAAAAACGGTGCGTTCATAGCTTTCCATGGTTCATGGAACAGGGCACCGGAACCGCAGGCTGGTTTCTTTGTGGTTTTTCAACCATTTAAAGATGGTAAACCATCAGGGAAATGGGAAGTATTTGCTGACGGCTTTGCAGGCTCTGCTGCAGACAAAGCCAAAGGAGCTGCGCAACACCGCCCATGCGGTTTAGCACAAGGGCCGGATGGCGCTTTATATGTAAGCGACGACAGTAAAGGAACGATCTATAAGATCACTTATAAGAAATAAAAAGTTGACATAAACCAAAAGGCCCCGAAACCGGGGCCTTTTTAATTGGATAACTCGTAATTGTATTTCTTCATCTGTCGCTTTTTCTCTTTCACCCTCTCGATACTTTCCTCGATATAATCCTTTTCATTTTTGGAAGTAGCTTCCAGCAATGCATTACGATAGGCACCTATCGCATCCGCCCATGCCTTTTTCTTTTCAGCAAATAAGCCGATCAGGTTATAAATCGAAGCATAATTTACACCCGGAACCTGCAAGGCTTTTTCGCTAACCAACTTAAATTGCTTTTCCATGTTGAGGAAAACCAATAAACGCAGGTAATGATAATATACATCAGGGAACTGCGGCTCCAGTTCGGCGCAGGTTTTGAAATGATACCCTGCCGCCTGGTAATCGCTGATCTCGTAATAATGTATCTTACCCAACTGGTAATGCGCCCTTGCATAAAGCGGGTCGTTAGCGATGATCTCGTTCAGCAACTGTAAAGCCTTTGGAGGCTCACCATACCACAACTCATCAAGAGCCTGCAAATATTTCTCTTCTATAGTCAAATATATGTCCATAACAAAATGTAAAACAACCCGGCAAAACCGGATCAATAAAAAATAAACTAATGATTGTTTGATGTGCCTGAACGCAGACTACACCGGAAAGCAGAAGAGACCAGCAAACGCATAACCCTCCTGCTGCGAGCCCATGGGCCGCATAGAATTAAATTGAAGGTGATTTAGACGTAGCATTTGCTTGTTATATTTTTTACAAATATAAGGCTTTAAAAGGGATTTCTAAAAATCAAGTATGAGAATCAACAAAATCCCGTAATCGTGTCATCCGAACCAGTCGAAAATATCATTCTGTTTCAAACTGGCTTTTTCTTTCTTATTCAGGTCTTTGATAATTTTCCCTTCGGCCATTTGAATAATGCGATTGCCATAAGTAAAGGCTTCTTTCAGATTATGAGTGATGAGTATGGTGGTTAATCCAAATTCGGTGGTCAATTTATCAGCTGTTTTCATTACCACCTCTGCTGAGCGTGGATCAAGTGCAGCAGTAGGTTCATCCAAAAGCAATACTTTGCAACTATCCATGATGCTCATCAGCAAGGTTAATGCCTGCCGTTGTCCGCCGGATAAAGTACCCATGGGTTGCTCTATCTTACTCTCCAACCCCATACCCAGCATAGCGATCTTCTCTTTAACTGACTTTTTGAAAGGCTCATTTATGCCGATAGATAATCCTTTCGATTTAGTACGGATGGCCGCCAAACGAAAGTTATCGAGGATACTTAAATCTGGTGCAGTTCCGCTTAAGGGATTTTGAAAGACGCGGGCAATCCATTCGCTTCGCTTATAATCGGGCAGCTTGGTTACGTCGTTGCCATCGATATAAACAGTACCCGAAGTCGGTAATATCGTACCTGCGATCAAATTTAGGAGGGTAGTCTTCCCCGAGCCATTTGAGCCGACGATCACCAGGAATTCCTTTTCTGTAATAGTCAGATCCACTCCCCTGATGGCATCTACCTGGTTAGCTTTACCTTTATTAAAAGTTTTATGAATGCTTTTCAGGTCGATCATGAGGAGCTTTTGAAAGATAATAGAGGCAGGCTAACAATGAGAGTAACAAATATTGCAGTTACAGCTTTTAACAAAGTTGGATTAACTCCTATACTTAGCGTTATTGCCAATACAAATTGAAAGATTACGGCACCCAAAAGCACTAATACAAGACTGATCCAAACAGATGAAATCCGGAACCAGTTTATAAACGATTCTGCGATGATCACCGATCCCAAACCAACTATTACAATTCCGATACCCATATTGATGTCTGCAAAACCCTGAAATTGAGTCATCAGGTAACCGCTGGTGGCGGTAAGTGCATTCGCTAAAGCCAAGCCAATTATCTTCATTCGATCAGTGTTTACGCCTAAAGCACGTATCATCGATTCACTGTTTCCTGTCGCACGCATAGCAATGCCAAAATCCGTTTTAAGCAGATAGCCTATGATGAGCGTAACGATCACTACAAAGAGCAATAATATCCAGAATGAATTGTGATTAGGGTCGCCAGAAATATTGATCAGTGAAAATATGGAAGACACATTGAGCAGCGGAATATTGGACCGCCCCATCAAAGTCAGGTTGACTGAATAAAGCGCGGTCATCACTAATATACCCGCAAGCAAAGGGTTTATCTTTAGTTTGGTATGGATAAGGCCTGTAATGGAACCGGCCAAAGCTCCTGCAGCAATGACGATAGGTAAAGTAACGAAGGCTGGCAAATGATGTGTAAGCAATACAGCTGTCACGGTTCCGCCCAGTGTGTAGCTGCCATCGGTAGTAATATCGGGTATGTTGAATATCTTCATCGAGATATAGATACCCAATGCAATAGCCGAAAAGCAAAATCCCTGTAATAATGCAGTGAGATAGAAATCCATTATTTCACAGCTTCAAAGTTTGGCAGAATAGTGATGTTGTATTTTTTGGCAGCAGCCGGGTTGTATACCCTTTTGCGGATCTTTACCATCTCCGGCTTTAAACCATCTGTTTTGTGTGTCTTTAAATATTGAGCAGCCTGCTCGCCTGCCTGGTATCCCCACTGGTAAATATCAGCACCAAATGCTGCAACTGCACCTCGTTGCACCAAACCTGCTTCGCTGGTAAATATAGGCACATTGGCTTGGTTGCAGCTTTTCAGTATCGTTTCAAATGAAGCAAATACTGTATTATCCGGGTTAGCAAAAAAGCCATCGATGTTTTTACTCAAAAGAGATTGGGTCACCAACTGTGCATCCGCCGATGAATTTAAAGGCAAAGCCACTAAATCAATGTTCAATTTAGTCGCAAGTCCTTTGATACGATTCATCGCATCTGCTGATTGTGGTTCAGATTGGTTATATATCATTCCAACTACCAGTTTCCCCGCTTTTGGTTTAAGTAACTTAGGAATTAACGAAAATGACGTATCGATATAAGCCAATTCCTCTACTGCACCAAACAGATTTGCTGGCGCTGCTCCTGTAGAACTTACCACATTCATCCGCTCAGGAGTTGGTGACACCATGGCAAAAACCGGGATGGTTTTAGTCTTCTGGATTGCCGTGATAGTAGACAATGTTGTGCAGGTAGCTAACAGGTCAACTTTCTCCGAGATGAAATAATTGACGATCTGTGTCAACGTAGGGATATCACCTTGTGCATTGCGGTATTCTATTTTGATATTTTTCTGATCTTCGCTAAAACCATTCTTCTTCAGAGCATCAGTAAAGCCAGTGCGCGCCTGTGATATGGTTGCATCTTCAAAAGCATCCACAAAACCAACAACCGGAACGTTGTTTTTTTGTGAATTACAGGATACGAAAAAAATGAGTGCGAATATTGGGATTAGATATTTCTGAAGCTTCATCTGGCTAAGTTAGCTATTGAAGGTGAAAGCTAAAAGGAGAAAGGCAAAAGGTTTACTGTATACTGATAAAAGCAAAAAGGCTGCTCTTGAGCAGCCCTCCGAAAATAAATTTCACTTTACATACTGCCGCCGGTTCGCCCATACTGGAGCATCATATCTACTTTACCATCTTTATTAAAACCCCACACTTCCTGCAAATGGTTAACCACTTTCTTTCCGCTTTTATCTGTAAACTCTTCTGTGCCCCACACACAAACTACATTGTCGCCCTTATCGCTCTTTAAACTTACAGAGGCATCCAGCGAGATCTTCAGATTAGTTTGCGTTCCCCTGAATGATTTTGCTCCCGACAGGTTTGCAGCTTTCCCTTTCACGGTCTGACCATTCATCCAGCTCATAGAAACTGTATCGGCAAACCAATCCAGGTGCCGGTCGAGCGCATTCTCCTCATAATCTTTCCATAACGTTAAAATCTTGTTGGTATACGATTGATCCGCAATCGTAAAATTAGACGAATACTCAGCCTTGTAAGGTGCCTTTGAGTCTTGTGCCTTGCACAAGCATGCAAATGAAATAACGGCCACAGCGGCCAGAATCAATTTTTTCATGTCTTTACAATTTAATGGTTTGTAACTGGTTCGTTACATTAAATGTAAAATATAAATTACTAATAATCAAAAATTTAACACTCAAAAATCCATATAATGAAATTATTTTATAAGTTAAAAAATATACGTTTCGCTATAAAACATTCAGTTAAATAAATTCAGTACTTTAGCCTTCAGATGATACCTATTGTTTCAAAACTGCCCCAGGTGGGCACTACTATTTTCACCGTCATGTCGGGTCTGGCAAATGAGCTGGGTGCGGTTAATCTTTCACAAGGATTTCCAGATTACGAAACTTCGCCTGAACTTATCGAATTGGTGAACCAGGCCATGAAAAATGGCTACAATCAATACGCTCCGATGGCTGGCATGCTGTCGTTGCGTGAAGAAATCAGTAAAAAAACAGAAAAGCTATATGGTGCTTATTATAACCCGGATACTGAAATAACCATTACTGCAGGTGGCACCCAGGCTATTTATACTGCCATAACAACTGTTATTCATCCTAATGATGAAGTGATCATTTTTGAACCGGCCTTTGATTGCTATGCTCCTGCCATTAGAGTGGCCGGTGGAATTGTGAAGTCGCTGGAATTAGAACCACCCGATTACAAAATAAACTGGGAGATGGTTAAAAGGCTGGTCAACAACCGTACCCGGATGATCATCCTGAATTCGCCGCATAACCCTACTGCGACCATTTTACAAAAAGAAGATATAGAGCAATTATCGGCTATTGTAAAAAACCAGGATATCTTGATACTGAGCGATGAGGTTTATGAGCATCTAATATATGACGGCCAAAGTCATTTAAGTATGGCGCGGTATCCCGAATTACGTCAACGTAGTTTTATTGTAGCCTCGTTTGGTAAACCGTTTCATGCCACTGGCTGGAAGGTGGGGTATTGTATGGCCCCCGCTCACTTAATGAACGAGTTCAGAAAAGTGCACCAGTTTCTGGTTTTTTGTGTAAATGCGCCTATGCAGGCAGGTATTGCTGAATATTTAAAAAATGAAGAACATTATCTGGGGTTGAAAGGTTTTTTTCAGCAAAAACGGGATTATTTCCGTGACGCGCTAAAAAGCAGTCGGTTCGAGTTATTGCAATGTTCCGGATCTTATTTTCAGTCAGTCAGATATGGACGTATAAGCGACGAAAAAGATGCGGAGCTTGCCATCAGGCTTACAAAGGAGATCGGGGTAGCTTCTATACCTGTTTCGGCATTCTATAATATGGGTACCGACCACCATGTTTTAAGGTTTTGTTTTGCCAAAAGACAAGAAACTTTGGATAAAGCCGTTGATAGATTAATTAAAGTTTAAATTTGGAGTATTGATTTTCTCCAAAGTTAACCCACAATCTAAATTATTTGCATGGAAAATCTAAAAATTACATTATTTCAGGGCTATCTGTTTTGGGAAAATATTGACAAGAATTTGCAGAATATTTCGCTGCGGTTAGCCAATATCAGGGAAAAAACTGATCTGATCATTTTACCTGAGATGTTCAATACCGGTTTTACCATGAATGCCGAAGCACTGGCAGAGCCGATGAACGGAAAAACTATGCTTTGGATGCATAAAATATCCAAAGAGTACGATTGCGTTGTTACGGGCAGCCTTATTATAAAAGAAGGTGATCATTATTATAACCGCCTGATATGGATGCGTCCCGACGGCAAATATCAATGCTATGATAAACGCCATTTATTTAAACTGGCCAAAGAGCACCATACCTATACAGCCGGCAACAAAAAACTAATTGTAGAACTTAAAGGCTGGAAAATATGCCCGGTAATTTGCTACGATCTGCGTTTTCCGGTTTGGCTGCGGAATGTGCATGAGACTTATGATGCGCTTATCGTTGTTGCCAACTGGCCTGAACGCCGGGCTTCACACTGGAGGACTTTGCTTCCTGCAAGGGCCGTGGAAAATCAATCGTATGTTATTGGTGTTAATCGTGTGGGTCACGATGGAAATGAAATATATCATTCTGGTGATTCAACCTGCATAACGCCTAATGGTAATGCTATTTATTATAAACGCGACGAGGAAGACGTTTACACTTTTTCCATTATACCAGATGAGGTTACAAAAACGCGCCGTACGCTCCCATTTTTGAGGGACGCGGATGACTTTACCATAAATGATGTAGAATCGTTGGTGACAAAGGAGCATTAGGCTTTCGGTTTTTTGTTTCAAAACGTTTAATTTGTTGATTGATTAAACAAACAGCTATTCATCAATCCATAATTAAGCCCTAATGAAGCATTCCCTTCGTGCTGCCCTTTTAGTTTTCTGCTCGGTATTTATTGCATCGTCATCCTTCGCCCAGAAGAAAAACGATTACACTAAACTCGTCAACCCATTTATCGGTACCGGTGGCCACGGTCACACCTACCCCGGTGCCGTCGTGCCGTTTGGGATGGTACAGCTAAGTCCTGATACACGTTTGGAAGGTTGGGATGGCTGTTCGGGATATTATTATACAGATACACTGGTTTATGGATTCTCGCATACCCACCTAAGCGGAACAGGTATTGCAGATTATTGCGACATCCTATTTATGCCAACTACAGGCCAGCCTCAATTTAAGAATACAGAATACCGTTCAGGATTTAAAAAGAAGAATGAACTGGCCTCGCCCGGATATTACAAAACCATACTGGATAAATATAAAATTGGTGTGGAGCTGACCGCCACCAAGCGTGTTGGTGTTCACCTTTATGATTTCCCAAGTACAAGTGAAGCAAATATTATTATTGACCTGCAGCATCGCGACAAGGTATTAGACTCATGGATCGAAGTTGTAAATGATCACGAGATCAAAGGCTTTCGTCGTTCAAGCTCATGGGCGGCAGATCAGTACATCTATTTCTATGCAAAATTTTCCAAACCGTTCAAAACTTATGGCATAGCTTCAAATGACACTCTGCAGCCGGGTAAAAGCAAATTGCAGGGTACCAATATCAAAATGTATATCCAGTTTGATAACCCGGGTGAAGTGATTTCCAAAGTGGGTATATCATCGGTAAGTGAGGAAGGCGCATTGAAAAACCTTGATGCCGAAGTACCTGATTTCGATTTTAAAAAGGTAGTAAAAGCAGCTAAGGCTGATTGGAACACCGAGCTGAACAAAATACAGGTTGAAGGCGGCGCTCCTGAAATATCCCAGGATGCACAACGTCAGCAATATCAAAATGGCGGGTATAATCCGTCGGCCTATAACCGCCCGCAGCAGAAAAAAACGCCGACTGTTACCGATTGGGCCAAGATGAAGCAAACCGTATTCTACACCTCGCTGTATCATTCTATGCTTGCGCCTAATGTTTATAATGATGTCGACGGGCAATATCGTGGCATGGATCAAAAGATCCATAAGGCGGAAGGCTTTGATTATTATACGGTTTTCTCTCTATGGGATACTTACCGCGCAGAAGATCCGCTGTTTACTATCATCAATCGTAAACGCACATTGGATTTTATCAAATCATTCCTGGCGATGTATGAGCAGGGCGGTTTATTGCCTATTTGGCCTTTGGCATCCAACGAAACCTATTGCATGGTAGGTAATCACTCTATTCCTGTAATTGTTGATGCTTACGCAAAGGGTATCAGGGATTTTAATGCTGAAGAAGCATTTACGGCCATGAAAGCTGCGGTAAACCGTAATCAATTTGGCTTAGACAGCTATCGTAAGAATGGTGCCGTCCTGGCCGATGATGAGCACGAATCCGTTTCAAAAACACTGGAATATGCTTATGACGATTGGTGCATTGCTCAATTTGCCAAAATGCTGAATAAGCAGCAAGATTATGCAGAGTTTATTCAACGCGCGCAGTACTGGAAGAATCTTTATAACGACCAAAGCGGCTTTATGCAGGCCCGTGTTGATGGCGGCTGGTATGAGCCTTTTAATCCAACCGACATCAATAGTAATTACACCGAAGGCAATGCATGGCAATATACCTTCCTTGCACCGCAGGATGTTGAGGGGTTGATTAACCGTATAGGTGGCAAAGATAAATTTGAAGCTAAACTGGATGAATTGTTTACCACCACATTAAAGCTCACCGGCAACCAGGTAGATGACGTAAGCGGTTTGATCGGTCAGTACGCGCATGGTAATGAGCCGAGCCATCATATGGCCTACCTGTATAACTTTACCGATTCGCCCGATAAAACACAGATGTGGGTGAACCGCATATTGAAAGAGGAATACAGCAATTCGCCCGATGGTTTAGCTGGCAATGAAGACTGCGGGCAAATGTCGGCCTGGTATGTAATGAGTGCGCTGGGTATTTATACCATTCAACCAGGACAAACTGAATATCAGATAGGTATACCACAGTTTGATAAAGCGGCTATTAACCTGGAGAATGGTAAAAAGTTCATTATCACTAACTCGGGTTCGGGCGTCAGCTTTCAAAATACTTACTTGCAGGGCATGGTCTTGAACAAGAAAACCTACAACAAGCTTTTCCTGGATGATAAGGATATACAAACCGGTGGTCAGTTTGATGTGTATACCGGTCGCCTTGCAAATAAGTTATTTGTTCGAAGCCTGGAGAAACCGGTGTCAAAAATTACCGATGACCTGATCGTTTCAAACCCTTACTTCTTAAACACGACGCCGACTTTCAAAAAGCCTTTTGATCTGACCATTAAATGTTACGATGCTGACGCAAAGATCTATTATACAATAGACGGCTCGACACCAAATACATCCTCTACCTTATACAGCAAACCTATCAATATATCAGCTACAACAACTGTTAAAGCTATTGCAGTAAAAGATGGTAAACAAAGCTTTGTTGATGCTGGCACCTTCCATAAAATAAGAGATGATATCAAGTTATCATTACTGACCAAATACTTACCGGACTACACTGCCGGGGGCGATGAAGCCTTGATTGATGGTTTGAAAGGAACCTCCAACTGGAAAACAGGTCACTGGCAGGGCTACCAGGGTAACGACCTGATCGCGGTGATCGATATGGGGCAGTCAAAGGATATCAAATCAGCTTCATTGGGCACTTTACAGGATGTGGGTTCGTGGATAGTTTTCCCAAAAACAGTGGAATATTGGGTATCTGATGATAACAAGAACTTCAAGCTTGCGGCTACGGTGAATACCAAAGTTGATGTGAAAGATACAAAAGCGCAAACGCAGGAGTTTAAAGCTGACCTGAATGTGAAAGCCAGGTATATTAAAGTTGTAGCGAAGCAGTACGGCCCACTTCCCGAATGGCATGAAAGCAAGGGGCAGCCATCTTATATTTTCGCCGATGAGATAACTATCGAATAAGCCGAAAGTGCAAAGCTGAAAGCTTAAAGCTGCTCGACTTAAAAGGCTTTTAGCTTTGGTCTTTCTGCTTTCAGCTCCTAAAAGAATAATTTGGATAATCCATTTAAATTGGTTTACTTTAGTTTAAGTAAATAAACCTAAGTAACTCTCTATCAAATGGAACCAAACAACAACCTTTCAACTACCGACAACGGGAAAAATGTTGGTATTATCAGCTACATCACCATTATTGGTTGGCTGATCGCTTACTTTGGTATGCATCAAAGTAACAAAACCGAATTAGGCAGCTATCAGCTCAGGCAAACGTTATTATTGCACATCGTTTCATTCCTTGTTTCGTGGATATTGGGAATGATCTTCGCAGCAATATTCTTTTCAACTGTTTCAAGTGGTGGGTTTGCAGGGGGCTGGTTTGGACTGGTAGGCATAAACTGGATCATCAGGTTGGTATTTATCATCCTTTGGCTTATTGGCTTTATCGGCGCCATCAACGGTGAAAAGAAACCAATCCCAATTATTGGTGATAAAGCACAAACCTTGTTTAAAGGTATTTAATTAGATTTTTTTATGCTATTATAATAAGGCGCTTCGAAGATCGGGGCGTCTTTGTTGTTTCTTAGGATCTGCATGGTGAATAACACACCCCTGCCCCTCTCGAGAGGGGAATTAACTATTTTTTTCCTTTTCTAAAACCGCCTTCATCTCCTGCAATTGCTCTTTCTCGGCTTTGGGCAATACCGGGTATTTCAATTTTAACTCTTCAATGGTGTGTAATATGATCTCTGAAATTGCGATGTGGGTGAACCATTTTTTATTGGCGGGAATAACATACCAGGGGTTTTCGGGCGTAGCGGTTTCTTTTATAGCCCTTTCGTAGGCTTTCATGTAATCGTTCCAAAACTCTCTTTCTTTAACATCTCCGGCAGAGAATTTCCAGTTTTTTTCAGGGTTATCTATACGTTTGATAAATCGCTCTTTCTGCTCATCTTTCGATACGTTCAAGAAGAATTTAATAATTACAGTTCCGCTATTATGTAAATGCTTTTCAAAGTTTCTGATGCTCTGGTAACGCTGCTCCCAAAAATCATCTGTTATCTTTTTCACACTATTAATGCCAGGAATATTCTCATTTAAAATAAGCTCAGGATGAACTTTAGTGATCAGCACATTTTCATAGTGCGAACGGTTGTGAATGCCTATCCGCCCACGCTCAGGCAGTGCTTTATAGTGTCGCCATAAAAAATCGTGGGCATACTCTTCGCTGTTCGGTTGTTTAAAGCTGAACACCTGGCACCCCTGCGGGTTGAGTCCCGACATGGTGTGTGCTATTGCACTGTCTTTTCCTGCTGCATCCATCGCCTGGAAGATGATCAGTAATGAATACTGTTTATCGGCATACAATTCATTTTGAATAATGGCCGTTTTGTCAATCAGGTCCTTCAAGGTCTCTTCTGCATCTTCCTTTTTATACCCGTCAGTTTCGGCAGTATCACAATCTTTCAGGGAGAAGTTGCGCCCGTCAGTAATCTTAAATCTATTGATGATTTGTTTCATATTTGGGGTTATAACTTTATTAACTGTATTGCGTTAAGTTAGTTTAAAATTTAACCGTTAAACTTGCGTTAGCTATATTTGCCGGGCACTCATTAATTAAGCGCCATAATTTTACCATCTTTACCGAATGTTCAGACGTATAAAAAACAAGTTCCTAAGGTTCTTCGTCATATTTATCTATTTTATCATCATCTTCTTCTGCGCAATTGAACTAAATTTCCTCTGGCTTTTTGGTTATTCGCCTACCATACATGATATAAAAAACCCCGAATTATCTATCTCATCAGAAGTTTACTATGCTGATGGCAAGTTAATTGGCCGGTACTCGAAAGAAAACCGTACTCCGGTCGATTTTAAAAGCATCTCCCCTAACCTGGTGAATGCGCTGGTGGCTACTGAAGATGTTCGTTTCTATAGCCATGGCGGCGTCGATTTTTATTCGTTCTTCACCAGTATGTTGTCTACTGCCAAAGGCGATAAACGGGGCGGTAGCACCATTACACAGCAGTTAGCCAAAAACCTATTTTCTACACGAAAAAAGAAGTCGCAGGGGCTTGCCAGTCATATACCTGTGATCCGCACTATAGTTTCCAAAGTTAAGGAGTGGTTTACAGCTTTCCAGATAGAGCGTAACTATAGTAAGGATGAAATTTTAACACTGTATTTCAACACCGTTCCTTTTGGCAACAACACTTTTGGCGTTCAGGCTGCTACGCTTAAATATTTTGATAAAACTCCTGATAAAGTGACTGCTCCCCAGGCAGCAGTGCTGATAGGAATGTTAAAGGCTACATCTACTTATAACCCGATAAGAAATCCGGAAAAGAGCCTGGAAAGGCGCAATATTGTATTGAGCCAGATGGAGAAATATGAGAAGATCACCAAAGCTGAATACGATGCTGATATAAAACAGCCTTTAAACCTCGATCTGAGCTACATCGATAATGAGTGGCAGGGTGATTCGTACATCCGCCGTGCGGTAGAAAAATGGCTGGACAAATGGTGCAAGGATAATGGTTACAACCTATATGAAGACGGTCTCAAGATCTATACCACTATCGATTCGCGTTTGCAGCAATATGCAGAGGAAGCGGTGCAGGAAAAAATGAAAATGCTGCAAAAGCGTTTTTATAACCTTTGGGGCAATAAAACACCATGGCGTGATCTTGATGGGAATATTATTCCTGATTTTGTACTGAAAGCCGAGCAACGCTTACCTGTTTACAAGTTGCTTCAACAGCAATATCATGGCGATACTACACGTATGAACCAATATTTTGAGAAGAAAAAGAAGATGACGATCTTCTCGTGGAGCGGTGACCGGGATACAACGTTTTCCAGCGTCGATTCGATAAAATATTACGCAAAAATATTGAATACAGGCATGATGACCATAGAGCCATCATCCGGAAAAATTAAGGTATGGGTTGGCGGTATCAACCACCGTTACTTTAACTACGATCACGTAAACCAGTCGAAGCGCCAGGCAGGGTCAACTTTTAAGCCTTTTGCTTACGTAACTGCTTTAGACAATGGCTTTACACCCTGCGATAAATTTACGGATAAACCGGTATCCATCAACTTTATGGATAATGGCAAACCTGATGTTTGGGCCCCACAAAATGCCGACTTCCATTTCACTTATATGGATATGTCATTGCGTTGGGCGATGGGTAAATCGGTGAACTCCATTACTGCACAGGTAACTGAGAAAGTAGGTTGGGATAAGATAGTGCAGTATGCACATAAAATCGGCATCGAAAGTCCTTTAAAATCGGTTCCATCGGTTTCATTGGGGACAAATGATGTGTCGGTATATGAGATGGTTCGTGCATACAGCACCTTCCTGAATAAGGGCAACCGTATCGATCCTATCCTCGTAAGTAAAATAACTGATCAGGATAATAATACGCTGGCTGAGTTTAAGCCGAAGACAGAAAAGGTATTGAGTGATGAAACTGCATGGCTGATGTTATACATGTTCAGGGGTGGTATGGAAGAGCCGGGCGGCACCTCTCAGGCTTTATGGGAATATCCGGGCCTATGGAAGAAAGAAAGTAACCAGATCGGTGGTAAAACCGGCACCTCATCAAAATATGTTGATGGCTGGTACATGGGAATTACGAAAGATCTTGTGACAGGCGTTTGGGTTGGTTGCGATGACAGGAGTGTACATTTTAACAGTTCCGAAACAGGCGAAGGTTCGCATACGGCACTACCAATTTTTGCCCGCTTTATGGAAAAAGTTTATGCCGATCCAAAATCGGGGTATACTTATGGACCGTTCCCGAAACCGTGGACGAAAATCACCAAGGAGTATAACTGCCCTTCACCGCGTATAGAGGTTGACACCCTGCAAACAGACAGTTTGAATGGACCAAAAATTGACTCAGCACAATTGGAAGACATTAAGAAGGCAGAAGAAAATCCGGATAATAAAACGCCTGATCAGCAAAACAGATAATTAACACCAGTGTCAGCGTAGAATAATTTTTTCTATATTGAACTGTTTATATAAAAGAAAATCAAAATTCATCTGCAGATTTATTCTTTATAAATGAATCTATGAATAAACTATACCCAACCTTTGCCTGGTTCAAAAAATATGCTCTGGCCTTACTATGTATTATCGGAACTTTAGTTATCAGTCAGGATGCCAAAGCGCAATATTTCGGGCAGAACAAAGTGCGTTATAAGAACCTCAAATTCAAGGTTTATAAAACTCCTCACTTCGAGATTTACTATTACATTAAAAATGACAGCACGATCAAGCGCTTTGCCCAGGAAAGTGAGCTTTGGTATACTATCCATCAACAAGTTTTCAGGGATACTTTCAGGAAGCCTAACCCGATCATTCTTTATGCTGATCACCCCGATTTCCAGCAAACCACAGCTATTGACGGCGAAATTGGCGTAGGTACAGGCGGTGTTACCGAAGGTTTAAAAAACCGTGTAGTAATGCCAATGATGGAAACCAACCAGACTACAAGACACGTTATCGGCCACGAGTTGGTGCATGCCTTTCAGTACCATGCTTTATTAAGCCGTGATTCGGCGATGTATGAGAACATCAACAATATACCGCTATGGATGATTGAAGGCATGGCCGAATATCTATCTATTGGTAAAAAAGATGCCTATACCGCTATGTGGATAAGGGATGCCTATCTGAACAAAAACATTCCTACCATACGCGATCTGACAGAAACCAATAAATATTTCCCCTATCGTTATGGTGAGGCTTTCTGGTCATACATCGGGTCGACTTATGGTGATACTGTTATAGTACCATTCTTCAAAAATACAGCGCGCTTTGGCTTGGAGTACGGTATACGGAGGACCTTCGGATACGATGATAAAACCTTATCCAATCTCTGGAAAAACACCATCGAAACTACTTACAAACCGCTCCTGAAAGATACCATACAAAAGCCGGTGGGTAAAAAACTGATCGACAATAAAAATTCAGGCGAACTGAATGTAGCTCCGGCTATTAGTCCCGATGGTAATTATTTGGCATTCCTTTCAGAAAAGGATTTGTTCACGGTCGATCTCTATCTCGCAGATGCACATTCAGGGCGAGTCATAAAGAAGCTGACGAGTAAGATATCCAACACGCATATTGATGAGTTTAACTTTATAGAATCGGCAGGGACCTGGTCGCCGGATAGCAAAAAGTTTGCGTTCAGCGTTTTCAGTCACGGTCGTAACCGGATGCTGATCGTTGATATTCCAAGCGGAAGTGTCTCGGACAATATTTCGATGGAAAAAGCTGAGCAGTTCAGTAACCTGAGTTGGTCGCCGGATGGTAAAAACATTGTAGTTCAGGGTATGTCGGATGGACAAAGCGACCTGTACATGTACAACTTCGATACAAAGAAGGTTACCCAGCTTACCAATGATAAGTTTTCTGATTATCAGCCATCATTCTCAAGAGATGGAAAAAGGATCATTTTTACCAGTGACCGCACTACTTATGACAAATCATTATCGCAGGACATTACCTTCAATCTGGCTGAACTGGATCTTGCCACCGGCCAAATTGCCAATATCAATGTATTTGATGGTGCCAATAACTTAGACCCACAATATTCCGCTGATGGTAAAAAGATATACTTCCTGTCAAACAGGGATGGCTTCCGAAATATGTATCGTTACTCCCTTGTAACCGGGCAAGTGGAACAAATGACTGATCTGTTCACCGGCATTTGCGGTATTACTGAGTATTCTCCGGCTATCAGTATATCAAACAACGATGACATTGTTTACTCCTACTATTTTGCGCAGAAATATGTATTATATAACGCAAAAGCATCTGATTTTACACCAAAAGAAGTAGATAAGCAGGCACTGAACTTTGATGCAGCAATGTTGCCTCCCTTTGGTTCTGTGGGTGTCGATCTGATCAATTCAAACCTGAACAATTACCTGGCTTATAAAAAGATCCCTACGGATTCGATTAAGCAGATTCCATATAAGCCAATGTTTAAATTGGATTATTTGGCCAGCAGCGGTGTTGGTGCTTCGGTGAGTCAATTCGGAGCAGGTTTCTCAAGTGGTGTGCAAGGTGTATTTAGCGATATTTTAGGGCACAACCTGATCTATGGCGGGTTGAACATCAATGGCCAGGTTTATGACTTTGGCGGGCAGTTTATTTATATCAATCAACAAGGCAGGTGGAATTTTGGCGTGGGTGTTTCACACATCCCCTTTCAATTTGCCAATTATAGCATAGTACCAACAAATTATACGATTACAAATAAAGCTAATCAATCGGTTACAGTGCCCGCGTACCAGGAAAGATATGATATCATCAGAATTTTTGAAGATCAGGCAAATGTATTTACATCATATCCGCTATCTAAAGTTACCCGTATAGAATTCGGCACCGGCATATCTCACTACAGTTATCGTGTTGACCGCTACAGTACTTATTATGATACACTGGGAAATGTTTTGAGCGATTATCAGCACCAGCATATTTCCAATACTGCTTACAACAACGATATAAATAGTACTAGTCTTACCGGTAAATTATCGTCATTTACCTTAATGCAGGTAAATACTGCTTTGGTGGGTGATAATTCGTTCTTTGGTGTTGCATCACCGCTCACGGGCTTCCGCTATCGTTTGGAGGCTGAGTATGATTTTGGCACTTACCACTTCTTTGCACCAACCATCGATTTACGTGAATACCTGCGGGTTAAACCGGTTACATTTGCCGCAAGATTATATGGTTACGGGCGCTTCGGTGGCGTTGATGGACTTTATCCATTGTACCTGGGCTATCCGTTCTACATACGAGGTTATGAAGCGCAGACTTTTTATAATAATAACAAGCCAACAACCAACAATTTCACTATTGATGATCTATCAGGTGACAGAATGGCTTTAGCAAATTTCGAAGTTCGTCTGCCATTTACCGGGCCTGAAAAGCTCTCCCAAATTAAATCGAAATTTTTCTTTACCGAATTGAACTTATTTTTCGACGCAGGCCTGGCTTGGAATTCGGGTGATAAAATTGAATTTAAAACTAACCCAAGTATCTTAGGCTATAAACCGGTTATAAACGGGAACGGCACTCCGGTATTAGATGCTAACGGGGTTCCGGAAACTACTCCGATTTATTCAAAGGTGCCTGCATTAAGTGCGGGTGTTTCAATGCGTGTAAACCTGTTTGGGTACTTTGTATTGGAGCCTTATTTTGCCTGGCCATTTAATCGTTCCGATATCAGCAAACCAGTATTTGGTTTAGGATTTACTCCAGGATGGTAGAAGAAGATATATTACAAAAAACGTCCCGATAACAACCGGGACGTTTCTATTTAAAACCAATTTCAGTTTCAACAGTTAAGCATAAAAAATTATGATGAACAAGTTACTTCTGTTACTTCTGATCATCTTCAACAGCTCATTGGCTTTTGCCCAAAAAACCGATTCAACAGCTATTAAGCCTATTAAGGCAAAAAATGTAAATGGATCGATAATGAGCCCTTCGAAGACCATACAAGAAAATATTGCTGCGTCGCCTGATTTTTCTACGCTGAAGTATATAATCGTCGCAGATACCACAAATACTTTGAGTGGTAATCCTATCACGGTATTTGCGCCCGATAATCAAGCATTTAGCAGATTACCTGTTGGAACAATTGACACATTACTGTTGCCAACTCATAAATCAGATTTGATTAACCTGATCAAATACCATGCGATTGCCGGAAAAGTCACATCAAGCGATATAGAAAGACAGATAAAAGCAGGAAATGGGTTGGCTAAATTCACGACTTTATCCGGCAAAACATTAACGGCAAAGATCAACGAAAACCGGAATATTGTACTTACTGATGAGAATGGCGATCAAAGTATTATAAGCAGATTGGATGTTCAGCAAAGCAACGGGATACTTTTTGTGGTGACGCAAGTATTGTTACCTAAGTTTACACAGTAATTACAGAAAACAGCAAACCGGCATAAAGCTGTTTTCGTAATTCCGAGTATGAAGAAGATAATCCTATTTGCAATCACAGCCAGTGCTCTATTTCTGTTCGGCACTTTGAACGGCATGTCCCAGGCCAAAAGAAAATTAAGCAAACCTGCCTCAGAATGGAAAAAGACTCTTACGCCAAACCAGTATGAAATTATGGTTGAAAGTGGCACCGAAACGCCTTACAAAAACGCTTATTGGAATAATCATGAAAAAGGTGTTTATGTCAGCGCTGCTACGGGTGAAGTTCTGTTCAGTTCGGATGATAAATATGACAGCCATACCGGCTGGCCAAGTTTTGTAAAACCGGTTGATGCCAACAAAGTTGAAATAGTAAGAGACAACAGCTTTGGTATGGTACGCGACGAAGTGATCGAAAAAAGCACAGGTCTGCACTTAGGCCATGTTTTCGATGACGGTCCGGCAGATCGCGGCGGTAAACGCTATTGCATGAACTCCGGCGCACTCAAATTCATTAAAAAGTAACCATCTTACGCGCAGCACTGATAGACGGACGGATCATAGATCTTGAACGGTTGCTGTGCTCAAAATTTAATCCGATGGTCAGGTCTACCCAATCAGGGTTTACAGATCTGATCATTTTTTCTTTTTGCGGACGTGTAAATGTGCTTACATATTTAAAACGCTCCATCGCCTGCTCCTCCGTGTTGATCTCTTCAAAGTATACTAAACGATTTAGCTGTTGGGCTGTATCGAAAAATAAGGTCGGCATTTCGCGGTAAAAATTCAGTGTTTTTAAAATATCTGAACATAATCCAACATGCAAATTGTTTCTGTTTCTGTCAGTTATGATATAAATAAAGCGTTTCATTTCAATAAAAATTTGCTGGTTAAAAAATATTTACTAATTTTATGAGCATAAAAATACTAATAATTTTAGCAATTGCAAATTTTATGTCAATAATTTCATCAAATATTAAATTCCTCAGAAAAAAGAAAGGTCTTACACAGCAACAGTTTGCAGACCAGATAGGTATAAAAAGGTCGCTTGTAGGCGCTTATGAGGAAGAAAGAGCAGAACCCAAGTATGACTTGCTAAAAATAATAGCATCTTTTTTTGAGGTCACAGTAGATGATTTTATAAATGAGACCATAAACGAAAAATGGGCGCCTAAACCTAAGGGCGATCCGGCTAATCTGCGTATACTGAGTATATCGGTAGATAAGGAAGATAACGAGAATATTGAGATGGTGCCTTTAAAAGCAAGTGCAGGCTATTTGAACGGCTATGCCGATCCGGAATATGTTGCGGCTTTGCCTAAGTTTTATCTGCCTATGTTCAAGCAAGGCACTTACCGCGCTTTTGAGATCAAGGGTGATTCGATGCTTCCGTTGGTATCAGGAACGATCATCGTTGGTGAATACCTGGAAAACTGGGGGGATATTAAATCGGGCGAGACTTATGTTATCGTATCAAAATCTGAAGGTGTAGTATATAAACGTGTGAATGGGAAATTTAAAGAGCAGAAAAAGCTAAAATTAGTATCTGACAACCCTGTTTATGAACCATACGAAATAAGCGGAGAAGATATCCTGGAGATATGGAAAGCAAAGGCTTACATATCAACCCACCTACCCGAGCCAACACCAGAGCCAACTATGGAAAGCCTGACAAGCATGATGGCACAGATGCAACGCTCCATTTCTAAGCTTCAACAAAACAATTGATCTTTGGTTGAAGTGGTTGTATTGGTTGTAAAGGTTGGAATAGTTTATTGTGTGAATTAAGACAATAAAACTTGTTCCCTTGCAATTATAACCACTACAACTACTTCAACCACTACAACCATCCCCAAGGCAACAATTAAGTTACACGGTAGTTATTAAACTATTAGCGGCTAACTTTATCCAAGATCAATAATTAAAAGAAATTAGAAAAATGAAGAAATTCCTGTTAATGTGCTGTTTCCTTATCGGAATTACAGCAGTAAGCCGTGCACAAGGTGGCGGTATGAGAAGAAGTCCTGAAGAACAGGCAAAAAACTTACAGACACAACTTAAACTTACTGATGATCAAACAACAAAGATCACGGCAATTTATAAAGATCAGTCGACCAAAAGGGATAGCATCCGTACCGCTGCTAATGGCGACAGAGATGCCATGCGTTCGGCAATGATGCCTTTGATGAAGAGCACTAATGATAAGGTTAAAGCTATCTTAACTCCTGAACAGGCTACTGCATATGACAAGATGATGCAGGAAAGAATGGACCGGATTAGAAACGGTGGCGGTGGAGGAGGTGGTAATTAATACCCACGCAAATCATTTTTTAAGAAAGCCTCCCAGTTTAACGGGAGGCTTTCTCTATTTTAGCACAAATTTTTTAACCTTGAGCACAGAAAAATTCATCCGGGAAAAATTGGACGAAAGACGGGAAAACGGTTCGTACAGGACTTTAAAACCTGAAAATAACCTGGTTGATTTTTGTTCCAATGATTACCTCGGCTTTGCACGGTCATCTATCTTAAAACAATGGATAGATGATGAAATAGCTTCTAATCAACACGTATTAAACGGATCTACTGGCTCCCGCTTATTATCAGGCAATCTTTCTTACACAGAAGCGCTAGAACAACAAATTGCAGATTATCATAAAGCCGAAGCAGGACTAATCTACAACTCGGGCTATGATGCTAATGTTGGTTTGTTCTCGTGCTTACCTCAACGTGCAGACACCATTATATTAGATGAACTATGTCATGCCTCAATTATTGACGGCGCAAGGCTGAGTTATGCTAATCGTTACACTTTCAAACATAACGACCTCGATAGCCTTAAAGAAAAACTGAAACACGCTAGAGGCAATTGCTACGTGGTAATTGAAAGTGTTTATTCGATGGATGGTGATACACCCCCAACAAAAGAAATCTTAGCAATTACAAAGAAACATCATGCTGAATTAATAGTTGATGAAGCACATGCTATTGGACTATATAACCACGGTTTAATAAATCAACTTCAATTAGAAAATGAGGTTTTTACACGTGTCGTAACCTTTGGTAAGGCCTTAGGTTGTCATGGCGCAATTGTATTGGGAAGCAGAGCTTTAAGAGAGTATCTGATCAATTTTTCGCGGTCTTTTATATATACCACTGCTGCTTCTTTTCACCAGATCGCTTCTATAAAAATGGCTTATAAATTATTGCCGCAGGCCGGTGAAGAGATCAAAAAACTGCACAATAATATTCAATTGTTTAAAAGACTGACCTTGGGTATGAAAGGTGATTTATTACCGAGCGATTCGTCCATTCAATGCCTGATCGTAGGTAGTAACGAAAGAGCGAGAGCAATTACTAATGAGTTGCAGAGTGCTGGTTTGGATGTCCGTCCGATTTTAAGTCCTACTGTTGCAAAAGGCAGCGAACGATTACGGATATGTTTGCATTCGTTTAATTCGGCAAATGAGATAACTTTGCTGTCAGAAATTTTACAACAACATACCCTATGACTTCTAAAAAACCTCTGTTTGTCACCGGCATTGGTACTAACATTGGAAAAACTATTGTATCTGCTGTATTAGTAGAGAAACTTAAAGCTGACTATTGGAAACCTGTACAATCTGGTGACCTAAATAAAAGCGATTCGCTATCTATACAAAGCCTGATATCGAACACGGTTACCAAAATCCATCCGGAAAGTTACAAGCTCACACAGCCTTTTTCGCCGCATAAATCTGCCGCTATTGATGGCATAACTATCGATCCGGATAATATCCATCTGCCTAAGACCAGCAACGCATTAATCGTAGAAGGAGCCGGTGGTTTGATGGTGCCTTTAAATAATGAGTTCCTGATCATCGACCTGATCAAAAAACTCAATATCGAAGTAGTTTTGGTGTCTCAAAATTACCTGGGGAGCATCAATCATACTTTGCTATCTATTCACGCATTAAAAAGCTACGGGATCACAATCAGGGGCATTATTTTCAATGGGATCAAGGATATTTACTCTAAGGATTTTATTCTTGAAACCACGGGCGTAGAATTGCTGGGCCACATACCGCAGTACAATATGATCGACAAAAAGGCGGTAATTGATGCAGGCAGCTATATTCACTTATAATTAAGACAGGTATTTGGCGATGTAAAGAATTTGCCTCAACTTAGCGCTGATTCAACACAATTATGATAAAAAACGTCACGGTTATCGGTTCGGGAACTATGGGTAATGGCATTGCTCATACTTTCGCTCAAAATGGTTTTAAAGTTTCACTAGTTGATATCAGCAGCGAATCATTAGCTAAAGCGTTGCAAACAATCTCAAATAACCTTGACCGGCAGATCAAAAAAGGAGCTATTGACGAATCAGTAAAAGCCTCTACCCTTTCCAATATCACAACTTATACTGATTTGAAGGCCGGAGCAATCAATGCTGATCTGATAGTTGAAGCTGCTACTGAGAACAGAGACATCAAACTGAGCTTGTTTAAACAGCTTAGCGAACTTTGCAAGGCCGACGCGATATTGGCATCAAATACTTCTTCTATTTCCATCACGCAAATTGCAGCAGCCACTAACAGACCTGACAAGGTAATCGGGATGCATTTTATGAACCCGGTGCCTGTTATGAAGTTGGTTGAGGTGATAAGGGGGTACGCAACAAACAACGAAACCACAAATACCATCATGCAGCTTTCCCGCGATTTGGGTAAAGATCCTGTTGAAGTAAATGACTATCCGGGTTTTGTAGCTAACCGTATCCTGATGCCTATGATTAATGAAGCAATCTATACCTTATATGAAGGCGTTGCCGGTGTCGCCGAGATTGATACGGTAATGAAACTGGGTATGGCTCATCCGATGGGGCCATTGCAATTGGCTGATTTTATCGGTTTGGATGTTTGCCTGGCGATTTTAAAAGTACTTTATGATGGCTTTGGTAATCAGAAGTACGCTCCTTGTCCGCTCTTGGTTAATATGGTAACTGCGGGGCATTTGGGCGTAAAATCGGGCAACGGGTTCTATTCTTATACTCCAGGAAATAAAGATTTGATAGTATCTCCTAAGTTCGCACGCAACTGATAATCAAACCTTTTAAGTATTCGTTTGTCTATAGTTTATACCTATATAAACGAAAAACAGATGAAAACTTTAGTAAAGCTAGGGTTGGTCGCTGCTTTGGGATCATCCCTGTTCCTGACGTCATGCGCAGGAGAATATTATGTTTCCGATCAACCAGCCGACGTAACTTATGACCCGGGACCGCCGCCTTATCAGGGTGCTGTATGGATTGAAGGCGATTGGAGCTATAGCGGCGGCCATTACGTACATAACCGTGGTCGTTGGGCGAGGGCCCGTGCTAACCATACTTATGTAAAAGGCAATTGGGAGCACAATAATCGCGGTTACACCTGGCGCAGAGGCCATTGGCAATAATCAGTTAACAGTTTTTAGTGTGTAGTTGGCACATGAAGTCTCTAAATAGAAATTGGCAGTTTGCAATTAAATAAGACATGCAAACTGCCAACTTTTAACTGCAAACTGAACTCACATTCTCTCCGGAACTTCAATTCCTAACAGCCCCATTGCTTTTTTGATCACTTTGGCAGTTGCGTGTGACAGTTGCAAACGGAATTGTTTAGTAGTCTCATCTTCCGCTTGTAGTATTGATTTTTCGTGATAAAACTTATTGAAAGCTTTAGCTACTTCATAAACGTAATTGGCTATAACGGCTGGGCTATGTGCTATAGCTGCTTGTGATATAGTGTCAGGAAACTCGTTCAGGGTCAGTATCAAATCCCTTTCTTCAGTATCCAATGATCCAATGTTTATCCTTTGATTACCGAAGCCCTCTGCTTTGCTTAATACCGAACGGATACGGGCGTGAGTATACTGAATAAACGGTCCGGTATGACCCTGGAAATCCACTGATTCATTCGGATCGAACAACAAACGCTTTTTAGGATCAACTTTCAGCAGGAAATACTTTAACGCGCCCATACCGATCGTATGATAAAGCTCTGTTTTTTCAGCCTCGCTGTAGTTTTCTACTTTACCTAAGGCCTCAGTTTGCTCTTTGGCGGTTTGTTCCATTTCAGAGATCAGATCGTCGGCATCAACCACCGTACCTTCACGCGATTTCATTTTACCGGATGGCAGGTCCACCATACCATATGACAAATGATATAATCCTTTTGCCCATGATTTGCCCAATTTCTCCAGTATTAGGAAAAGTACTTTAAAGTGATAATCCTGCTCATTGCCCACTACATAAATGGAATCATCCATGTGGAAGTTTTTATATTTCTCCTGGGCAGTGCCTAAATCCTGAGTCATATAAACTGAGGTGCCATCTGAACGGCGTACCAATTTCTGATCCAACCCATCGGCAGTCAGATCGATCCAAACTGAGCCATCTTCTTTTTGGAAGAACACGCCTTTTTCAAGACCTTCCTCAACGATATCTTTACCTAACAAATAGGTTTCTGACTCATAATAAAACTTGTCAAAATTAACACCTAAAGCATCGTACGTCTTTCCGAAACCATCGTAAACCCACAGGTTCATCATCTTCCACAGACCGATCACCTCTCCATTACCTGCTTCCCATTGTTGAAGCATCTCCTGTGCTTCTTTAATAATAGGTGCATTCTTTTTGGCTTCTTCTTCGGTTTGGCCAAATGATTTTAACTCATCGATCTGTTTTTTATACTCTTTATCGAAAAGCACATAGTATTTACCGACAAGGTGATCACCTTTCTCTCCAGTCGATTCAGGAGTCTCACCATTGCCAAATTTTTGCCAGGCCAGCATAGATTTGCAGATATGGATACCTCTATCGTTCACCAGGTTGGCTTTGATTACTTCGTAGCCATCAGCCTTTAATATTTCGGCAACAGAATAACCCAACAGGTTATTACGCACGTGGCCCAAATGGAGTGGTTTATTAGTATTTGGCGATGAATATTCCACCATCACCTTTTTGCCATTGGGTTTGGATTCGGCAAAATCATCCGGCAGAATTTCACTATAGAATTTATCGAGCCAATAGTCATCAGCCAATGAGATATTTAAAAAACCTTTGATCACATTGAAGCCGGCGATTTCCTTCACTTCGTTTTTTAGGAACTCACCGATTTCTGCACCGGTTTGTTCCGGCGACTTGCGTGAAAATTTGGTAAACGGGAAGGTAACTATGGTAACTTGTCCTTCAAATTCTTTACGTGTGGGCTGCAAATTAACATCTGCAGTATTCAGTTCTGTTTGATATAGGGTTTTAACGGCTTTAACAGCGGCATCAATTATAAAATCCATCCGGCAAAATTACTTATTAGAGTCAAGATACAAGAACCCAGATTCAAGAAAGATGATTTATGAGCAAATTCAAATAATTTGATCGTTTAAAGTCCTGATTCCTGCATCACTTTGATATTCTCTTTCGGTTATGCAATAGTATAGATAACTTTGAAGGATGGCATAACCAATTTATAAAATGGAAGATTATTCAGAGCTGGAATTAACCCAGGCGTTTATCGTAATTACCTCGCTAACTCATAAATGTGAAAAATCATTGGAGAAATTGACTGAGAAGAATTCTCAGCAAACCTTGCTTATAAACAGAATCAAAGGTCTGAAAATTGCTTTGGCTTTAATACAAAGAGAAATAGAAGTTAACACAAAAAACCGCTAACTAAACAAATTCAAACTGAGACACTACCGAATCTTTGCTCTTGCTTCAAGTTCAGATAATTCTAGGTAGATTTGTGGCCGATTATAGCCATTTATGACCAAAAAGAACAACGATTTTCGTATTGATGTAACCTCCGAAATCGGCGACCTGCGTTGCCTATTGATACATAGTCCCGATAGTGGTTTGGGAAAGGTAGTACCCTCAAAAGCGCAAGACTGGCTGTTTGAAGACATTGTACACCTGGACACCATGCGTCGAAACGAGTACGATTATTACGTAAAGCTGCTGATGTATTTCCTTGATCCGGATAAAATTAAAGGCAGATTGAGTGAGATTGATTCAAAAGAGCATGATCGCGCATTTTTTAAACCCGATAACCAGGGTTTCCATGCGTCAACCAAAGTGGTCGAGCTGCAAAGTTTGCTGGCTGATATTTTAGTTGAAGATGATATCCGCAAGAAACTGGTGGCCTCTGTTTGTGCTATAGAAAACTGTACCTATCGCCTTCAACAAAAACTGATCAATACCAAGCCAATCGAACTGGCTAAAATATTTATCTCTGGCTCACTGGGAAATGATGAGATGATCTTCGCTCCTATCCCTAACCTGATATTTTCGAGGGACATCGGCATTGCTATCAACGATTACATGTTGCTAAATAAGCCCGCAAAAAAGGCCCGTGCGAGGGAAACTTTGCTGGCGCGATATATATTCTTTAATCACCCGCTTTTCGCTAAATATCAAAATAACATCCTTGAAATACCGGAGACAGTGCATCACTTTCTACGACCAGGTGAAGATCAGGATGAAAAAACAACCCTTGAGGGTGGCGACGTAATGATGGTAAGCCCGGATCATTTATTGATAGGCTGCAGCGAACGGACTTCGATAAGTGGCGCAAATGAAGCGATGAAACTGCTTTTTGAAAATGAGGTGGTAAAGAAAGTGACGATTGTGAAGATCCCGCATAAGCGTGATTATATGCATATCGACACAATATTTACCCAGGTGAAGCGCCATGTTTGGGTTATGCTGGGCTCGCTGTCGGCTTTGGAAGATGTGCATGAAGACGTGAATGTGGTAAAGTGGTTCTCGGAGAAGAAACAAAAAGCCAGAACAGATATTATCCAGTTCGAAAATGGCAAATCGAAACCGCGACTTTTCAAAAGTTTGGAGGAACTTCTCAGCGATATAAGTGAGAATGATCTGCAAAGCGGCAAAAAAACCAAGTTCATTTATTCGGGTAACGACAAATTCCCCTTCGACGCCCGAGAGCAATGGACCGACTCGTGTAACTTACTCGCTTTAAAAGAAGGTGTAGTATTAGGCTACGACCGCAACGATAAAACCGTCGATGCATTCCGCAAAAAAGGATTTGACATTGTTAAAGTGGCCGAACTACTGCAAAAGTTTGAGAACGATGAGATCGACCCGCACGAAATGAAGGATACATTAATATTAATGCCGTCCTCAGAACTTTCACGTGCACGTGGCGGTTTTCATTGTATGAGCATGCCGCTTTTTAGAGATAAAGTTATCTGAACACGATTTTAGGATTACAAAGATTGTCATGATTAAAATAAACCTATTAGTTCATAAAACTGTGCAACTCAAATCATCTGTTTAATCTAAAAAATCAAATAATCGTGTCACAAACCACCTCCACCATATTAATGATCCGTCCGGTGAGCTTTGCGTTTAATGAGCAAACTGCCGGAAGCAATGCTTTTCAGAACCGTAATGCTGAACAACAACTGGTTCAGGATAATGCTTTACAAGAATTTGATCGCTTTGTTGATATACTCCGTGAAAATGGTGTAGAAGTGATCGTAATCGATGATACGGCTGAACCACATACTCCCGATTCAATTTTCCCGAACAACTGGGTATCATTTCATAATGACGGTACAGTTTTTCTCTACCCAATGATGGCCGAAAACCGCCGGTTGGAGCGTAGAGAAGATATTATTATGGGTCTGGAAGATGAGTTTAAAGTAAAGCATGTGATCGACCTGAGCCATTTTGAACATGAGCATAAATTTCTTGAAGGCACAGGCAGCATGGTTTTGGACCGTGAGAATAAAATTGCTTATGCCTGTTTATCGCCGAGAACAGACAAGATAGTACTCGATGAATTTTGTAAGGATAGTGGTTATAAAGCTGTCCATTTCCATGCGGTTGACCAAAATGATATGGATATTTACCATACTAATGTTTTGATGTGTATTGGCAGCAGCTACGCTGTCATTTGCCTGAACAGCATTAAGAGTGAAGATGAAAAGCAAAGTGTTATTAATTCACTGAAATCAAACCAAAAACAAATTGTAGCCATTTCTTTTGAGCAGATGAACCATTTTGCAGGCAATATGCTCGAAGTTCAAAATAAAGATGGCGAAAGTCTTATAGTGATGTCAAAAAGCGCCTGGGACTCGCTAAATTATGAGCAAAGGGCGATTTTAAGCTCGTTTAGTAAACCTGTTTATTCCGATATCAGCACCATAGAAAACAATGGCGGAGGCAGCGCCCGCTGCATGATGGCCGAGGTACATTTACCGCACGATTTATAAGATTTTTAAACCGAATATGATGTTAAAGTAAAATATTTATTAAAAATCTTTAAAATCATAAAATGATGTACATATCTCGTTAAAAAATAACATTTTTGGCAAAATTTTTAGAGAATGCAGAGTTACCAGGAATTTCTTGATCTGAGTGTAGGTTTTCCGCAGGATGGGTTCGAGATCATTGATGATGAATTATACTTTAATGATCTGAACCTGATGGAGATGATCGAAACGTATGGCACACCGCTTCGTTTCACTTATTTGCCAATGGTATCCAAAAAGATACAGCAGGCCAAGCTGTTATTTCAGCAAGCTATCATCAAAAATAACTATCGTGGCAGTTATAAATATTGCTATTGTACTAAAAGTTCGCATTTTAAGCATATTGTTGAAGAAGCACTGAAAAACGATATCCACCTGGAAACATCATCAGCTTTTGATATGCCGATGATTGACGCGCTGGAGAAAAAAGGTGCATTGACCAAAGATATGACCGTGATTTGCAACGGTTTTAAAACTTTCCAGTATAAAACTTATATCGTGGACATGCTGCATGATGGTTTTAAAAACATCATCCCGGTATTGGATAATAAGGAAGAGTTTAACATTTACGATGATGAGATCGAGATGGATACGCCTTGTAACCTGGGCATCCGTATAGCTGCTGAAGAGCAGCCTGATTCGCAGTTTTATACTTCCCGATTGGGTATACGCCTGGAAGATATCATCGATTTCTATTATAACAAGATCGAACCAAATCCAAACTTTAAAGTAAAGCTGCTGCATTTCTTCATCAACTCTGGTATTTCGGATACGCCGTACTATTGGAATGAGTTGGAGAAATACGTAACGCTGTATTGCAAGTTCAAAAAGATCAACCCTGATCTGGATACTTTAGACATTGGTGGTGGTATGCCTTTTAAAGACTCATTGGTATTTGATTTTGATTATGAATACATGATCAACGAGATCGTTAGCCGTATTAAAGAAATTTGTGCCGACAACGATACTGAGGAACCGGATATCATTACTGAATTTGGAAAATATACCTGCGCCGAAGCTTCAGGCATTTTATATAAAGTATTAGGCCGTAAACAACAAAATGATCGCGAAAAGTGGTTAATGCTGGATGGTTCCTTCATTACTAACCTGCCTGACGTTTGGGCATTGAATCAAAAATATATCCTGTTACCTGTAAATAACTGGGATTCTGAATATGAGCGCGTGAACCTTGGTGGCATCACCTGCGATGGCCAGGATTATTACAACCAGGAAGCACATATGAACAGCGTTTTTATGCCTAAGACCCGTAAGGTGCAATATCTCGGTTTCTTTAATACAGGTGCTTACCAGGAAGTATTAAGCGGTTATGGTGGCATTCACCATTGCCTGCTGCCTTCGCCTAAGCATGTGATCATTCGCCGCAACCGTGATGAGACTTTCAATTTTGAAGTGTTCGGTGAAGAACAAAACAGTAAACAAGTACTGAAAATATTAGGTTATACCACCTGATATTATTTTCATAAACTTATTAGGCCGACCGATGTTAAGTTATTATGCTTAAAATCGGATCGGCTTTTTTGTTGTTAGTCCCTTTACTCTGTTCCGTTTCAAACCCCAAACAGCAACAGAAAGATGATAGTATTTATACCTATAAAACTGCATCAGAAGGTGGTACAGGCAAGTTTTATTATGGCCGCGAGATAGCACATATTATGGATTTTAGCGGATCATCCTGGTTAGAACGAAATAGCCGTCAAGTAGAAGAAAACTCAAACTTAGCTGTTTCTAAAATGCCGATAAATGAAAACAGCGTAGTAGCCGATATTGGCGCTGGCACGGGCTATTATACTTTCAAAATTTACAACAGAATAACCAAAGGAAAAATATACGCGGAAGAGATACAAGATGACGCTGTTAACTACCTTAAAAATAAGGCCGGTCAGTTGGCGGCTATGAATGTAATCGTGGTAAAAGGCAATGAGAAATCACCCGGACTACCTGAGAATAGTATTGACCTTGCTTTAATGGTCGACGTTTATCACGAGTTGAGTTATCCGCACGAAATGCTTCAAAGTATACGTAAGTCGTTAAAGCCCAAAGGCAAACTCCTGCTGCTTGAATATAAGGCTGAAGATCCAAAAGTGGACATAAAGCCACTTCACAAGATGACCGTGAAACAAGCTAATAAAGAATTAAGTGCTAACGGTTTCCATTTGGTTGAAGACGGGGAGTTTCTGCCTATTCAACATTATTTACTATTTGAGAAGGATTAGCTTCGGGTGTCATGTTGAGGCTCTCGAAACATGCGGGCAAAGGCCTCTGCGCTCACCCTTCGAGAGCCTCAGGGTGACACCAGCGCTATTTTAGTTAGGAATCAAATTTCTCCAGCAACTTAAGCAGCGTCTCAAAATCCTTGGGGTAAGGTGCATGAATGGTTATGTCATTTCCATCCAACAATTTAAAAGTCACTTCGTAAGCATGAAGGGCAAAACGCTTCATAATGGGCTGCTCTTCCTGGTCTTTGCCTAAATAGTATTTGCGCTTGATCTCCGACAGAAAAACAGGCTTGCCGCGGTACATTTCATCTCCGGCTATGGTGGCACGCTGTGATGCAAGATGGATACGTATCTGGTGCATACGGCCGGTGACGGGCCGGCACTCAACCAAAGTATAATGTTTAAAGTATTTTAAAGATTGAAACCAGGTTTCGGCACGTTTACCCTCCTGCCTGCTGATACTTACGTTTCCTTTACCTACATTCAATATAGGCAGGTCGACCAACAGATCTTCAAAAACATGGGTTCCTTCAATTACAGCATGGTATACCTTTTTAACCTTTCGCTTTTCAAACTGCATGGAAACAGTGCGGTAAGCTTCCGGGTTTTTAGCAATGATCAGTGCTCCTGAAGTTTCCTTATCTAAACGGTGACATATTTGCGCATCATCCGAATAAGCTTTGGCCATGCGCAGCAGATTGATCTCTCCCCCTTCCCGCTCATCCAGCGAACTTAAAAAAGGCGGTTTATTCACCACGATCACGTCTTCATTCTCAAACAATATCACATCAGCAAACTTCGGAAACTTCATAGCGGGCAAAAATACGGTTTTGTTAGTTAATCAGTCACTGATAACCTTCAACAAAACAAACTTTGTAGGATGATGGTTAACTAAATGAAAAACATTAACATCTAACTACAAAAAAACATGAACACAAATTCAACCGGACCTGAAGAAAAGGGATTTTTCGAGAAGGTCAAAGAAACAATCGAACACCTGTGGGAAGGTACAAAAGACACAGCCGAAGAAGTAAAAGATAAAACTGCCGATACGATAGAAAATATAAAAGAAAAAGTAACCGCTGAAAAGAAAACGGTTGCGAGGAAAACCGCAACAGCTAAAAGTGGTGTGGCTGCGAAATCAAAAACCGTAAAGGCTAAAGCTACCGCGGCAACAGCCGATATAAAGGCAAAAGCCAACACAAAGGTTAAAGAGATCAAAGCAAAGGCTACTAATGAAACCGCTAAAGCTAAAAAAGCTGTTGCCGACGTAAAAGCTAAAGCAGCAGACAAAACTAAACAGATCGAAAAGAAAGCTAAGGCAACCAGTACAGCTGTGAAAAAAACTGCAGCAAAGAAAACTGCAACTACCAAGAAAGCGGTTGCCTAAGTACATTAAACGAAAAATGCCCCGTAACCGGGGCATTTTTTATGCTTCAAATTTATAGCCGACTCCTTTTACAGTCGAGACGATATCATCTCCCAGTTTTTCGCGCAGTTTGCGGATGTGAACATCGATAGTACGGTTGGTCACCACTACCGAGTCTTCCCAAATATTTTTCAGTATTACTTCGCGGGTATAAACCTTTCCGGGTTTGGATGCCAGTAAGTAAAGTAATTCGAATTCTTTTTTAGCCAAAACAACCTTTTCGCCTTTTTGATAAACCAGGTAAGCTTCACGGTCGATAGTAAGACCGCCAATTTCCAGTTTGTTATCGGTTACTTCTTCAGCAGGAGCATTTCTTCTTAAGATCGCATTGATACGGCTAACTAATGCACGCGGCTTAATAGGTTTTGCTATGTAGTCGTCGGCACCAACGTTAAAGCCAGCGATTTCTGAGTATTCTTCGCTGCGGGCAGTTAAAAATACCATGAAGGTGTTCTTGAATTCAGGCATGGTACGCATAATGCGGCAAGCCTCGATGCCGTCCATTTTGGGCATCATAATATCCAGCACAATTAAGTCCGGAAGTACTTTTTTAGCCTCAGAAACAGCCTCCTGGCCATTTCTTGCGGTATAAACCTGATACCCTTCCTTCTTTAAATTATATTCGATCAGCTCTAAAATATCCGGTTCGTCATCAACAATAAGAATCTTTTGCTTCGTAGATGTGCTCATATTACAAATTTTGCATAAAGATATAAGCTTAAAAAAAGCAAATGGTTAACCTAATGTTAATAAATTGTTAAGTGTTACCTTTTCTTAACTTATTATTGAGGCTTATTAAACGTTTTGTTTAAAAAATCTTCAAGATCGCTGCCAGTGATGTTCTTGGCTACTATATTTCCTTGCGGATCGATCATAAAATTTGAAGGGATTGCATTGATATGGTAAAGCCTTTCAGTTGGACCTTCAAAATTCTTTAGATCAGAGGCATGGTTCCAGGTTAATTTATCCTGGTTGATGGCTTGCTGCCATTTGTCTTTATCAACATCCAGGGAAACGCCCAGTATATTCAGGCCTTTGTTTTTATAGATTGCATACTGCTTAACCACGTTTGGATTTTCCTGGCGGCACGGTGCACACCATGATGCCCAGAAATCAACCAGTACATACTTACCTTTATAATCAGAAAGCTTTACAGGCTTTCCGTCAAGACCAATCGTAGTAAACTCAGGAGCCTTATGCCCTACAGAAATAGGTTTCACCTCCATCATGTTACGTATAAAACGCTTCACAGCAGGGTTATCGCCAAAAAGATTTTTCCCTTGAATGTTATCTGCATATGCTACCAGTTGCTGCTCGTATTTATTAGGGTCGACACCAGTAACAGCAAAGAATCCGGCAAGTGAGCCGCTATTGTCGTTAGCAAATTTTAATACGGCCTGACTTTGTTCACCTAATAATTTTTCAAGTCGTGGGCGATAAACTTTAACCAATGAGTCTGACTCGTGACCAATCTTTTGAGCCTCCTCGCGGTATTGCTCCGTAAGCATAGTAATTTGCTTATTATATACGTTATCGATCTGGTTGAACTGTTGGATCTTTTCTGAATCGTCAGAACCTTTGATGGTATATTTTCTGGAAGTATCTGCCAGATCGGTAGAGAAATTGATATCATCACCATTTTTAGCGATCACATCAAAAACAGCGGTCTTACCGGTACGGATATCAAATAAGTTTTGGTAAGGCGATGAGCGTTTGAACTCAAATTTTCCGTTTTCGCTCAGATTGGTCGAATCTACCATCGCCAAACCAGCGCTATCTGCCTGGAATAGGTATATTTTTTTAACAGGTCCCGGGTTGGTAATCGTACCGGAAATTGTAAACGTAGATTTATCTTTACAAGAACTGATGGCTCCTATTAGTCCTATAATACCACAATAAGCAATAAATTTCTTCATTATTTCGACTCTAATTCTTTTATCAATAGTTGGTTGGTTTTCTGCGGATCGATCTTTCCTTTTGAACGTTTCATGATCTCACCCATAAATAATCCCAAAACGCCTTTTTTACCTTTTCTGTATTCAATCACTTTATCCGGGAATTTCGCTATTGCTTCGGTAATAAACTGGTGTACATCGTCTGCATCTGCAGTGATCAGTAAATTCAATTCCTTAGCCAATTGCTCCGGCGCTTTTTCCGGATCATTGATCATTGCCGGGAACAACTTTTGCGACGCCACAGAATTGTTGATCTTACCGGAATCAATCAGTGCTATAAGCGCGGCCAAATTAGCTGGTTTAATTTTGAACTCTGTAATACCTATGCCATTTTCATTCAGGTATGATTTTACCGAGCCCATCAACCAATTTGATGCCGATTTATAGTTCTCCGTATGTTTGATCAATTCTTCAAAATATAAGGCAACATCCTTTTCTGCGGTGATAACAGAGGCATCGTAAACCGACAGACCCAGAGTTGAAACATATTTAGCATAAAGTTCATTCGGCAACGCAGGTAAACTTTCCTTTATTCTGTCAACATATGCTATATCCAGGGATAAGGGCTGCAAGTCAGGTTCAGGGAAATAGCGGTAATCATTGGCCATTTCTTTTGAACGTAAAACTGAAGTCTCGCCTGTATCCGCATTAAAATTTAATGTATTCTGATCAATATGGCCACCCGCTTCGATTATCTTAACCTGGCGATCAAACTCATGATCGATAGCGCGCTGCACATTACGGATAGAGTTCAGGTTTTTCACCTCGCAGCGGTTACCATAAACCGTGTTTCCTTTCAATCGTACTGATATATTGGCATCGCAACGCATGCTGCCTTCTTCCATGTTGCCATCGCAGATATCCAAATAACGAAGCAATTTGCGAATCTCAGTCAGGTATTGTCCGGCTTCTTCGCTTGTGCGCATATCGGGTTCTGATACAATCTCGATGAGTGGTACTCCTGCCCTGTTCAGATCGATTAAAGAATCGGCATGATGCTGGTCGTGCATACTTTTACCAGCATCCTCTTCCATATGAATATGGTGGATAGCAATATCCTTCTGCGAACCATCAGATAAACGGACAGTAACATGCCCGCCCAAACATACCGGTGCCTGATCTTGCGTGATCTGGTAACCTTTTGGCAGATCGGCATAAAAGTAATTTTTACGGGC
>Ga0310811_10000775_pt1 | contig 40928 bp, 29 predicted proteins | sample YCmetagenome_FD_207642 | JGI IMG/M metagenome (GOLD analysis project Ga0310811, IMG submission 207642) | Soil microbial communities from experimental microcosm in Duke University, North Carolina, United States - YC | ecosystem: Engineered > Artificial ecosystem > Soil microcosm > Unclassified ...
TGGTATTCGTCGATCACCGCCGTCGGATTGTCGAGGATCTTCAGCCCGGCGCGCTGGGCGAAGAGATTGAACGGCAGATTGAGCATGGAAAAATCGATTTGCCGGTCCTTCAAGGCCTGCAGGCGGAAGCGGGTGGCGCCGATCGGCTTCACCGTGTAGTCGCCCGGGTTCAATCCCTTGAGGCGCAGCATCTCATAGGCGATCAGCGCGAAGGCGGTATCGGGCGCGTCGACACCGAGTGTCTTGCCGCGCAGATCCTCGTAAGACGTTATCTCCGGCTGAGCGATGAGCTTGTTGAAGCCGCGGTCGAGGCCGATCACGATCGCAATGTCCTGTCTGGCAGCCTCGACCATCGACACCGCATTATCGATCGCCGAATGGGCGATATCGTAAGTGCCGTCGGCAAGCCCGTCGCGCTGCTGTTCGGAGCTTTGCGTCGAGATGGTCTCTACCGCCAAGCCGCTCTTGGCGTAAAATCCGTTTGCGTCGGCCGCAAAGCTGGGGAGGTTCTGAACGCCGGGAAAGACGATGACGCGAAGAGGTGTCGGCACAGGAATGATGCTGCTTCAGGTTTGAGAGAACGATGAATGTGTTTCGCGGCGCGGCATGATGAGCGCAGCGTTTGTCGGCGGGCGGACGGTTAGCAGGTTATCCCGCGCGGGATAATTTCGATAAATGGCCGTATTGATGCATTCTTTGAGCTTGCGCGGCGGAATAGTCTTTGGTTAGCCCGACCCGGCAAGGCCGTGCGACGGTGTCGTGGCGGAACGAAATCGGCAGACCGATGGGTCGCCGAGGTGGCAGGAAATGGCGTCTGACCCACAAGTCGATCTTATTTTTTCTCATTTCATCCCGCGTTACGAGGCCACCGGGGTCGATCCCAACGACCTTCGCAAGCTGATGACGACGATCAATTCATGGGATGAGTGGTGCAAAGGCTGGTCCGCCTACGGGCAGCGGCACGAGCACCTTGCGGATGAGGCCTTAGCTCAGGGCCGGACGCTGACGTCGGCCGAAGCCTATGTGCGCGCGTCGATCTATTATCATTACGGCAAGCACCTGTTTGCCGACCGGCCTGACGAATTCGCGGAGGCCCACCAGGCGATGTTGCGGTGCTATAGCGCGGGTGTGGGTGCGCTGCCGTTGCCGGCGGAGCGGGTGCTCTTTCCGCATCGCGGCGTCGACATGCCGGGGTGGCTGCGAAAGCCGGCCGGAGACGATCGTGCGCCTGTGGCCGTCATTCTGCCCGGCCTGGATGCCTGCAAGGAAGAACTGCATCATTGGGCCAGCGCCTTCGTCGAGCGCGGCGTGGCTGCGCTGACGCTCGATGGCCCCGGCCAGGGCGAGACATCGTTTCACCTGCCGACGACGCACGAATGGGGAGCGGTTCTTGGCGCTGTCATCGATGTGCTGCTGGAGCGCGACGACGTCGACGGCTCGCGCGTCGGCGTTGTCGGGCAGAGCCTTGGGGCAATCTACGCGCCGCTCGCCGCCGCAGGCGAGCCGCGCCTGAAGGCCTGCATCGCCAATTGCGGACCTTTCGATTGGGGCGCAGTGCTGCCCAAGATGCCCGCGGTCTCGCAGGAGGTCTTTCGCGTGCGCAGTCATGCCGCCTCGATCGAGGACGCGCATCGGCTGGCACGGCAGATTACGCTTGAGGGGCGGGCGCATGAGATCAGATGTCCGACCCTCGTCATCTTCGGCGCAGGCGACCGGCTGATATCGCCCGCCGAAGGGCGGCGGCTGGCCGATGCCGTCTCCGGACCCTGCGACTATGTGGTCTATGAGGAGGGCAACCATGTCTGCTTTAATATCAGCTATAAGTTCCGTCCGCTCACAGCCGACTGGATGAGGGAAAAGCTGACGGCTGCCTCACACGTGGTGCGATGATCTCATTCCACCAGCGAAACACATATCGGAGAAATGGAATGCCCATCTCAACACGTTCGACGTATGGAAATCTCACAAGATCGGCGGCTCTTGGCCTGTGCGCGCTTGCCGTCGCCATTTCGTCCACCGCGGCCGTCGCGCAAGCCGACAAGGATTATCCGAACCGGCCCGTCCAGCTCGTGATCGGCTATGGCGCCGGGACGATCGGCGACGTGAGCATGCGCATCGTCGCGCAACAGCTCAGCGAGCAACTCGGCAAGGCCTTCATTGTCCAGAACCGCCCCGGCGCCGCCGGTGTGATCGCCGCCAAAGCCGCGTCCATGGCGGCGCCGGACGGCTACACGCTGCTGCTGACCGGAAACAGTTACGCGATCAGCACCGCCTGGTTTAAGTCCTTGCCCTACGACGTGCTCAAGGACTTCGCGCCGATCTCGAGCGTGGCAAGCTTCGACTTCCTGGTCGTGACGCAAAAGGGATCGAAGTTCAAATCGATGCAGGATGTCATCGCCTATGCGAAGGCCAATCCCGGCAAGCTGACCATCGCGACATTGAATCCGGGAACAACGCAGAGCCTGGCCGTCGACCTTTTGAAAGTCGTTGCCGGCGTCGACGTCACCGCCATTCCGTACCATAGCTCGCCGGAAGCGGCGAATGCGCTGCTGCGTGGTGACGTGGACATCGACATGGACTCCTACGCGCCGCTTCAGTCACTGCTCAATGGCGGCAAGTTCGACGTGATTGCGACGACCGGCCGTCATCGCGTTCCCTATCTGAAGAACGTGCCGACGGTTGCGGAAAGCGGCGTCCCGAATTTCGATGTGACGAGCTGGAACGGCATTGCGGCTCCCACAGGCGTCCCGCAGCCGATCATCGACAAGCTCAGCAAAGCGATCAGCCAGGCGCTCGCCTCGCAAGAGGTGCAGGCCACCGCCGGAAAGCTCGGCATTGAAATGCGTGGCAGCACGCCGGACGAACTGCAGACGCGCATGAAGAGCGAGATCGCGAAGTGGTCCGATCTGATCGAGAAGGCGCATATCCCGAAACACGACTAGGGACGATCTCTCGCTTTCGCGCCGGCGTCCGGCGACGGCGCTTCGGCGCGAGGCGAGACAAATCGCAAGAAACAAATCGCAAGAAGAAGAGCCGAGAGTGGGGGCACATATGAATAAGACCAGGCACGCGGAGCACGGATCAAAGGCGGCGAGCAGCCTGTGGTCCGCCGCCAGGAAACCGGTTTCGTTGCTTCTCGCGGCGGTCCTTTTCTGCGCGATCAGCACGGCGGGACGCGCCGAGACCTATCCGTCACGGACGATCACCATCGTGGTCGGCTTTGCCCCCGGCGGGCTGATCGACGTAGTCGCGCGTCTCGTGGGACAGAAACTGCAGGAGAAACTCGGCCAGACGGTCATCGTCGAGAACCGTCCAGGCGCGGCGGGCAACATCGCGCATCGGCGTGTCGCGAACGCTGAACCCGACGGCTACATGATCCTTGCCGCCACCACGTCGCTTGCCATCAACGAAACGCTCTATCCCAAGCGCGGCTACACCGCGGACCAGTTCAAGGCGCTCTCGATTTCGGCGCGGTCGCCGGAGATGATCACCGCGCCGGCCGCGGGCGCGAAGAGCCTCAAAGAGTATCTCGACAATGCGCGTGTCAACGGAGCCCAATTCGGCACCGCCGGCGCGGGCAGCGCGTCCTACATCGTGACGCAGTACTTCATGGACAAGCTCGCCAAGGTCAAGGCGACGCACATTCCCTATCAAGGCGGCGCGCCGGCGATCGCAGCCGCGCTCGGCAACCAGATCCCGCTGGTCGCGGCGCCTCCCGCCGCGGGTCTCGTGCCGCCCATCAAGGCAGGCTCCTTGCGCGGGCTGGCGCTTGCCAGCGATAAGCGCCTCGCCATTTTGCCCGACGTGCCGACCTATCAAGAACTGGGTTATTCCGGTCTTATCGCGTCGGCCTGGACCGGCTTCTTCGTGCCGGCCAAAACACCGGACGATATCGCGCAAAAGCTCAATGGCGCCATCAACGACATTCTTCGCGAACCGGAGATTGTCGAAAGGCTGCAACAGATCGGATTTGAGCCGCTGACGCAGGATCTCGCCCAGACGAACGCCATGTTCCGCGAGGAGATCGCCAACTGGCGCACGATGGTCGACGCGATCCAGCTCAAAGTCGAGTAGCGCGTTTCTCCTGGCGTGCCCGTGAAGGTTGCTGCGCACGAGACGGGTGTTTCAGGCGGCCCGTGATTGGCGCCTCTTCACGCGCGGAAGAGGTCATGTCCGAGCACACCCGCCTGATTTCATCGATCAACAGCAGGCTTGGTGTCGAGAGAACGTGGTGCTTGCGCCAGATGATCCCGACGGGCCGTCGCATGAATCGGGATGTCAGGGGGATTTCAGAGAGGCTTGCTGCGTCCTCGTCGCCAAGTCCCATGCCGGCCAAGACGCCGACGTGGTCCGTGCTTGCAACGATGCGCTTGATGAAATCCGTCGAACTGCACTCGATTGTGGGTTCGGGCGGCGGAAGGTGGGCTTCCTCAAAGACGTTTTCCAGTCGGCGGCGGTGATAGTGCCCCGAGAAGGGCATGACCCAGGTCGCCTTCACCAGTGTCTGCGCGGAATGGCGCTTGCGTCCGAGCAGAGGGTGTCCGCATCGCGCGATCAGGGCGATCCGATCTTCGAAAATTAGCTCATGCGAGAGCGTGCTCGGTGGATCGCCGGCAGGCAGAAGTCCAAGAATGAAGTCGTACTTGCCGGCCAACAAATCGGCCCGGTGGTCGCCGACCGCCGTGTGAATTTGGACGCGTAACTTCGGACGGTGCCGCATCAATCGAAGCGCCGCCTTTGCGACGATCTCCGTGGAGACCAGCGGTCCTGCCGCAAGTCTGACGGTTCCCTCCGACCCGGCTCGCAAGGCGGCGACTTCCTCGAGCGCCTGTTTGATCCCGACCGTGATCCCCTGAGCGTGAGCCCGCAGCACCTCGGCGTAGATGGTCGGCCGCATTCCACGGCCTTCTCGATAGAACAGCGGAACGCCGAGCCGGTCCTCGAGGCGACGGATGCTCTTGGTGAGCGCCGGTTGCGATACGTTCAGCGCCTCGGCGGCTTTTCCCACGCTGCCCTTTTCGATGACGGTCAGCACGCTTTGGAACTGCCGGGCCATGTCCATTGGCGCCTCCTCGCATTCTCTCACGTCCTCGCGCGGTTCAACGGCTGCCGTCGAAGGCGGCCCGCGGTTCCGCCCAATCCATGACATAAGGTTATGGCTTCCACAACAAAGGCTATTGGACGCTTATCCCGCCCCGGTGCAGGTTCGCGGTGGGAAGCATCCGCGCAAAAAAGGGTGCACTTGGGAGGAGCCAATGAGGGACCCTTGGATGAGGGTGCTTGCCGTTGCGGCCTTGCTGCCTCTCGTGTGGCTGCGCGCGGCCTTTGCGGATCCGAGTTACCCCACGCGCACCGTCACCATTGTCGTCGCGTTTCCCGCTGGCGGGACGTCCGATATCATCGCGCGGCTGCTCGGACAGAAACTCGGGCAGTACACCGGCGCGGCATTTGTCGTCGAGAACATCTCCGGCGCCGCTTGCATCCTGGGCACCGAGAGGGTCGCGCGCGCGTCCCCCGACGGCTACACGATTTATATCGCAAGCTCTACGCCGTTCGCGACCAATCCCAATTTCTATAAGCACCTCAAGTACTCGCTCGGTGATTTCGAGCCGGTCACAACGATCGGGCGCGTTCCCCTGATCCTGGACGTGAATCCGAAATTTCCGGCATCAAGCGTTGCCGAATTCATCAGCTATGCCAAAAGCAAGCCAAACGGCGTGACGATCGGCACGCCTGGGCGCGGCAGTGTCGGTGAAATCGTCAACGGGATGACACGTGGCTTGCTCGGTATTCCTGTCACGAACGTCAATTACAAAGGTGGCGCGCCCGCCGTGACGGACGTCATGAAAGGGGTCGTGGACGCCTATTTCGATGCGATCTCATCGAGTCTGCCGCTGGTCAAAGGCGGCACGGTCAAGGCGCTCGCGATTACCGGAAGCAAACGCTCGCCCGGCGCGCCGGACGTGCCGACACTCGTCGAACTCGGCTACAAGGATTTCGTGCTCGAGAACCTCTATTCGGTTCTGTTGCCGAAGGCCACGCCGCGGCCGATTGTCGAAAAACTCAACGCGTTGCTTCGCCGTGCGATGGAGGACCCCGACCTCAAGGCCAAATTGCTGGACCAGGGCGTGGTCCCGGAGCCTACGAGCCCGGAGCAAACCAAGGCAGCGATTCAGGCAGATTACGAGTGGAATGCGAGCATGGTGCGGCGCTTCGGCATCGAGCCAATCGATTAGAATTCCGGCCGCGGGGGCACACGGCCATTCCGACAGATCAACAGGCTATCCAAACAAGCAGGTGAGACATGGCTGAGGCGCTCGTTCGCGGAGTTCATATCAATTATTGCGTCATTGGCGATCGCGGCCCGTGGATCGCTTTGACTCCGGGCAGCCGGCGGCCATACGCCGAGCTGGTCGACCTCTCGCAGGAGCTCGCAAAAGCCGGCTATCGCGTGCTTCTGCACGACCGGCGCAATTGCGGCGCCTCGGACGTGTCTTTCGACGGCTCGGCTTCGGAGCATGAGGTCTGGGCCGACGATTTGTACGAGCTCGGCAAGCAGCTTGGCGCCCTGCCGATGTACGTTGGCGGTTCGTCGGCCGGTGCGCGTCTCGCGATTCTCTACGCCATGCGCCATCCGGACGGTCTGCGCGGCTTGTTGCTGTGGCGCGTGACGGGCGGACAAGAGGCGGTCGACCGGCTGTCTGAAAATTATTACGGCCAATTCATTCGGATTGCCCGCGAGGGCGGAATGCAAGCCGTCGCGGCGAGCGAGCATTTTGCGGAATGTATCGAAGCCAGACCTTCTAACCGGGACCGGCTGACCGCGACGAATGTCGACGGCTTCATTGCGGTCATGGACGTGTGGCGCGAGCGCTTCCTGCAATCGGCGAAACTGCCGATCGTCGGAGCGAGCGAAGCCGATCTCGATGCGATCAAAGCGCCTGCGTGCCTCATTGCCGGCAACGACGTGATTCATACACCGATGACGGCGCGCAAGGCCGCAAAGCTTCTTCCGAACAGCGAGTTGCACGAGGACGTCGTGGAAAAGCGTTCCGACGACCAACTGCTCAAGGAGTGGGACCGCGGCGAATGGCGAAAAGCCGAGCCGCGGATTGCTGCGATCTTCACCGAATTCATCAAGCGGCACGAAGCAAAAGTTTGAGCGCCGTCACATCAGAAAGGAACTTGGAATGAGTCTGCAATTGCGCCGGGTCGTCACGGGCCACACCGCGGAAGGGCGCGCGAAGGTCGAAATCGACGAAATCGCCACGAATGTCATCTCCAACCGGCCGGGCGCGTCCTCGTGCGTTGTCTGGTCGACGAAGGGCTTTCCTGTTGACAATGACGGGTTTTCCGACCCGACCAAAGCGGCGTTCAAGACCACGGTCGAAGGCGGCACGGTGTTTCGCATCGTCCGCTACGAGCCGGGCGTGACGCCACGCAATCACCGCACCGATTCGATCGACTATGCGGTCGTGATCTCCGGCGAGATCGGAATGGAACTCGATGACGGCGTGATGGTCCAGCTGAAGGCGGGCGACGTCCTCGTCCAGCGCGGCACGATCCATAACTGGGTCAATCGCTCGGCGGAGCCTTGCGTGATCGCCTTCGTCCTGGTCAGCGCCAAACCGGTGAGCGCCGGCAGCGAGACGTTGCGCGCCGTCGGCTGACGGCGCGGTCGAGCGGGCGGCTTGTCAACGGTAGGCAAAGCAGGTGTGTCGAAATGAAACCTTTTCCAACTGAAGAGTTCGGTGTGTCGAAGCCCGTGCGTCGACGGGAGGATCGGCGTTTCATTACGGGCACAGGCCTCTACACGAACGACATCGACCTTCCGGGTCAGCTTCACGCGGCGTTCGTGCGCTCGAACCATGCGCACGGCGTCCTTCGTGCGGTTGGCACCGCCAAAGCGCGGGCGATGCCCGGCGTCGTGGCGGTCTTTACCGGCGACGACCTGCTGAAGGGAGGCGTTGGATTCATCCATCGCCTCCCGCTCAAGGGGTTTGAACTCGGTCAAACGCTCGACACGCCTCGCCCCGGTCTTGCTCAGGGGCGGGTGCGCTATGTGGGCGAACCGGTCGCGCTTGTCGTTGCCGAGACTGCAAACCAGGCCGCCGACGCGGCGGCCGCGGTCGAGGTCGATATCGATCCGTTACCTTGCGTCACCGATGTGGAAGACGCATTGGCCGAGAACGCGCCGCAGATCTGGCCGGACGCCCCGGGAAACGTGGCGATCCGCTGGGAGAACGGCGAAGCCGCCGAGATCGATTCCGTCTTCTCGACGGCCGCGCACGTCACGCGCCTCAAGCTCAGGAATACGCGGATCTTCGCCAATGCGATCGAGCCGCGCGCCAGCATCGCCGATTACGACGCGGACGGTGACCGCTACGTATGGATCACGCCGAGCCAGGGCGTGCGCTACATGCTGCGCGTGCTGTGCGATCAGGTCTTCAAGGTGCCGGACGAGAAGATCCACATTCGGACCTACGATGTGGGCGGCGCGTTCGGTTCGAAGGAGCAGCCTTACCCGGAAGATGTCGCGATCCTCTTCGCCGCGCGCGAGCTCAAGCGGCCCGTCAAATGGCATGCGAGCCGGTCGGAGAATCTTCTGTCCGATAATCACGCGCGGGACGCCGTCGTCGATTGCGCCTTGGCGCTCGATAAGGAGGGGCGTTTCCTCGCATTGAAGGCGACGATTTACGCGGCGATGGGCGCTTACTTCGGCTGCAACGGGCCGAATGGATCAATCCGGAATACGCCCTGGGGCATGCCGCTCGTCTACCTCACGCCGCATGTGCATGCGCGCGTGCTCGGCGTCATGACGAACACCGCGCCGGTCGGACCTTATCGGGGCGCGGGCCGCGAACAGGCCGCGTTTCTCGTCGAGCGGCTTGTCGACCAGGCTGCCCGCGAGATGAATATCGATCGGGTCGAACTTCGCCGGCGCAATCTCATTCCAGCGTCCGCCATTCCCTACCACAGTCCGACGGGCAAGCTGTACGACAGCGGCGAGTTCGAAGCCATCATGGACAAGGCTTTGGAGCTCAGCGACTGGCGAGGATTCGACAAGCGCGCACGTGACGACAAGAAGAATGGGCTGATCCGCGGGCTGGGGATCGCGAATTTCCTCGAATGCGTGGGCGGCTCCTGGCAGGAGAGCTCGCAGATCCGGTTCGGCGACGACGGCCGCGTCGGACTCTACGTGGCGACGCAGTCGCACGGGCAGGGGCATGAGACGTCGTTTCCACAGGTTGTCGCGGAGAGGCTCGGGATTCCGTACGAGGCCGTCGAACTCAGGCAGGGTGACAGCCGCGAATTGCCGGCGCTCGGCTTTGCCTCGGTCGGTTCGCGTTCGATGATCATGGCCGGCTCGGCGCTCGCGCGGACCTGCGATCTGATTATCGAAAAAGGGCGCCGCGCCGCCGCCCATCATCTCGAAGCGGCCGAGCCCGACGTCGAGTTCGAGCGCGGGAGCTTCCGCGTCGTCGGGACCGACCGATCGGTCGGCCTGCTCGACCTCGTTGCGCTGGTTCGGAAACAGCCCGCGCTGTTTCCACCGGGGACGGACGATCTCGACTCGGAAGGAGAGTTCGTCGTCTCCGATATGCATTTCCCCAATGGATGCCACGTCTGTGAGGTCGCGCTCGATCCGGAGACCGGCAAAGTGAGCGTCGAGCGGTATGTCGCGGTCGACGATGTCGGAACCATCGTCAATCCACCGATCGTGCACGGGCAGGTGCATGGCGGCGTATGCCAGGGGCTCGGGCAAGTGCTCATGGAGCACTGTCAATACGATGCGGAAGGGCAATTCCTGACCGCGACCTTCATGGATTACGCGATGCCGCGCGCCAAGGATATTCCATCGATCGAGACAGAATTTCGCCCTGTTCCGTCGCCGAAAAATCCGCTCGGTGTCAAAGGCTCCGGCGAGTGCGGGGTCACGGGTTCGCTTCCGGCCATCTCGAACGCAATCATCGATGCGCTGGCGCGGGCCGGCATACCGATCAACATGGATATGCCGTTCACGCCGGAAAAGATCTGGCGTGCGTTGCAATCATCGCCTGCGGCCAAGAACGCGGCCTAGTGGCCGCGGACCAATAACGAAATCAGGGAGGATGTCTTGCGGTTTAAACTTTCCGCGTTAGCGATCGGGCTAACGATGAGCCTGCTCGGCGCGATCACGTCGGCGTCGGCCGACGATTGGCCGAGCCGGCCGGTCACGCTCGTGGTTCCGTTTGGCGCAGGGAGCGGTACGGACATCATCGCGCGTCTGATCGCTGGCAAGGCGTCGGAGTATCTTGGCAAACAAATCATCGTCGAGGACGTCGGCGGGGCGGGCGGCACCATCGCAGTCAGCCGTGTGGCGAAGGCTGCACCGGACGGCTATCAATTCATCATCGGCGCCGTCGATACGTTCGCGCAGAGCCAATACCTGTTCAAGAATCCGCCGTCGAATACGATGAAGGACTTCGAGCCGGTTGCGCTTGCCGTCGATCAGCCACTGCTGTTTCTCGTCCGAAAGAACCTGCCTCCGTCGAATCTGACGGACTTCGCCAAGTACCTCAAAGTCCACCAGACGGAGGTGAGGTTCGGATCGGCGGGCATCGGCGCCGCGCCCTATCTTGCTTGCGCGACGATAACCCGGCTGATTGGCGCAAAAGCGACGCATGTGCCTTATCGGGCGGCCGCGCCGGCCTTGTATGACATGCTGGGCGGCGACATCGACTATTACTGTCCGCTCGCGGTGTCGGCCGTGCCGTATTTGAAACATGATCAAGTCCGCGCGCTTGCTGTGTTGACGGCGCAGCGCTCGCCGATTTTCCCCGATCTGCCGACGGCGCGAGAGCAGGGCATCGATTTCGCGGACGGTTATTACTGGAATGCGTTCTTCGTGCCGAAGGGGACGCCGGACGACATCGTGAAAAAGTTGAATACCGCGATCTCCCGCGCGCTCGATGATCAGAACGTCCAGGATCGATTGAAAGACCTTGCAGCCACCGTGGTGCCGAGCGACCGGCGGAGTCCGGAGTACCTGCGGAAATACCTGGCGGAAGAAATCACCAAATGGGCGCGCATCATGAAAGAGAACAATGTGGAGCAGCAGACCCGGTGATCCGGCTGCGCCATAAAATCTGACGCGTAAGCCACGCCCCCGATACAACCGCCCCTTTGGCCGATCCCGCTGTCGTCGATCGCGCCTCAGGGGCGGTGGCCTCGACCTACGATCTCGCCGCCGCCCGGCGGGTGACCGCGGGCCGAGCAGGGCACGAGGGTCTCGATCCACCTGTTGACAATATCGAGCTTAGCCGCTCACATTGTCGACAAATGACCGAGAAAAATCCGGACTCTGTCGTAGATCGGCTTGAGCGGGAGCTCGAGGACCTCATCCTCAAGGGGGAGTACGGTCCGGGCGACCGCATCAAGGAGAATGCGCTGGCAGCGCGATTTGGCGTCAGCCGCGCGCCCGTGCGGGAGGCCTGCCGGCTGTTGCAGCGGAGCGGGCTCGTCGACATCGTGCCCAATCAGGGCGCGTTCGTGCGCGCGCTGTCGCTACACGAGATCGTCAATCTCTTCGATATTCGCGCCTGCCTCGGCCGCCTTGCCGGGGAGCAGGCCGCGGCCTCGATCAACCGCCAGCAGCTCGCGCAACTTCGGACGCTCATGGCGGAGATGGACGAGGCGTCGCAGGACGCCAATGCGGCCCGCTACATCGAGCTCAACATCGCGTTCCACGCCCAGCTTTACGACGCGACCGGCAATGCCCGCCTGGCCGCCTTGGATGGGCAGATGGGCAAGGAGTTGCGCATCTATCGCCGTCACGGCCTCGCCTTCGGCGGTGGCCTCGCTGTGTCGAACCTCGAGCACCGCACGATCCTGGCGGCGGTCGAGCAAGGCGACTGCGCGGCGGCCGGGCGCGAGCTGGAGAGACACATTCTGAACGGGCGCGACCGCTTCATCCGCGCCATGTCGGCCACCGGGCAACTGGTCCTGAACAATGACGTTTCAGCAAAACCAAGCCGTCAGAGAGCGTAGCAAAGGCCTCCCATGAAAGTCAGCAAAGTCGAATGTCTGCCCGTCTACTCGGGATGGAGAAAGAATTTCGTTTTCGTCCGCGTCGAGACTGACTCAGGAATCGTCGGATGGGGCGAAGCGTACAGCCAATACGACCGGGACGGAGCGGTCGGCGCACAGGTCCATGAACTGGGGCGCTATCTGGTCGGCCGCGATCCGTTTCAGATCCGCCATTTCCTGCAGATCGCCTTTGATGATTACGCGCAGCGCCGGGGATCGCTGGAATTCTATTGCGCGACCTCCGGCCTCGAGCAGGCACTGTGGGACATTCTCGGCAAGGCGACCGGGCAGCCCGTTTACAATCTGCTTGGTGGTCCTGTCCGGTCGAAGATCCGGGTCTACGCGAATGGCTGGAGCTATAAGCTGCAGAAGCCGGAAGACTATGCGCGCGCGGCCGAAGGCGTCGTGAAGCGCGGCTTCACGGCCATGAAGTTCGATCCCGTGCCGGGGCTGTGGCGAACCTATGTGCCCAAGGAGCACATCCGCCGCGCCGTGCGCGTGATGCGCGCCATGCGCGATGCCGTCGGCCCGGATGTCGACCTGCTGCTCGATATTCACAGGCGTCTGGCGCCGATGCACGCGATTGACCTATCTAACGCTCTCGCGGAATTCGAGCCGTATTGGCTAGAAGAGCCGTGCCAGTCGGAGAACGTCGAGGCTTTGGCCGACGTCCGCCACGCCAGCCGGATTCCGGTGGTGACCGGCGAGGCGCTGTACACCCGTGCCGACTTCCGCCCGATTTTCCGCGCTAGGGCTGCCGACATCATTAATCCGGACGTGTCGAACTGCGGCGGCATTCTCGAACTCCTGAACATCGCCTCCGCCGCCGAAAGCGAGATGATCGCGGTCTCTCCGCACAACTACAATTCGACGACGCTCGCGCTCTCGGCCACGGTGCACGCCTCGGCTTGCATGCCGAATTTCATCATCACCGAATACTTCCTGCCGTTCGAAGAGGTCGGCGCGCGCCTCTGCCCGAACCTGCTGAAGCCGGTGGACGGTTACATTACGCTGCCGGAGGGCCCCGGCCTCGGACTGACCGTCGATGAAGCCGCTGTGCGTGAGACGAAGGCCAAACAATACCCAGCGCGCACGTTCCGGCTGCCGAGCGAAGAGGGCCCGTAGTCTCTGTCGCGCGCGGCAGAAGCCGCTCGCGAAACAAAAATAAAAATGTTCGGGAGGACTTCGATGAAGCGCAGGTTCGGCATCCTTGCAGCGATCGCCGCCGCCGTGTTTGCCGCGAGCGCCACGGCGGCGCTGTATCCCTCGCATCCGGTGCGATTGTTATGCTGGAGCAGCGCCGGCTCCCCTCTCGACGTGATGATGCGGGAGCTCGGCAAGCAACTCGGTGATACGCTTGGCGGGACGTTTGTGGTCGAGAACCGCCCCGGCGGCGAAGGCGCGGTCGCGATGTCGACAGTCGTCAATCAACCCGCGGATGGACATACGATCCTGTCGACGACATCGAGCATGTCCTTCGCCATGGCGACGGGCGATATCCAATACAAGCCGGACGATTTCGTCGTTCTGCCGGCGCTGCAAGAGGAGCCGTCGGCCGTGGCGGTCCGCAAGGACAGCCAATTCAAGACGATGAAGCAGTTCATGGACTTCATCCGCGCGCAGCCCGACAAGGTGTCGGTCGGCGGGTTTTCGTCCGCGGGCTTTCATCAGTACGTGTTCTATCGCCTGCAGCAGGTAGGCCACTTCAAATCGATCTGGGTGCCGTTTCGCGGCGGGCAGGACGCTGCGGTCGCGCTGATGGGCGGGCACATCGATGTTGCCATCATGACGCCGAGTTCGGCGCTGGCGCAGATCAAAAACGGCGACATCCGCCTGCTCGGCATAAGCGCCGACAATCGGAGCGAATATTTTCCGGACGTGCCGACATTCAAGGAGCAAGGCTACGACGTCGTCGCCTCCATCTGGCGCGGGGTGATGGTCAAAGCCGGCACACCGCAGCCGGTCATCGATACGCTGCTCTCGGCTATCGCCAAGTTCGAGCAGACCGACGAATGGAAGCGCTTCTCGCGTCAGTACATGCAGAGCTCGGTCAATATCTCCCTTGCGGACATGCAAAAGAAGATACGTGAGGAAGTCGCTCAGGACCGCGAATTCCTGATGTCGACCGGCTTGAAGAAATAACGTCGGAGAAAGGTCCGCGACCAGGGAAGGATGGGCGTCATGAAGTCTCGTCCGATCAGATCTGCGATTGCCGTGGCCGCGCTCGCCGGAAGCGCCATCGCGGGGGCTGGCCCGGTGAAAATGTGGGCGGCGGAGCAGTGGACCCCGCAGCATAATGTCGAATTCATCGTTCCCACGGCCGCGGGCAGCACGATGGATCTGCTTGCCCGTGTGATCCAGAAAGCCTGGCAAGAGCAGAAGAGTGTTACCGTTCCGATCACAGTCGAGGCGAAGTCTGGAGCCGGCGGCGCGGTCGCCTGGACTTACGTGAGTCGCAAGGAGGGCGATGGTCACTACATCGCCATTAGCGGGCCAACCTTGCTGGCAAACGAAATCCTCCATGTCGGCGACTTGAGCTACCGCGACATAACGCCGATCGCGCAGCTTTTTACGGAATACACTGTCTTCGCTGTGCGCGCCGACGGCCCGATCAAGACCGGCGCCGATCTCGTACAGGCCATGAGGTCCTCCAAGGCGCCGTCGATCGGAGTCGCGCCGGGGTTCGGCGGCTCGAACCATGTGGCGTTTCTCAAACTCGCGGGCGCGGCGAAGATCGATCCGAACACCCTGACGATGGTTCCATTCCGCGGAGCAAACGACTCCGTCACGGCGCTGCTCGGCGGCCACATCGACGTCGCCGACGCGACGATGTCGGCGCTTGCGCCATTCCTTCATTCCGGAAAGCTTCGCGCAATCGCCATTGCCGCGCCCAAGCGTCTCGACGGCGAGCACAGCGATATTCCCACCTGGAGAGAACAGGGCTTCGACGTGGTGGAAGGCAACTGGCGGGGCATCATCGGGCCGAAGAACCTGTCGCCGTCCGCGCTGGCATTTTGGGATCGGCAGGTTGCGCAACTGGTGAAGAGCCCGGAATGGGCCGACGTGCTCAAGCGCTACCAATGGGACGCCGATTATGCCGACAGCGCCGCCTCGAAACGCTTCCTCGACCATCAGTACGAAGAGTTGAAGGCGACGTTCGCGCATCTCAAGGCGTCAAAGTAAAACGGTCGCAGGCTCAGGAGCAAACTCATCGTGGATGCAGCCGCCCATGATCTGACGCAGGCAACGGAAGGCGCCACCCGAAAGCTGGCCGCATTCTCTTCCGCCTTGACGTTCGACAGCCTGCCGCGCGACGTCGTGGAGAAGGCCAAGCTCTGTAGCCTCGATACCCTCGGCTGCTGCATTTTCGGTCATTCGCTGCCGTCGGTCAGAATGCTTGCCGACGTCATCCTCGGCGATGGCGCCGCGCCGCAATCCACGCTCTTCGGCCGGTCGGCGCGCACCAGCCCCGCGTCGGCGGCGTTGCTCAACAGCACCGCGGCGCACGCCTTTCAGTTCGATGAAATTCACATCGAGTCGACGCTTCATCCCGGTTCGCTGGCGCTGCCCGCGGCGTTCGCCATTGCGGAAGCAAAGAAAGGCGTTCGCGGGCGCGACCTCATTGTCGCGATGGTGGCGGGTTACGAGGTCGGACTGCGTATTGGCCTCGCGCTCAAGGGAGGCATGTTCAAAAGCGGTTTTCATAACCAAGGAACGACCGGCGTCTTCGTCGCCGCAGCGGCGGCGGCGCGAATGCTCGATCTTGATGTCGAACGAACCAATCAGGCGTTCGGCATAGCGGCGTCGCAAGCCGCCGGACTCATGGCGGTGCAAGACGGCGCCATGACAAAATCATTCCATTCGGGCCACGCCGCGCAGAGCGGCGTCTATGCGGCGCTCCTGGCGCAGCAGGGCTATACAGGGATCGTCGACGTGCTCGATGGCGCCTACGGCACATTTTTCAGTTCGTTCGTCGATGATTGGGCGCCGGAACTCCTGACGCACGATCTTGGAAGCGACTGGAAGATCATGCGCGTTGGGTTCAAGCCGGCGCCGGCCTCGAATGGCAGCATCGCCGCAATGACGGCGATCGACCGCATCATGCGCGAACAGAACCTGCGCGCGAGCGAGATCGACGCGATCACCGTGTTCGTCAGCGACAACACACTGCATCACTGCGGGTGGCCCTACGTGGCCGAGCGCGTGCAGAGCGTTCTGTCGGCGCAGATGAACCTGTTTTACGGGGTTGCTGTGATGGCGCTCGAGCGCCGCGCCGGCATCGAACAGTTCGACGAACAGCGCATCCGTGACCCGGAGATCCTGAAATTCATCGAACGGATCGAGGTTCGCCACGATCCCGCATTCGATGCCGAGAAGGGCCGCTATCGCGTGGGTTGCCGCATGGTCGTCCGGGCGCGGGGAGGCGCGTTCGAGACGACGGTGCTCTATCGGCGCGGCAGTCCGGAGGACCCGATGCCGTCGTCCGAGCTTGAAGACAAATTCAAGATGTTGGCGGGGTATGCGGCCGGCCTCGACGTCGGCGCCATCGCGGAAGCGGTCGCAAGACTTGACGAGCCCGCTCCGATTGCCGGGCTTGCGCACCTGCTTTCAGGCGGACGCGACTGACGTCGCGAAGCAGTCTTTCAATTCCGCTCAGTGGAAGCGGCCCCTCATATTCAGTGAATTCGGGCCGTTGGGGTTCCGCACAGTGGAATTCGATCGTTATTTGAATTGACGCTTGGTCAAGGCTTTCAATAGCTTCGTGAGAAATTGGCTTGAAGCTCCGAGCCGGACAACAGCATTGCGGATTCCGATCGCTTCGATGAACCAGAGGAAGCGTGCCTGCGAAGTTCGGCAAGAACGGCGCATTTGCCGGACGACGGCCATTGCCTGTTTGGCCGAGCGGCTGTCCCATCGAAACATACAAGACAAAGTCATCTGCAGGCCGCCGCTGGCGGGGTGACGTCATGATGCAATGTGCATTGGGCTTGCGATCAAGGGAATGGAAGCGAAGACCATGTCGGACGTAATGACGAAGACACGCCCTGATAAGAGCGGCGCAGCCGCGGCGGAACAGGGGCCGCGTCTCGATCTGCAAGAGCATCTGCGCGCGCTTGAGGAGCAGGGCCTGCTGCTGCGGATTGATCGGCCGATCAACAAAGACACGGAGTTGCACCCGCTGGTGCGCTGGCAATTCCTCGGCGGCATCCCGGCGGACGAGCGGCGCGCATTCCTGTTCACCAATGTCACGGATGCCAAGGGGCGCAAATACGACATGCCGGTCGTGGTCGGCGCGCTCTCGGCTTCGCCGCGCATTTATGGACTCGGCATGGGCCGCAAGGTCGAGGACATCGGCGACGCATGGCTCAAGGCGATCCAGCACCCGATCCCGCCGGAGCGGGTCACGGATGCGGCCTGCCAGGAGGTGGTGATCACGGGCGAAGCGCTGCGCGCGCCGGGTGGCGGCCTAGCGGCGCTGCCGGTGCCGATCTCGACGCCCGGCTTCGACGCCGCGCCATATCTCACGGCCACGCTGTGCGTGACGCGCGATCCTGAAACCGGCGTCCAGAACATGGGCACCTACCGCGCGGCACTGAAGGCGACCGATCGCCTCGCGGTGCGCATGGTGGCGCGGCCCGGCGGCGCCGGCGGCTGGGTCCATTGGCTCAAATATCGCGAGTTGAAGAGGCCGATGGAGATCGCCATTGTCGTCGGCACGGCGCCGGTCGTGGAATTCACGGGCCCGCAGAAGCTCGCCGTCGACCTCGACGAAATGGCGGTTGCCGGCGGCCTCGCCGGGCGGCCGATCGAGGTGGTGCGCTGCGTCAGCGTCGACCTCGACGTTCCGGCCAATGCCGAGATCGTCATTGAAGGGACGATTGATCCGTCCGTGCTGGAGCCGGAAGCTCCGTTCGGCGAGAGCAATGGCTACGTGGCCCTCGAAGCCTTCAACATGCCGATGAAGGTGACGGCGATCACGCATCGCAAGAACGCGGTGTTCGCGTCGATCATCAGCCAGGTGACGCCGAGCGAATCGAGCACCATCAAGCTGGTCGCCTATGAGCCCGTCTATCTCGCCCATCTGCGGGATCATCTCGGCATCCGCGGCATCAAGCGGGTGGTGATGCACGAGGCGCTCACCAATCTGCGTCCGGTCATCTTCCTGCAATTCGCCAAAGGCACGCCGCGCACCGAAGTGTGGCGCGGGCTGCAGGGCACGGCGAACTTTACGGCGGGCGTCGGCAAGATCTGTATCGCGGTGAGCGAGGATATCGAGCCGACCAACACCGATGCGGTGCTGTGGTCGATGGCCTACCGCTCCAATCCGATCCAGGACGTTCATATCACGCCTTGGCGTGGCGGCGTGCAGGGGGCGCACTACAGCGGTCGCGAGGCCGATTCGACGCTGCTCATCGATGCCACCTTGAAGCACGACATGCCGCCGCTGGCTTTGCCGACAAAGCCGTTCATGGAAGGCGCCCGCAAGATCTGGGAAGAACTTGGTTTGCCTGCGCTCACCATCCGCCCGCCGTGGCACGGCTATGCGCTCGGAGAGTGGACGGAAACCTGGGAGACCTTCGCGCAACGGGCGGTCGCCGGCGACTGGGAAAAGAACGGTGAGGAAACGGCCGCGCGCACGCGCGGAGGTGTCGAGCCGGAGACGCCGGTGCGGCTAGTCGAAACGAAACAAAACAAATGACTTCCAAAGGGGAGGATATGCAATGGGAAGCATGGACCAAAGTGCGGGACTTGACGGCCACGTCTTCGACGTCGGGATCAACGAGAAGCTGCCTTTCAGTCAGTATGTGATCCTGGCGTTCCAAAACATCTTCGGCATGACCGGAATGTTCGTGTTTCCCGGCATCTTCGGGCGCGCGTTCCAGATGCCGGTGGATCAGATCGCCTATCTCTACGGGATGATCTTTCTTGTGTCGGGGCTGATCACCGTCTTTCAGGGGTTCGGCCTGTTGCGCCTGCCGATCGTGCAGGGCCCTTACGTCGGCAGCTTTATCGGGTTGCTCGTCTTGGGCCACATTCCCGGAATTGGCTTGGGTACCGCGTTCGGCTCGTTCTTCGTCGCCTCGATCGTCTGGGCCCTGCTGTCGGTGCCAATTCGCGGCTTCAGCTTTCTCGCGCTGTTCGGGCGTCTTTTCCAGACGCCCCTGATCAGCGGCGTGATGGTGGTCCTGCTGATGATGCAGATTGCCGGCGTGTCCTTGCCGAACTGGATCGGCCCGCCGCATTCGCCGGGCTTTCCCGGGATCAACCTTTTGGCCGGCTTTATCGCGGTGGTCATTTTCGTGCTGATGACATTGTGGGGCGGCAAATGGCTGCGCCGCGCCGCGATCCTGGCCGGTCTGATCGTCGGCACGGCCTGCTACGCAGGCTTCTTGCCGATCTCGTTCGCGCCCGTGGTGACGGCGCCGTGGCTGGTCGTGCCGCAGATATTTCCCTTCGGCTTCGGTGTGCGTCTCGACGCTGTCCTCGTGTTCATCGTCGTCCTGATCCCGTCGAGCATCACCTCGATGGCGCTCTATCAGGTGGTGGCGGACTGGGGCAAAGAGACCATCACGCCGCTGCGGATGTCGGAAGGCTGCTTCGCCGCGGCGGTCGGCTCGGTCCTCGCTGCGACGGTCGGCACATTCAGCACGATCGTCTATCCCGATAACGTGGGGATGCTGCGTTCGACGCGCGTGGGCAGTCGCTTCGGCACAGTCGCCGCGGGCGTTTTGCTGGTTCTTCTCGGCAGCTGCGTCAAGTTCGACATGCTGCTCGTGCTGGTGCCGACTGTCGTTCTCGGCGGCATCGCGACGGTCCTGTTCGGCATCGTGCTCGTGCATGGCATCCAATTGCTGGCGCGGGTCGACTGGCACGATTGCAATCTGATCATCGCGGGCGCGGCGCTCATGGTCGGGCTCGGAGGGCTCTTCGTTGAGCCGGAGACTGCCAAGGCCTTGCCGTTGAGCCTGCAACTGATCCTCAAGCAGTCGGCTGTGACCGGCGGCTTCGTTCTGTTGCTGCTGTACTGGCTGATCGGCGACAAGCCGCAGGCGGTGACGGCGCCGCAAGCGGACAGCAAGGTTCTGGCGGAAGGCCGTACAGCCTGACGGCTCGCCTTTAGCGATGCAGTTCATTTGGCCCGGCGCGAGGTCAGCTCGCGCCGGGCCTTTTGTTCAGTCGCTCAAGGGAACGCCGCGCGTCTCCGGCCCGAACCAGATTGCCACAAGGCCGATGCAGAAGAAGACCGAGGTCGAGACTGCGGCCAGCGGAAGCGAGCCGAAAGCTCCGACCAGAGCCCCGCCAACGAAGGGGCCGATGGCAGTGACCGAACGCGCCGCATTCCAGCAAAAGCCTTGGCCGCTGGCGCGCACGCGGGTGGGGAACAGCTCCGGCAAGTAGGCGGCGAAAGTGCCGAAGCCGCCAATCGCGAAATATCCATATACGACGATGAACCACATGAGCGTGGGCAGGTCGCGGACGTAGATGAACAGATAAAGCGACGAGAGCAGGCTGCCGAGGCAGAAGAGGAAGTACGATGTCCGGCGGCCGACTGCGTCTGACAGATAGATCAGTGACAGGTAGCCGAGCACGGCGCCGATCATCATCAGCATGAACACGTAGCTGATGGTCTGCACGCCGACGAGCGGCGTGCCGCCGGATGTATGGACGAGCTGCTGGATCCAGCTTGGCAGCAAAGTGAGCCCGCCCCAGCTTCCGATCATCATCGACGCGGAGATGAGCACGCCGACAATCGTACGGCGACGCAAGTCGGGCGCGAAAATCCGCGCGAAGGTGTCCATCGCGCTCATCTGAACGACCGAGCTATCGCGGCGTACGCGCACCCATCGCTCCGGTTCAGGCACGAACATCCGAATGCCGAGCGCGATGACCGCCGGAATCGCGCCGGCCGCGAGAACCCAACGCCAGCTGATGGGCCCGAGGATGAGATTGTCGAGGGCCGCGACGAAGAAGCCAAAGGCGAAGGCCATCTGCATCACCTGCATGGCGCGGGCGCGGTGCCTTTCCGGCCAGCTCTCGGCGAGCAGCGCGGCACCGGCCGACCATTCGCCGCCGATCCCGAAGCCTGCGAGCGCCTGGAGGATCGCGAGCTGCTGCCAGTTCTGCGCCAATCCGCTCAACCCGGTGAACACGGCGTACATGACAATCGTGATCATCATTGTGCGCGAGCGGCCGATACGGTCGGCGACGACGCCGAAAACGATGCCGCCAATGCCCCAGCAGAACAGCTTGATGCCAACGATGTAGCCGCCGATCTGCGCGATTTCTGCTGGGTTCGTCGACTTCAGGAGTTGCGCGACGCTCGGAAACAGAACGAGCGTGAACAGATTCAAGTCCATGCTGTCGAAGAGCCAGCCGAGGAAGGCTGACCAGAGCGCGAGCCATTGAACGCTTGCGATACGTTCAGGCGCCGGCGCAGTCGTCACATTGATTGACGTCATGAGCTTGCTCCCGTCCCTGACCGATCCGTTGTTTCGCGATCGGCTGTTGATTGTTTTGGCGCAACGCTGCGAAGCGTCCGGCGCGGAAATGACGGCATGAGAATTTTCTCGGCGTCGTGCCTTGACAGTCTCACGCAGATGTTTTCCAATCAATAAAAATAAATTCCGTTCAGCGGAAACACGAGGAAACGCATTTTGTCATTCGCAAGACCTCTCGTTGCATGCTGCTGCGCGCGCTTCGGATCGCCGCGCATGTCCGATGCACGCGACGCGCGCGTTGTCGTGACGGCACTCGATCGAAAGATGATGAGGCGTAGCGCATGAAGATCGAAAACTCATTTCGCGTCGATCTCCCGATCACGGCGGCGTGGGCGACGCTGCTGGATGTTCCGTCGATCGTTCCGTGCATGCCCGGGGCGGAATTGCTCGGCGCCGAGGACGATCGTAGTTATCGCGGACAGGTGAAACTGAGACTCGGGCCCGTTGCCGTCGCGTTTCGCGGGCGCGCGCGGCTGACTGAAGTCGATGAAGCGCAACGGCTGGTGCGTGCGGATGCATCAGGCACGGAGGCGAAGGGCCGTGGGTCGGCGCAAGCGCAAGTGACGTTCCGTTTGTCGCCCGATGGCGAATCGACCCGCGTGGATGTGGTGAGCGACATCGCGCTTGCCGGTGCGGTCGCGCAGTACGGCCGCGCGCAAGGCGTGATCGCCGACGTGTCGCAAGTCATGATCGACACCTTCGCCGAGAACCTCAAACGCCGCATCGAGTCGAGACGGCCGCAAGGTGCGGATCACCACGATGCGACCCGTTCCGCTGAGCCGCCGCAGGCTGCGGCGCCGGCGCCTGCCATGTCGGTCTTCGCCATCTTGGCCGCTGTGGTCCGGCGATGGTTTGGCCGCTTCAAGGAGAAACACAGTCAATGACGAATCCAGGCACTTTGGTCGTCAACCCGGACGCGGCAAGCGCCGATAGCCGCTTTGTCGCGCCCGAACTTGTCGCGCTCGATGCGAAGGGGGCGCCGCGCCTGATCGGCGGCCGCTGCGCCAAATGCAGCGCCGTGAGCTTTCCGCGTGCTGCGGTGTGCACCGAATGCCTCTCGGAGGAGGTCGCCGAAACCGAGCTGGCCCACGAGGGCAAGCTGTATTCGTTTTCGGTTGTGCATCAGGCGCCGCGCGGTTGGACCGTGCCGTATGCCCTGGGATACGTCGACCTCTCGGACGACGTTCGCGTCTTGGCGCATATCGATGCTCCCGCGGAGCAGCTATCGATCGATATGCCGCTCCGGCTTTCGGTAGGCGCCGTTGGCATTGATACGGCGGGAGTGCCGCTGCTCAGTTACACCTTCACTCCGGTTTGAGGTCATACATGCGCGACGTCTGCGTCATCGGAACGGGCCTCGTCCCGTTCGGCAAATATCCGGACAAGACCTTGGCCGAGATCGGCTGGCCGGCGGTGCGGGAAGCCATCCTCGAGTCCGGCGTGCCGCCGAAGCAAATCGATGCGGTGTATTGCGGCACGGCGCTCGGCGGCATGCTCGCGGGTCAACGCGTGATGAAATCGCTGGGCGTCACGGGGATGTCGATCATCAACGTGGAAAACGCATGCTCGTCGAGTTCGTCGGCGCTGGCGGAGGCGTGGACGGCCGTGGCGAGCGGACGGCATGACGTCGTCGTCGTAGTCGGCGTGGAGAAGCTGACCAAGTTCGGTGGCGGCACGCTTCCGCTCGAGAAGGAAGACTGGGAGGTCAATCAAGGCATGGTGATGCCGGCGCTCTACGCGATGCGTGCGCGCCGTTACATGCACGAATACGGCCTGACCGCCCGCCAGCTCGGCGAGGTTGCGGTGAAGGCGCATGACCACGGCGCGCTCAATCCGAATGCGCAGATCCGTAAGCGCGTGACGATCGAGGAGGTGATGGCCTCGCGGCCGGTCGCCGATCCTTTCACGCTCTGGCACTGCTGTCCGACTGGAGATGGGGCGGCGGCGGTGATTATCGCCAGCGGTGATGTGGCGCGGCGTCACAAGACTGACCCGGTCCGTGTGACGGCCTCCGAGGTGACCTCGGGGCTCTACACCAATGGCTATCGCGACATGACATGGGCCGAGCTGACCGCCCGCGGCGCGAAAGAGGCCTACGAGATGGCCGGCGTCGGCCCGGCCGATGTCGATGTCGCCGAAATCCACGACGCCTTCACCATCGCCGAGCTGATGTATTACGAGGCGTTCGGCTTCTGCGAGCGCGGCCATGCTTATGAGTTGCTGGCGAGCGGCGCGACGTCGCTGGGCGGGGACATATGCGTCAACCCATCCGGCGGGCTGCTATCGCGTGGTCATCCGGTCGGCGCGACCGGCGCGGCACAAGCGGTCGAGATCGTGCGCCAGCTCGAAGGGCGCGCCGGAGCGCATCAGGTCGAGGGTGCCCGGGTCGGTCTCGCACACGCGACCGGCGGCGGCATCGCCGGCCTCGATCATGGCGCCTGTTCAATCCACATCTTCGCCCGATGAAACCCGCACCGTTCGACTATCACGTTCCGCGCTCGATTGAAGAGACGGCAGGCCTGCTCGCCAGTCTCGACAATGCAAAGCTGCTCGCCGGCGGCCAATCCCTGGTGCCGATGATGAACTTTCGCTACGTCATCGTCGATCACGTTATCGACCTGGCGAAAGTGAACGGGCTCGTTGGCATCACGATCGAGGGCGGAATTCTGCGCATCGGTGCGATGACGCGCCAGCGTGAACTCGAGTTCTCGCCGCAGATCGCCCAGAATTGTCCGCTGATGCGCGCTGCGCTGGCGCATGTGGGCCATCGTCAGACCCGCAACCGCGGCACCATCGGCGGAAGCCTTGCCCACGCCGATCCCGCGGCCGAATTGCCGGCGGTGTGCGCGGCGCACGATGCGACCGTCGACATCACCAGCGCGCGCGGCACACGCAAGGTCCCCTTCGCGGAATTCCCGGTCGCTTTCATGACGACGGCGGTCGAGCCTGACGAATTCGTCACCGCCATAGAAATCCCGCTTTGGCCCGCCGGGCACGGCTACAGCTTTCATGAATATGCGCGCCGCCATGGCGATTTCGCAATCGTCGGCGCGGCGGCGCTGCTCGATCTGGACTCGGGGCACACCGTGCGGCGCGCATCGCTCACGCTGTGCGGGGTGGCCACCGGACCCTTGCGCATGAGCGAGGCGGAAAAGCTGCTCACCGGCAGGCGTCTCGATGGTGACAGCGCAAGGGCCGCGGCCGCCACGGCGAGTGCGGTGTCGCCCATCAGCGACATCCATGCGAGTGCCGATTATCGACGCCATCTCGCTGAAGTGCTGGCTTTTCGCGCTTTGCGCGATGCCGCGAACGGCTGTGGCGTCCGCATTTGAGGGAATGACATATGGGAAAGCGGTCGATCGCTCTGCGTGTGAATGGCCGGCACTATGACTGCGAGGTCGAGCCGCGGCTTACGCTCGTCGATCTGTTGCGTCACGAGCTCAACCTGACGGGCACGCATGTCGGCTGCGAGCACGGCGTGTGCGGGGCCTGTACGATTCTCATCGATGGCCGTACCGCACGGTCCTGCCTGACATTCGCTGTGCAAGCCGACGGCTGCGAGATCACGACGGTGGAGGGGCTTTCCGACGCCGACGGCTCGCTCAACGCTCTGCAGCAGGCTTTCCAGGACAATCATGGCCTTCAGTGCGGTTTCTGCACGCCGGGCATGTTGATGAGCCTCACCGAACTGTTGCGCGATAATCCGGACCCGAGCGAGCGCGAGGTGAGGGACGTTCTGACGGGCAATCTATGCCGCTGCACCGGCTATGCCGGCATTGTCGCTGCGGCCTTGCAGGCGGCGCGGCGCATGCGCTCCGGACAGGAGGCCTGACATGGGCGTACGACAATTCGGGGCGCGGGTTGCGCGCGTGGAGGACCCCGCGCTTCTGAGCGGGCGCGGACGCTTCGTGGACGACGTCAAGCTGCCCGGCATGCTGCACGCCTGCTTCGTACGATCGGCCCATGCGCATGCGCGCATTCGCAGCATCGATTGTGCCGCCGCGCTCGCGGTGCCCGGCGTGCATGCGGTCTTGACCGCGGCCGATCTGCCGACGCCGATGGCCGAAGGCCGCATGCCGATGCTCGTGCCCAATCCCGCGATTGCGGCTTCGCTGACGCAACACTGCCTCGCGCGCGACGAGGTCTGTTACGTCGGACAGACAATCGCAGTCGTCCTGGCGGACAGCCGCTACATCGCCGAAGATGCCGCCGCTTTGGTCGATGTCGATTACGACGTGCTGCCCGCGATGAGCGAATGCCGCGAAGCTGCCAAGCCAAACGCACCGCGCGCGCACGCGACGCTCGACAACAATATCGCCTCGAAATTCCGCATGGCCTATGGCGACGCCGATGCTGCTTTCGCCAAGGCGCCGCATGTCTTTACGGAAGAGATTTGGCAGCACCGCGGGGGCGGCATGGCGATGGAGCCGCGCGCCGTCGTGGCGCAGCCCGATCCGCTGAGCGGCCTGCTCACGGTCTGGTCGGCAACGCAGACCCCGCATATCGGCCGCCGCATGATGGCCGATTTGCTCGACCGCGACCTCGAGTCGATCCGCGTTATAGCACCCGATGTCGGCGGCGGCTTCGGCCCCAAGGCCATCTTCTATGCCGAAGAAGCGGTGATCCCGGCCGCGGCGTTGAAGATCGGCCGACCGGTCAAGTGGATCGAGGATCGCCGTGAGCACTTCATGTGCGCGACCCAGGAACGGGATCAGTACTGGACCGTGTCGATCGCGGTCGACGGCGACGGCAAAATCCTCGGCGTGCGCGGCTCGCTCCTCCACGACACCGGCGCGTTCGTGCCGTGGGGCATCATCATGCCCTATATCGCGGCGGCGACTATGCCGGGACCTTACGTGATCCCGAACTATGCGCTCGACGTCGCGGTGGTGCTGACGAATAAAGTGGCGACCACACCGGTGCGCGGCGCCGGCCGACCGCAGGCGGTGTTCGCCATGGAACGGCTGATGGACCGCGTGGCGCGCGAGCTCAAGCTCGACCCGGCGCAAGTGCGTGCACGAAATTTCATTCAGCCCGAGCAGATGCCGTACGCCGTCGGCCTCACCTTCCGGGACGGCAAGCCCTTGGTTTACGACAGCGGCGACTATCCCAAGGCGCAAGACGAAGCGCTGCGCCTGGTCGGCTACGACACGTTTCAGACGCGCAAGGCGGCCGCGCGCCAGGAAGGCCGCTTCATCGGCATCGGCATCGGCAATTATGTCGAAGGCACCGGCCTTGGTCCCTATGAGGGCGTCAGCGTGCGCGTGCTGCCGAACGGCAAGGTCGCGGTGGCGACCGGAGCCACCAACCAGGGGCAGGGGACGCGCACAACGCTTGCGCAGATCGTCGCCGATCGGATCGGGTGCCGCTTCGAGGACATCGTGATGACGGTCGGCGACACCGCCGCGATCTCGCAAGGTGTCGGCGCCTTCGCGAGCCGGCAGGCGGTGAATGCCGGCTCCTCCGCAATGATGGCGGGCGAGACTGTGCGCGCCCAGATCGTCAAGCTCGCCGCGCAGGCGCTTGGCGTTCCGGAAGCCGACATCGATGTCGAGGATGGCGTTGCCGTCGCTCGGACCGGCAACCGGCCGTCGCTGACATTCCGCGAACTGGCGCGCCTCGCGCAGGGAATGCCCGGTTTCTCGCTGGCGCCCGGACAGACGCCGGGCCTCGAGCATACGGCCTATTTTACGCCGCCGCAGGCGTCGTATTGCTCCGGCACGCATGTGGTCGAGGTCGAGGTCGATCCGATGATCGGCGCGGTGACGATCCTGAATTACGCAGTCGCACACGACAGCGGCGCGATCATCAATCCTCTGATCGTCGATGGTCAGATTCAGGGCGGGGTCGCCCATGGCATCGGTAACGCGCTGCTCGAATGGATGCGCTACGACGAAAACGGTCAGCCGCTCACGACCACCTTTGCCGACTATCTCATTCCCATGGCGACCGATGTGCCCACCTGCAAAATAGCGCACATCGAGAGCCCGACCCCGCTCAACCCGATCGGCGTCAAGGGCGCCGGGGAGGGCGGCACCATCCCGGCCGCGGCCGCGATCGTGGCCGCAGCCGAAAATGCGCTGTCCGAGTTCGGTGTTCATTTCGTTGAAACACCGCTGATGCCCGAACGTATCGTTCAGGCACTGCGTGCGGCTGGGGCTTACGACAAATTGGGGGATGTCGGATGAGCAAGGGCGCGGCGGGCGAAAGTCTCGGCACCGTCAAAAGGGTGATCGAGATCATCCGCTTCTTCGGTGAACGCGGCGACGCCACGCTGAAGGAATTGTCGTTGTCCTTGTCGCTGGCCCCGAGCACCTGTCATCGCCTGTTGGAGCTGCTCGGCCGGGACGGCTTCGTCGAGCAGGATACGACGCATCGGCGTTACCGCATTGGGCGCGAGATGTTCCGGATCGCGGCACTCGTGCAATCCAAGCACGACATTCGCGCCATCGCGCTGCCGTTCCTGCGCGGACTGGTCGATGAGTGCGACGAGACCGCGGTGTTGAGCCTTTACCTGCCATCGGACGGCAAGATCTTTTTTGCCGAGAAGGTCGATTCGAGCCTGATGCTTCGCTACCAGCTTCCGATGAATACGCCGATGTCGGTGTTGTGGGGTGCGAGTGGCCGCTCGATTCTCGCTTTCCTCGATGCCGGCGAAATCGACCGCGTTTACGCTGCCGAAGGACGCGCGCCGGCCTCCGACGAAGCCTTGCCGCCGCGTCGCACGCTCGACAAGGAACTCGCCAGCATCCGTGAGCGTGGCTTCGACATTACCTACGGTCAAAAGGTCGTCGGTGCGGTCGGCATCGGCGCGCCGGTGTTTGGCATCGACGGCAAGGTGCTGGGGAGCATTTGTGTGACAGTGCCGAAGACGCGTATCGCGGCCAAGGACCGTCCACGGCTCGGGCAACTGGTGAGAGCGACGGCTGAAAAACTTTCGGCAGCCCTCGGCTCGCCACGCCACGGCTCGGTTAAGGCGATCGCCTCATGAGGACGGAATGACAACGAACCACCAAGAAGAAAAGAAGCGCTCCGGTCCGCTCGCGCATTTGCGCGTGCTGGACCTCACTCAATTTCTGTCAGGACCCTATGCGACCCAGGTGCTCGGAGATTTGGGAGCGGAGGTCATCAAAGTCGAGCCGCCGGAGGGGGATATGACCCGGCGGCTGCCGCCGCATTTCGTCGGCAGCCAGAGCGCTTACTACCTGTCGGTCAATCGCAACAAGCGCAGCATGGCGGTCGACATGAAGAACCCGGCCGGGAAGGCGGTGGTGCGGGACCTTGCGCTCGCCTGCGATATCGTCGTCGAGAACTTCCGGCCTGGTATCCTCAAGCGCCTGGGGCTCGGCTATGACGATATCGCCGCGCAAAAGCCCGGTATCGTGTGGTGCTCCATCTCCGGGTTCGGCCAGGAAGGCCCGTATCGCGACCGGCCGGCCTACGACATGATCGTGCAAGCGATGTCCGGGGCCATGTCTTTGACCGGGGAGCCCGACGGGCCGCCAGTGCGCTCCGGCATTCCACTCGGCGATATCGCCGCCGGCATGTACGGCGTCGTTGGCATCCTTGCGGCCGTGATGGAACGCGACAAGACCGGCCGCGGCAAGCTGATTGACGTGAGCATGCTGGATTGCCAGGTGGCGATGCTGTCGTATCAGGCGGCTTACTGCCTTGCATCCGACAAGGCGCCCGACCGGCAGGGCCGCGGCCACGATTCGATCCCGACCTATCGCGCTTTCACCTGTGGCGACGGCAATGACGTGGTGATCACAGCCAATACCGAGCGCATGTGGTCCGGCCTCTGCACCGCTCTCGGCCGTCCCGATCTGGTGGAAGAAGACCGCTTTCGCACGAATGATCGCCGCTATGCCAACCGGCAGGCGCTGTGGGAGATTCTGGAAAGCGCCTTTCGCGGCAAGCCGGCGGCCGCATGGGTGGAGGCGTTGCTCGCCGCGGAAGTCCCCGCGGCCGTCGTCAACACGCTGGACCGCAGCTTGAGCGATCCACAGATTCTCCATCGCAATATGGTGATCGGCATGACGGGGCCGCATGGCGAGCAATTGCGCGTCGCCGGGAATCCGGTGAAGTTCACGGGCGAAGCGGAGCCGGCCTACGACTATCCGCCGATGCTTGGCGTCGATAATCGGACCATCCTCTCCCGCTTGCTCGATCTGTCCGAGGAGCGCATCGAAAAGCTGGAAAGCGAAGGCGCATTCGGGCGTAAGAGCGAGACAACAGCCGCGCGTTAGGCGCAAGGGACGTGGGAGAGAACAAGCAATGAGCGATATCAAGAGCACGCATGACGCGGACCTCGTCACGATCACCATCGATCGGGGCGGGGACGGGGGCAAAGTCACGGTCGATCAATTGCGCGACCTCGCCTCGGCCTTTCGCGCCGCGGGTGCGAGCGACGCAAAGCTGATTGCCCTGCGCAGCACCGGCGACGATTTCTGCCGCGGCCGAGACCCAAGACGTGACCAGCCGTCGCCTCATGCTTTGGCCATGCGCGAGAACGTCGTGAAGCCGATCCTCGACGTCTACGACGCCATTTCATCGGCACCTCAGCCGACGGTCTGCGCGGTGCAGGGTGCGGCTTTCGGATTCGGCTGTGCGCTGGCGACCGCCTGTGACCTCACGATCGCTGCCGCCGACGCGCGCTTTTCCTTGCCCGAGATGGAAAAGAACCTGCCGCCGACGCTGGCGATCTCGGCGACGATGAGCCGCGTCGCGCCCAAGGCGCTCACTTGGCTCGTCTATACAATGGAAGAGATCGACGCGCAGACGGCGATGCAGATCGGCATCGTCAGCCGCGTAGTGCCGGCGGCCGACCTGCGTGCCTACACCGACAAGACGCTCGCGGCGCTGGCGACACGCTCGCGCGAGGCGCTGGCGGCGGTGAAGGAATACATGCGCGTCGCGCCGCGGATGGACCCGCGGGGCGCCGCCGACTATGGCGGCAGCCTGCTTGCCGCAGTGCTCTCTTCCGCGAAACGGTGAACATGCCGCGCCTTGCCATCAACGGCGAGCAGATCGCCTATCAGGAGCAGGGCGCGGGTGAACCGGTGCTGCTCGTCCACAGCCTCGGTACCTCGTCGCATATTTGGGCGTCCACGATGGCCGCGCTGGCGCGTGATTTTCGCGTCATCGCGCTGGATTGCCGCGGGCACGGCGGCAGCACCAATCACGGGGGCTTCACGGTCGACGCCATCGCGGACGATGTGCGCGCGGCCGCTGATGCACTGGGCATTTCCCGCTTCCACTATGTCGGCATTTCGATGGGCGGCCTTTTCGGCGTGGCGGGTTACGCCAAGGCGCCCGACCGTTTTCTGTCACTGACGCTGGCCGACAGTTACGCGAGCGTGGGCGTGGCCGGGCCGGCGCGTCTGGCCACCACGCGGGAATTGCTCAAGACCACCTCCATGCGCGACTTCGCGACGTCTTATGTCAACGACACATTGATGCCGGCAACGGCGCGGCCGATCCATGAGGCGGCCATCGACGCCATCGCCGGGATGACGATCGACGACTACTTGCAGACACTGGAAGCCATCCTGCTCGCGGACGTCTCCGGCCAATTGCCGGGCATCCGGGTGCCGACGCTCGTTATTGTCGGCGAACGAGATCAGCGGACTCCAGTGGCGACGTCCGAGGCGCTCGCGGCGGCGATTGAGGGCTCCGAGCTCGTGGTGGTGCCACAGGCGGGCCATCTCGCTGTTCTGGATCAACCGCAGTTTTTCAACGAGGCTTTGGCGAAGTTTCTGATCAGCGCCAGCAAGCCGCGATGAGACAGAGTGTCTCGGTCGCACCGACCATCGCTCCTCAGGCTGTCATATTGTTGTAGCAATAGCTCCGATACCGTGCCGGCGCCGATCGATCCCGATGGACGGGGTCTGCACTGAGAGTTGGCGTTTGGTAGGGTGTGGCCCCGGCGGTGACGCAAGAGGCTGTGCGAACTCATAGAATCACAAAAGAGGCGATAGCGTCTTCGACAGGTGCTGTTCTTTCGCTTGCGTTATATTTGATCACGGCCTCCGCCGGTTTCACGCAGGAAGCGATGGCGCAACCGGCAAGTGCGAGTCCGCACGGTTCGATGTCACATCAATTCGCTTTTGATATTCCTGCCCAACCTGTTGTCAGTGCATTAGACGCTTTCAGCACCGCAACAGGGCTGGAAGTCCTCTATGGCAGCAGCATCGCGCTTGGACGCCGTTCCACAGCGGTGCACGGTACATTGACCGGTACGGAGGCCTTGCGCCTACTCCTGGCGGGAACCGGGCTATCCGGCCGGTCGATCGGGCAAAATGCTGTCACGATCGAGGCCGTATCGCAAAACCACGTTCCGCCGCAGGCGGAGCCTCCGGCCGGCAAGAGCGCCCATCAACGCTATTATGGTCTCATCCAAACGGCTCTCGAACGGCAATTCTGCAAAAATAGCGAGATCCGGCCTGGACAATATCGCGCGGTCTTGAAGTTTACCGTTGCCCCGAACGGGCAAATTCGACAATCGAGTTTGGTCGGAAGCACCGGCGATCGCGAGAGAGATCGTGCGATCACGCGAACGCTGGATACAATCGCGATCGAAGTGAAGCCGCCGGCGGATTTGCCGCAGCCCATAATGATGGTCATTCTTCCTCAATCGTCCGGAAATGTCCTGAACTGCACAGGCCTCCAATAAACTGTCTTAAAAGGCGGGTAGGCGTGCTAAGCCGACCGCAAGGCGCGCTCTGTCGTGCGGACGCGGGTGCGCAGTGGCGTAGGGGCATGGGCGTAAGCCCAGAGGGTCGAGTATCGTGGCTGAGGCGAGTTGGGAATCATTGCGTGCTCGCTTTTTGCTCCAATACGACAGTTTCCGCGCACGTCTGCGGCGCCGGCTCGGGTCGGATGTGTTGGCGCAGGAGTCGCTTCACGAGACCTGGCTGCAGTTAGTCCGGTCGGAAGGCCCTAATCCCGTCCTCCAGCCGGACTCATATCTCTTCGGTATTGCGCTCAATATGGCCGCCGGCCTGAAGCGGAGTGACGCCCGCCACGCCAGCCGGGTCGAAATTGAGGCCGCGATCAATTTTGCCGAGCAAGCCGCCGGCCCGGATCAAATCGTTGAAGGCCGTTTTGACCTCGAGATGCTCGAGCGCGCCATCCAGGAATTGCCCGCGCGCAGGCGGGCGATCCTCCTTGCCGCGCGCATCCACGAGATGCCGATTCAGACGATCGCCGATTCTTTTGGATTGTCGCGCCGGTCGGTCGAGATGGAGCTGAAACGGGCGATTGAATACTGCGCGGGCCGTTTGGGGCGCCAAGTGATCAGGCGTTTCGGTCCGAAGGCCCCAGAAACAACTAGGTAGTGGATGGGGCGATCCTTGTGCCAGCTCGAATGCGCTTGAGAGAAGAGAACCACAGCTATGAGCCGCAATAATCCGATTGGCAAATGCCAGCAGGATGCGGTCGCGTGGCTCGTTCGCCTCAGGCCTGGCGCCGCGACGGCAAAAGATGTCGCGGCCTTCAAGGATTGGTGCCGGCAGACCCCGGCCAATGCGAAAGCCTTTACCGAGATGCGGCGCCTTTGGACCGAACTCGGCCCCGCGGGACAAAGTGCATTCGATCCGCGCGCATTTGAGAAACTGGTGGCATCGCGCGCCGCGCCACCCGTGCTGGTGGGGCGTCGTGCGTTTCTCGGTGGGGCCGTCGCCGCCGGCGCAGCCGCTGCGGCCACTTATGCCGCCATCTATCCGCCGCTCAATCTATGGCCCTCGCTCTCTGCATGGAATGCCGACTACCGCACGGCGACAGGCGAACAACGGCAGATCAAACTCGCCAATGACAACTCGATCGAGCTGAACACGCAGTCGGCGATTGCGCTGCGTTCGACGGAGAACGACGGCGATCGGATTGAGCTCATTGCGGGGGAAGGGGTGGCCAAGTCCCAGTCTCGCGCTTTAGAGGTCGTCGCAGCAAACGGTCAGGTGCGGGCGATCCACGCAACCTTCAATATCCGGCGGGACGATTACAAGGTCAGCGTGACCTGCCTGCAGGGGCAGATTGAGGTCGCGTGTCATTCGGAATTGATAAAGCTGACGAGTTCGCAGCAGGTCGACTATTCCGATGCAGGACTGGGCCCTGTTCTTGCGACCGATCCGGCGATTGTGACGTCGTGGCGTGAAGGATTTCTCATTTTTCACGACGCCCGCCTCATCGATGTCATCGCCGAGATCAATCGTTATCGACGCGGCCGGCTCGTCGTGGCAAGCAGCGACCTTGCCCAGCGCGTCGTGAACGGCCGCTTTTACCTCGCGCACCTCGATGACGTGGTCGAGAAATTCCAGAATGCCTTCGGAGCACGGGCAACTGTCTTGCCGGCAGGTGTCGTCATTTTGAGCTGACGATATGACGCCTCTTGGCGTGGGGCTGGCCGTGACGGCGGCGCTTGGACATGCTGAGTGTCAAGAAAGTTTCATAATAAAGTTCTGCGGTCCAGGCCGTTTCTCAGCAACTAGACGAAGCAGGGACTGATCCGGACCGCGTCACTTTCGGCGCGGCCGCGACGTGTGGCGACCGGATTCCCCTGACGAGACTGGGAGAATCCGTAATGCGGGCCGTTAGCCAATCCTGCCGTTCATGCCTTCGCGCGACGCGGGATCAAGGGCGAGATCAGCGTCTGTCGCCGTCGCCGCTCCGGCCGGTGCGCCTGTCCCGTCCCCTTTTGTTGGCGACGGCCAGCATCGCTGCCTTGGTCGCGGCCAGTCCGGACGCGCAGGCTCATCCCCTCGGCGGCTGGGCGCCGACACCATCGTCCGCGGCAATCGCGGCCGCGCAGGCAGCCTCGCAGCAGGCTCAACAGGTCGCCTCGCAAGTGAACAACGCGCTCCAGCGCGCGACGCAGGCGATCCAGAGCATGCAAGCGGCGCAAAACGCGGCGCGTGCCGCTGCGGCCGGCGTTCCGCATTCGGCGACATTGCCGTTGGTCAATGTTCCGAACGGGCTGGGGCAGGGCGGTTTGCAGGTCGGACCAGGGACCTGGCAGGGCGCCGAAGCGCCGACGCAGTCGGGCGCGAACGGGCAAACCAATGTCGACATCAACCAGACGGCGGCCAAGGCCATTTTGTCTTGGACCACGTTCAATGTCGGTGCGCAGACCACGCTCACCTTTGATCAGCACGGCAACGCGAACTGGGTGGCGCTCAACCGCGTGGTCGGCAATCTCGGCCCGAGCCAGATCCTCGGCAAGATCAAGGCTGACGGACAAGTCTACGTCATCAATCAGAACGGCATCATTTTCGGCGGCGCCAGCCAGGTCAATGTGCAAACGCTGGTGGCCTCGACACTCGATATCACCGACCAGCAGTTCCTGAAGGGCATCGTCAACCCGACGGCCTACGACAGCGCCAATCAAAAGATCTTCGATCCGGTCTTCGCCGATAGTTCGGGATCGGCCGGCGCCATCACGGTGGAGCCGGGCGCCTTGATCCAGACGACACCGCCGACCTCCGTCACCAGCGGTGGCGGCAACGTCTATCTGTTCGGCACCAGTGTCAGCAACAGCGGCACCATCATCACGCCCGATGGTCAAACGGTTCTGGCGGCCGGCAGCGCCGTCTATCTCACCCAGAGCATGGATCCCAATGTTCGCGGCGTGGAGGTCAATCTCGAGAACGGCGGCACCGTCACCAACACCGCCCAAGGCTATATCTCCGCTCCGACCGGCAACATCTCACTGGTCGGCATGGACGTCGAGCAGGCCGGCGTTCTGTCCGCCACCACCTCGGTCGACGAAGCAGGCTCGATCAGCCTGATCGCGCACGATGGCGTCAACCAAATGCCCGTCTTCAACGGCAGCACCAGAACGGTCTATGTGGTGCCGGCGCGCCTTGGCAACGTCGAATTCTCCGCCGGAAGCACCACTGCGATCCTGCCCGACGAAAACGGCGAAACCGCCCTCGACGGCCAGCCGCAGGGCCAGTCGGTGGTGAAGGCCGAGGGTGAGACCGTCAATGTGCTGGGCAATGCCGCCATCACCGCGCCGGCGGGACAGGTCACGCTCGAGGCATCGAGTGATCCGCTCAACCTCTACACCAAGGATTACCCCGGCACGACCGGGCTCTTTCCGGCAAATTCAGCCGACGCGGGTCGCGTCTATGTCGCCGATGGCGCGGTGATCGATGTCTCCGGTCTGGCGGACGTTGACGTTCCCGCATCCGATGATGTCATTGAAGTCAATGTCCGTGCCAACGAACTGCGGGATTCACCGCTGCAACGCGGGGGTTATCTCAACGGCATGAACGTGTGGGTGGATGTCCACGACCTCGACGACGTGGCCGCCGACCGCATCTACACCGACGGCGGGCTCTTGGAAGTATCCGGTTGGCTTGGCCTGGTGCCGCGCTCGATCGACGAACGTCTCTCGACCGGGGGCTCGGTCACGGTGTTCTCGACCGGCGATGCCATCCTGCGACCGGGGGCTTCGATCAATATCGCCGGCGGCTCGCTCGCGCATGGAGCGGGCTTCGTTCCCACCACGCGGCTCCTCGGCGCCGACGGGCTCTATTACGACATCAATTTCGCGCCGGCGGACATGACCTATGTCGGCGTCGCCGGATCGTGGTCACGCAGCAACGCGCATTGGGGCATCACGCAGACCTATACCAGCGTGCTTGCGCGTCAGCCCGTCCGCTATCAGCCGGCCTATCTCGAGGGCAAATCCGCGGGCGGTCTGGCGGTCGTCGCGCGGCAGGCCGAGATCGATGCCGACGTGAACGCCGTCGCCGTCAACGGCATCTATCAGCGCAGCGCCGGCAACATGGCGCAGAGCGGCGCCCTCACGATCGGTGACGCCGCCGGTATCGTGACGCCGGGCAATGTCGTGATCGCTCCGACCATATCGGTGCCGGTCGATGTCTTCGCGGACAGCACGGTCACGAATGGGCAGCGCGATCCGGCAACTTTGCTGCCAGCCGACTGGCAACAGACGCTCTTTCTCTCGCAAGATAAGCTGGACAATGCCCACTATGGCAGCATCACAATCACGTCCGGCAATGGACTGACCGATCCGGTGACGCAAAAGGTCGTCGGAGGCATCAGTGTCGTCGACGGGGCGGTGGTACGGGTCGCCGATGGCGGCGCCATCAACTTCAACACTGAGGCCAACATCTCCATCGATGGCCAGTTGATCGCCCACGCCGGGTCGGTCGCATTCGACACCTCGCTGGGTAGCAACGTGGCCGACCGCGACGTCATCCTGAGTTCCGGCAGCGTCATCGACGTGAGCGGCCTTTGGACCAATGATGCGATCGATGGGGCAAGCTCGCCCACGCTTTATGATGGCGGCACTGTCGCGATCAATGCCGAAGGAAGCGTGCTGCTCGCGGCAGGGTCTTTGATCGATGCATCGAGCGGCGGCTGGCTGCAAGCCAATGGCAAGCTCGGAAGCGACAGCAACGGGCTGCCGCTGGGAACCGGCGGCGACATCAGCGTCATCACCAACAAGGCCGTGAAGGTTGGCCAGACGATGCCGACCGTCTATCCCGGCACGCTGGTCCTTGATGGAACCGTCCGCTCCAACGGCTTGCATGGCGGCGGTGAACTCACGCTCGCGACGCCGGCGATCCAGATCGGCGGTGCCGATCCCGCCGATGGCGAGACCCTGTGGCTCGATCCTTCTTTCTTCAGCCAAAGCGGTTTCGGACAATACAGGCTGATCTCCTATAACGGCCTCACGGTCGTCCCGGGGACGGACATTGAACTGCACGCGAAGACGCTGATTCCGACAGCCGCGCTTTGGCAGGCGGCGACCGGCGCCGATATTGAGAGCATGATGTCTCTCGGTACGCCGCAAATGTCGCAGAAAGCGGCCCCGGTCGATTTCGTGTTGAGCGCGGATGACGTCTTCACCGGCGATCTGGTGTTCGGCGCAGGCGCGCAAATCAACGCGGATCCCGGTGCGAGCATCAGCTTGCACGCCAGCCACCAGTTGACCATCGACGGCCGCATCTATGCGCCGGGCGGGACGATCAATCTCGATCTCGCCGGCCTGAATGTCGCCGGCTTGGGCGCCGCGGTTCCGGACTATGACCCGGCGCAGACGTTATGGATCGGCGCGGACGCTCAGCTCCTCGCTCCCGGCCTGGTGCAAACCTTCGTCGATTCCTCGGGCCTGCCAGCGTTCCAGCTTTGGAACGGGGGCAGCGTCAACATCAACGAGCACGGCGCCGACGCGCGTTATTATCCTTACAGCGCCGGCCTCTCCTTTGGTGAGCCGCAGGGCTCGGTCATCAGTATCGGCGCGAGCGGGTCGGTCGTCGGCCTCGCCGGATCGGTGATCGATGTCTCGGGCGTCTCGGGCGACATCACCGAGGTGGTCAGCACCGGCGGGCTCTCGCGCAGCTATAAAAATGTTTCTGTGGCGACCGACGCCGGGTCGCTGGCGATCAACGGCGCCCAGGGCCTGTTCATGGATACGACGCTGCTGGCCCACGCCGGCGGTCCCTCGGCCGCGGGCGGCACGCTGACGCTCGAGCAGACTCTGCCATGGGGATCGAGCTCTTTTGGTAACAGCACCTACGCCACGCCGGTCGGCGAACTGGTCCTTACCCAGAATGCGCAATCCTTCGTTCCAGCCGGCCTGAAGTTAGGGGACGCGCTTCCTGCCGATCAGCAAGGCCAGATCCATGCGAGCGCCGACCAGATCATGGGCGCCGGTTTTGACGCGGTGTCGCTGAGCGCCGTCGATGCGGTGGTGTTCGACGGCAATGTCGATCTGCATGTGGCCCGTAGCATTACGCTGAATACCGGCGCGATCAGCGCCACGCCGGGCGCCAACGTTCACCTGGCGGCGGCCTATGTCGACATCGGCAACGGGCGCCTTGATCTCAACGCTCTCCGGGAAAACGGAGCCTCGTCCCCGCCGATCCCCAGTCCCTTCGCCGGAACGGCTGAACTGACCGTGGACGCCGACCTGATCGATTTTGAGAGTTCGATCAGCAGCGGCTCGACCTACACATATCAGCCGAACTTCTTCGTGCCGGCGGTGACGGTCCAACTTCCGGGATTCGCCGACATGAACTTCAACAGCAGCGGCGACATCCGTCTCGCCCCTGCGCTGGTCGGTAATGGCAGTGCAGGGAAGATCGCCACGCTCGGCAACATCACCTTCACGTCGGCGCAGATCTATCCGATCACAAGCGCGCCCACGATTGGCGTCGTCGGCAATGCCGTGTCGAGTGGCCTCATTGAGATTTCCGCGACCGGCCCGGACAGCGTCATCACCATCGCCAGCAATGGCGACGAGGTCCCGGCGCCGCCGCTGTCCGCCGGCGGGCAGGTCCAGCTCATCGCTCCGACCATCAACCAAGGCGGCGTCCTGCGCGCGCCGTTTGGGCAGATCACCTTCGGCGATCCGAACAACCCGTCCGCGGCGACCACCATCAATCTCCTGCCGGGCAGCATTACCTCGGTCTCTGGAGACGGGCTGCTCGTCCCCTATGGCGGACCGCTGGGCGACGACCAGTACATCTACGGGTACAACGGCACGGTGAATGGTGAGCCCGGCGTTCCGGCGCCCTATACGATCGCCACGCCGCTCGAGAAAGAGGTCTCCTTCTACGGCCAGTCGGTGAACGTCGCCGGCGCGACGGGTGGCAAGGCGGCGGCGAAGATCGACGAGTCCGGCGGTGGCGACCTCTACGGCTTCCAGTTCGTCAGCGGGTCGGGCGGTTCGGTCGACGTTCTCAACGGCGTCAACACCTTCGCCATCCTGCCGAGCCTTGGCTCTCCCTACGCTCCGCGCTCGCCTTTGGTGGACTCCAGCAGCGCAACCGATCCGGCCGCGGCGCCGGTGAATCTGAAGGTGGGAGACCAAGTCTACCTGAGCGGTTTCGGCAACTTGCCTGCCGGCTACTACACGCTGCTGCCCGGCCACTATGCCTTGCTGCCAGGCGCTTATGAGGTGACGGTTTCGTCCAGCGGGCTCGCGCCAGCGCAACTCGCCGCCAACATGCGATTGCCCACGGGCGCATACCTGATCTCCGGCTATCAGACGGTTGCGAACACGGCCATCCGTGATGCATTGGGATCTGAATTCACGGTCACACCGGGTTCGGTGGTGCGTCAGGAAGCGCAATACAATGAGACGACGCTGACCCAATTCTTCCAGGCGCAGGCGGTCCAGGCGGGCGTGGCGCCGCCGCGCCTGCCGATCGACGCCGGGCAGCTGGTGCTCGATGCCGTGAACTCCGTCAGCTTCGAGGGGGAGGGCGACTTCTCGGTCCCCAACGGCGGACGGGGCGGCCTGGCCGACATCGTCGGCACCAATATCGAGGTTCTCGGCGCGGGGGACAGCCTGACCGCCGGATTCACAGGGATCAATGACAGCCTTATCTCCGATATCGGCGCGCAGAGCGTGCTGATCGGCGGCGTGCGCACTATCAACCTCGGCGACGGCCTGAACGGTTCGAATACGCCAGCCTCCATCACAATCAGCAACGAGGCGACCAACGTCGAGATCGGCTCCCATGCCGTTCTCAGCGCGCCGGAGGTGATGGTACGGGCAACGAATACGTTGACGCTCGATCCTGGCGCGGCCATCGACACGACGCATTCAGGATCAATTCCGAACACCTTCGCAGTCGACCCGACGACGGGCCTTTCCACCGGATCCATCATTCTGTCGGGTGGTGCGTTCCTGATGGCTTCGAACGCACCGGCGGTAATTCCAATTTCGCTGACGGGGTCGGGAGCGAGCAGTCTTACGATCGGGGCAGGCGCGCGCATCGATGCCGGCGGCAGCCTTGCTTTGGCCAACCAGTCCAATTTCAGCCTCGACAACACCGCGAGTTTCGGTGCGCCGGCGATCACGATTGGCGCGCCTGTCATCAATATCGGCGGCGAGGGCACCAGCGGAATCAGTCTGCCCAACGCGCTGCTGTCCATCCTGACCCAGGGCGACGCCAGCCGCGGTATTGCGCCGGCAAGCCTGCTGACGTTGAGCGCCGGCGAGGCGGTCAACGTCTATGGCGCGGCCCAGCTCGGTGGCAGCGATCCTTCGACCGGCGCGCCCACCCTGAGCAAGCTGGCGCTGGCGACGCCCTCCATCCAGGGCTTCGGTGCGGCGGGCGATGCCGCGAGCATCACGGCTTCACAGCTCATCCTCACCGGCAACGCGACCGCGCCTGCACCGACGGGGACCGGTTCGGGCACATTGTCGCTCAACGCCACCGAGCTGACGCTGGGCGACGGTAACGTGGGATTCGGCGGTTTCTCCGACGTGGCGTTGAACGCCTCCGCACAAGTCATCGGCGCAGGCATCGGCGTCTACAGCACGACCGGCGACATGACCGTCGCGGCACCACTGGTGACGGGAGCGGCGGGGGCGGA
>Ga0310811_10000777_pt1 | contig 40888 bp, 73 predicted proteins | sample YCmetagenome_FD_207642 | JGI IMG/M metagenome (GOLD analysis project Ga0310811, IMG submission 207642) | Soil microbial communities from experimental microcosm in Duke University, North Carolina, United States - YC | ecosystem: Engineered > Artificial ecosystem > Soil microcosm > Unclassified ...
AATCTTCAACATTTTCGAGTACTTTCATCCTAAATGCTTCTTCACCATATTCATTATAAGCTTGTTGTAGTTTGTAATTTTGGTGATTTCCAGCTTTAAGATACTTGAAATGACGATTCTTTCGATCAAGAAAGTTTTTGGCACTTCCGATATAGAAGTCTCTTGTAACCATGTTGAGAATTGCATAGACGCCGCCAGATGTTGGTAAATCCATTTACCACTAACTCCTTACATTAGACCTCGATTGCGGAGGCCGAAGTGGATCAAGGTCATCCCTTTTCGTGATAATTCATGACGTTATCACTATCGGCCACTTCTATTATATCATATTTAGTTGTTTATGTACACATTGTGGGAAAATTCGTAGACTTTTCCACAAACTATTCGTTACAAATTACAGTTTCTTAAGCAATCAGGCTGTGACTATTCCCGAAAGTATACCTTGGCCTCCCAAATACTGGCAGACCATTGTTTCTGAACTGTACGCGCCATACATCCACTGAGTCGGGTGACTCTGGTCGGGGGGGTATTCTAATGCCCACATTTCCCTATTGGTACTAATGCGAAGAGGGGGCTTGTCAATTTCTGCAACTTGGAAAGGAAGTGTCAAGCTAACAGCAATCATTGTTCCCTGCATCAAGTAAGGCACCATGATAATATCAACAAGACGACCAGTTGTTTGATTGATCCACTTCGTCGCACGGCCACCGCCAACCATATCTGACAGAGCTGCCTGATTTGGCGTAACGTTAACACGATAGTTTGTACTTGTTGTGATAATGTTTGTCAGTGCTTTGTGATCTTTTACGCTGACGAGAATTGCTTCAGGATTTGCACGAGAGTTGAGATACATTGCCTCGAGCCATCCGTCAATATCACTCTTTGAAAGCGCACCAGTAGGATCAGCAACTCGACGTACAGCAGCAGTTTCACCACCAACACCGACTGTAGAAAGAGTACCAGCATTTTGATAGATTAAGCTCTGAATACCGTCGAATACGAGAGGCTGATTTGCAGGAGTACCAGTGTTACCAGAAGTGAATGACATTGCGGTGTTACCTGCAGTTACAACAGAGCTATATGCAGTACCGCTAGATGTCAAAGCAGTCATGGTTACATTAAAGTACCCAGTCGCGAGACCACCTGGATCATTGAGAAAACTTTGTCCACCGAAGTTTGCAACCGCCTGTCTGAATAGAGCAGAGTTTGCAGGCTGAGAAGCTCCAGATCCAACATACACGTTGTAGCTTGCTGCATTCGGTACACGCATGATGTTGAATGAGATTGTGCTCGTTGTACCTGTTGTTGTAACTGATGTTGCAACAGGAGTAGAACCACCGTATGCTAACGTCTCACCCTGAGCATTTACGGCAGTTACAACGATCCAGTATGTTGCAGCAGTTGCAATAGTACCACCAGTACCAGAAGTTGTTGGTGTATTTGCAGGAGCAGGAGCCCAAAGGTACTGAGAGCCATTCAGATACCAAACTTCTTGGCCGAGCATCAGACTAGGAGCAAGTTTTGCAGCAACCTTAGCACGAACATCAGGCTCGAACATTCGACCATAGAGTTCAGATTCGATCGTCACAACATCACTAAATGCAATCTGCTTCAGAACGTTGCTTTTATTTGCCCATGTGTATGATGCTTTTTGAGGAGCAGTCTGCTGAGCAAGAATAAACGATCCAACAGAAGGACCAACGCCGCCGAATACATCAGTGATTGCACGCCAGTTTTCAATATCGATACCAACACTCGGCGTACGAGGAAGCATATTGCGGAATGGAGTGTCGTAAGGAACAACGAATTTCGCAAGGGGCTCCAGGTAGTAACCAGTCCAGTCAGCATTACTGCCGAGATACTGTTGATCACGATTTTGACTACCTTGAACGATCTGATTGATCGTATCTTCATTCAACCTCTGATGAACGTACTGTTTCGGAAGATTGAGATTTCGCACCTGACGAACAAATTTATCAGAGAATTCATCGCCATCATCATATGCAGAACCGCCGCGTGCCCTTGCCATAACAAGTGCTTGACGAGCAAGAATATCACCTTCAGTATAAAGACTATTATCGATAACGCCAGCAATTTGAGTAGTATCACCAGTTTCTTTCTGAGCATTTGCTGGCAATTGATTTTTAATAATTGATTCTGTTACAGCCATTTTATTTTAATTTATCTCCTATTGCGCTGTGCCGCCAGGCCTGCTGCCATTGCTTGAACTTGTCGATCAGGAGTATTTAGCTCTCCACTCCTTGACAAATTTGCAATCGCATCATAAACAGCGCCGTAATTTTCATAAGTTTGTTGTTGTTGAACAGGAGGATCAGTAGGTAACGATTTATTTATTACAGATGCATTCATCACTGGCCCACCAGGCATAGGAGTTTCTGCAATCTTTACGACTTGATCTTTTACAGTAGCTAATTCAGCCTGCACTTTATCTAAGCTCGCTTGTGATGGCAAATTTTCCAACTTGGTGTCAAGTGCTTCGAGTGCCCTAGTAATAGAAGAAGTAATCACTTGATCGATATTGGATGTATTTGTTTTTGCTAGTGTTCCTGCAATATTTTGGAGACGCGCGTAGACAGGAGTGAGCATTCTCTCAACCATTCCAGTAAGAACACGCTCGTTAACAGCAGTAGCATCGAGCTTTGATGCATCATTATCTGTATCAAGAAGGCCTCCGAGATCTACATCTCCATCATCGTCAGGGTCTATTATATGAGATACGGCATTACAAGTATCACAACCGCAATTATTCATTTGAGCAACAGCAGCTTTGAGTGTATGCCCTATCGATGTATGCATTTTGCTCTGTGTATCATTAGATACTCTCGCACCAGCACGTTGTAGCTCTTCTGTTTTATCAGCTTCCACATCAATTTCCACATCAATAATATCAGTAACAAAGCCATCAGCGCGTACAAGTGAAATGTTACATCCAGGAGTAGCGGGATTATCCACGTAAGAAGTTTCTGCAACCGAATAACGTGGGAGGTATGGATACAGTTTGCCTTCATATTCTTTTTTAGGCCATTTCTTGATATCATTTCCGAACTCTGGATCTGGCATAATCGAAGCGCTATATCCTGTCAATACACCATCTTCAATTTTGAGCCATGTATCCTGAGCACCTCTTGATACTTTAGAAGTAACGTAGATAGCTCGTTCTTCCGGTTCAGGGATAACTTCAATGGCTTTACCAACAGCTTTTTTTGGATCATGTTGTTCACGCATGTTTCCACGCCATTTGAGCCATGCTTCTGGATAGTAACCGAAAATTGTCCCATAAGCATCTGGTTTTTCTACTGTCGCTTGACCTGTAACAATTCGATCTCGATTATTAATACGAGTGATTGGAAGATATACACTAAAACTATCAGGCGTAAAGCCTTCAGTTACGGTCCTATCAACAGCAATAGGAGTATTATCGGCATCATCGTTAACAACATCAGATTGATTAACTTCTGCTGACCTGTTATGTGATTCGTGAACATGATCATGAGCGCTATCGTCAGAATGCTCATGAGAATGATTATGAACAGTACCATCCACGTGTTCGTGTGAGTGTACATGTGTTCCATCAAATTGCGGATGATCATCCTGATTAGATGTCGTATCTTGAACTTCAGTTTTATTCGCTTCAGCATCAACAGCTCTTGTCATTGTTTTCTCATTTTCTTCCATAGCAGGAATTTCTGGCTCCTTTCTTGTTGTAATCTCGTCTATTTGTAATTTAAGTTTCTCTTGTAGATTATTCGCATTATAGAGTCGAATTGCTGTAACAATAGCATCTTCATCCATTAGCATTTCTCTGACTTTCTATCTCGCTTACTTGAACTAATCGGAAGATGCTTTTTACTTCATCTACCGTCGTACTTCTAGAAAGAGCAATAGTTATTTCTTTGTGTATCATTTCAGGAATAAGAGTTGTCGTAAAACCTCTTTGCGGCCTTCCTGATTTCACATCATCTATTGCTCGTTGCCGCCAGCGACGATAGTCTTCTGATGATGCATTTGTCTGATTGGTGAATTTATTCTCTGTTCTGCCGTCAGATTTGTCACTAGCTCTTTCAATTTCTTTGGGTTGTTTAACACTTTCGCTATTTGTTTCTTCTGTGCTTTCTTTTTCTGTTTGTTCATCGAGAATTTGAAGTAATTCTCTAATTGTGTCTCTTTGATCGTTTCTGTAATATGCACTGATTTCATCGAATATTTCATTTTCTAGTACTCTTTGTAAAGAAATTTGTTGTTCGAGTTTTGTTACTAAGTGCTCAAGAGAAGAAGCTCTCCCGCTGCTTATTCCTTTTTGATTTTGTAGTTCGTTAAGTGATTTTGACACATTATCTAGAAGTTCTACTGCATTTGATTCATCCTGATGTGCATTAATAACATCCATAACTTGTTTCAAATCACTCGAAATAGTTTGCGATTCTTGTGACTCTTTTGCTGTCCATGTTTTAGATATTTTTCTTCCTGAGAGTGCGTTATAAAGAGAAGCTTTATTTCCGATAGTTTTTGAGATTGCTTGAACTGCTTTTGCAGCCGCTGCAGCTGCCTGTGCTGTTTTCATTTCAGATTTTGATTGTGCAGTGTTTGTTTTAGCAGCATTTACCGCAGCAATTTGCGATTTTCTCTGTAATGTGGCATTCATTCTTGCTGTTTTTGCAGAAGCAGCTGCTGACATTTTCTGTAAATGTGCAGCTTGTGATTGCGCTTTTGCTCTTGCTTTTGCAGTCGCTGCAGCTGCCTTAGCTTTTGCTTTTGCTTCAGCAAGTTCTTTCTTCTTTTCGTCTGCAATTTTCTTAGCCTCTGCTTTAGCTTTATCAGCTTTAGCCTTAGCCTTTGCTTTAGCTTTTGCAGCCTTTTCTTTTGTTTCTTCTTTCTCTTTGGCTGCTTCTTCTTTTGTTTTTTCTGCTTTGGCTTTCACCTCTGCTTTGACTTTATCTGCAGTAGCTTTTTCTTGTGCTTTTTGTGTATCTGTTTTAATATGCTGTTGGTCTGTAGCAATATCTTTTGTGAGTCGTTTTTCTAGTGTCGTTTGTTTCTTTGCATCTTTTGCTGTTGCAGGTTTCTCTGCTTGAGCAGCTTTCAGTGCAGCCTGATCTTTCGTTAACTTATTCTGCGCATTTGTTAGTGCCTTTGATGTAGACGCAGGAGAGCTCTTAGTTGCTGGAATAGGACTCTTTGCTACTTTTGCTGCCATTGCTTTTTGAAGTTTTGGTGTTTTATCATGATCTGCACCGTATGCTGGATGCGTCCAGTTACCATGCACTTTTTGATCATGATGCCCATGTCGATCAAGTGTATCGAGTTCTTCACCGAATTCATTAACGACATATCGCTCTAACGGGCTATATGGATGTTCTAAGTCTTGCTCTAAAAGTTTGAGAATTTCTTTCTCTTGAGCGATATCTTCTTCTGTGAGAGCGTCATAATCTATCTCGTTACCAAATTGATCATATTGTTTATACTTTTGAATCTCCGCTTCGATAGCAGCAATATCATCCACGTTTCCATTGTCTGTTTCATCATCATCTTCATCATCTGTATCATCTTCATCCTGATCTTCTTCTTCGTCATCAATTTCATCTCCAGCTTCACCAGCTTCTACATCTGCATCATCTTCTGCGGGATCTTCTGGGTCTTCAAATTCAGCTTCTGTTTCTTCATTTTCATCTACTTCTTCGATATCATCTTTGGGATCTTCTTGGTTATCGTCAGCAACAGCTCTATTAATGCTATCTTGAATATTCGCATTCGAATTAGATCCAGTTTTGCTCGCATTTGTACTTGTTGTCGGCTGACTTTCTTTGTTTTGTGGACTCTGTTGATTTTGCTGAGTTTGTTGTGACTGCGATTGATTATTTTCGCCTTGAGTTTTAGCTTGAATAGGCGGTACACCAGGAGCAGTCGGAGGCTTGGGTATTGCTCCAGGAACTGCACCAACAGTTTTACCAGGTTGACCTGGTGTTGTTGTACTTTGCTCAGTTTGTTGCTGATACGTTGCCATTTTCGCTTGCAGTTGTGCTTGGCGTACTTTTTCTGTTGCGATATCATCCAGGAATATTGGTCCGTCTTTTGTCATAACGACACGACCAATATATGGCGCATTAGGATCATCTGGAAGTTTTAGTAATTTACTTGCATTTGAAATTCCTAAGAGACCTGCATTTGTCAGTTTCGTGTACGCATCAGCAAGTTCTGAAACATCTTCTTCTTCGTCATATCCTGTGAACACGGCTCTGAACATTTCACCGTGTAGTTCTTCAGGGAAATCTTCATTAATAATGCCAGTCAAGATTTGAGAATAAATAACCGCAAGAGGATCTATCGTTCTTCTGTAGACAACATTTTGCTGACTATCTCCAGATGATTTATGAATGTTTTCTGTGAACGATAGGTCCTGCATAGAAAGCCCGTAGACCGAGACAGCAATATTGATAATGAATTTGTCAAAATCAGGTGACAAATCATATTGATCATATTTTTGATATTTCATTCCTGGCTGTGTGAATTTTATCTTTACCTGCTGACTCGCATTGCCAGATATAAGAGAGTTCCATTGTTGTTCGTATGCATCAATTTGATCTGGTGTCCATGTTGATGACTCAGGAACTTCCATCATTCCCTGCGGAATATTGCCCTCAGTGAAGTGACTCAAATCTTTCTTTTGTTTTCTTAGTGCCTGATTTACGAGGAGAAGAATTCGTTCTACTCGACTTTGACCATACGGATTGTCAGCAGCAGGAGATTCTTGATAATGAATAAGTTCATCTGATTTGAACCATGCTCCTGGGATTCCCCATGGATATTGCTGATATGCATAATTCGGCGGCTGAGGTATTCTTCCCCAGTCATCTAATAGAGGCTTAAACTGATCACCTGAATGAATCTCTAAACTATAGAGTTCACCATTTCTCTTCTTGCGTTTATAAATGTACAGTTCGTCGATCTGCGTCTGCTCTCTTAATGCCATTCTTAACCATGAGTGCAGATCATGCATTTTATCAGGAGATTCAAACCAACCCATAAAATAAGCGATTTCGGTCTGGTAATCTTTTTCATTTGCTCCTGCAGTGATATATTCAGGCTTTAATTCTATTTTGAACTGCATTCTAGGAACCATGTCCAACCATGCGCGTTCGCAAAGAGTAATTCCATTGTACATTTTAGCAAGCTGACGTAACTGCTGAAAACTAGGGATATCTGGGTTGTTCGAAGTTCTGTCAACAGGAAATGTATTGACAGCGACAGGAAAGCGCCATTGGACAGGATATCCACCAGAATTTACGCCCGGTTGATTCTGCAGAGGAATTCCAGGAGAGAAAAGTGCCTCTTGACCGGTGGGAACATTTGCAGTCTGACTCCCATAAAAAGTCTGTCCTAGTATTCCTTGCTGTTGTTGTGCAGGTACATAGAGCAGACCATTATTTAACATTGTAGGACCTGCTCTATGTATTGTAGCTATATTCGATTTTTTACGATTTCTTTTGTTCAACTAATTGTCCATATTTGTAGTTTCAGCTAAAATTTCTCTGCATTGCATTACTAGATCATAATTTTTTTGAATAAAATCAGTTTGAACGACTAATTCTTGGATAATTCGTTCTATTTTTTCGTAGTTACTTTTATTCACTACGTGATCAGCTTCTGCGATTAATTCAGCGTGTTTCTGAGTGATATTTTGACCGACCTGAATTACTGGTCCGCCAATAAGCTGAATTAAATTTCCTAAAAAGAGCAAAAACACAAACGGATATGGATCAAATGCTGATTTTGTGATAAATCCTTGCCATAACATCCATCCTGAAATGAATGCAATCAAGAAGTATACAAACCACATTGAGCCATATAAAGATGTGAGTGCCACAGCAATGGCATCATTAAATGACGAAGTCTTTGCTCTGACTTTGTTCACATTAACGATAGGGCCATACTGTTCTTGTTCTTTCTTCAGGGCTTTAATATGTTGTTTTACCATGGCATCACCGGTTTACTTTCTTGCCTGATCTCCTGTCTGCTCGCCGCTAATGCAACTCGTCTTTTCAGGGCTTTAATATGCTCTTCTGGGCTTATTTCAGAACCGGCAATTGTGTCGCATGCCATTGAACAATTGTCTACTTGGTCGTCATGCTGCGCATTCGGGAAAAGCATTAATTCCTCTTCCCATTCTGGTAACCATATCTCATTAAGAGGATGGTATACTTTGCCAGATTCGTAATAGACAGACGCAGTAGAAGCCCGACTTACTTTGTCTTTTACTGGCTTAAATTCTGTTACTGGAAAGCCTTGCTTCCGCAGTTGTTGAATCAGTGCAAGTTGATACGCTACATTTTCGACCTTAATAAAATTCGGCATGTGCTTTCTATAGATAAGAGAAATTTGTTTTTGCTGTTCAGGATTATCTAATCGTTCTCTTAATCTATCGACAAGCAATAGGTCATTTTCAGGTGTTACCGCCCACACACAAATGACCGTATAGTCTGCCGTTTGTTTCTGACTAATCGCAAGATCTACGGTAATAAAATGCCAACAATCAGAAATAAGGATTCGTTTTATCTCATCTGGTAGAATGAGCTCATAATACTTTAACTTTGTTGTAAAATATCTGAACCATCGCTTCTGGAATTGACCACCTTCTGCTGGCATCGGACGTTGCTGATACTGCCCTGCAAAGCCAACAGATCCTAACATCTTTTTTAAAGAATTTAGCGATGTTTTCGGTAATCTCTCTGGCCAGAGTAGTTCACCTTCTTCTTTGCGCGGATCTGACCAGCCGATGCTCGTAAAGCATTTCGTTTCTGGTTCAAATTCAGCAGGAAGTTTCAGATGAACATAATTACCCTGATCTAAAATATGACCACTGAGATCTGCCTGATGAACTCTCTGCATCACGATGACTCTAGCACCAGTTTTAGGATTATTGAGACGAGAACTCATCGTTTGATCCCACCAATCAAGTGTTCCTTGTCGAATTATCTCTGACTCAGCGTCGTTAACATTATGTGGATCATCACAAACAATTCGATCTCCACCTTCACCAGTGGCGGCGGAACCAACAGATACAGCAAGTCGATAACCACTTTTATCATTTTCGAACCTTGATTTTAAATTTTGATCTTTTGCTAATTGAAAAATATGACCCCAATTACCCTTATACCAATCTGATTCGATTAATCTTCTACATTTGATACTATCGCGAATTGCCAGTGAAAGTGCGTAACTTGAAAACATCCATCGAGTATATGGTTTCTCGATCCACTCCCACATTGGCCAAAATACAGAAACGCAAAGACTCTTCATCGCTCTAGGCGGCATATTAATGAGTAAATTACTGATTTGATTGTTAGAAACTGCTTGAAGATGCTCGCAAATTGCATCAATATGCCAATTATGTATATACGGAGTTGATGGTTCTGTAACATGCCAGGCTTGCTTCACAAACGAGCACAATGACCGTTCAGCACGAATCATTCTCTCTAATCTGATGTCCTCTATATTCAGAAGTTGCTCATATTGTGTCGGCATCTTTGTGCAGTCGTTTCTTGTTCGCCTTCTTTGCGAGTATTTCAAGAATTTCTAATTCTTCATCAGAGAGTAACATTAACTCTTTATTTCTTTTTCTTTCTTGATGTATATAACTTTGATCCGTTTTATCTAGCCGATACACGTTTTCAATATTATTTTTATCCATTTTTTAATATCTCATAAAACTAATGTTATTTTCTGATATTTAAGACCTTTTGTTTATTGAATTGTAACATAAAAATAGTGGAAATATGTTGATTTTGATACGAATAATAAGCTATGTTAAGATGGTCATAGTATTCGTTATAGTTCTCTATGTGACACAATGTGATAAAGTATACACAGTAAGAAACACTTCTTGGGTCTATAAAGTATGGAAGTAGTTATTGTCATCACCCAGAGGACAGCAGGACATTACTGATGAACTTTGATGTATATTTATATAGCTCATAAAGAAGGTCACCAAATGTCATCCTGGTGATAATCATCATCTTTATGCTGTACGCTTGTAAAAAAATATGTACAAAATAGCGATATCAATGTATAATGTATTTATAATGCTGAATATGAAAAAAATAAAGGAGAAACAAATGTCGAGCGCGAAAAGTGGAGAGTTTATCTGTTGCGATTGCAAAATAAAGTTTGATGAGGGATTTGAGGGTGAGGTTTTTGAAAAAGATGGCCAAAAGCAAACCCGTTGTGGGTATTGCTATAATATGAAGAATGAAAATACGCAATTAAGCATCGTAAGCTTATTGGAGGACGTAGATACACTACGTAAATTAGGAGATGTTTCAGAGTAATATTGCTGTTTTTAGTTACAAGATACTCATTAGGATACGTAGAGTATCCTATTTTTGTGCTGCTTTTATTTATAAAATTGTAAATGAATATTTTTTTAATATGTACAATTTGTCAAAAATAGTTTATAATACTATCATAAAGTTAAATGTTAAATTAAAAAGGAAAAAAGAAATGAAAATCGAAATGGTTACATCACCAGAAACTATTGCTGAATTGCATCTGAAGGAAATTTCCAGAGAAGATCGAATCAATTCGAACCTTAAAAAAATAGAATCAATGAACTCTGTTGTTGCGATCATTGTTTTTGGACAAAAGTACAAGATCATTAAAGCAGAAAAGAATAGTGATTTTCTACATGATATTGAAATATTTTTATTAAAAGAAGAAATTAAACCGCCATTCACGGCAAATTCTGTCGTTCGCCAAGAAACAAGAATCTCTCCATCAGCGCAATACGTCTATTCTCTTATCAAACAAATCGAAAAAATCGTACGTATGGATAAAGTTAACACGACATTCATTATAGAATTGTAAAAGGAGTTACAGTGGCGTATACTGAATTTGTGGGAAAAGGTAGATTCCCAAAAAGAGTTACAGAGATAGCAGAGAAAATCAAAGAAGAAATCAAAGAAGTTTTAAGTAACAGTAAAGATGACGACCTGGATTATAGCAAGATAGAGCTCGATTCTGGTTTTATTGCAAACATGACAGACATAAGAGATGATAAAATAATTCTCTATTTCATTCATGTTCTCATCGACACAGGCTGCACAGCAATCATCATTTCTGAACGACCAAATGGCGTACTCAGGTACGTCAGTCAGGGATCAAATGAGCAGTTGTATAGAGTATCAATGCAGTATTATCATTGTGGCGATATAAAAAGTGAAGAGGAGGAGTCAACCGAAGGAAAAATCGTTCTGTATGATGGAATTTATAGATTCCCTGATGATGTACAAAGTGTTATAGAAGAAGATATCAGCGAAGAAGATAAAAGACATATTGATGGTGTTGCATTTATGATTGTTGCTTACAATCTTGTTTATTACTACGTTCATATTGTGATAGATGGTGCGTGTAAAGGTCTTGTTTATGCACTTTCTTCTAGCGGCGAAAATGATGATGAACGCATAATCACGAGAGTGACTGTACAGACAACATTAATGGCATTTGATCAAAAATATCATCAAAAACTCATCATTGAATCTGCGAAATAATAAATGTAGATAGCCTCTATTTATTTAGGGGCTATTGTTGGCATTTAGGAGAAACAGATGAGAAGACAAATAAACAGTAGAAAAATTGTATTTCCACAATGGAAATTTGGTACTGCATATGTTGCAGATAGAGAGCTTCTATGCGCAGGTTTTGAGTGTGGAAAAATAATCGAACAAGGAGAATTATATACTCGTAAAAAAGTGGAAATCGTAAAAATTACCACTAATTCTAGCATTTCTGTTCACCCATTTTGTAGGAAATGTATTACGTTTGTAGAGGCAGATATTGCAGAAATAGAAATGACGCTTCTAGCAAAATATAGACTTACAAAATATGGAAAAATAGATACTGACTTAGCAGCCTATAACAAATCAGATTCACAAACATTTTACTTATAACAAATTGGAGTACTAATGATAAAAGACACCAAAGTTCAATCTATTAATGCAGAACTCGCAAATGGTGAAACAATTTTCGCAAATGATGGAAGTTCATGCCGTTTTGACAGAGCAAAAGGATCATTTGTTCACGTCAAAGGCAAAGATGTTCATTATTTCAAACAATTTGGAGAGCTTGCAAGTTTTATAGCATTTTTTAATGCTGAAACAGATAAAAAAGAAGAAACGGCAACAAAAAATCGCAAATGGTTTGTTTTAACAGCAGAGAGAGTGTATAGCAACTTTCATACAAAGCAAGAAGCTTCTGATTTTTGTGTTCAAGCTTTTGAAAATCAGCCATATAAAATTAGCAAAATAAATCAAGGCATATATGTCTGCGCTTTGAAAAAGAACTCTGTAAATAGTTACTATATAGGTATCAGAGAGAATTTAATAGAAAGTGGATTCGGCGAACAAATTAAAAAATGGGAAGAAAAGCAAAAATAGGTGTACTTTTCATAAATTTTGTTATATAATTGATATTAATATAGTAATTTTAAATAATAATAAGGATAAAAAAATGCAATGTGAACATGAAAAATTAAACCAATGCCGTAAATGTCGTATGTGCGTCAACTGTTGTGAGTGCTCCTCGAATCGACAAGTAATACGAAGACCATTTAGAACAAAGTATGTTGATCATGAGGAATTGAGACGTCAAAAGACTGTGCGGAGAACACGACAAGAAACGACATATTAACCAAATGCCAAAAAGGAGGTAGTGAATGCTACCTCCATTTTTTTATCTGTTTCTATAACTTGCAAGAGCAGGAGAACTATCGAAATGCCATTTTGCATTTGTCGTTTTTACAGGATTTCTGTATCTTGAACCAATATCTATCGCATCAGCGAAATTTTTCTGTTTAATTTTTCTTACAGAAAATGTCTCTTTTTCAGCAGGCATAAGTGCTGCTGTTGTTTTAAAATTCCCATTTCTGTTGCTTTCACTACTTTTTACAATTTTGTTACTAGCAGCATAAGGAATAATCTCCGACATGATGATCATGCCTCTATTAAAGAGGTGCCTCGTAATTTTGCTTTTAATTGTGCTTGAGCCAACAATTTTCAGTGTCATTTCTGTTAACATGTTTCTTTTCTTTCGCTATCTTTGTTTCTAATTTTCTTCTTACATTTTCTGTTCTACGAGATGCACTACTCTTCTACTATCTGTGCCGTTGTCGTGATAGCTTTTATACTCATTTTGCTGATGAAGTTATCGAGAATATCTACTTCCTGCTCTGACAGAAGAGAAATATCTACACTTGACGATGGAGATTCGTTTTCATTTGAGTTTCTATTGCTATTATTTTCAGTGCTGAGACCGAGTGCCAATCTTCCAGCTTTTTGCCAGTTGACAGCTGCTCTACCGAGTCGATCAAGGCTCAATTGATCAAGAACTTTGCCATCTGCAGATGCAGTATCAATGTGCATAAGAATATGGTCCATAGCACGCTGAGCTGCTGTGATGCACGTTTCATTGAATCGGTCTGCAGCTTTGATATAATCATCCATATTTGCTGCAGATACCCATTTATGCAGTTTCGCTTGCCAATTTTCCCTCTTATTGATCCACTGGCCCTCATTCATTCTACGATGAACAGTTGAATACGGAATATCGTGTGCCTCTGATATCTCAGTGAGAGTAGGATAATAAACTTCTCCATTAGGTTGAAGAAGCCCCTGAACGAATTGCCTCTCTATGATCTCCCAAGAGATATTTGTGCTATTGATAGAAACGACTTTTCCTTTTTTGACTCCCCTTGATGCCATAATGCGTTTACCCCTATATGATCGGCCTCTTCATTTCTATTTCGATCATTTTGGCCTTCTTCTTTAATTCAGCGTATCTCTCAACGCTATCTTTGCCGACCATCTTTTTATCGCCAACAATAATTTCTTTAAGGCACCTATCTTCCATGAGACGATATACTTGTGTTCTTGACATTCCTAACAGCCGACTAGCATGCTGCACAGAAACAATATTTTTTATTACTCTTGAATCAGTTTCATTTGACAATTCATTTGATACTTCATTCATATAAAAATCTCCATAGTCTATAATGTTTGATACTATTATAATATACAATTGAGTGTATTTTACACACATTACAAAAAATGGTTTTAGAACGTAAAAGGTCATAGTGTCAATGAGTTTTTCATAACTATATACTTTTTTCTCATTTTGTATTATAATTTATATAAGAAGTAGTGCAAAAAGAAGAAAAATATGAAAGAGAGAACAACAAGAAGAGAAATAAGTCGAATAAAAAATGAAATTGAGAAATTCCTTGAAACATACGGGACTAATGATATTGATATCATGATTAATGGTAATCGTTATCATATAGTGACTCAAGATAATCAAAGATACATCATTTGTGTTCTCAGGAATGAAGTATGGTTTGCCAACTTGAGAAAAAGCGATCCAAAGAGAGTGATACATATCGAAAAGTCGAATCACTACGAAAGGGAAATGAGAAATGCTAAGTTTGTTCGATGAAAATCACAAGTACACTGATCATGGGAAGTATCTTGATCTGGCTGCTGATGCGGCATTGAAACAGATTTTTGAGAAATTTTTGCAATTAGGATATTCGCCAAGAGAGATCTCCCATATTATACAGCTCAAAGTAACAGAATTCGAAACTCAGGCAATCGTTGAAAATGATTTGAAGAAGTAGTGGAGAATGACGTGAGAGAAGTTACAGAAGTTCATATCGATATCGACGGGACAATCGCTAGAGAAAACAAAGATTCATTGTTAGAATTGTGCAATGAGATTTTTAAATTAGGCATTGACAAAAATCAGTTGAAGAATGTTTCTTTAGAGCGATTTCATTGGCTTCCTCGCGTCATTGAATATCGCAATCAGATCGGCGATGAAGTATATAATAATCAATTTAAAAAAATGCAGTATCATCCTGAACACATTGCAATACTGCACACGATAGCAGATGCTGTTGAAGGTGTAAACCAATTACATGCCGTTGCAGATGATTTATACTACAACACATGCAGATTTACAAGACATACTCGGTGGAATGCAGATATTCAGCGAATGACACATTTCTGGCTAGAGACGAAAAATTTCCCAAATCATGAAAAGACAATATTCTGCGAAGGATATCACGGAAAATTAGTGAGTATCCTGAGCAGATTAAGAGAAAATTCAGATCTCAGAATTATTTTAATCGACGATAACGCCGAAGTTCAGCTGCAGTTCTTCGATCAACTCGCAAGAAAAGATCAAGAAATTGTAGCATCACGATTAGTTCTTGTAGGTTTTAGTTTTGATGAAGAAGAGTTATTGCCAGATATGCCAATTCGGCTACATTCACTGGAAAAATGGCAAAATGTGAAACAGCTAATTGAAAAGGAGTTCAAAAATGGCGGACAAAAACAAAGATAACAGACGATATGATATGGGCGGATTTCAGTCTCATGACGGTGGTGGCCATGATGGCGGAGGTTACGGTGGATCTGGTGATAGTGACAATGCTCGAGATCCAAATTGTCGATTTTGCAAAAATAATGAACGTTGTCCATATATTGTCTGGAGCGATATCACCGGTGGTTATATTCACGATTCAAGCGGTTCTGCTACGTATTCAGAGAAAATAATCACAGACAATAGCTTTCCGACAGTTGAAAAGACGCCACGTCCAGGAGACAAAGATAAAAAGAAGAAAGGATTCTTCAACTGGTAAATGTATAACCATACTGTGGGCGATGTTATTATTCAAGAGCGTCCTGTTAAGAATAGATTGCATGCCACGATCTTTTATTTAAAAAGATTTAATGGAGAAAAATGGGTATTCCTTAGCAGGACCATCGATATAGCAGATTACATCATAAATTGGAAACATGTTTACTTTCAACCACAACAGAATAGAGTCTATTGGAGAAAGAAAATGGCAGAAGATCAAGAATTAACAGAAGTTGACAAAGCAAGAATAGAAATTCAGCGAAAATTAAAGCAACTCGGCGCCCCTGAACGTTTTATTGTCGACATAATAGAATTGTTTAAAGAAAATGCTTCTACAGCATTTGATAATAATGTAGCCAAAGATCCTGAATTTCTATTAGAATATAGTGCGTTAATCAAAGAAATGCAAGCACATAAAGTTACTGATGATCAAATTGTCGAAGTTACAGGTTTGCTCAAAGTTTATACGACTGCCATTAACGAAAAGAAAAACTAGAAACTTTGTACTATAAAAATGACGTAATTGCAACTAATGCCTATTAGTTGCAATTAAGATTTAGAAAGGTGAAATTATGAAAAAGAAATATGGAATGGCAAGGCCAAAATTGTCAAAGAGTATGCAAGCATTTAAAGCAAAAGAAACAAAAATAATAAAACCGCCTAAGAATAAAGGCATAAAAAAACAAAACAAAGATGATGAAAAGGAGATAAAGTGATTATTCTTATCAATGACTACCTATTTGGTATCAATAAAGACAATGTGACATTTGAAGATTTGATTAAATTGGTTGGCAAACCTGAGTATTCAACTGTTATTTACGGAAAAGGCCCCCAAGAGAATCAAGAAGGATTATTATTAGCAGGTCAATCTGTCAAAATTAAAGAAGGCATGATTTTCAGCATTGTTGTTACTGGAAATGCTTAGAAACAGCAACAGCAAAAGCAGCAGTTCAATTATTAAAAATCGTAGCTGCGTTGTCTACAAGTATACTTGAGTAAAAAAAATGATGCGATAATATAAAAAGATGTACATAGTGTACATTATTGTTTATAATACTATCAAAGAAGAGTAATCAAAAGAAGGAGGTTCGCCATGAATGCAGTAATGTCAACAATAGAAGAAAAGTGTGAACGCGTTATCAAAAATAAGATACGATGTGGTGGACCTTCTGCTTTTGTCGAAATTTTGAACAAAATGATACGTGAGTATAGAAAAAAATTTGGCCTCGGATCGTATCAGATTCTTAAGTTAGACGATGTGTGTATGTCTCTGGCCAGAGCAGAATTTGTCGGAGGCAAGGTTATTCTCTTCGGGTATGAGACCATCATTGACAACTATGAATCAAATTTCGATTTTGACAATGAATTACATATTATTATTGAAACAAAAGAAGTAAGAAGAATTGTAGAGAGCATCATGATCAGAATGCTAATATCTATTAAGATGCTCACAGCTGCATAAAGGAAATAGTATGAATTGGGATACAAAATTGTCGTACAATAGTGAAATAACGTATGGCGTATATTATGAGATTGGCAAAGTTGAATTTACAGCAATTGACGGCAATATCAGAGTCGTGTCAATCAATGATTTACTATACTGCCAAAGCTGTGGAATACGCAATGGAGAAACAGTAAATAATTATCAGAGTAGAAGTCTAATGGTTGCTGCTGCTGAAGTGACATGCCGCGGTGTCGTTCACAATGTAAAAATGTCAGTAGAAGGAACACTGTGCCAGTGTTGTGCATACAATTGGCACAATTTTGATCAATTTACAGGTTTGCCAGAAGCACAAGAGTATGAACCAGAAATAAAGAGATTTATGATCTAGAAATAACGAATTAAGGAGAAAAGCAAAATGAAAGAACTTGAATACATCTTAGTAAAAACATTTGCAAATGGCGAAATTAGAGTAGATAATCATCAGAATGAGATCGGCATACGATCAGAGAGTACAGAAATTATTGCTGGAAGTTACTATGACACATGGCAGTATGACAAAAATAACACGGTAAGTATGAGAATACATACAGAAGATCGTGGAGGACTTTTGTATCGGTTTGTTTTCATTGATCAAAGTCCAAGCGCTATTGTCATTGCCATCGAGCAGAAAACAAGTCTCGATGGCATTATCGCGATTACACCAATCAAAACATATAACGGCTGTAACATGGAATTGTACAAAACGTACTTTTTCAATGTCAAGTAAATAACAAAAATAGCATAGGTAGAATCAAAAATGCCTACGCTATTTTTATGCATTCTTACATTATCACCCAGATGACAATTCCTCGTTATATGTATAAATATACATCTTTTTTGATTTAAGTCATCAAATGACCTCTGGGTGATGACATTTTTGTTCACGAGTCACGGTTCGAGACAAAATAAAATGCGGATTTTTAATTTAAGTGAGAATCCGCAAACTCACTACTTATTAAATTTCGACGACGTCGTATACGTCGTCTGCGCGTCTCTCGTCATCTTCTGGGATTTCAACGAGTTTGTAACCTTTTTGGGTTAACTCTCGTTTCAACTTTCCGTTTTCGATCTTCAAATCCAACTCGTACAGTTTCTCGATTGGAGTGGTGAACTCTTCAGTCAGTGCACGTTCGTTGACGTTGATTTGATCGAGGATCCAGAGGATTTCGAGAGGGAGATCGTTCATTTTGGTTTTTCCTTTCACTTTTTACGTTTGAGTAAACTCATTTAGCTTACATTATGATTATAACACGGAATCGCGCAAATGTACATACTCTGGGTACGAGTTTTCATTATTTTCAAAGAATTCGTTAAAATTCGTTGTGAAATACGAGTTTATACCAACTTTGACAAATTAGTGAGAATTCGTACCCAGAGTATGTACATTTAGGTGATTTCATGTTATAATCATATTAGAAGTTGAGTACATAGAGTAAACCGCAAGGAGAAAAGAAAAATGGAAAAGAAGATCACTCAGAGCATCGAGGAAATCGAAGCGCGTATCCGTGAACTGTTTCCAAAACACGTCTCGAAGAACCGAGAAGGAAACAGAAAGCCAATCCCTCAGGAAATCAAAGATCTGGTCGCTGAGATCAACGAAAACGAGCGTATTCTGGGTGAGACTTATGGAAATCCACACCTGTTCGATCGTAACGAAGCTCTAAAGAAGTCTCTGCCAAGTGAGTATCGCCTGATCCCAGAATGGAAGCATGGTAACATTTACAGAGTCGAGTACGCGTAATATCTAAGCGAATTTCCACGAACTTAGTAGAAAACGTGGAAATTCACATAAAAACTATGTACAAACGCTCGATTCTGATGTATAATATATTTAGAAATTGGAAATGCATAAAGTAAAAGGAGAAACGCAAATGTACGTAGTAAGATTCAAAATGATCGGTGGTAAAGAGATCCTCGGTGACGATCCTACAAAGCATCGTAAAGTCGCCCTCATCGATGTCGTATCTCGTTTAAAGCTTGCTTTCATTACTGAGGTCACACTCGTTGACACCTCTAAAAATACACAAAAAGTTTATACAAAAGCAGATTTAAAAGAGTTAGAGGAGTGGATCGAGGATTAAAAACAAGCTCCTAGGAGAGATCCTAGGAGTATTTTTATGCGTTGTTTTAGAACGATCACCCAGATGATAATTTAGCACGAGCTATATAAATATATATCTACATTTATGGAGGTCCCCAATTTTCACCCTGGTGATGACAATTTGTGATCAAGAGACAGAAAAATAGCCTGGTACGAAAAATACCAGGCAGTAAAATGAAAAAACTTTATTCTCTCTCTATTTCTTCATCCTCAATTTCTTCTTCAATTTGCATAATAGGTTTTACAAGGATTGTCACTCTGGACGTCGCAAGAACAATATCATTTTCTTCATCTGGACGTAACACAAGAGCAGTTTTCATTAATGTTTTTAGCGACTCGTCAATGTCAACAAAAACAAAATCTCGATCAAAAAGAAGGAGTGAATTTTCTGAATCTTTGAATAATCCCTTTATGCTAACTTCAATTTCCCTTCCTAATAGATTTATTGCGTTTTTTATAAAATTTTTGATATTTGACGGTTCGATTTCATGTGCTAAGATTGTACTAAAAGGACTAATTTTCAACGTCTTTACCTCACGTTTTATTAATTTCAAGTGGTGACGAGTCAGGATAATTCCATCCGCAGAACGTACAAGGACCTGCTCCTGTTTCTTGATCTCCATTATCCTGATTTGTAAGACATGGTTGAAAACACCTCGGACAGATCCCACGTGAAGTGCACACTTCACAAGGATCTGAACCAGGAGATTCTGGATTATTATCTGATCCTGGAAAAATGCCGTGCCCGTTGCAATTAACGCAATAAAAAGGCCATTTATTTTTGTATTCCTCAATTTCTTTCATTACTTGTTCATATGCTTCTTTAGAGCCATATTCTCCCCATTGGCGAGGGTCTTCTTGAATAGCCACAAATTCTTTATCTAGAAACATTCTAACTGCCCAACTTACAATTGCGTCTCTAGTAGCTGCTGGTGATTTTTCTTTTACTTGTTTAAATGCTGCCTCGAATACCGCAGCTTCTGCCGGCATCAACGCCATTTTTATATCGTATTTCACTATCTCCTTTCCGAATGTTTCACTGTTCAATTTTAAGTACGACCAGATATTCTGTCTTAATTGTATAACAAGATATGATCGACCTTCTGAATCGATATATTCACCTAGTGTTTTATCTCCAGTCCATGTTCCTATCTTTCTGACATGGACATTTTTCACAGAAACGTTGTCGATAGGCAACCCGAATATACTGTTATTTATATAGTTTTCCATTTTCACTTTACTCCTGATACATAAATAGATTCGGTGCACCATATAACATTAGATTTGCATTAACCGCGTCAAGAAACGCATTAGGATATTTATCCCATTGAATTTTCTTGATATCATCATAAGATTCTATTTTTGCGTCTGTGTCTATCTGCTCAAGTAACTTTTTTAGTGTTATGAGCTGAGATTCTCTGTACTTTTCAATACAATTTTCGATAGGATATGTTGATAGAGATCGCACAAGTTTACGATGTATTGCAGCTCTGATTTCTTCTTCAGTAACGTCAAACTCTGGAGATTTTGTTACTGCTAACCAGATGTTCCATGGCGTGACTGCACCATAGTTAGCATGACTTTTTCTCACTGCTGCTTTGAGAACAACATCTAAAAATACATCTCTGGTCGTCATCCACTTTTCTCCTTTTTCTTAATGTAATCTAATAATAGTCTCAATGACTTTTTCTTTGTTGTTCACTTTGCTTTTCTCTTTCTGATGATGTGATTAGCAATACGTATACCTAAGTTAGTTCCTACATGATACGATATAATACCCACGATTGTATATACGATGAACTGAAGTAAAAATGGAAGACCGATAAACTTGTTACTAATAAACGAAACTGCAGCACACAAAACCACAATGATTACGATTATCACTATTGAATCGACGTAAATGAAAATTTTCCAGTCTTTTCTAGTGTATCGTCTCATGTAACGCCACATTTTCATAATGTAATGTCTCATTTTACATTTCTCCTTTAGTTTATTATGTACTCTTAAATATATTATACAACATTTTTCATAAAAAGTACATATTTTATTGCATTTTTTCTGCATTTCATTGAAACTATAAAAAAAATAGCTCGTATGCTTAACACACACGAGCAGAATCTCAGTTTCTTATATCGTAAAGCTACTAAGAGCAGGTTTTACAAGTTTCTTTTTGTAATCATTCATGTAACTAGGACATTGTTCGATAAATTGATTATATTTCTTTTCTGATAGCTCTATTTGTTTTGGAAGCGCTTGTTCTGATGGTGGTTCTGGCAATCTCGTAGACTCTAGAAGTTTCTTGATATTGTCGAATCGTTTGTGTGAATATACTCCTCTATCATTTTCAATAGATTCACTAATACTATTGTTGTGGACCTGCATTGTCGCAATATCATCAGGAGCAAAACCCAAATCATTTTCATTGACACTATGAAGATAGACCTTCATACTCTTCAAGGCTGCATAAGGTGACACATGACTGCGCCAAAATTCTTCAAGCTCATTAAGTGTGTATGATATTTTAAACTTTCTTAACACACGATATCTTTTCGGCAAAAGTAAACCATATTCTACACTCAAGTAGTTTTCCAAGTCATTGTAACCTACTAATCGCTCGTCCTCCCATAGTTCTCCTAGTTTTGTTTCTATGACTCTTTCCCACATTAAGCCTATTTTGCTGGCTGTAATCTGATCGTTTGGCGTACCAGGAATCACACCGTACCAAACACGGTACCAATAGTTGCATCGCCAAATTCTATCGAAATTTGTGAGTCTTTTCATTTATTTTTTTCCTTTTTACGAATCTGTATATCCTGCTTATCACATAATGAACAAGCAGGATATACACACTCACGAGATCAATGTTATCCAATTTCACCAATCATTTCAAAGTACTTAAAGTCTGGAGCTACTAAGAGTAAAATAAGAGTCTCATAGCCATCGTCGATTTTAATCATGCTTCCATTTTCCCACTGAAACCACTTTTCTGCTTGTCTGAAAAGATCAGGAGAATCCGTGATAATGTAACTCATAACGCCTTCAAGGCGAATAATGCCACGAATATCTGCGCCTGGTTTTAGTTTCATGTAGAGCATTTCGCTTTTCTCCTTTGTGTTTAGCTGTTGTATTTACAATTTCTAAGTATATTATACAACATTTTTAGCAAAAAGTACATACTTTTATGACACTTTGTAGCAACTCGTAGAAACTGGGCAGCAAAATAGGAGAGATTTCTCTCTCCTATCGCGCATTTCGTGCGCTTTTTATACAACGCGCACAATATCGTTTCTAGCAATCAACAATGCAGCGAGATCATAATCTTCCGTGCCTTCTTTTAAAAACAAAAGTTTTTCGTCATCTTGCTCTAAACCATGCCAATTTTCTTTCGTATTGTGCTCGGCGTTCAAAAGTAAAATGCCGCTTTCCGTTTGTGAAAAATAAAAGTACTTTTTGCCATTGAGTTTGAACTCAACACTGTACTTTTCGTCTTTCACCTCACGCTCGTCAATTTCAATAATCGTTTTGCTAAAAAGCTCTTTTACAAATTTGCTTAGCATTTCCATTTCTCCTTTGTGATTTGCGTTTGTTATTCAACTTCTAAATATATTATACACTATTTTTGGCAAAAAGTACATACTTTTTATACGAATTTATAGCAATTTATAAAAGTTCGTGAAACTCGTAGAAACTACTATAAAAAATGGCTAATACTTAGGTATTAGCCACAATAATTAAATAAATTAATTATTCAATTGCAAACTCTCGAGTGAGTGTAACATACACTTTATTAGTATCCTCATTCACAATTTGAGCTTTTTCAATATAAAACTCTATGAATATTTTGTGAAGAGTGGGAGTTGCTTGCTCAACATTTTCAAATTTCTTCTTGTGCGTAAACTCCATTGCGTTTGCATGCATGTACTTAATAATGAACATTATTTTTCCTTTCGCTTTTCGCTTTCGTAAGTTTAATTTAACTTACATTCTTATTATACAACAAAATCGCATAAATGTACATAGTTTTCGTATGTATTTTAGTGTATTTAACAAAATTCGTAGAAACTTGTCTTTTATCAACGAATTTTGGCGAATTTGTATAAATTCATAGAAACTCGTACGAAAACTATGTACATTTATGCGATTTTGTTGTATAATATACTTAGAAATTGGAAATACGCAAAGAAAAACGCGAAAAGTAAAAAAGGAGAAACCAAAATGGAGAAAATGCATATTGGAGTCACAGGAAATTATGTAGGTCGTCGCTCTAACGGACACTTAATTATGGTAAGCGCAGAAGTGTTTCAAAAAGAAGCGAAGATGCACTTCGATGATTTGATCGAACATATCGAGAATCCTACTCTCACACAAATTTTGGAAACTTGGGAGCAAGTTGACATCATAGTAAATAATGTGATGTACTGGGAGATCTAGACACTAAAAGGCCTCTGGCTAATCACCAGAGGTCATTTTGGGCTTTCAATAGTAAAAGATGTATATTTATATAGCTCAAGAGCTACTGTCGTCTGGTAAGTCCTGAGCAACAGTCCAGGCGCTCGAGTATATCGACTTAAGATTGCTTGCATATTCTCGTGCAAATGATTCTGTCGCCCAAAAGCCTATGTCCTGCACGCTATTAACCGCGCTGCACATGATAAGAATGTTTGCCGTTTGGTTATAAGGGACCATTTCTTTCGGTTCAACAATAAACTCGTTTGCTCTATATTTTACACCAAAAACATCTAAAAGGGCAGAATCAGAGTTGAGACCAACAGCAGTAAGAGCCGTTAATGTTTTGTTCACTTGATGAATAAGTGTGTCTATCGGTGTTGTAAGATCAATAGAGTCTTTTTTAGAGTCTACGATCTTTCTGTGCTCAATGTATGTATTAGCATGATGCTCGAATTCGAATGTGACTCTACGACCGTTCTCCCAGTAGTCCGACCATAGGACACCATCAAATGTTGGAATAGCGAATTGTGGAACCCATCTGTGAGTCCCTTCAGGTTTTACTTTATAATCTCTTATAAGCACGATTTCCTCCTTAAAGCATAAATCTTCTAACACCAGGTTCTTCTTCTGGAAGAAATTTCAGAATATAGTGCAGTGCCTGAATTTCTGTTGAATACGTCACAATGACGTTCTCTATTGTTTCTCCATTAGGAGCACGTAGATCATACTTTATTTTTTTCTTTACGTATGACATCCATGAATTTCTTCTACTATCAAAGTATTGAGGATAGCAGAAATTTTCAACGATATCGATTCTGAAGCCGCTGAAACCTTCTTGTGTAAAAAGTTTCTTCGTTTCATCTAAAGTCAAAGCTCGCATAATTCCACCTCTATAACATGAATCGCTTGATTTGTCCTTCTTCATCTTCCACAGTAACATCATCTTCAAAAATGTACATTATAGCAGAGGATCCGAATAACATAGAAACAGGAGCAAGTTCTTGATTTTTATAAAATGATTTTGTAAATCTCATATATGGAGTCCATTTTCCTATATTGTCAACAAACTTTTCAGGAAAATATCTTTCTCCATCGTGTCTAATTCTATCACCATTATATCCATTTTCTGAAAAAAGTTTGTTGACAATATCTCGAGATATTCTCATGATTCACCTCATAACATATATCGATGTACATGCGCATCTTCAGTATGAATAAATTTTGAAACATAATTTAGCGCTGCAAGCGCTGTGAAAAAACTAATATCTTGATCTTTACGAGTTCCGTCACTATTTAATTCAAATTTGCTACAAGGTATCCACTTATTCTCTAGAGTATTTTTAAACTCTGGGCAATGTTTTTCTTCTTTTATGATAATCCTAAAATTTTGATATCCTTCTTCGGTGTAAAGACGTTCTATGATTTCATTCGCGAGCATTTTTATTTCTCTTCACAACATGAATCGTTTGATTGATGATTCTTCTTCAGGAAGTAATCTCGTAATATGATTAATCGCGGCAAGGTCTGTTTTATAACCGCATGGCTCAGAATAAGTTAAACCATCAGAATTTGTTTTTACCATTGTATATTGCTGCCATGAATCTTTATCGTGATCAAAGTATTCAGGAAACCTCTTCTCCATGGTAACGATTCTGAAACCAAGGTAACCTTCTTCTGTATAAAGTTTTTCTATGATTTCATCACTAATATTCAAAGCATGAATCTCCTTATTTTAGGCTCTTCATTCTCGATTAATTCAATAACAAAAGATATTGCATCTACTCTATTCTCAAAGAATAGTGTTTCATACGTTGTAACAGGTTTGTTTGTATCTGTAAATGTGACTGAAGTTTTTTTTATATGTGGTTTCCATATATTCGCGACATAATCTTTATATTCTGGGAAAAACAAATCATCTATTCTACTAATTCTAGTGCCGCTGTACCCGTCCTTTGTAAAAAACAAGTCTATGATTTTATTATCAAATATCATCACAAATTAATCCTCAAAGCATGAATCTTCTAACACCAGATTCTTCTTCTTTGTCTGGAAGAAGTTTTCCGATATAATGCAGTGCTTCTGGTGTTGCAGAATCGAAAGACACAATTTCGAACGATATATCTGCACTTTCTTTGCTGTCGTCAAGTTTCGTAATGCGCTTCAAGTACGATTTCCAAATATTCATAAAACGATCTTTATATTCAGGATACTCTATTCCGTCTTTCACAAAGATTCTAAAACCATTATATCCAGTATCAGAGTATAATTGATGCACAATATCGTTATTGATAAATTTCACATGTACCTCCCAATGCCATCCCAAGCATTTGTGAATTTGTATCTATCATACTGATCTTTTTCTACAGGTTCATGCTCTTCGAAGTAAACTAGATGTTCATCAATCTTCTGCTGGATTTTTGCTAGACTACCCTGAACTCTAGCACGTTTCTTTTGCTCTAGCAATTCATTGAGCTCTTTGAGTCTTGTTTCACACTCTTCAGTGACGAGAATGTCTCTGATTTCATCCCATTCTACATAGAATTTAATTTCATTGGCATTGTCGAAGACTCTTCGGACAGGAATACCGAGAAGAACAAATTTTATCATTCTGCGGTTCAAGAGTTGCAGCGTCTCGTGTTTGTAAGAGTGGTCGTTCTCATTTCTTGAGTCTCTTAGGATATCTACCATATCTACCTCAAGCATATCGAGCGTCTTACGAATATCAGTCTTTGTGATTTTGCGAGTCTTCAGGTCATCGATGGCATTTTTCATTTCACTTTTCTCCTTGTGTAAGTTTTAAGGAGAAACTCACAAACCGTATGTTTCTAGATGACGTCTTCGAATTTGACGTGTTTGCTCAGACGCTTTAGCTGCTTTAGCTGCTCATCAAGTTGGTTGATTTCAGCGCACATGATATCTGTGTTGAAAGAGTTTCCTTGTGACACTCCATGAGAATTTGGGAGTCTATCATTTTCAAGATCGAATATCGCTCTCTCTAAATTATCCTTCTGAAACCTCATACTTGCTAAGAGTCTCTTTTTCTTGTCTTCGATTTTCATCTCTACGTCGTGGATTTCCATAAAGAGGTATGAATTGTCTTGTGCCATTTCTATTTCTCCTTTGCATTCTTCGCATTTGTTATTCAACTTCTAAATATATTATACAACAATTTCATGAAAAAGTACATACTTTTTATGTGAATTTACACGAAATTGTTGCAGTTAGTTGAATCTTATACGTAATTTACGAAGTAATACTCGTTATCGAATCTGTACATTCTCTTGATTTTGTTAAATGTCACTGGTTCACCGTGTGTCTCAAGAAACTGCTTCAAAGAAACCATCTGAGAGTCATATTTTATTATTGCCTCTGGATTTCTTGCTCGATAATGTTTCTCGTGAGTCACATTGAGCTCCTTGAGTTTAACAACACAATACTCTGGGATGAGAATGTCTTGGATATCAGCATTCACAACATAATACTCTACTGTATCACCATCAAGTTTCTTGTGCAGAGGGACACCGAGAACTGCGAAGTTTGTAAGATAGTTGCCAATTTGCTCATGGCGAAACTTGATTTCCTGCTGATCATCTGTTAACGGATTCTCGTCCTTGAGCTCATTCATGTATTCGTTGAGGACATAAAGCATAGAGTCTATGACATCTGCAGTCGCTTTTGTTCCATTTCTCATTGTACGTTTCTCCTTTGAGGTAGGCTCCCAGAATCATCCAGGAGCCTCCTGTTATTTAGAACGTGTCTCCGATTGGGTCGCCAGTGTAATCTACCATGGGATGCAGTGAAGTGAGGTATTTGCGAACGAACTCCTCAGAGACATCGAACGTGAAGTCCTCTGCAGAAGGGACTTGGAGGCAATTCACCTGAGCCGCAGCAATAGAGTTTGGAGTTGGACTTCCGAGAGTGAAGTCACATGGCTGATACTTGATACCACCAAATTCTATAAGGCGAATGTCTTGGTTTTCTTCGTAGGCGACTACGCCCAAAAATTCGAGGACTTCGTTGACTTTTGCGATGATTTCTTCGAATAGCATTTTGTTTTCTCCTTTTGTGGTTAACGTTTTGATTTACAACTTCTAAGTATATTATACAACAAAATCACCTAAAAGTACATAGTTTTCGTACGTATTTTTGCAATTTTAGGCGATTTCGTGTAAATTCACTGATTCTTGCGACGTTCCTACGGAGTCTGCGACTACAATTCTGACTTCGGAAATTTCTTGATTCGGTGCAACTGTTTCAGGTGTTCATTGATTCTATAGAGCTCTGCGCAACCAATGTCTATGTCCAAACCATTTCCTTGAACAACACCTCTAGAATTTGGCAATCGAGATGTCTCTGGCTCTGCTTCAAGTTGGGCAATGGCTCTGTTGAGACAATCTCGTACGTATTCCATGTTGCTTATGAGTTTCGTTTTCAAGTCATTGAATTGATACTCGACTTCCATGATCTCGAGATCGAGTCTTGTTAGATTACTGGATTCAGCTTCAAGACTCTGATTTTTGATTGTCTCTCGGTTTTCTGGCATCTTATTTTCTCCTTTTCCCATTTTTTTTATTTCTCCTTAAGGTGTAGCTCACTATATTTCAAGTGAGCCATAGAAATTTTAGTATTGACTCCACTGATTTCGCGGTGCAAGGTGCTGACCAAAAAGATTATAGAGACGTCCGCACTCGCATTCGTTTGTGAATGAATACAACTCAACTTCTCGACCGCAATCACAGAGACCAATTGCATTTTCATCAACCTTATGATAATACTCTCTTACGCCTCTGTTCACGACATTGACTTCTCCTTTAAGGCACTTACGGAGAGACTCCAAGGCAGTTGACTCAAGATGGTAAACATTTCCATGTTCATCGCTTTCGAACATGTATCCGCCATTTTCGTCATCTACAAATGCGAAATACAAGGCGTATGTAGTAACCCACTCGTGCTTTGCTTTGCTGATGATTTTCATTTCCATTTTTCCTTTGTGATTTACGTTTGCTATTCAACTTCTAAAATATATTATACACTGAAATCGATGAAATGTACATAGTTTTCATATGAACTCCATCGATTTCATGCAAATTCGCTGACTCTACAAGAAATTAGTAAAGTAATACTCATTCACGAATCTGAATTCGTTGCTGATGCTATTATATGATACTGGCTCGCCGTACGACTCAAGAAGTTGCTTCAGAGAGTCTATCTGTTCATGATACTTTGCTCTAAATTCAGTGCTTCTCGCTCGGTCGAGTTTCTTGTTGACATCATTTAATGCTTTAAGCTTGTCATAACAATATGCAGGAATCACGATACCGTAAAGATCTGTATAATCAACATAATACTCTACATATTTGCCAACATCTCGTTTGTGCAGAGGAATTCCCATCACTGCAAAATTAATAAGATAGTTTCCGATTTGTTCATGGCGAAACTGAATGTCTTCCTTACTGTCTTTTGCTTCTTCGACCATTTCATTCATGTATCCATTCAGAATCGTGATCATTGTTTCTATTGATGCTGCTGTTGTCTTTTTACCGTTCATTTCTCATTTCTCCTTTGAGAGTCAGGGAGGTGATGAGCCTCCCATTCTCTTTCTACTGCTTGTTCTTTTCGTATAGTTTCTTGTTGCCTTCGTACATTCTTTCGAATGTTTGCTTGGCTCTCTCGTTTGCTTCGATTTTTTCAAGCGCGAAGTTTACTGCAGCACTGAGACTCTTATATTTAACAGGCACATAATCGTATTGACGCTGGCCGCGAGAAACTGCGTACTTTCTCCATTGGCCTCTTTTGTAAAAGCCTTTCCAATAGGCACCTGTAAACTCTGTTGGCTCATATTCGCCATTATTTAGCTCGATGCGGATTCCTTTGTAGCCTTCTTTTGTCTGCAACTGTTTTTTGATCGCTTCTTTTTCTGCTTTTTCCATTTCTTTTTCTCCTTAAATTCGCTGTTGTTTTCTAACTTCTAAATATATTATACAACAAAACCATTGAAAAGTACATAGTTTTTATGCGAATTTCAATGGTTTTTCAAAAGTTCGTAGTGTCTACTTCCAAACTGCGACGTACCGATTTTGTTTTAGATCCCAATAGATTTGTTTCATGTCAATAGTAAGAATCGCACCAAACATTGTATCTGCATGTCTGCGGTGGTATTCTTTTTCTGTCTCTGTGAATCTATCATTGAGAATCTTTGATATTTTCTCATCAGACATCCACCCAACGATTTCAAGGGTGTGTACATTGTCCAACATCGTTTTAACGTAGCGCCATTTACTAAACTGAAAAATGTTTTTTGGCAGTTCTCTTGTATCTAGCATTCCCTTGTCCCTTTAATGCAATGAATTCTTTTCTATTTGCTGACGAATCCTATTTCGATACTCTTCACCATCTTTCCAACCAATTTCTTCTTCAGTCGTAAGAGTTTTTCGGTACTCTTCTAAATCCATTGTCTGATATTTTCTTAAGAATTTTTCTCGAAGTGTCCAAGGATATCCAAGATAGTCTTCGATAATAAAGAAAACATATTCTGGATCAGACTCTGCGATAAACCATGATTTTATCAAACCGAGAGATCCTTCTCCTCTTGATACTGTTGTTCCTAACTTTATTTTTGCCCATTCTTCTCTTGTCATTTCCATTTCTCCTTTCGACGTATCGCAACAACGGCCAAAAATAGGCTGGACTCCGAGGATTCGAACCACGGTTACTCCTGTCCAGGTGGATCTGGAGATCAATTTCACGCATCCACTCGTTGCCATCGATCAGCAGGAGATACTTGCCAAAGAGTCCCATAGAATGCAAGTTTTTAAGAGGAACTTGCAAACCTCATAATCACTAATCGATGTATTCATGTTGATCGGTATCATAGTTGAACTTCAAGAAGCGGCCAGTGGCATCTTCTGGCATAGGTTCACCTACTTTCCAGATCTTCATGTACACTGTATCTGGGTCATCACTCTTTATTTCTGCAAATTTTGCGCTTACATGCTGAGTAAGATCGAGAATCTTCTCTACGAATGTTTCTGCTTCCATTCCTTCTTCAGCAACAACAAGAGCATAAGAATCGCAAATCATTTCTTCGAGCGAACCAAATGACATTTCAGAAACTGGAAGTATGTTAATTTCTTTGTCCTCGGCCACGAGTGACCAAACAAAGTATTCTTTTCCATCGTCCAGTGTCGCGAAAACCATTTTGTCAGACTTTTCCATTTCTTTGTAAGCTTTGCCAACTTCTTCCCAATCAATCATTTTTCTGTTTCTCCTTTGTATTCGTATGTTTATTTTCAACTTCTAAGTATATTATACAACAAAAATGCGTAAATGTACATACTTTTTGATGAAATCTACGCATTTTTGCGATTATTCGTCGAGTCTATTTTGTTTCGATTTTTGTAACATAATTGAAACAATTGCTGTTTCCGTTGTAAGAGACTCGGACAAATTCTATTTTTACTGGTTCATTTCTGAGAGCCTGACTAAGCACGTTTTCTATCTGAGAAGCGTCAAGATTGCCGACGAATCCAGCATTATTATTTTCAAGATAAAATGAAATACGATCATTAACGTACTCAAATGGCTCAAACTCAGGGTCACCTACAAGATCATGACTAAAGTATAGTTTATGAAACAAATCTATTGAAACATGATTGTCTTTTGCATCAACAATTCGCATCAAAACTGTACCAATTTCCGGATTTCTTCTCCATGTGTTGTAGATTACAGGAATTGTCATGCCTTCTTCTAGAGCTTCGAATTTCTTTTTGAGCTTTTTGAGCTTTTCAGAAATCGCAATTAAGTCAGCTATGCTTAATTCTTGCATTTTTTTAGGTTCTCCTTAATGGTTGCTTATATTTCTAATTTCTAATATAATTATACATTGTTTTATTATAAAAGTACATATTTTTATTCACTAATTTAATGTATTTATTTATTTTTGTAGAAACTCATTGCGAAATATAATAAAAAAGTTGGTAAACCTGAAAGATCTACCAACTTTGTGAGTCTAGAAAATGATGTTAGAGGGTCGTATTGTAGTACGTTTTGCCGCGGCGGATGGTTGATGTGAGTTCGATCTTGTAACCTGCATCTTTGAGGCGCTTGTACTCAGCGAGAACCTGTTGCTCTAATACTGCACGATTTTCTGTGATGCAAGAATTGTGGCGAATAATCATCGTGTTGAAGTTCAAAATTTTGAAGTCTGGCATTGTTTTTACCTTTCACTTTTTGCATTTATGTAAGCTACATTTAACTTACATTCTTATTATAACACGAAATCACCTAAATGTACATACTTTTTATGCGAATTCTAACGAGTTTGTAGAAATTCGTTGAAACTCGTTAGAATTATACCTTACTAAATGAGTCTTGTTTTCTTTAAAGAGATCTGGCCCAAAGGAATTTGCTTCTTGTCTCTAGGCCATATTGATCGTCTTCTTTTTGTCTTAAGTCTCTTCTTAAGAACCTCTGTGCCAATGTCTGTGAACTCTTTTAATTGCCCTATTCCAAAAAGATAACCTTCTTTGAATCCGTAGAGAAAAATCATTTCTTCTTCGCTCATGTTACTGCTCTTTTCTTTGTTTCTTTGCTTTATACTCTACTAAAGAAAAAATGTTTCCTGTCTGCTCAGAGAGTTGTTTTATTCTAACGATATCCAGGTATCTGGTAGTAGGTGCTTCTTCGCTTGCTTCTTGAAGTCTTGGTTGTTTTTCTCCTCGTCTGTGCACCATGTAGCCATCAATGTAACCCTGTGAGTAGATGATTTCTTCGTTGTCTGTAAACATGGGATATCCTCCTTAAATTCCGAACATGTCATCGATTTTATTCTCTGTAGACTCTGATTCGAATAGCTTCTTGCACTTCTCGGGGACAATGTAGTAATTTCCTTTCGGATTTGGTTGCTTTACGAGTCCTTGTTTAATGAGCTTCGATAAGAGAATACACACTAAACTGCTACTTTTGTTCACAGATTTGGCAATTTTGAACAACGGTAAACCGATAGTAGGATACAATGATAGTTCTTTGATGATTTCGATTCTCTCAGGAGATATTTTAGAGTAGAGTTCCTCTTTTTGTTCCTGCACAACCGACCACGACGAGTTTCTGGTATCTGGAAAAACTCGTATCTATGATGATTTTATGATGCCAAATTTCTCAAATCTTAGTGTTATATGAATCACCATATACAGGATTATTAGTGTCATAATGGCTCCTGGCCTATAGTGCCAGTTGGACAAAAAGCATTAAATACACTATTAAACACTTTTTTGTCCAACTGGCACTATAGGCCAGGTATCTCCTTGCTGGATGAAAACTTGGTCTCTAAATTCTAGTGAATCGTAAAAGTTGATGTTTTGGGACTATGTCTTAAACTCGCTTAGAAGTCTTCGCATAGAGTCTTGACCTAATCATAGCATCAATAGAACGACAAAACTGGGCTTGCCAAAACTTTAGAATCTTCTCATCTTCTGTCAATTCAATAACGGTTGTATCCTCTGTTTCTTCAGTTTTTGGCTCCATAATTTTTGTTTCAGGCCACGATTTTGCAACGTTTCTATTCATAAAGTTCCAGTGAGTGTTTCTGACATCATTCATAGTGTTTAATGTCTCATTTAATACGTTAAAATTTTTCATAGTGTCCTCCTGGATATATTATAACAAAAAAAAGGAGAGGATATTTCACCTCTCCAGGATACGTGGATTTTATTTTTCCTTGTTTCTAATATAATTCTCTTCGTTTTTTTTTCTCAATATGTTCTAATAAAAGAGAAAGCATAATATTTTTAAAATCTTTTTCTGATAATTCAAAATTTTTATTTTCTCCAGCAATTTCAACAGTTTCTATACTCGAAGAAAAATTTGTTGTTATAACTTGTCCAAATACCATTCCGATAATAAAACCAAGCGCAACATTATTGTCTGGAAAGCCTTCTTTTTCAAGATGTGAATCCATTAAATTTACAATTTTCATATATGCTGGTCTGTTTTTTATCGCCTTAATGATTCTGTCTCTATCGTTTATATTTTCTTGCTGTTTGTCTTCACACAATTTTTTATAGGTTTTGATATATTCTCTCTGATATGTTATATGCCCATTTCTTGGAATATTAGATTTTCTCTCATTTTCTTCTACTGTTAACGATAGAGAAATATCGCCTAAAAATGGTCGATTTTTAAAGACTTTTTCTGCATCATGTTTCGCTGTTGCGATTACCTCTTCTTTTTTCATTTATCTTCTCCTTTTTTTTTGGTTAAACAATTTCTATTATAATTATATAGCATTTTCATCAAAAAGTACATATTTTATGCTAAAATATACTAAAATTTATTGTCTCTTGATGAAGATAACATTGCTACGGTTGATTATTTTACATTAGAGCTTACCAGATGACAGTAGCATTGTAGATGTATATTTATATAACTTTTTTCTTTGTGGTCCCCAATTGTGATCTGGGTGATGATAAATTGTTTTCATGACACTAAAAAAGAAGAGGATATTTCACCTCTCATGGATGCGCGAACTTTTTACTTACTTGCTTGTGAGATCACTTCGATATGGAGCTTCCCATCCTCGTGTGTCAACTTAAGAACGAGATTATTATTCTTTGCGTATGCTTGAGCATGCAAATCGTAGATTCTAGACTCTAGAGCATCTCGGACCTCTTGATTGTTGCTCAAATTGAAGCGGCGGATTGTGACCTCTAAGATAAAACTTAACGTTGTCATTTTCATTTTTCCTTTGTGATTCTCATTTGTTACTCAACTTCTAAGATAATTATAATATAGAATCACTAGAATGTACATATTCTGGCAACGAGTTTTTTGTTTATTGTGAGAAACTCGTAAAACTCACATTTTTTTTAGATTAAATCATTGCTAACGAAATCGCGTGTAACTTGTAACAGTATGTAGTTACGAGTGCCGTCGTTCACTTCGATCGTTTCCAAATCACGGCTTCCAGCGAACACTTCCAGAGTTTTGTTATACGTTTCCAAACTTTTTGTGATCGTAAAATCAACAACTTGAGGATTGTTGACGACGTCGAAAAGATTTGCGTTCTGTTTGAGTGTCATGTTGCGCATTTAGATTTCTCCTTTTCCGTTTACGTAAGTTCATTTAACTTACATTCTTATTATAACCTGTTTTTATGAGAATGTACATAGTTTTCATACGAATTTCTATGATTTTGTAAATATTCGTTGAAACTCATAAAATAAGGAGGGGTTTCCCCCTCCTTCTATATAGCTTCGCCTGTCTCGTCGTCTTTAAACTCCCAATATGTTTCTGGGTGATCGTCGTCATCCTCTGGCCAATCTATCTCGACTAATGCAATTCCGGCATAATTTGCCAAACGCTTCAATTTATTGAACTCATTGGTGTTGGCCTCGACATTTTCACCACGGTTGATTTTACGCTGCAATTCGTTGATCTCGTCGAACTTTGTGTACCAGTAGTCATAGTTGATGTTTTTCATTTTCGTTTCTCATTTTCAATTTCTAAATATATTATACACTGTTTTCACCTAAATGTACATAGTTTTCGTACGAGTTTCTATGAATTTATACAAATTCGCCAAAATTCGTTGTAGAAAAGTGTCCAAGAGAGCACATTTTGATGAAAATATGTGTACGAGCACCCAGATGACCGCGGGCCCGTAGATGTATAAATACTTAACTTATTTCTTTAAAGCTCCGGATTATGACCTGGGTGATCATAATTTTATCCAAGACTCTCCCGGGAACATGGCAAAAAAAAGGAGAGGATATTTCACCTCTCCAGAATTTGAAAATTAGTGAACTTTTTTCTTCATGTGGACTACGTCTTCTGTTTCCAATTCGATAATTTCAACTTTTTCAACATGGTTCAAATCGAAGAGTCTATCGAATGTGCTGTACGCCAAAGATTCTTTCTCGTATGTGGCTGGCCAAAAATAAATTTTCTGATCCTCTTTGTTGGTTGTGCATTTGATTACGTACATTTGCGTTTCTCCTTTATTTTTCTCATTTCCAATTTCTAATATAATTATACACTAGAATCATGCAAATGTACATAGTTTTTATACGAATTTACACGAGTTTCTGAAAATTCGTTGTGGATTCGAGGCAAAAAAAACGCTTCCAGATTTCTCTGGAAGCTTGAGATTATTCACTAAAAATTGCCTACAATATCGTCGATGAAGATTTCTTTATAAATTGGATAAGAACCTTCATCATAACCTGGATTAACTTCCTCCCAATCTCGAACTTGAATACGACCACCTCCATTAATATGACGAATCATTTGATCGAAGAAAATCATACGATTCGTTCGAACATTAATCCAAGTACCTGAATGTGTGACGCGAACCGTCATAACGTTATCGCCTTCGAGAGAATCTTTAGAATAACCGTCTGCCATTTTGTTTTCTCCTTTTACTTTATGCATTTCCAATTTCTAAGTATATTATACACTGTTTTCACGTATTTGTACATAGTTTTCACGTATTTTAACGAATTTCTATGAATCTACGAAAAATCGTCATTTTTACCCATATTAAAATAAATGCTATAGGAGAGAGAATCAATAGAGAAGAAACAGAAAGATTCATGTTATAATTCGCCATAGAATTAACAAACTGATGCAAAAGTGCTAAAATTTACATAAAAAACTATGTACTTTTTAGCACTTTTATAGTATAATATATTTAGAAGTTAAACAAAACAAGTAAACAGCAAAGGAAAAGCAAATGATAATCGAAGAATTGATGCAAAATGTAATCGATGAAAATGAAACGAGAGTTGTGTACTTTGAGATAGAAGGAATTCTTTACACGTTTTTAGATGCAGAATTGTTTATTGCAACGGATGCAAATGGAGAATCTGTAGAGTATGTAAATTTATCTTTAGCATTTGATGGTGAAAATGAAAGTGCTGAATTTAATGTCCTCTTAACACAAGAATCATTTGAGAAAAAGTTTAACGAAAGAAAATAAAGGAAAAAGCAATGAGATGGCCAAACGAGCAGGATGATCCCGATATGGATCAAGAATATCGAGTTGGAGATATTGTCTATAAAAGAGGAGACATGAAAACGTCATTAGTGATGGTTCGCATTGGAAATAGTAAGACAGAATTTGATTATCAGGTTCGTACACCAAATGGCGAATTAATCTCTATTGATTTAGATAGTATCGCAACACCATGTGAGCACGGATTTGACTCTCAATCATGCCAAATTTGTGTAAATAAGCTTAATGATTAGAATGTACAAAGCAGATGTAGATCGCAAAGGAGAAAAGTGAAATGAGTGAATCTGTAAACAAAACAAGATTGCTACCATGTAAAACATGTCCATGGAGAAAAAACAGAGATTCATCAACTATTCCTGGATATAATCAAGAAAAAGCAGAAAATTTACTTCATACAGTCGGCGAAGGTGATGCTTTTCGTAGTGTAATGGCATGTCATCACTCTACTGATGAAAATACATTTGCCTGTAACGGGTATCTTGCTAAAGAAGGTTGGCATAATCTCAATGTCAGACTTTTACTCATCTCTGAAAAAATAAACAATCCAACCCAAGTATTAGAAGCATGCGAAGAAGCAGGCATTGAGCTTGAACCAGATTACTATACAGTTTTAGAAAAATTAAGGAGGAGTGAAAAATAAGGTATAATTATCTTAGAAGTTGTAAATAACTAAAATACAAAGGAGAAATATGAACGTAAAAGATTATCAAAAATCAATTCAACGGACATTGGCTATGCCTGACGGGAGTCCGATGAGTAAAGACGAAGCGATAAAATTGGCACTCGTTGGAATCTTGGATGAAGCGGGTGAAATTGCCGGCCCTCTGAAGAAACATTTCTGGCACGGACATCCAATGCCACTGACACAAGAGATGACTGACGAAATCGGAGATCTATTGTGGTATGTATTCACACTTTGCAATGCCCTTGGCATCGATGGTGAACGAGCAATGGATAAAAACATCGAAAAACTGAAACGGCGTTATCCCGACGGATTTTCCTCTAACAATTCTATAAACAGGAATAAATAAGATGCTCAGAAAAGAAAAAGAAATATCACTTCTAATCATTGCTTTGCAGTCATATCACGATCGTCAAGGGAATTATTTTCCTGTAGATGAGAGTGAAATGCAGAAAGCAATAGATTCAGTGATAGAAGCAAAGAAAAAAGTAAATTGCAGTCAAGATGCAATTTTGGCAAGAATTTTCTCTGATAGAGACGGCACTGAAGAGATAGTCCAAAAGTTGATAAATCTTGCAACTGCTCTAACAGACTATGATAACGTTATCCACGATCAACTTCTTTATGTTCGCGGTAACCTTTTAAGATAATTCAGCATGACACTTTCATGTTTTGACCTTGTTTCCCGGGTTCTCGTGTTTGTTTTCGCGTGTTTCAAAACCACTTCCCGATAGCAGTTTCCTGGATTTCCATGTCAAGACGACGGGCCTCGACTGACGGAATTGGGAACAACTTGCTGGTACCGTGGCGCGTGACAGGTCAGAGGCGGCGGCTGGTACCGTTGTGATGAGGGCATTGTGCTGTGCCTCACACATCGTAGCCTCGCCACCTCAGAGCCGTGGCATGGGCGGTGGTCCACCTTATGCGCATAGCGTGACGCGTCGTGCGGCGTGGTGCTCGTCTCTGCTCCATCAAAGATACAGCGTGTACATCATATGTGTCATATACCGCTGCTAGGCCACGGTGTATAGGCCTGCTAATGCTGACGTGCCTGCTGCAGCTACACCACTACAGGAGACATCACATTCGCTGTGCCTCTGCTCTTGCTCTGCTGCGTGTCTATCTGCCTCTGCTGCATTGTGCTATGCAGTGTGTGCCACGCCTGCGCACTACAATATGCCTGTGTATGCACCACAGGGGGTACACCTGCATAGGTATACATATACGGTATACAGTGTATATAGGGTACACTATACCTGTGTACAGGGCACTAGCACCGGTACAGTATCGTACCATGCATACCTGTGCATATGTGCCTCTGCACAACGTACCTCTGTGCCTGTGGCCTCTCTGAGGGCGTGTCTCTGCAGGACGACGAGAACGACGGCATTGTCACGTCACGTTGTGCGCGCCTTGCACCTGTGCGTATATGTAACGTGCTGCTGCCCTCTGTGCCATTGGCGTGTACGCTGTAGCAGACCGTACGCCTGCGCTATATAGGGTAATGTGGTGTAGCTCTATATACATATATACAACTGAGGGATAGTACCCCTGCAGAGGGATAGACTCTGTAGAGACTCGTCATAGAAGTAACATTTGACTGGTGTCACAGAGAGGCCTTTCTGGGTCGTCTTTCGGTTCGCAGGCTCACAAGCCGGTTTCATATTTGGGGTCGCTCGTGCCAACGAGAGTCATGACCGGGGGACGTTGGCACGGCGGCTGCATCTTTGACCGAGGACTAGAAGTCCTCAGCATCCATAGAAGGCTCCTCGTCCTCAGCTGGGGCCTCAGCCTCTGCACGCATCTTTGCGGCTCGGTCGAGGTAGAAGCGAAGGGCCCACGCCACCAGACGCTCTGGGGTCGTATTGGGCAGGTCCGCCTGAGCCGCTGCCAACTCGGCCTCCCAGCGTGCCTTGTAGGAGTCTGGCAGATGCAGCTCTCCAACTGTGAGGGTGAATGCGGCTGGGGTGATGTTATTGTTTGTCATTTTTGTTTCTCCTTTTGCGATTTAACTGTTACTCAACTTCTAAATATATTATAACATGTTTTCAACTGAATGTACATAGCTGGTGTACGAGTTTCTACGTTTTCTACAAAGTTCGTAGAAACTCGTTTCCGCTTTATGGGCGGAATGGGAAGATGGAGGCGAGTTTGGTATTGATGACGCGGACGATATCTTCCTGAGTCTTCTCTGCGATACCCTCGATCGCTGTATTGTGCATTCTTGCGATATTGGCGAAATCTGGATCGGTGAGATCTGCACCTTCGAGGAGGTTATCTACGGCCTCGAACTCTTCGGCGATTTCAACTGCGTCGTAGTCACCTGTGCGGCGAGCGATGTAGAAGAGATTGCGGAAGGTTTTGAAATTGTAGGTGTAGGTTTTGTTGTTGTCTTTCATTTTCGTTTCTCCTTTTGCGGTTTCGCATTTTCAATTTCTAAATATATTATACACTGTTTTCGTACGTTTGTACATAGCTGGGGTACGAGTTTTTTGTATTTTAGAGAAACTCGTAAAACTCGTTGTTTATTTAATCCTCCCAACCATCGTCTTCGACGTCTTCAGCTGGAGGCAATTCTACGTCGAAGTTTGCTACGAAGACACCTTTATACGCTGGTCGAAATTTCAACTCTTGAGTCTCCAAATTGCGTACTTCGCAAAAAGTAGGATTGAAGACGGTGACGGAATGCCAGACTCCCATCCACCATACAAATGTTCCAACTCGCAAATCTGCATTCATCACTCGTTTTACTTTTTCGTTCGACATTTTCGTTTCTCCTTTGTGATTTGTATTCGTTACTCAACTTCTGATATAATTATAACATAGAACCGCTAGAATGTACATAGTTTTCGTACGTATTTTAACGAATTTCTAGATATTCACAAAAACTCGTTGGTTCAGAGTCACGTTAGGAGGGCCCAGAGTCTCGAAAAAGGCCTCCAGAGTCACAAACTCACGTGTCATCACCCAGGTCACAGAGTCTGGGAGATGTATAAATATATGTCTAGAGTCTACGGAGGTCACCAGGAGTCACCTGGGTGATCGAAAGAGTCTCATGAACGACGCAAAAAAAAGTCTCAACCAATTTCTTGGAAGAGACCGTTAATGGAGAGGATGCTTACTCCTCGACTCCATTGTCGAAGAGATCATCGATGTCAACTACTGTGTCCTGGGTAGGTGCTGCAGCCTCTGTGATCGGCTCGACTTTGATTCCACTATCCTCGCGATTCGTGTCGCTGAATGTCACCTGAGTGAACAGGTGAGGATTCGCATTGAACACGCGATTTGCGGCTGTACGAGTCACATCGTTTACGCGGAAGCGGCGTACACCCGGGTCCTCGGTGTTCATACCGTGAGGAAAGTGTAAGAGTTGCAGTGAACGCTGCAGGCACTGCTTAACCTCGCGTATCTGGGTAGCGCTAGCGTAGAAGAATGCGACCACAGTCTTCTCGTCTGCTT
>Ga0310811_10000778_pt1 | contig 40875 bp, 35 predicted proteins | sample YCmetagenome_FD_207642 | JGI IMG/M metagenome (GOLD analysis project Ga0310811, IMG submission 207642) | Soil microbial communities from experimental microcosm in Duke University, North Carolina, United States - YC | ecosystem: Engineered > Artificial ecosystem > Soil microcosm > Unclassified ...
GTGATGACCGAGGTGCCGAACGAGCTCACCGAGTTCATCGAGGTCAGGCCGCTGATCTGGCCGAACTGCTTCTCGAGCGGGGCGGTGACGAGCGACGCCATCACCTCGGGATCGGCCCCGGGGTATTGCGATACGATCTGGATCGTTGGGAAGTCGACGGTCGGGAGAGCGGAGACCGGGAGCAGCCGGTAGGCGAGCACGCCCACCAGGACGACTGCGGCCATCAGGAGCGAAGTCGCGATCGGCCGCCGAATGAATGGCTCGGAAATATTCACGAACGAGAGTGCTTCGAGGCAGGAGCGGCGGCGGCGTCGCCCTTGCCGGAGATCGTCACGGTGGAGTCCGGTTTCAGGCGGTACTGGCCATCCACCACGACGCGGTCACCGGCTTTCACGCCATCCTCGATGAGCGTCCAGCCGTCTTCCTCGGGGCCGGGCTTGACCGTGGTCATGGCGACGGTGGAGTTCGGCTGGACGATGTAGACATAAGGTCCATTGGGGCCGCGCTGGATCGCGGCGGAGGGCACACAGACCATCTTCGGGCGAATCTCGAGGAGCAGGCGGACGTTCACGAATTGTCCAGGCCAGAGATGGAAGTCGGCGTTGGCGAATGTGGCCTTGAGCTTCACGGTCGCGGTCGTCGGATCGATCTGGTTGTCGACCACGGCGAGAGTGCCGTCGCCGAGCGGAGTGAGGTTGTTGCGGTCGACGGCCGTGACCTTGAGCGTCTGGCCGCCAAGCATGGCCTTGCGCACGTCGGCAAGCTGCTGCTGCGGCAGAGTGAAAAGGACGGAGATCGGCTGGACCTCGTTGATGACCACGATGCCCGTGGTGTCGTTGGCGTGGACGAGGTTGCCCTCGTCGACCTGGCGGATGCCGGCCCGGCCGGAGATCGGGGAGATCATCCGGGTATAATCGAGCTGGGTCTGCGCGTTGTTGATCGCAGCCTGATCGGCGGCGACGAGCGCGGTGAGCTGGGCGACGGAGTATTTCTGCGTGTCGTAGGTTTGCTGATCTAGGACCTTGGTCTTCATCAGGACGTCGTCGCGGGCGAGCATGGCCTGTGCGTTCGCGAGCTGGGCCTCGTCCTGGGCCTTCTTGGCGGCCGCCTGGTCGAGCTGTGCCTGATAGGGACGGGGATCGATCTGTGCGAGCTGGTCGCCTTTCTTGATGTCCTGCCCTTCCTGGAAAAAGATCTTCTGGATCTCGCCATCGACCCGGGGGCGGACGGTCACGCTGTTGAAAGCCTGCACGGTGCCGAGGCCATCGAGATAGATCGGGAAGTCGCGTTGCTCCGCATTGGCGACCACGACGGGGACGGGCGCATTGGGGTCCTCTCCGCCGCCGTGCATGCCTCGTCCGCCGTGGGCGTGACCGGAAGCGGAGGCGGGAGCCGAGGAGTGGTACTTCGACCACGCGAAGGCCGCTCCGGCGAGGATGACGATCAGCAGGAGCCAGCGGCCGGGGCGGAAGCCGCGGCGGCGTGGGGCGTTCGGAAGCGGGCGATTTCGCGGGGGCTCGGTGGGTGCAGCCGGAGATGAAGGAATCGGTTTTTCGGAAGTCGGGTTCATGGAGAAAAATCGTCTAAGGAGTCGCAATGGGCTTCGAGGCGGCCGGCGGCAGTTTCGCGGCATGTTCCTTCTCGATCTGCAGGAGGGTGGCCTTTTGGGTATCGGTCAGGTGAGCAGGGGCAGCGATGCGAAGGTGAAAATCGGAGAACACGCGAGCCACGGACTGGGTCGTGTCGAGATGGATCGCCTCCAGATGCGCGGCCGTCTCATCGATGATCGGGTCGATCGCCTTCAGTTGCTCGTCGGACAGGCCGACCCGGCTGGCCAGGTGGGAGCGCATGACGCGGGCGATCTCCGTCCTGGAGGGCACGAGGTCGGGATGCCGGGCGTACTTGATCCCGAGCAAACCGCCGGTCACGCCGCCGGCGAGGAAAAGGGCGAGCGCGTAGACGAAAATCTTCCATTGGGTTTTCATCGATCGAGGGAGGCGACGAGCGCGTAATTGGCGACATGAGCCTGGGGATCCTGGGAATGGAAAAGCGCCGAGACACTCACCGTGGCGGCGATGGCGGTGCAGGCCAGGGCGGCCAGGGACGCCTTTTGAAAGACAGCGAGAACGTTGAATTCCGGAGTTTCGGCGGTGCGAGCCTCTTTCCAGGCGGCAATGACTCTGGTCTCCAAACCGAACGGAACCTCGGGATTGTCCTTCGGCGGTGTCGAGGCCGCGCAGCGGAGCAGGCGGTCGAGCGATTTGAGAGGATCAGGATTCATGGTTGTCTCCGGTTTGGATTTTGGCGAAGGCACGGCGGAGTTTCTGGCGGGCTCGGAAGGCCCTCACTTTCACCACGGCTTGGTTCCAGCCGGTCATGGCGGCGACTTCGGAGACGGGGCGGTCTTCCAAATGCAAGAGGGTGAGGACCAGTCGTTCCTTTGGGGCGAGCGTAGCGAGCAGGGATTCCACGACCTCGCGCGCGGCGGCGGCATCGCCATCGGGCAGTTCCGCCGTGCTCGAGATGAGATGGTCGAAGATGAGGTCGCCATGTTCACCGAGATCGCTGCGGCGAACTTCCGGACGGCGTTTCTCGAAACGGAGCTGGTTCAGGCAGGTCGTAACCGCGATGCGCGACAACCAGTGCGTGAATGTCCCTTTGCCGGAGTATTGATCCAGCGCCCCGAATGCTTTGACGAAGGTCATCTGGCAGAGATCCTCCTCATCGGTGCGGGGCGGCAGGTGCGCGCGGACGATCGCGGCGACATAAGGATAGTAACGGCGGAAAAGTGCCCGGGCCGCCGGCTCCTCACCGTTTCGGATCCTCGCCAGGCAATCCGGCAGATCGAAGTCTGCTTCGTCCATTTAGAGAAAATGCCACACACATCTCGTAAAGACACCCGGAACCGCTGGCTGGTTACATAAATTGGAAAAAATTTATGTTTTGGGGGCTGGCCCTTGAGAGGAGGGCATTTTTTGTGATTGGATGGGCTCGAATGGGCGGTTGTCCTGGGGTGGCGAAAAGTCGGCTCGGCGGGAGCCTCGTCTTCCCACCTAGACGATGGTCCCGCGGTTGCGGGACCTTTTCGATTCTACGGACCAGGATCGAGGCAATGAGGGACAAACCCACTCATGTTGCCCGTGACTGGTTCGCGACCCTCGCGGATGCCGATGCCGGCGGCGGTGTCCTGCACGATCCACGATCCGATGACCGGGAAGACTCCGTCGAAATAGGGCGGGGCGGCGAGCTGCTGGTAAACGCACGGCTCCTCGGGCGAGGCCGCCCCGAAGATCTGGCCCCTCACGCTCAACGCGACGCCGTTGCCCTCTCGGCCGAGCAGCGGTTTGCGGGCGTAGTTTCCGTCCAACTTTTCCGGGGTGAGGTAAGCGGGAAGGAGATTGGGATGCTCGGGAAAGAACTCCCAGAGCAGCGCGAGGATGGCCTTATTGCTCAGGACCATTTTCCACGCGGGTTCGATCACGCGCCAGGGTTCCCGGTCGAGGTGCACGCTGAACGGCTCATCCATCATCCACTCCCAAGGGTAGAGCTTGAAGAGATGCTCGATCCGGCGATCGGTCAGGTCGACGAACTGCCGCCCGTTCCAGCCGATCTCATCCATATAAAGACGGCGGGTCCGGATGCCGGCCTGCATGGCCGTGTCTTCCAGGTAAACCGTCGTTGCCAGATCCTCCGCATGATCGCGCACACAGGCGAAGTGAACCGGACCGGCAAGGCCCGACTCGGCCCACCGGGCGATCAGTTTTTCGTGGATGGAGTTGAACTGATCCTTCTCCGGCAGGCATTCCCGCAGCCAGTCCCATTGCACGACGCTCGCTTCCAGGAGCGAGGTCGGAGTGTCGGCGTTGAACTCGTAGAGCTTCGGCGGGCCGCCGCCGTCGAAGCGCAGGTCGAAACGGCCAAAGAGCGAGAGATCTTCGCGTTCCCACGAGTTCCGGATCAGTGGAATGCATCGCTCGGGGATGTGCAGACGGGCGAAAAGATTTCCCTCGATCACCCGCTCGACCGCTTCCAGGCAGAGGCGGAAAAGCTCGTTGGTCGCGGACTCGAGGGCGTCGATTTCCGTGGTCGTGAATTCATAGTAGGCGGATTCGTTCCAATAGGGGCCTCCGCTCGAATGGAAGATGAAGCCTAGGGCTTCGACTTTTGCGGGCCAGTCCGCCCGAGGTTCGATGGTGATGCGGTTCATTCGCCTCCTGAAGAGCCGTGGCCGCCAAAGCCGCCGCGGGAAACTGAGCCGGATTCCTCACCGCCACCGTAGGATGAGCCGGAGGAACTGGAGCCGCTGAACCAGCCCCACCAATGTCCGCCGCTGGACGAGGTGGTGCGCGCATTCGCGGGAGTGGGTGTCGGCGTTACAGCCAGCGGGTAAGCGAGCGAGGTAGTCTCGGGTGGCTTTTGGTCGCAGGCGCTGAGCGCGAGCGAGCTGGTAATCAGGAGAACGATCTCTCGGGATTTTTTCACGGATGGGATGGAGCTAAATTAATGATCGGACAAGATTCGGAAAGGATGATCGCCCACCGCCGCGTGGAAGCGGCGGCGGGCAACTTTGGTTCAGATCTCCGCGGGCTGGGCCGAAGTGGTCGCCTGTGGTTTGGCAGTCGGAACGTTGTTTACGTCCCCAACAGTGATACCGAGGCCGGACTTCTCGCTCAGGAGCAGGGCCAGGAGCTGGCCGACCATATTCGGCACGGCGGGAGCTTCGTTCGCTTGGCCGCTTTCGCCGCCCATCACGAACAGGCGCTCGGGTACGAGCGGCTGCGCGCTATGGGCGAAGTGCTCGGCTACGAGGTTGAGCGCGAACAGGCGCGGGTCGCCGTAAGCGCGAATTTTTTCCAGCGACACGCTGGCCTCCGAGAGACCGACCTGCGCGATCTTCGACGCTTCGCCTTTACCCATCAGTTCCTGGGCGCGTGACAGACCCTCGGCGAGGGCGATCTCGCGCTTCGACATGCGCTGCGCCTCGGCGAGCTGGGCTTCACCGCGGTTAGCCGCGACCTCGATCTCGATGCGCGTCTCCGTGAGCTGCTTCTGCTTGTCCGCGGCGGCATTCGCCTCGTTGAGCTGCTTGAGCCGGATCGAGGCTTCCTCCTGTTTTGCGTAGGTTTCCTTCTGCTCCTCGGCGAGACGGCGCTGGCGCAACTGGTCAAAGAGCCGGTCGATCGCATCCTCCTTGCCCGCGACATGTTTAGATTCCGGGCGACCGATCAGGACCGCGACGCAGTTGATATCGTAGTCTTTGAATCGGCGGCCGAGCTCGGCCGTCGCGTGTTTCTGGATCTCCTCGCGCTTGGTCAGCAGGTCGAGCATGCTCGAGGACTGCGCGACGTCACGGAAGTAGGCGGTGAGGATCGGGTCGAGCGTCTGGCTGATCAGGCGCTTCACGTCGCCGAATCGCTGCACGACACTGGATGCGCGCTCGTAGTCGATGTGAAGCACGAGCGACAGCGGTAGCACAGGCTCGTAGGCGTCGGCCGTGACCAGCTCGATGCTGGTGAGGCCTTCATCGTAGCGATGGAGCTCGGTGTGACCGGTGATCCAGCGCAGCACGAAGTTTACGGTCGGGACGAGCTCGACCTTCAAGGCATAGGGATTGAGCGCGTACTTGCCCGAGGGCAGCGCTTCGCGCCAGACACCGCGCTGGCCGTGCTCCACCTGCTCGCCATAGCGAAAGCTCTGGCCGGTGACGTCCTCGCCATGGCCACCGTGGTAGGAGACCACGACGCCGACATAACCGATCGGGATGACGGTCTTGGGCTGGATCTCCACGGTCGCGAACCAGCGGTTGATGAAGAACGTACCGTCGGTCAGGACCTGGAGCTGCTTGCCCCGCTTGCCGCCAAGCGTGAGGAAGGACTCGGGATCCTGGAAGTTATTGTGGCCCGCGCCACCATCGCTATGCACCTCGGGCGCGATGATGTCGCCGGACTCGATGGCCGCGCCATCCTGCACGCTCACGACGCCGAGGTTGTCCGTGGGCAGGAGCTTTGCGTGGGTGTGGGTGTCGGCCTCCATGTCCGTTTCGACATTCGGCATGCTGCCGTAGCCGATGACGACCGGGTCGAAGCCACGTATCTCCGTGAGCTGTGTCTGCCAGTCATGGTATTTGGTCGCCTCCTGGTCGCGGACTGGACCGGAGTAGACGTAGTCCTCGGTGATGACCACGAAGAGCGCGAGATTCAGCGCATAGACACCTTCACGCAGGATCAAGCGCTGGCGACCACGCTGACCGCCATTGGACAGAAACGCGCGAGCGTCCTGGAAGTGATTGCACTCCACGACATGGCCGAGAGTTTGCACCGGAGGGAGAGGGGATCCGTCGCGAGCATAAACATAGCCGATGCGGCCTTCCGAGACCGTAACCAGTGGCTGGCGATGGATACGGTATTGCCACGGATAGAATCCGGAGTGCACGCCACCGCGCAGGATATGAGTCTGGTAACCAGCCTCGCCGTTGAGCGCGATGATCCCGCCATCCACCAGCGAGCCGCTGCCGGACCAAAGTTTCTCGACGACGCCAACGCGCGTGTGCGGGATGTAGCGGACGCCGAGCAGCCAGGGGACAACGACCAGGAGAAGAAGCAGAAGCAGGAAGCCTCCGGTTCCCCAATACAGGTAACGGCTGAGGGTTTCGATGGTGGTGTTCATGGTTTTTGTGTGTTGTGAAATTGGAAAAATCAGGCGCGAGGGCGTCCGCTCCGGGCGAGGCATGAGGACGTGCGAGCACACGCTCTCCGCGGCGGAGGAAGCCCGAAGCCGCGACGGTGCGGCTTCCACGGGTAAGGCCCTAAACTAGAGGCCCAAAGAAAAAGGCCAGACGCGAACGCCCGGCCGGTTTGAATGCGACGATCATTGGATCACCTTGGGGAGAAAAGTATATTCTTCTGCGGAGAATTCAAGGAAAAAGGGAGGAAGGAAGAAAGGGTGAAGAGACTGACAGCCGCCGCTTCGCCCGGGGCTATGACACTTCCGTGTGAATTCCTGGCTTGAGTAATCGATGGCGTCCCCGACCTTCGACATTTCCTATCGCCACCATGTCCGACGCTTTGCGCCTGCCTCTAACTCCGAGCCGAAGCCGGTTCGTTCTTTGCCTGCTGGGCGCGCTCAGCGTCATTACGCCGCTCTCGATCGATATGTATCTGCCGGCCTTTCCGCAGATGGCGCATTATTTTCAGACCGCAGGGGCCACGATCTCCCTTTCCGTCTCGACCTACTTCGTCGGGCTGGCCATCGGCCAGGTCTTCTACGGGCCGGTGCTGGATCGTTTCGGACGGAAGATCCCACTGCTGGTGGGGCTTTCCTTCTTCGTCCTTGCCTCGATTGCGTGCTCGCAGGCACCCAATGTTCCCGCGCTGCTGGTCCTGCGCTTCATTCAGGGTTTCGCTGGTTGCGTGGCTTCCGTGGGCTGTATCGCCATGGTGAGGGATTTTTTTCCGGCGAGTGAAAGCGCGCGGGTTTTCTCGAGATTGTTTCTCTTCGTCGGCGTTTCACCGCTGCTGGCTCCAAGCCTCGGGGGGCTGCTGCTCCTGATCTCTGGATGGAAAGCGATTTTCTTTGTATTGGCGGCCATTGCACTTTCGGTCGCGATCCTGATCGGCACCCGTCTGCCGGAGGGACACCAGCCGGACCCCACGATCTCGCTGCGGCCAGGACCGGTTCTGGCGGAATTCCTCGTCATCCTGCGACATCCGCAGTTCCTGACCTACACGCTGGGGGGCACATTTTCCTTCGCCGGGCTCTTTGCCTTCGTTGCGGGGTCTCCGCTGGTTTTCATGGAGGGCTTCCACCTGACGTCCACACAATACAGCGGTGTCTTTGCCCTGCTGACGAGCGGCTTCATTGGTGCGAGCCAGGTCAATGTCTTCCTGCTGCGCCATCTGCGGAGCGAGGTGATTTTCTCCCGCGCTCTTTTTCTACAGAGCGTCGCGGCGGTCCTCTTCGCGATCGGGAGCTGGTTCCAGTGGTTTGATTTCGCAGCCACGCTCGGCTTCTTTTTCGTGATCCTGGCCTGCGCTGGACTGACGAATCCCAACGGCTCCGCGCTCGCTTTGCTGCCATTTCACAAAAATGTCGGCAGCGCGTCGGCGCTGATGGGCTTTCTGCAACTCGGGATTGGCGCGGCGGTCTCGACCGGCATTGGGATCTGTGCGACCCGGAGCAGCTTCCCGGTGATCGCGATCCTGGCGCTCAGTTCGCTCACGGGAATCCTGATCCTTGCCTTCGGACGGTCGCGGATGCGTGCGTTTGCCGAGCGAGCTGTGGCCTTCGCGGATTGAACCTGCCTGGGGGAGACTAAAGATCGGGATAGATCGCGAACTCGCGCCAATGCCGGGATCGCGACCGCCAGAAAATCTGGATGGCAGGCCGAAAGCGGCCGCGGACGGGGAACTTCCAGACGAAGCTGATGCCCAGTCGTCGGCGACTGGCGGCGAAACGAGTCCGATTTCGCTCTGCGGGAAGAAAGGCATTTCCGCATTCCACAAACAGACGCTCTCCAAAGACGTTTGCGTCGGCCCAGGCGTCCGATTCTCCGTCCGGCCAGTAATAGCGGGCGTATTTCTGGAACAGCGGCCATGCAGCGTCACCGAGGTTTGTGCAGGTGAAGGCCAGAATTCTTCGCACCTCCTCAAAGCGTTTATGCAACAGCACGCCGGCCTGTAATTCGAGGTCTTCCGGGGCAAGCCCGAGCAGAGCGGCGCGGTCTCCATCTTCGAGAGGAAAATTTCCGAGCGCCGTGACGGGATCGAGAGCAAAAGCCTCGCGCAAGGTTCCGTCCCGAAGCAGCCGGGCGAGGGCGGAGGGAAAATCAAGCACGGCCGCAGATGCGTTTGAGTTTTGTGAGTTCGTCCTGCATGGCGGCATCGCCGGGAAAGTCAGCGTCCCGCTCGAGAATGATGGCTTCGACTTTGGTTTCGTTCACGACCGCCTGCGCGAGCTCGATCAATTCCTCCTGGACCGGCTCGCCGTGGCCATCGACGTAACGCCCATGATGAAGGCCGTAGCCGACGATATGGAGCTGGCGGATGCGCGCCGGATCCAGCTCCCGAAACCAAGCCAGGGGATCGAAATCGTGGTTACGGCTATTGATGAAAAGATTCGTGATATCGAGCAAGAGGCCGCAATCCGCCCGGGCGCAGACCTCGTTGAGAAAATCTGTTTCGGAAAGCTCTCCCTCGATTTTCAGATAGGAGGTGATGTTCTCGAGAATGAGCGGCTTTCCGCAGTAGTCGAACAGCTCCCGGCCATGGTCGGCGATAATTTTTGCCGCAGCTCTGGTTGGGCGGACCGGAGTGAGGTGTCCAAGATCGACCTCCGCCGTACGGGTAAAGGAAACGTGCTCGCTGATCCACGCCGGCTGCGCGATCTCCACCACGCGGGCGAACTTTTTCAGTCGGCTCGTGTCCAGTGGGCCTGGAGTGCCAAGGCTCAACCCCAGGCCATGTACGAAAAGAGCAAACTGGTCGGCGAGTTCCCGCAAGCGATCCTCGCCGCTGTCGTAGAAATGCTCGGCCGTGATCTCGAGACAGTCACACGGCCGGGTATCGATCCAGGCGGACAGCGGAGCCCGGTAGCCAACACCGATCATCGTCATGATCCGCCGCATCCTCCACAGCCACCTCCGCCACACCCGCCGCCGCCACCACACCCTCCGCCTCCAGAGCTGCTGCACGAGCTTCCCGTCACACCGCTGCAGGAGCCACCGGAGGATCGGTTGCCGAAATCTTTTGCCCGGATGAAAAAGATGAATCCTCCGATGGCCATCATCAGGAACATGAAATCCCAGCGATGCAGGCCATGCTGCGAGCCGACCCAAAATCTCAGGACGCCCAAAGCCTCGAAAAAAGCGATGCCACCGAGGGTGACCGCGAGGGAGTCGTACCCCTGGCGACGGAAGATCGTCACGCTCACCCGGGTGAGGAACAGCCAGAAGACATAGAGGGCCAGAAAATCCGGCCCATCCATGGTGAAGAGAAAGTCGAAGATATCCATCGCGCTGTCCCTTTCGGTGGGCTTCCTATGCCGGCGCGGAATCGTTCCAGCGGGCCTCGATCCAATGCAGCACGGCATCCACGATCGGGAAAAGCCGGACGTGCCACTTCTCCGCGTCGTGCTCGGGGATCGACTGGCGCCCGAGCTTGGCGTCGAGCAATTCGCCCAACACGGCCGTTTCAAAGCCGAAATGCTTTTGAAAGATCGGGAGCCGATCCGCGAAGTCGACCGGAATAACGATTCCCTCCAGCCGCAGGACTTCGGAGAGGCGCAGGAAGATAGGGGTGACGCTCTTGATCAAAAAACGGCCATAGGTTTTTTCCCGTGCACGGGTGACATAGGCATAGACCAGCCGGAGCCGTAGGTTGCGCAAAGCCTGCTCGCAGAGGAAACGCTCGAGAACGGCGCTGATCTCGACCTGGGCGAGGGGATCCGCGCCATGGAGGAGGCGATAGTTTCGCTTGATGCTTGCGAACTTTGCGGCAAACGCCCGCACGCTGCGTTCGAATCCGGGAAGCCCTAGGATAAAGGGGTCGACTCCACGAAGGTCCCCGATCGCTTCCGCAATGTGCTGGTGCGCTTCGCTGTTCGAGACCTTCAGGACAATCAGGAGGTTCAGATCCGAGACTCCCTCCTGGAGGTTGCCCCGGACGGCGCTGCCGTAGAGACAGCAGGAGAAAAGATTATCCCCGAGTTTTCCGGTCAGGGCTTCGACCACTCGATCCAGATTTGTCTGCATGACACGGCGGTCGTAGCCGAAAATCACGCGGAGTAGAACCAAACACTTGGACTGCTGGCCGGTCTGTCAACGCTCGGAATCTCGCTGCTCAGCTCTCCAGTGAGGTCGAACCTGCCTTTGCCGAGTCCTCGTTGGGATACCAGCGGGCACCGAGGGTAGGGATGGTGATGACTTCGTTTTTGAAATTGGTCGCGTTCGCGATTTCGCGCGCCACGGCCAGTACGGCGGCCGTTGTCCGCTGGCTCTGGCAGCGGTAGACGCCTCTAGGGAGGTTGTAGACGTCCTTTTTTTTGCTCGGGATCGTGGCCGAAAATCCGGCACACGTCATGGCCTCGGTCAGAGCTTCATAGTCCGATGGCTCCGCACCCAGCAGCTCGATGCACGTGAAGTAAGTCATGACGCGTTTCCTTAATAGCACGGGGCCGCTGAAGTAGCGAACCCTCCCGATAGCGAGCGGGGACTTGCGGTGGATCGGTTGCGCTTTTTGACGAGCTACTTCGGCTGGTCGCGAAGCTCCTTGACCTGATTATGCACGGTGAGGATGCGGGTCGCGATCGAGGCGATCGTCGATTTCGTATCCGCAGGGAGATCGGCGTCGGCGGCTTTCTTGAAGACCGCGAGGGCATGGTCTTCCCCGCGCTCGCACTCGGCGAGGATAGCGTGATCGTCCCCGGATGTAAGGACGCTCCTCAGGTTGATCCATCCCCGGTGGATCGCTCCCGTGATAGTTGTCTTCTGCTCCGTGCCATCCGCGTCGCTGAAAGCGGTCAGCTCGTCAGCCATCTCCTGACGCTCGGCGGCGAAGCCGGCAAAGAGCATTTTCAAATTGGAATCCTTCACCGATTCGGATGCCCGGGTGAATCCCTCGATTCCGTCCGTGAGGGTTTGAAGGAGATCTTTGACGATGCTGAAATCGGAGCTCATAGGACGGTTGGTTCGCTCGAGCGTGGACGGGCGGATGTGTCATCTCCAGTGCGAATTTTTCGTCCGGAAAACGACACGCGCTGGCTTCCCGGAGGCTACGGAGCTTTCAGAGAGGCGGCTTTTTCGTGAAGGTCTTTCAGCGTGGTCGGGAGTCCAGCGGACTTCGCTACCGAGACCAGCTGCTTTTTGGTGGGCAGGCTCTCGTGAGCGTCGTCGAGCCAATCCCGCAGGGCGGCGCGACTGCTGTTACGGCGGATCCGCTTGTTTTCGGAAATAGCGGTGAACACCCCGGTCAGGATGGCGGTGCCAGCTACGGCGAGCCACGGGCGCGCCGTGATGAAATCCTCTGCCGCCCTGGCGACGCTTTTCAGAGCCGCCTCATCGCTGGATCTTTGTTCACGGGCCGGGAGGTTTTCATATTTTGTTCGGGACTTCCCATTCATGCGGCGAAGGTTTCATCAGATCGCGGAAGTTCGTGCGATGTCATTTTCCACATCCCCTCCTCGACGCGAGCGGCCGCCTCGACCTCGCTGAATGCGGTCCCGAGGTGGGTGGCGCAGGCCTCGATCTCGGTGGCTCCCTTTGTTCCTGAAACGATCCATTGGCGATCGGCTGTCTCGATCGAGGTAAATTTCCAGCCGAGGGCGACCAAATTGGGGGTGGAAGGTTCACGATCGACTGGCAGCCGAAAGGCCTTCAAGTCCAAGCGTTCGGTATTCAGAGCGCGGAGAAGCATGATGGTTTCAGGACGGTAACTCAGTTGTGCCGGGGCTCGAGAATGAGGCGACGGTGACGAGGAAGTTTTCGATCTCCAGCAAGCTCACCGGCTTGACGAGGTGCCGCTTGAATCCTGCTTCCGCGCTCCTGCGTTTGTCCGCGTCGGTACCGTTGGCGCTGATCGTGATCGCATAGAGTGGGTAGGGCGGATCGGCGTTTCGCAGCAGATCGAGGCCCGAGCCGTCCGGGAGATTGATATCGGAGATGACCCCATCTACTTCCCCGGCTGAGAGCTTTTCCGTCGCATCGGACAGAAGTTCCGTCTCGATGACGGTATGTCCGCGGCGTTCGAGAAACCGCGTGAGAGCGAGGCGGGTGTCCCGGTGATCTTCCAGGATGAGGATTCTAAGTGACATGTATGGTGGGCGGCTGGCGTCAAAGGCTACGCGGATGCTCCGGTCCGCGGTTGTGAATAAGGGCACACCTAGGTGCCGTCAGGGGAAACGCCCGACAGATTCAGCGGATACCCAGCCAGGAGCTCCCCTGCGCACGGCGGGCTGCCACGCCACGATGTTTGGAAGCAATGAGGGGCTAGGTGACGAGTACGAATTTTTGAAATTGTGGGAATTCGAGGTAAAGGCTTTGAATTCAGAAATCCTCCCGGTAAAACAGGCCGAAACAGGCAAACCTCCCTCAAGTCCTTTTATTTCATGATGGCTTCTTCCCTGCGGTTGCTCGTCGCCGCGATTGCTCTTACCCCGTTGTTCCCGGCTCCGGCCCAGGATTCTCCCGACAAAAATAACCTGCTCGGTCTGGAAGATCCCGCAATTGCGGTCAAAACGACCTCGAAAGGCCAGCCCAATGTGCTGACCGAGGGGGCGGATCTCAGCAGCAACGAGCAGGCGTCCAACATTCTGGACGGGAATCCGGGCACGAAATATTTCAACAAGGCTGGCGAAGGCGAGGCTTCCGGAATCGGGACCGGGGTGGTGGTGGCGCCATTGGTCGGGAAAAGCGTGCTGACCGGAATTCGTTTTGCCACGGCGAACGATGTGCCAGGGAGAGATCCGCTGGAGATCACGATCGAGGGTTCGAACGCTCCTGATGCCTCGGATGCTGGAGCCAAGAGCTTCACGGTGATCTATTCGGGGCCGACCGGGCTGCAGTCGGTGACGGATCGGCAGAAATGGGGCGAGCCGGTCGCGATCAAAACGTCGGCCAACTACAAAACCTATCGCATCCTCGTCACGAAGGTCCGCGAGGCGGGCAGTGGAGCCCAGTTCAGCGAGATGGAACTGCTGGGCCGGGCGCTCGATCCAAATGCGTCCTCGGTCCCTCCGGCCACGGCGCGCCGGAGCTTTGGTCCCCAATGGAGCGATCGTTCGAAGGCCACCGGCACGCCTGCCGCCGCGCCGAAGAACCCTTTAGCGCTCTGGTATCGCGAGCCGGCCAAGGTCTGGGAAGAGTCGCTGCCGATCGGGAACGGACGTCTCGGTGCGATGGTGTATGGCGGCATCTCCGATGAGCGGCTCCAGCTCAACGAGGATACGCTCTGGGATGGCTATCCGCTCGATCCGGCCAATCCCGAGGCGCTGAAGTCGCTGCCTGAGGTGCGCAAGCTTCTCTTCGACGGAAAGAACAAGGAAGCCGAGGATCTCGCCAGTCGCACCATGCTCGGCACGCCGCACGGCGTGAAGCCCTATCAGTCTCTGGGTGATCTTTACATCGAGACGCCGGGGGCTGGGGCGACCGACAGCTATCTCCGCACGCTCGATCTGGGGACGGCGATCGCGGGGGTGAGCTTTGCCAGCGGAGGAGTTCATTTCCAACGGGAGACCTTCTCCTCCGCCCCGGCGGGGGTGATCGTTGCGCGCTATGTGGCGGACAAGCCTGGCGCGATCAGCTTGAGGATGACGCTGCGCCGCGAGCGTGATGCCCAATGCACCTCGGTTCCAAACGATCCCCGGTCCATTCTCCTCGAGGGCCAGGTGGCTCGGAAGGACGAGTCGGGAACGGATCGCGGCATGCGCTTCGCGGCCCAGGTGACGGCGATCGCGGATGGCGGCACGGTGACGAACGAAGGCGGCAAGCTGACCATCTCCCGGGCCAACGCCGTGACCCTGCTCATCGCGGGCGCGACCTCGTATCCCGGATTCAAGAAAGTCTCCGAGTCCCTCGCGAAGGACATTTCCGGGAAAAGCTTCTCCTCCACGGATGCCTCGTCGCCGAATCCCGTGGCCATTTGCGCCGACAAGATCGCCGCCGCGGCGAAGTCCGACTATGCGGCTCTGCGCTCCCAGCACATCGCGGACTACCAGAGCTATTTCAATCGGGTGAATCTGACGCTCGGGCCGCCAAATACCGCCGATGAGCAGCTGCCGACCGATGAGCGGCTCGCGGCGCTCAAGAACAAGGGGAATACCGATCCCGGGCTGGTCGCGCTGTATTTCCAGTTTGGCCGCTATCTCCTTATCAGCTCCTCACGTCCAGGTGGCATGCCGGCCAACCTGCAAGGGATATGGGCCTGGCAGATGGATCCGCCGTGGAATGCCGATTTCCATACGAACATCAACGTCCAGATGAACTATTGGCCGGCCGATACGACCAATCTCGCCGAGCTGCAGATGCCGCTCTTCGACCTCATGGACTCGCTCGTCGTTCCCGGCGAACATGTCGCGAAGGTTCAGTACGGCGCGGGTGGCTGGGTGGTGCACCATCTTACGGATCCCTGGGGATTCACCGCTCCGGCGGATGGATTGCAGGGCGTCTGGCCGATGGGCTCCGCATGGCTCGCGCGGCACCCTTGGGAGCACTACGAGTTCACCGGCGACAAGAAATTCCTCGCCGAGCGTGCCTGGCCGCTCATGAAGGGCGCAGCGCGGTTCATTCTCGATTTCCTGGTCGAGGCACCCGCGGGAAGCCCCGTCGCCGGCAAGCTGGTGACGAATCCCTCCTACTCGCCGGAGAACTCCTTCGTCCTGCCCAACGGTGAGGTCGCGCAGTTCACCTATGGTGCGACGATGGACTTGATGATCGTCCGCGAGCTGCTGACGAACTGCATCGCGGCGAGCAAGACGCTCGGAGTCGACGACGCGCTGCGCAAGGAATGCGAAGCCGCGTTGGCGAAGCTGGCGCCGGTGCGCATCAGCCCCTCGACGGGACGCATCCTCGAGTGGATCGACGACTACAAGGAGACCGATCCCCACCACCGGCACACCTCGCATCTCTATGGCCTCTATCCCGGGGATACGATCAATAGCTCGACTCCCGATCTGATGGCTGCCGCTCGCAAGGTGCTCGAGGCCCGTGGCGATGAAGGCACGGGCTGGGGGCTCGCGTGGAAGATCAACATGTGGACCCGTCTCCGCGACGGCGATCACGCGTACATCCTGCTGAGCAATCTGCTGCGCGAAAAAACGTTCCCGAACCTCTTCGACGCGCATCCGCCGTTCCAGATCGATGGCAACTTTGGCGCCACGGCCGCGATTGCCGAGATGCTGCTCCAGAGCCAGGTCGCCGATGGCAAGGGCGGTTGGGAGGTCGATTTGCTGCCTGCGCTTCCATCCGTCTGGAAGGACGGCACGGTCTCCGGGCTGCGCGCTCGCGGCGGAGTTTCCGTGGCCATCGATTGGAAAGGCGGCCAGCTCACCCGGGTGCGCCTGCTGCCGACCAATTCCGGTACGTTGCGGGTTCGTCGTGGCACGGTCGTGAAAGAAATCGCGGTCGAGGCCGGTAAAATGGTGACTTTGAACAGTGCGCTCGCGCCGATGTAATTAACTTTTCCGATTATGAAAATTCTCCCTGGACTGCTGACCGCGAGCCTCTGCGGTATGATGCTATGCACGATGAACGCCGCCGTGCCGGCGCCGGAGTCGAAAGAGCAGCGCGACGCCCGCATGGCGTGGTGGCGCGAGGCAAGGTTCGGCATGTTCATTCACTGGGGCGTGTACGCCGTCCCCGGAGGCATCTGGGAGGGCAAGGACATCGGCGGAGGGGGCGAGTGGGTGATGCACGAAGCGAAGATTGCCGTAGCCGATTACAAAAAGCTGCCCGCGCAGTTCAATCCGGTGAAGTTCGATGCGGATGCGTGGGTCGCCGTGGCGAAGGCCGCGGGGATGAAATACATCGTCATCACTGCGAAGCATCACGATGGCTTCGCAATGTTCGCCTCGAAGGCCAGCCCGTTCAACATCGTCGATGCGACGCCCTTCAAGCGCGACCCATTGAAGGAGCTTGCCGCCGCCTGCCGGAAGCAGGGCATCAAGCTCGGGTTCTATTATTCGCAGGATCAGGATTGGACCGCGCCCGGTGGCGCGTCGTTCGGCGGCCACTGGGACAAGGCGCAGGACGGAGATTTCGCCAGCTACCTGCATACGAAGGCTATTCCGCAGTTGAAAGAGCTTCTGACCAATTATCAGGACGCCCCTGCCGTCATCTGGTTCGACACACCCACCGCCGACATGACGCCGGCGCTATCGCAGGAGATCGTAGCCTTGCTGAAAGAGCATCCCGGCCTCATCTGGAACAATCGCCTCGGGGGCGGCGACCCTGGCGATACCGAGACTCCCGAGCAGCACATCCCACCGACCGGCTATCCCGGCCGGGATTGGGAGACTTGCATGACGATCAACGATACATGGGGTTTCAAAACCCATGACCTGAAGTGGAAATCCACCGAGACGCTGCTTCGCAATCTCATTGATATCGCCAGCAAGGGCGGAAATTATCTGCTGAACGTCGGGCCCGATGCCGAAGGCTTGATTCCACCGCCCGAGGTGGAGCGGCTCGAAGCCGTTGGTCAGTGGTTGAAGATCAATGGTGAGGCGATCTACGGCACTCAGGCCGGGCCGTTCCGCCGGGGGCTGCCGTGGGGACGCGCCACTCAAAAACCGGGGCAGCTTTTCCTCCATGTTTTTGATTGGCCGAAGGATGGCCGGCTCCTCGTGCCGATCGGCAGTCCGATCGAGAGCGCAGCCCTACTCGCGGAGCCCTCGAAGAATCTGGCGATGAAGAAAACCGAGGCAGGCCTCGAGATCGCAGTCCCGAACGAAGCGCCCGACGCCATTGCTACGGTGATTGTCCTCACCCACAAGGTGCCCATCGAAACCGTGGCTCAGATCGGCAATCCGGAGGCGCTCACGGCCGGCGAGGCGGAAGTCAAAGGATCCACCGCAACTCAGGAAGAACACGATGGCGTGGTGAATATCGGGTACTGGACGAACCCCAAGGATGCGATCGAGTGGCAAGCGAGATTCCCTGACGCCGGCCGTTATGCAGTTTCGATGACCTATGCGTGCGACGCGAATTCCGGGGGGAGCAAATTCACGGTTTCCGTCGATGGCAGTTCGCTGGCCGGCGTTGTCGCCGAGACAGGATCGTGGGGGACGTATCGCACCGTGCCGCTGGGCGAGATCACCGTCGCGCATCCCGGCGTTGCGACCGTTCGCCTGGCTCCGAGCGAGAAGCCCGGGATGGCCGTGATGAACTTCCGCGAGCTCAGTCTGATCCCCGTAAAAAAATAGCTCTCATGCCTGTTCCTCGCGCGTCCGTCGTTGCCATTGCAGTCCTCCTTCTTGGCGGAAATTTCAGTATCGCGGCCGGAGCGAAAACTCCGGTCGATTATGTCGATCCCTTTATCGGCACGGGTGACCATGGCAAGACCTTCCCCGGTGCGGCCACGCCCGGGGGAATGGTGCAGCTCAGTCCGGATACGATTACCGGCGGTGATAACGGCTCCGGCTACCGTCACCGCGACACGACCATCCAGGGCTTCAGCTTCACGCATATGAGCGGTGTCGGCTGGTATGGCGACCTCGGGAATTTCCTCGTGATGCCGACCGTTGGGCCGATGAAGACCTGGTACGGGGTGACCGGCCAGCCGGGTAGCGGTTATCTCTCGAGCTATGCGCACGCCAGTGAGGTCGCGCAGCCCGGCTACTACGCGGTTACTCTGGACGACTCGAAGATCCGCGCCGAGGCGACAGCCACGCCGCGCTGCGGCATGCTGCGGTTCACCTTTCCGGCCAATCAGAAATCACGTCTTCAGATCGATCTGGCCCGGCGTATTGGCGGCACCTCGCTTCGCCAGACGGTCGAGGTGGTGGGCAAGAACGCGATCGAGGGGCTCATGGAGTGCACGCCGGAGGGCGGCGGCTGGGGACATGGCGGCGGCAAGCCGAACTACACCGTTTATTATCGTGCCGAGTTCAGTCGCCCGCTGGCGGATTTCGGTGTCTGGAGCGCGGATATTCCCGCCGGGCCGCAAACCGACTCCCTTGAGAAGCCCGAGTTCATCAAGGCCTGCCAGAATGCGAAAATCCTTCCCAGCGCGCGAAAGATGGAAGGTCGTCATCTCGGATTCTATACAGAGTTCCCGACGAGGGCAGGGGAGCAGATACTGATGAAGGTCGGCCTTTCGTTCGTGAGCGTCGAAGGTGCGCGGAAAAATCTCCAGGCGGAGATTCCGGGGGGAGATTTCGACCAGATCCGCGCCAAAGCCCGCCAGCTCTGGGAGCACGAACTCTCCCGGATGTCCGTCTCCGGCGGCACGGAGGCACAGAAGACGGCCTTCTATACCGCGCTCTATCACACCCTGATCGATCCCCGGATGTTCGCGGATGTGAATGGCGACTATCCCGGCGGTGACGGAAAGGTCCATCCTACGAAGACCTTCACGAAGCGGACCATCTTCAGCGGCTGGGATGTCTATCGCAGCGCCTTCCCTCTGCTCACGATCATCGCGCCGGAGATCGTGAACGACATGATCACGTCGATGATCGAGCTCGCGGAGCAAAATGGCACCGGCTACTTCGACCGCTGGGAGTTTCTCAACGCTTACTCCGGCTGCATGAATGGCAGCCCTGCCGTGGTGGTGATCAACGACGCATGGCAAAAGGGGATTCGGAATTTCGATGGAGCGAAGGCGGTCAAATTTGCCGACAAGACCTGCGAGGTCGTCGGCAAGGATGTGGGGGAGGTCTTTGGGATTTCCCAGACGATGGAGAATCGCAACGCCGAGTGGAACGCCTCGCAGCTCGCGGCGGCGGTGGGCGACAAGGCGCTCGCAGACAAATGGGCGAAAAGCGCCGCCACCTATCGCGATAATTTCGATCCCACGGTGCCGTGGACGTACGACACCGCCGGCACGCGCTCGAATCCCGATTGGCACGGCTGGTTTCGCGCCCGGGACCAGGACGGAAATTTCCGCCCGTGGCTCGGATTGGAAACGGAGAAGACTGCGCAGGAGTGCAGCATCTATCAGCAAGGCTGGCTGGTTCCCTACGATGTGCCCGGCTTGATCAAGCTGCTGGGTGGACAGCAGCTCTTCCTTGCGAAGCTGAATGACTTCTTCGACCGCACGAAGGACATGACGCAGTGGAATCCGTTCTACAATCAGCCGAACGAGCCCGTGCACCTCATTCCGTTTCTTTTCAATCGTGCCGGCGCTCCATGGCTGACCCAGAAATGGGTGCGGAAGATCGCCTCGACCTACGGGACCGGTCCCGATGGACTGTGCGGCGACGAGGATGTGGGGCAAATGTCCGCGTGGTTCGTCCTCGCGGCGAGCGGCTTGCATCCGGCCTGTCCGGGCGATCCCCGGTATGAAATCTTCAGCCCGCTATTCGACGATATCGTCATCCGGCTCGATCCTAAATACGCGAAGGGCAAGACCTTCACGATCCATGCGCAGAACAACTCCCCGGAGAACGTCTACATCCAATCCGCTTCCCTGAACGGCAAGCCGCTCGATCGGTGCTGGATCAGCCATTCGGAGATCACCGCCGGGGGGCGACTCGACCTTGTCCTGGGACCGAAACCCAACCAAAGCTGGGGCGTTCGGTAGAGTGGATCATAAGGCGGTGACTGGAACTCTCCCGGGGGCGAGATAGGTCTGAGGTTCTTTCCTGCTGCCACCGAGATGGTACGGAAAGAGATCGCAGGTATGCCTGAGGGAAGGCACCGAGATGTCTCCAAAAGCAAAAACGTTCTCGAAGTCACCTTTGAGAACGTTTCGCGGTCGGTTTCCGTCATGCAGCAGACGGAAAGTCTCGCGCCGGCAAAACTTGCGGCAATTCTTCAAGCCCGGCGGAAGATCGACCCGCCGGGCTTTCGAAGAGACTAGGCCATGCGACGGCGGCGCTTGATGATCGCCAGGACACCGACGCCCAATCCGAGCAGGCCCCATGTGCTCGGCTCGGGTACGGCCGTCACATTGAGGATGCCGGCACCGGTGAAGAGCGCGCTCTTGTTCGTGGCCGAGGAGGTCAATGAACCCCAGGTACCGATCGCCTGGGACAGGCCATCGATGTAGAGAGCGGAGATGTCGTCGGTGCCCGTGAAGTTCAAGTTGAAGATACTGCCGGTCGAGAGAAGGACGTTCGAGCCGTCGGCGAGGAACCCGCTGTTGATGCTCAGCGTTCCCGCCTGGATCGTCGTGTCACCCGTGTAGCTGTTGGCTCCGGTGAGGGTCAAAGTGCCGGGGCCCTGTTTGAGCAATCCACCGTCGATGGTCGCGCCCAGTGTGGTGTCATGCTGCAGGGCGGCGCTCACGGTATAGGTGATGCCGGTGTTGACGTTGAACTTCGCGCCGCCGGCCTGAACGACCACTTTGCCAAGCACGCCGCCGGTTCCCGATTGCGTGTTGGTGACGGAAAGGGTGTTGTTCCCCGTCAGGTTGACAGTGCCGCCGTTGAGGTTGAGGGCGGAATTCGAATCAACGGTGATCGCGCCGTTGGTGCGCATGATGCCGCCAGTCAGGTTGTAGTTGACGACCGTATTCAGCGCCCCGGCGTTGCTGGAGTTGATCTGGAACAGGGCGGCTTGGAAGAGGCCACCGCTCTGATTGATATTGACCGTGGCGGTCTGCCCCGAGTTGACCTTGCCGATGAAGGCTCGTCCATTGAGAATGATCTGGCCGTTGTCCTGGATGTTGATGTCGGTAAAGGCCGTGTTTCCAGGAAGAACATTGAGATCTCCGGCATTTTGGAGAATGCCATTGCCATGGACGGTGACCGTGGCGCCAGCGGTGCCGCCGTTCCAGTTCCAGCCTGCGTTCGAAGTCTTAATCTGTCCTGTGACGTCCAGATTGCCCCCATTGAAGGAAAGACCAAGGTTGGGCGTGCCAACCGTATTGCCGGTCAGATAAAGGGTGCCGAGCCCGTTTTTACTGATGTTGATCGCACCCAGAGTACCGGCCGTACGGTCGATCGTGCCGGAGAGAATCATCGAGTTCGTGGCTGCGTTCGTATTGATGGATAACGTCTGGCCGCCAGAGATGACGATATTACGCGCCGAGGTCACGGCGATGCCCGTTCCGAATACGTTCAGGTTTGTGGTGCCGACGATGTTCAGGTTCGATGTGGTTCCCGACGCGCCGAGGGCATTGTTACTGCCGAGATTGGTCGTGCCACCCGCGAGGTAGACCTGGCCGGTGAAGGTATTGTTGCCGCTCAGCAGGATCGTACCCGCGCCGTAGCGCTCGAAACCGCTGCCGCTGTTGTCGGAGAGGGCGGAACTGATGGTGTAGTTCTTTCCGTTGCCGGAGTACACGATCAGGTTTCCGCCGGCGGCCGGCTGGAGATTTCCGCCGGTGATGGTAGCCGTGCCATTGACGCCGTTCAGGATCATACCCGATTCGATCGTGTTGGTCCCCGCCAGGGTCAGGGTCGTGTTTCCCGTTGTGCCAAAGTGCAGACTTTGCGTCGTGAAGTCGGGAGTCGCCGAGCCTGTCGCGGTGACATTGGTGTTCAGACCGCTGCCGTAGGTGTTGGAGTATGTCGCTGCAGTGAGGTTTCCGCTCGTGGCTGCGATGAAGTCGGAATCAGCGAGTGTGGCGCCGACCAGGATCTCATTGCCGCCCGAGCCGATCACGCTGCTGCCACCTACCGCTGTCGGGGTGTTGGTGAAGCTGGCGGAGTTGGCGGAGGCGAAGTTCACGAACCCGCCGGTAGCGCGAGTGTATCCCGCGCCGCCGGTGGCGGTGAAGTTGAGCGTATTGGCACCGTTGGTGTTGTTGATCGTGCTCAGACCGGAGGCGACATTCAATCCCGCGAGGGTTTGCGTATTCGTGGGGCCGGTGGCTCCCGCAGCAAGGGTGAAAGTGCCCCCGCCTCCGACGCCACCCAGGGTGAGGGTTGCGCTTGGGTTGATTCGATTGGCGACGCCCGTGCCGGAGGTAGCCCCGATGATCGCGGTGCCGGCGCCCGTTACGGTGAGGTTGGTCAACGCACTGAACTGGCCGGAGCCGTTGACGGTCAGCGTATTCCCGAATTGGGTGAATGTGCCGCCGAGCGTGTTATTCGTGGTGAAGGTATTTGAGGCGGAGGAGGTGAAATTCCCCGCGCCCGCGAGAGTGACGTTGGCCGGATTCGTGATCGCGGCCGTCAAAGTGAGGGTACGGCCGGTGCCGACATTCCAGGATTGAGCGTTCGCAGCGGATACGGTGGAAGTGATCGTCAGGTCCTGGGTGGCGGAACTCATGTCGATGCCCACTCCTCCCACGCCATTGAGCGTGATCGTGTTGTTGGCGATCGAGATGGCTGCACCAGGATTGGTGATGGAGAGTTGCCCCCACGTCACGCTTGCTCCGGTGTTGAAGGCGTTGGTGGCAGTGGCAGCCAGTACGGTGCTATCGAACTGGACGATGTCCGTGCCAGTCGGCGTGCCGGAGTTTGCGGTATAAGATCCCGCTGCGTTCAGCGCAGTGGTATTGTTGGCCTTGATGAAGGTGGCCGCATATGCGGCCGGTGGGACGATCGAAAAGGTCGCGGCAACGGTGCCGGCGATCAGGAATCGATTGGGAATTCGGCGGGCGGGTTTCATTGGATGACGGAGGTGGTGGGGCGGTTTTTCAAGGGGTTGAAACGACAGAGAGCACGAGGGGGAAGGGGATCGAGCTCCCCCAAAAATTACGCGTTTTCGGGGATGAAAATAGTCCCCAAACGGGTGACAAAATTTCCGATTTGGAAAGATATTCTTATATAAGCTGATAAAAATGAATTATTTATAAGCTTAGTTACGCTGCAGATTATCTCGCAATATTGCCGGAGCAGGGGACAAGGACGGGTTTGACGTTTGTTTTTTGAAGGGGGGTTCGCCTAGGTTTGGAGGAAATGTTCCCCCGCCTTCCTCAGAGGTGCCTTACAGCCCTGCTTTTCGCCTTCGTGGGATGGGGGCTTCCTGGTTTGCGCGCGGGGGAAGCACCGATCTCGATCCAGATGCTACTGGATAAAAAGCCGGTTCCACTGGACCCCCAGCCGGTGGAGGTTTCTGCTTCCGTGCGGCAGGTTACTTTCCTGGTGAGCAAGGATCAGAGTTTGAAGGGGACAAATACCAGATCCCGTCTCCGTCTCGAAGGCTACGACAAGGATTGGTATGTGCGGGTCGGAATGATGACGACCATTGTCCGTTTTTTTAATCGCAATGGCGATCAGGTCGGAGAAACCACCTTTCGCCACGTCCGAAAGAATCCGAGTTGGGATCCGGAACTCGGCGATTCCGCATTCGATCACATGCACGAGACCTTTGTCGTGCCACCGGAGGCGGATCATCTGGTCATTATCCTTTCCTCGGGAAACGGGGCCGGGGTGATCGGGATCTTCGCGGTAAAGAATCTTGTGCTGCAGCGAAAACTGCCCGACGGCACGGAGGAGCCGCTCGTCGATACGCGACCTGCCGGGACGGACGCCAGTGCCGCGCAGAGTTTGGGCTGGGTCCCGGATGGTACTCACGCCTCGATGGCACGGATGGGAGGCGGTGATCCGGCACGCCGGGAGTTCCTGATTGTCGATGAGGACGTCAGTGCGCATGCAGACTGGAGGACAGAGTTTCCAGGGGCGCCGAAAGTCACCCCAGGGGAAACCCTCACGCTCGACTGGGACGTGGCGTTCAATTGCAGCACCGAAGATGCCGCCACCTTCAACTACGTCGGACTCCAGCCGGGGCGGTATCGGCTCGTCCTCGAGGACATGGACACTTTTGGGCGGCTCCTGGATTCCGGGAGGGCAGTCGAGTTCGTCGTGCAGGCGCCGTTCTGGAAAACGTCCTCGTTCGCCGTCCTGGCTACGATTGCCGTCACCGGCGCCGGGGCGCTGGTTTTCCGGGGACGAAGCCGCGCTCGGGTGAAGCGGCAGATCGAGCGCACGGAACTCGTTGCGGCGGAGCGGCTGCGGATCGCGCGCGACTTGCACGATGATCTCGGGGCGAGGTTGTCTCACATCTCATTGGTCAGCTCCGCAGCGGACGAGATCGGCGATCTCGACGAGGCCCGGCAGAACCTTCGGAGCGTTTCGGAAATGACCCGTGAGCTCATGCTCGCGCTCTCCGAGAACGTCTGGACGCTCAATCCCAAGAACGACCACCTGGAGTCCTTGGTCGGCTTTCTCTGCCGGACAACGACTACGGCCTGCCAGCTCGCCTCGATCAGTTGCCGCACGCACATCCCCGCCGTTACCGAAGATATCCCGGTCGATTATGAGACCCGGCATCACATCGCCCTGATCGTCAAGGAAGCGGTGAACAACGCCATCCGCCATGCGCAGGCGACGGAACTGAGACTCGAGATCGCTTGCGAGCGGTCGGTACTGAAGATTTCCGTTACGGACAACGGTCAGGGCAATATCGATTCTTCGACTCCGCGGGGCAACGGCCTGCTCAACATGAAGCAGCGGGTCGAGCTGATCGGAGGCGATCTGTCGGTCTCGTCCACGCCGGAAGCCGGGACGACTATTTCTTTCGAAGCACCTCTCCGTTATATTCCAGAACCCCCAGTCTCATGAAAAAAACCGTCGTTGTAGTGGAAGATGATCTCCGGCTCCGCGAGCATCTGATCAAGATTTTCGAAGGCGTTCCGGATATCGAATGCCTCTATGCGGTTGGCTCCGCCGAGGAAGCGGTGGAGAAAATTCCGCTGCGCCCGCCGGACGTCGTGCTCATGGATATCAAGCTCCCGGGGAAAAGCGGAATCGACTGCACCTCCATCCTCAAGCGGCGGCTGCCGGAGACGGACATCGTCATGCTCACCGCCTACGAGGAGGACGACAACATCTTCAGTGCGCTTCAGGCGGGAGCGGCTGGTTACCTGTTGAAGTCCAGCCGGCCAACGGAAATTTTCGACGCAGTGCGAAACGCCTACGCCGGCGGGGCGCCCTTCACGGCCCACATCGCGCGGAAGGTCGTGCATTTTTTTCAGCGACCGAGGAAATCCGTCGCGGAGGAGGAGAAGCTGTCCCGCCGGGAATGCGAAGTCCTGGACCTCCTGGCCACCGGGTACATCTACAAGGAGATCGCCGATATGATGGACATTCATCTCGAGACCGTCCGCACCTATGTGAAGAGGATCTGCATGAAGATGCATGTGCGAGGGCGGGTGGAAGCAATCATCAAGTACAAGTCGTAGACTGGACGATAGTTGAGAGTCGGGGGCCGGGCCGGTGTCGACGAGCCGCCAATGCCGTGTGCGCCCCCGAGGAAATCGGCGGATCGTGCGCGAATCACGGAAAAGGCGTCGAAGCCTCTTGACTCAGGGGTTTTCAAATAATATCAGGCAAAAACAAAGAATTGCCCGAGCTGGGGGTCTTCGGATGTTCCGTCCGAGATCTGCGCTCCGTCATTTGCCACCCCAACTCAATCTCTCCCGTGAAGTTTTCGCCAAAATTCATCCCGTTCCTTGCTGCCCTTTTTGCTCCCTACTCGATTTCGGGGACCCTCCTGGCTGCCCCAGCTTTGGAAGACCTCATGGCGCCGGACGATGCCGCCGTGGCGGTGAAGACCAACGCGGGGGCTGGGAATGTCTTCTCCGCGCCTGATGCCAGCAGTGGCGGCCAGCGCATCGAGAGCGCGATCGATCGCGATCTTGGGTCGAAGCATTTCATCAAGAGTGCCGCGGGAGAGACTCCGGGATTTGTGATCACGCCGTCGATTGGCGACAGCGTGCTGACGAAATTTCGGTTTGCCACGGGCAACGACGTGCCTGCCCGGGATCCGCTCACGGTGACGATCGAGGGCTCCAATGACGCGCATGCGCTCGAGGCAGGGAACAAGTCGTTCACGCCTCTCTACCAAGGTACCGCGGGGCTGGATACGGATCCGGGCCGCAGTGGGTGGGGCGCGTGGATCGCGGTGCCGAACACCCGCTCCTTCAAGAGCTACCGGGTGCTGGTCACGAAAGCCCGTGGCGTAGCGGACGGCGTGCAGTATGCCGAGGTGGCGTTCATGGGGATCCCGAAAAAATCCCGGATCATCTTACCGCCGGATCAGATCAAGATCAGCTTCCGGCCGGCCAATAACGCGGCGCCCGAGGGATTCGTGGGCGATTTTGGGCGCGATTTCTCGCAGCAGGGGCCTGCTGCATTTGGATGGGAGACGAAGACGCCGCGCTCGGCGAATAAGAAGGAATGGACGGACGATCCTGTCTTGTCATGTGGGGCGCGATTCCAGCGGGATTCCAAGTGGCAGATCGCGCTCGAGAATGGCCTCTACGACGTGACCGTCTGTGTCGGGTCGTTCGACGACGACCACGAGGTCGTCCCGCTTTTGGTACAGGATGTTCCCTATTTCAAAGGTCAGCAGGTTTTCCGGAATTCCTTCGCCAAACAGACACAGACGGTCTCAGTCACGGACGGACGGCTGACCTTGAAGCTCGACGAGTCGCGCTTCGACAAGGAATGGGACAAGAAGCGGCGGTTCGTCACGGTGTCGTTCATCGAGATTCGCAAGGTCGCTAAGGCCCAGCCGGAAAGATCGGTGCGCTGGAGCGTCGCTTCGTCAGCCGAGACCGATCGGGAGTTTTCCACCTACGCCGCCGACATCCGCTCGACCTCGAAGCCTACGACCGATCTGCTGAACACCCTGTGGTACAAGCGCCCGGCGAAGATCTGGGACGAGGGCCTGCCGCTCGGCAATGGGCGCCTCGGTGCCGTCGTGTACGGCGACCCGGTCCACGAGCGAATCCAGCTCAACGAAGATACGCTCTGGGATGGTGCGCCGGGGCTGCCGATGGACAATCCGAACGGAAAAGCCGGCATCGACGAGGCGCGAAAAATGATCTTCGCAAACCAGCCGGAAGATCAGGTCTGGGAATACATCTTCAAGAATGTCTTCAACCGCGCCGACGGGAAGTTCGGTCCGTTCATGTTCGACTACCTGAACGGCGGCGACGTGATGCTCCGCTCCGAGAACGCTCCCGTGGAGAACTATTATCGTTCGCTCGATCTCTCCGATGCGATTGCCACGACCCGCTACCGGATGAAGAACGTGGATTTCCTCCGCGAGGTCTTTACCTCCGCCGAGACCGGTGTCCTCGTGGCCCGCCTCACGGCCAGCAAGCCGGGAAGCATCAGCTTCAGTGCCGAGGCTCGTGATGGCTATGGCGCCACGATCACGGCGGAGGGTACCGACACCCTGGTCATCAATGGCCACGCTCCAGCCAAAAACCGCATCCCGGGCGTGATCCGCTATCAGCGGCGCGTGAAGATCGTGCCCGAGGGGGGCACCGTGGCGGTCAAGGATGGCCAGCTCGTGGTGACGGGCGCGAATGCGGTGACGATGCTCGTCGCGATTCGCACGAATTTCATCACCTACAAGGACGTGAGCGGTGATCCGGAGAAGCGCGCCCGGGCGGATATCGACGCGGCTTCCGCGAAATCCTACGCGGATCTTCGCGCCGCGCACGTCGCGGACCAGCATAAATACTACGACCGTATGACACTCGATCTGGGCAAGGCGACCACGCTCGACCTGCCCACGGACGAGCGCATCCGTGAGTTCCAGAAGAGCGGCGACCCGCAGATGGTGGCGCTCGTCTTCCAGTTCGGCCGTTATCTGATGATCTCCTGCTCGCGGCCCGGCAGCCAGGCGGCGAATCTCCAGGGGATCTGGAGCTCGGGTTACACCGGCGCGTGGGGTGGCAAATATACGGTCAACATCAACATCCAGATGATCTACTGGCTCGCCGAGGTGGGGAACCTTTCCGAGTTCCACCAGCCGTTCTTCGACCTCATCGCGAAGACGGCCGATACGGGCCGCTCGACCGCGCAGGCTTACTACGGGGCGCGAGGCTGGGTCGATCACCATAACACCGACATCTGGGGCTATACGCATCCCATCGACGGCACGGCCGGCATGTGGCCGATGGCCGGAGCATGGTTCTGCGACCACATCTGGGAGCACTACGCCTATACGCTCGACAAGGATTTCCTGAAGAAGATGTACCCGATCATGCACGACGCGTGCCTGTTCTACCTCGACTCGCTCGTGAAGGACCCTCGCAGCGGCTGGCTGGTCACCGCGCCCTCGATGTCGCCCGAGAATGGCGGCATCCACGCGGCGCCGACCATGGACGTCCAGCTCCTGAACTCGCTGTTCTCGAGGACGGCGGCGGCGGCGCGTATCCTCGGGATCGACGCCGACTTCCAGCAGAAGCTGCAGGCCACCCAGAAGCAGCTCCCGCCGATGCAGATCGGAAAGTGGCATCAGCTCCAGGAGTGGACGGACGGCGATTTCGACGATCCGAACAACAAGAACCGGCACGTCTCACACCTCTACGGCCTGTATCCGGGCGACCAGATCGATCCGCGGAAGACGCCCGATCTGTTCAAGGCTGCGAAGGTGAGCCTGATTGCCCGTGGGGACGAGGCCACCGGCTGGTCGCTGGGATGGAAGACAAATTTCTGGGCGCGCATGCGCGATGGCAATCACGCCTACGACATCCTCAAGCTCCTCATCAAGCCGAGCTACAATGCCGAGACGCAGAAGTGGGGCTCCGGGTTGTATCCGAACATGTTCGACGCACACCCGCCGTTTCAGATCGACGGCAATTTCGGTGTCGCCGCCGGCATCCTCGAGATGCTCGTGCAAAGCCAGAACGGTGAGATCGAGCTCCTGCCGGCATTGCCCTCGGTGTGGCCGGCGGGCAGTGTCACCGGCATGCGGGTGAGGGGAGGCTTCGAGATCGACTTCAAGTGGGCTGGCGGGAAGCCGGCGCAGCTCGTGGTCCGGAGCAAGGGCGGAACGAATTGCCGAGTGCGTTTTGGTGAGAAAGTCGTCAACTTCGCCATGCAGCCTGGCTCCACCCGTGTGTTGGGACCGAATCTCCAGATGCTGAAGTAGATCCCTCTTTCCCACCAAGCCCAGTCCCGACGTTCGCCTCCAATATCCCATGAAGTTCCTCCCAAACGCCTTGAAGCCGCGTCTCCTGACCGGCTTCGCCATGCTCCTGTTTCCGGCCGTGACCTCCGTCGCACAGCAAAAAGCGCCGGATATCCGCGCGCTGCTTTCCGCCTACAACGTCAGTTGGGACGAGCCCGGCCCGACCTCGGCCGCTTCGATGCCGTTGGGCAATGGCGACATTGGCCTGAATGTCTGGACGGAACCGAGCGGAGACCTGGTCTTCTACATCGGGAAGACGGATGCATGGAGTGAAGACCCCAAGGGATCGAAGGGGCTGATCAAACTTGGGGCGGTACGAGTGTCGCTCAAGCCGAGCCCGCTCGTGGCAGGATCGCCTTTCCTGCAAGTGCTGAAGCTCCATGAGGGGGAGATCGAGGTACGAGAGGGAACGCCGGAAAAAGGGGCGATGCTGCGGGTGTGGGTGGACGCGAATCACCCCGTGATCCATGTCGAGATGACGAGTGCCACGCCGCTCTCGGTGCGCGTGGCGTTGGAAAACTGGCGCAAAAGCGCGGAAGGAAGCCTCAGCGCGGATCACATCCTGCCCAAGCAGCAGAACCGCGTCGCCTGGTACCATCGCAACGGCGAGCAGGCCGATCCGCATGTGAAGAACCTGACCTTTGGCGGAGTCATCAAAGGACAGGGGCTCGTCAGCAAGGACGATATCACCCTGGAGTCCGCGACCCCGGTGAAGGCCCAGCTGATCTCGGTGCACGTGCTCACGGCTACCACTTCCACTCCAGAGCAGTGGCTCACGCAGCTCGAGCAGCAGATGGGGCGGACCGATGGCGTGAAGCTGGAGCAGGCGTGGCAGACGCATCTCCAGTGGTGGAATGCCTTCTGGAATCGAAGCTGGATCTACGTCACGGGTGATGAGGCCGCGACGGATGTCACGCGCGGCTACATCCTGCAGCGGTTCATCACGGCCTGCGGCGGCCGTGGCGCCTACCCCATCAAGTTCAATGGCTCGATCTTCAACGTCGATATGCCGGCGCTTCCGGATGGAGCGGACAAGCCGCCGAAGTCGGTGAACGCGGATTATCGCGACTGGGGCGGACAGTACTGGTTCCAGAACACCCGCGCCGCATACTGGCCGAGGCTGGAGGCGGGTGATTTCGACGTGATGCTTCCGCTCTTCAAGATGTATGCCGCGATGCTCCCGGCTAATACCGCGACGGTGAAGGAATTCTACAAACACGGAGGCGCATATTTTGCCGAGACCGCGCCCTTCTGGGGTGGGATGGAATACGCCGGTCCCGACGCGAAGGAGCTTTGGACGCGGCATTACTTCGTACCGATCCTCGAGATCAGCATGATGATGCTCGATTACTACGAGTTCACGGGGGACAAGGCTTTTGCGAAGCAAATCCTGCTCCCGGTGGTGAGCGCAGGCCTGCAATTCTACAACGAGCATTTCCAGCGCGACGCGCAGGGAAAGATCCTGCTCGATCCGGTGAACTCGATCGAAATGTTCTGGAAGGTTCACAATCCCGCACCGGATATCGCAGCGATGCGGGCGATCCTGCCCCGATTGCTCGCTCTCCCGCCCGACCTCGTCACGCCCGCCCAACGTGCGAGCTGGACGAAGATGCTCGGTGAGGTGCCAGAGCTGCCCACGGGCATGCGAAACCGGAAAAAGCTACTGCTGCCCTACACGGGCGAGCAAACGGCGAAGCGGCGCAATAGCGAGAACCCCGAACTCTATGCGATCTTCCCGTACCGCCTCTACGGCATTGGAAAACCCGATCTCGCCCTGGCCCAGGCGACCTTCAACGGCCGGAGCTGCCGGGCGAAAGGCTGCTGGGTTCAGGATCCCATGCAGGCGGCCATGCTTGGATTCACGGACGTCGCAAAGGACTATGTGACCTTCGCCCTCCGGAACAAGGATGCCGCGCTGAAGTTCCCTGCCTTCTGGGCCAAGGGAAACGACTACATGCCTGACCAGGATAACGGCGGCAACGGCGAGAACGGGCTCCAGCAGATGCTCATGCAGACCGACGGGCGCAAAATCCTGCTCCTGCCGGCGTGGCCGAAAGAATGGAATGCCGAGTTCAAACTGAATGCGCCGTATCGCACGACGGTGCAGGGCCGGGTGGAGAACGGGAAGATCCTGGATCTGGTCGTCACCCCGCCGGAGCGGAAAGCCGACGTGATCGACGTGTCCGCGCAGTCCAGCGCGGAACCGGCGGCGAAGCCGGTGGTCTCTTCGGGTTCCGTGAAGAGTCTTGTTTCCCGGGGCGACGCCTTCCTTCCAGTCAAGCAGACGCTCAAGGGCCAGCCGAATGTGGCCACGGATGCAGACGAGGTTCGTGGCGGCCCGGAGCTGGCTTTCGATGGCAGTGTCGAGAGCAAGAGCTTCAACGCCGGACAGGATCGCGATGGATTCAATCCCCGGGGCGTCAATACGGGCTTTGCGGTCACTCCGCACTCCGGGACCGGGGCGGTTTCCGCGATTCAGATCGCAACCGGGAATGACATGCCGGAACGCGATCCCCTGAGCATCACGATCGAGGGCTCGAATGCGCCCAACGCCGATCAGACGGGAGGAGGGGGCTTTGTGACGCTCTACGAAGGCCCGACGGGGCTGGCGGCCGATCCGGGCCGGAACCAATGGGGGCCGGTGATCAAGTTCCCGAATATGAAGATCTTCAAAACCTATCGTGTCCTCGTCACCGAGACCCGGGGCGATGGGGCGGATGCGGTGCAATTCAGCGAGATCCGGCTGGGACCGTCGCAGCCCTGAGCTCTCGACCGACCGGTCCATGAAACGGCTTCTTCTTGCGACCTGCTGGCTTCCGATATTTGCCCTTTCCGCGGCGGACCCGAAAACGTCGCCGATCCGCGTGGCCTGTGTAGGAGACAGCATCACCGCCGGGGCGACGATTCCGGCGGCTGGGTTTCAGTCCTATCCGGCTCAGTTGCAGCGGATGCTTGGGGACGGCTGGGACGTGAAGAACTTTGGCAACAGCGGAAAGACCATGTTGCAAAAGGGCAACGAACCCTATCGAAAGACGGATACGTTCCCGAAGGCTCTGGCTTTCCGTCCGCAGGTCGTCGTGATCATGCTTGGCACGAACGACACGAAGCCAATGAACTGGGCGTTCAAGGAGGAGTTCGTTTCGGACTACCAGGATCTCATCGCGCAATTCGATGCACTCTCGCCCAAGCCCCGTATCTTTGTGGCGCTGCCGCCATTCGTGCCGGGGGCGGGTAATTTCGGAATCAACGAAGCCGGGATCAAAGAAGAACTGCCGATGATCGGGAAGATTGCGAAGGATACCGGCGCCACGGTTATCGACGTGCACGGCGCGCTCCTGAACAAGGACGCGCTTTACACGGACCGGGTGCACCCGACCGTGGACGGGGCGACGGTAATCGCGCGGACGGTCTATCAGGCCCTCATGGGAAGGGTTTTCACCGGGCCGGTTCCCGCTGTGGCGAACTCGGAGTGGAATGGCTATCCCCGGCAGGATTTTGTCGTGGCAGGCCGGGTCTGCATGGTCATCGCTCCAAAGAAAGCCTTGCCCGGCAATCCCTGGATATGGCGGCCGGAATTTCCCGGAGCATTTCCTTCCGTAGATCTCGCGTTGCTTGCGAAGGGGTATTTCTTCGCCCACGTAGATCTCGACAATTCCTACGGAGCGCCTGCGTCCATGCCGATCATGGACGCCTTTTACGATTACGTGACGAAAAACTACCACCTGGCGACAAAGGTGGTGCTGGAAGGCTTCAGCCGCGGCGGGCTTTATGCGTTCAACTGGGCGGCCCTGCATCCCGGTCGAGTCGCCAGCATCTACGTGGATGCGCCGGTGTGCGACATCAAGAGCTGGCCCGGTGGCAAGGGGAAGGGCGTGGGCTCGCCCGCCGACTGGCAGCGGTGCCTGAAGATCTACGGCCTCACCGAGGAACAGGCGATGGCATACGATCACAACCCCATCGACAATCTCCGGCCGATTGCCGCGGCAAGAATCCCAATCATCGCCGTGGCGGGGGATGCGGACACCGATGTGCCGATGGCGGAGAACATCCTCGTCGCGCAGAAGCGGTATCAGGAGCTCGGAGGATCACTCCAACTCATCACGAAGCCCGGCGTCGCGCACCATCCGCACAGCCTGAGCGACCCAAAGCCAGTCGTGGATTTCATCCTCGCACATCCCTGAGGGCGGTCGGGGCGGTTACGATTTTCTTCCCAAAATTTCCCATCGTTTCAACTCAAACCTCCGACATGAATATCCGCCTTTTTCCCGAACACCGCCGCAAAGTCATCCTCTCCACCCTGAGCCTCGGAGCCTGTATTTTTCTGGCTTTACCGTCGTCTGCCCCTGCCGCGCCGACGTTTCGGGAAGGCATCGAGTGGGTGGACATCTGGATCGCCCATGCCAATGAGAACAAGCTGCCGCGTGTCCTGCTGATCGGAGACTCGATCACCCGGGCATACAGCGAGGCGGTGGATAAAAAGCTCGAGGGAAAAGCCTACGTGGCCAGGCTGGCCACCTCACACTTCCTGAACGATCCCATGCTGCTCGCGCAGATCACCACGATGCTGGACAACGTGAAATTCGACGTCATCCAGTTCAATAACGGAATGCACGGCTGGCAGTACACCGAGGAGGACTACCGGAAGTATTTCCCCGCGTTCCTGGCCACCATTCGAAAGCATGCCCCGACGGCAAAGCTCATCTGGGCGACCACCACGCCACGAAAGGGCAGCAGTCCCGCCGCTCCCGATGCCCGGGTGGCGGCGCGTAATGCCATTGCGCTTGAGTTCGTGACGCCACTTCATATACCGGTTGATGATCTTTATCGTTTGGTGGACGGCCACCCCGAATACCACGATGAAGACGTTGTTCATTTCAATCGAATCGGCCAGGAAGTTCAGGCGACTCAGGTGGCGGCGGAGATAGAAAAACTCCTAAAATCCCCGATAAGGGAGTAGGGGAAAACTATTAGATTAAACCGTGATTTCAGAGTTGCATTCTGCGGTAAGTAATACCTAATAGGAAGGATTGGCTATTGCGACGAATAACAAAAGAGAGAATGCATCTAGGGTATGGAATCATCCAACATACCCGCCATCCCATCCACCGACGCGCCAGCTCGCCCCTTTAACCGACTAGCCCTCAGACCCGTGACTGCGAAAGAACTCCAGATCCTCCGCCTGCTTGGCCAAGGCTTCCGTAACAAGCAGATCAGCATCGATGCAGGCATTGCCCAGAATACGGTGAAAGTTCACCTCCGCCGCATCTTCCAAAAGCTCAGTGTTTCCAATCGCGCCGACGCGGTAGCGGTTGCCCGCCAGCGGGGATTGCTCGAATAATACCTGTCCAGGTCGAAACCCCAAAAAGGAAGCAGCCGCGAAGCGCGGCTCATTCCTTGGGGGGTTAGTAGAGGTAGGTATCCTCGGGAGGATCGGTTTTCTCGATCTTCGCGTTTTCCACGAGAGGGTGGCGTTGACCCCCGATGATCGGGAAAGTGGCCTTGCCGGAAATTTTCACCCAGGTCATCTCGGGCAAAGTGGGCTTTGCCGAGGGATGGACCGGGAGAGCGATGGGCTGCACGTCCGCGGCGCAGCAGGTCATCAGCATGCGCATGACGTCGTAGCGGTCGCCGTGAGGGTTGTTTTCCTTCGCAGGCATGAGCTGGCCGATCACCTCGATCTGCTTGTCCTCGAAGGTGGAGCGCATGTCAGGCAATTGGGCCGCGTAGAGCAGGTCGATGACCTCGGCCTTGATCTCGCCTTTGCTGTTTTTGATGACCTCGGGCTGGGCGTCGTTTTCTCCATCGGAGACCGCCGGGGTCGAGGAGTTATCAGTTGGCAACGTGTCGGGTACGGAGGGTGCAACGGTGGAGGGAAGCTGCGAAGCGTCCTGGATGTAGTTGCGATTGAGGACCGTGCTGGCTCCAAATCCGTCCTTGGAAGCCCGAAGGGCGACGAAGAGCGGGATCACGAGGAACAGCGTGGCGAGGATGGCCTGCCACGGCGCGCGGGCTGCGGAGTGGCTGGCGTTGCGGCCATCGGGAGCCACGAGAACCAGCGTGGCCAGCAGGACCAGCACAACCCCGCAGACGATGGTGAGGGATTGGAAGGTCGGGATGAGGTATTGCTGGATGCGGCCACTGAAGTACATGGCGCAAATGACGGAGCCGAAAACCATGAGGGTCCCGGCGGAGAGCAGGCGATTGAGCAGAGCGGTCATAACAGGATGTTGTTTCGCGTGAGGATGACTTGGAGACGGACGCAGATCAGGCCGATCAGGACGAACAACCCGACCACGAGGCCGAGGATGAAGCGCTTCCGGAAGATCGCGGAATAGATGAAGATGAGTTTCAGATCCACCATCGGCCCGAAGATCATGAACGCGAGCTTCGCGATGGTGGGAAAGAGGCTGAACGTGGCGGCGATGAACGCATCGGTCGTGCTGCAGACCGAGAGGACGCTCGCCAGCCCCATGAGGGATGCCGTGGCCAGCCAATCGTTCATGGCCAGTGGGACGATGACGTCCTGATTGACCGAGGTGTTGAACGTGGCGGCGATCATGGCACCCAGTACGAAGTAGACGGCCATGCCGAGGAAATCTCCGACGCAGACCTGGAGCGAACCCCAGAGCCGCGATCCAAAGCTGCCCCCGGCGCCATGGTCGAGTCCGCGTGGCTGTGCGATATCGGCGATGACATTCTCGCGCAGCACGTGGCGAATCGAGAGATTGTGGACCACGAAGCCGACGATCACCGCTACGACGAAGCCGATGCCGAGGCGGAAGATGGTGACCTCGACCGGTGACTGGCCGCGAAACGCCGCGTAGGTGCTGAGCGCGACGATGGGATTCACGATCGGTGCGGCGAGCATGTAGGTGATCGCATTCGACGGCGGCAGCCCCTTGGCCATCAGCCGGCGAATGACCGGCACCACACCGCATTCGCACATCGGGAAGATGATGCCAAGCAGCCCGCTGACGATGGCGCCGGCATAGGGATTGCGCGGCAGCATCCGCGTCATCAGGCGGGCAGGCAGGAACTGGTCGATCAGCCCGGAGATGATCGTGCCGAGGAGCAAGAAAGGCAGCCCCTCGAACAGAATACTCAGGAACGCGAAGCTGAAATCCGGAAAGCTGAAATGGAAATTCCCCGTCATCGTTTACGGAGTGACGGAGAAGAGTTCCGCGGCGCCGGCCCGGACGATATCCTCCGGAATGCGGGGACCGATCAGGACGGAGACCGGGTGCTCCAGACGGCTCTTGGCGCCAATGGGGAGAAGCTGTACCGACCGTTCCACCTTCTGGAAGACATGGTATTCGTCAGGTGATTCCGTGAGGCGCACGAGGCCTTTGGCGCGGATCACTTCCTCGGGCAGGCTGGTCAGAAAATGCAGCAGGGCCGCACGGTCCACGATCTCCGGAAGCTCGATTTGCAACGACGCGAAATGATGAGCGCCGTGGGCATGGTCGTGTTGATGCTCGTGATCATGGTGGTGGTCGTGACCGTCGTCATGGTGCTCGTCGTCGTGATGATGATGCTCGTGATCGTGGTGGCCGCAGCCGCAGTCAGCGGGGTGGGCGACAACATCCCGGGTGGGAAAGTCCTTCACAGTGTCCGCGATAGCCGCCACGGCCAGGGCGAATTCCTCCGGAGTGGAGCGCTGGTCGACGATCTCGTGTTTCGCAAGCGATTGCGCCACCGCTGCTGCCCGGGCAGAGTCGACTTCGTCGAGACGGGAAACGTAGAGGAAGCTCGCGGTACGGGCCTGGTCGAGCTCGAGCGCGTTGTGCCAGAAACGCTTTTGCCAACGCTTGCCATCGATGATGGACAGCTGTACCGGCTGGGTGAATCGGTTGAGGCCCGGCTCGAGCGAAAGGAGCTCGATCGATTCCTCGGAGTCCGTAGTGCCATTGGTCTCGACGACGACGACGCGCCCGGGGCGGTGCTCGAAGCTCTCGAGGGCGGAGAGCAGTTCCTCCCGGGAACCGCAGCAGACGCAGCTGCCACTGATCGGGATGACGGATTGGACGAGGTCCTGGAGAAGCGCCGCATCGACTTTGGCATTCTGGTAGTCGTTGATGACGACATGAGGATCGAGGCCATTGGCCTGAAGGGCCGGCAGAAGCCGGCGCAGATACGTGGTTTTTCCTGATCCGAGGAAGCCCACGAGCAGGATAAGAGGTGTCATAAGATGAAAATGAAAAGAGTTTGGTAATTGGGCACGGCGGAAAATTCCGCGACCGGCAAGCGAGAGCCCGTGAAAGCCGGTGAAACGGTCAGCTCAGCCGGGCAGGCGGGGCGCGTTCTCCCGGGGAGAAGGACCAGCTTCCGAGATGTGGACGGGCTGGGGAGGGGGAATTCAGGATCTCCGCGAAAACAAGGGGATACGAAACCGCGGGGACCTGAATGGATGGATAATCCAACTGTCCGTCGACCATCGCGGTAACCGCGCAGTGATGGTCGGGCTTGTCGTCGTCGTGATGCAGCCAGTGGTGGAGCGCCGGAGAGGCGGCCATGCCGACGACGGCGAGATGGGTAGCGAGCAGGATGGAGGCGATAAGCCTGCCGATCAACTGGCGCGCCGGATGCATGATGGCTATGGCTCGGTCAGCGGCCCGAGTTTGTCAAACCGAACCTCAGCCTGCGACGCAAGTCGGGCAGACCCCGAAGAAATCCAACTGGTGGTAGATCTGGCGGTAGTTCGTCGTCGAGCGGACATCGTTCTCGATCTCGTGCACCGGGCAGTCGAGATCGAGATTCTCGATCTTGCCGCACTCCGTGCAGATGATGTGCTCGTGATGCTCGCCGGGGAGGTTGAGCATGAAGTAGTAGGAGCGGCCGGGCGAACCCAGCCGGCGAACGAGGCCGATTTCCTCGAGCTTTACAAGGATGCGGAAGACGGACGAGGGATTGCAGGAATCCTGGAGCTCAGGCTCCCGGGCCAGGCTGGACCAGCCGACGGGATGCTCTTTCTTGAAAAGGACGCGGAGGATCTGCTGCAAGGCGTGGGTCCGGCGCAGGCCTTTTTCGCGGCAAAAATCGAGCGCCCAAGTGAGCTTCTCGGTGAGGGATTGTTGCTTCGCAGGCACGCCTGAAAATACGGTGAAATTGGAGAACGGCAACGGGGATTATGCATAAGTTACAAAAATGTTACAGTAGGCATCGACTTGTTTGTAAGATTTACTTGCGTATGATGTTTTGTCGCATTACTCGTCCGCTCGATGAAAACGATTTCCATTCTTCTGACGGTGGCGGTGATGACTCTGGGCCGCAGTTTCGCGGCGGAGCCGGTCAAGGTCGTGTCCTTCTCGACGATCCTGAGCGAGATCGCCACCCAGGTCGGCGGTGATGCGGTGACCGTGGTCGGCCTGGTCAAGCCGGACGTCGATCCACACGAATACGAGCCAAAGCCGGATGACCTGAAACAGCTCGGCGACGCGCGGCTGGTGCTGGCATCGGGGAAAAATATCGAGCACTACCTGCCCAAGCTCCAGGCCGGGGTGAGCGCGTCGGCGGTCATCGTGAAGGTCGGCGACCAGATTCCCTCGCTGAAGATGACCGAGGAAAACGTCGGCGTCATCGAGGACCCGCATTGGTGGCATAGCGTGGCGAACGTCGAAAAGGCGACCAAGGTCATCCGCGATGCCTTGATCCAGGTTGATCCCGAGGCGAAGGCCACGTTCGAGAAAAATGCCGGGGCGTATCTGGCGAAGCTGGCGGCTCTCGACACTTGGGTGAAAAAGAAGGTCGCGGAATTACCACGCGACCGGCGCGAGCTGGTGACGTCCCACGACGCGTTCCAGTACTTCGCGAAGCAGTACGGTTTCCGGATCTACGCGATCGAAGGGGTAAGCACGGAGCAGGAGGCCTCGGCGAAACAGGTCGATGACTTGATCGCGGTGATCAAGAAAGAAGGCGTGAAGGCCATTTTCCTCGAGAACACGCTGAATCCCAAGGTGAGCACGGAGATCACCCGGGAGACCGGCGCGAAAATCGGCGGAACCCTTTATGCGGATGGGCTTGGCGCGGGCGAGGGGAGCACCTATGAGGGCATGGTGAAGCATAATGTGAGCACCATCGTGGAGGCATTGAAGTAAGCCGTGCTGGGGTCGCCGCTCGTGCGGGCCGCGGTTGCGCTGGCCGTTCTTCTCCTGCTGCTCGTGCCGCTGCGGTCGTTCACGGGGACACGCCCTCCCGTGGCCGCGACCGTTGTGGCGGCGACCCCCGAAACGACGGCGCATCTCGAGATCGTCTCGACGAAGTCGCCGTTCACCTTCTCGGTCGGCTATCTGGGGAAGCCAATCTGGCACGGAACGTCCGACGGACCTACCACGGCGAGCGATGTGAAGCTGCCGATTCCCAAGGAAGGCATCGATCTATCTCTCGACGTCGGCTGGACCGGTCCTGAGACCTCGGCGGCGAAATTGGTGTTGTCCCACGATGACAACGAGCCGACGGAGCGCACGGTCTGGGGCTCGGGGCAGGCCTCGGACATCCTGACCTTTCCCTGATCATGTCCTCGCACCTTCTGCAAATCCGCGACCTCACGGTTTCCTACCACCGGATTCCTGCGGTCCATCACGTCAATCTCGAGCTGCGCTGCGGCCATTGCATCGCGTTGCTCGGGCCGAACGGCGCGGGCAAGACCTCGTTCTTCAAGGCCCTGGTCGGACTCGTGAAACCGGAGACCGGCTCGGTGAGCCTCGGCGGCCACGGGCAATTGCACCGGGATATCGTTTATCTGCCGCAGCGTGAGAACGTCGACTGGGACTTTCCGGTGACCGTACGCGGACTCGCGCAAATGGGCCGCTACACCCGCCTCGGCTGGTGGCGGCGCTTCGGTGCGGAGGATCACGCGGCGGTCGATCGCGCACTCGCGACGATGGAGCTCACGGACCTCGCGCACCGGCAGATCAGCGCGCTCTCCGGCGGCCAGCAGCAGCGGGCGTTTCTGGCGCGGGCGCTGGCGCAGGAGGCGCATGTCATGCTTCTTGATGAGCCGTTCACCGGCCTCGACCGGCCCGCGCAGACCCTGCTCTCCCAAGCGATGCAACGCATCGTGTCGGCAGGCAATCTGGTGATCGCCTCGCATCACGACCTCAAGACGGTGCCCGACCTTTTCCAGCAGGTGATCTTTCTGAACGGCGAGCTGATCGCCTTCGGCGACACGGCGGAAATTTTTACCGAGGCGAATATCGAAAGAGCCTACGGCACCCAAGCCTTCGCCGGCGCACGGCACCACCACCATCATCATTCATGAGCGATTTCACGAGCTGGCTCACGGAGCCATTCCGGCATGAATTCATGCTGCGAGCGCTGTTCGGCTGCGCCCTCATCGGGTTCAC
>Ga0310811_10000779_pt1 | contig 40873 bp, 32 predicted proteins | sample YCmetagenome_FD_207642 | JGI IMG/M metagenome (GOLD analysis project Ga0310811, IMG submission 207642) | Soil microbial communities from experimental microcosm in Duke University, North Carolina, United States - YC | ecosystem: Engineered > Artificial ecosystem > Soil microcosm > Unclassified ...
CCAGCAGCACGATCAGGGTCGCGAATGGCGCGATGTTGCGCATCTGGCCACGCAGGAACGAGCCCAGCCGCGATCCCGATTTTGGCTCCGCCTTGACGTCGGACGACGTCGTCATGCCCTGCCCTCCATCATGCAGCTTCCAGCAAACGGTCCTTGCTGACCGCCTCCCCGGCGAACTCGCGAACGATTTGCCCCTTCCGCATCACCACGATCCGATCAGCGAGCGACAATACCGTCTCGGGCTCGGTCGACATCACGACGATACCCAGTCCCTGCTCGCGCAGGCCACGGATGATCCGGACGACGTCCTCCTTGGCGCCAACGTCCATGCCCCGCGTCGGTTCGCTCAGCACCAGCACCTTTGGTGGCCATGTCAGCCATTTCGCCAGTGCCACTTTTTGCTGGTTACCACCGGACAAGCTCTGCAACAGCGTCTCGACCCGCGATGGCCGGATCGACAATGACTCGGCATGGCGCCGCGCGATATCCCTTTCTCGTGCCGGCCTGAGCCATAGCCGACCGATGCGGTCCAGCACGCTGATCGACATGTTCTTGTAGATCGGTTCGCCATAGAACAGCATGGAGCGGCGGCTCTCGGGCACGAAGGCGACGCCAGCACGGCGCGCATCGGCAGTGTTACGCAGGCGCAGCGGCTTGCCCTCCATCTCCAGCCGTCCCACTGTCGGCCGCACCTTGCCGAACATCGCGCGCGCAAGCTCGATCTGGCCGCACCCCATGAAGCCGTAGACGCCCAGCACTTCGCCCGCCCTGACCTCGAGCGAGACGTCGGCAAAGGCCCGGCGCAGGCCGAGGCCGCGCAACGCAAGCACAACAGGCGCAGCAGGCTTGCTGTGCAACGTCACGTCGCCGGTATAGCTCCCCTCGAGATCCTCATGACCCTGGCCGATCATGCGCTCGATGACCCAGCCCTTGTCGATACCGGCAGCGGCTTCGGTGACGATGCGCCGGCCGTTGCGGAAGATCGTGACCGTGTCGGAAACCGCCAGGATGTCGTCGAGAAAATGCGAGATGAAGACAATGCTGCGGCCGCTCTCCCGGACGCCGCGCAACACCTCGAACAGGCGATGCACCTCCGGTGGCGACAGCGCCGATGTCGGCTCGTCGAGGATCACGATACGCGCACCCGAGAACAGCACACGCGCGAGCTCGATCAATTGCTGCATCCCGATCGCCAGCGATCCCATGCGGGCACGCGGATCCACATCGATGCCGAGGCTTGCCAGATGCTCGCGGGCCCCTGCGAACATGGCCGGCCAGTCGACCACGCCGCCGCGGGTCGGCTGCTTGCCGAGGTAGACATTCTCGGCGACCGTCAGGTCGGGAACGATGCTGAGTTCCTGATGCACCATGCCGATGCCGGCAGCCAGCGCGTCACGCGCAGAGCGGAAGTGCACCTCGCGCCCCTCGATCGTCATGCGACCCTGATACTGCGTGTGCACGCCGGCGATGATCTTCATCAGCGTCGACTTGCCCGCGCCATTCTCGCCGACCAGGCCGTGGATCTCGCCCGGCCGCAGCGCGAAGTCGACCTCGCGCAAGGCTGCGACGCCGCCGAACGACTTGGAGATGGCTTGCATGACCAACCGTGCCGGAGCCTTCTCCGGCACGGCTACTGACTCGACATCCATGGGGATCAGATCAAGAAATGATCTTCCATCCACAACATGCCCGCCGCGTTCTCCTTGGTCACGACCGGTCCATCGGTGACGATGTTCTTGGGAATGCCGGGCCCGGTCTTCTCGCCCGCCGTCACGGCGGCGACGCCGGCGATGATCGCGCCACCATGGATGCGGCATGATGGATTGCGCACCGTCGCGAACATGCGACCCTCGGCCACCGCGTTGATCGCGGGCGGCATGGCGTCAACTCCGCCGATCAGGATGCTGGTGCGGTTGTGCGCCTTCATCACGTTGTAGGCGGCGAGCGCCATGTCGTCGTTGTGGAAGAAGGCGGCATCGATCTGCGGATACTTGGTGAGATAGGTCTCCCATAGCCGCGCGGTCTTCGTCACATCCCAGTCGGCCGGCTGTGTGTCGAGCACCTTGATGCCGGGATACTGCTTCACGACCGATTCGAAGCCCTTGGCCCTGCCCTGCGCGCCGGTATGGCCAAGTGCACCCTGGGTCATGATGACGTTGCCCTTGCCGCCGAGCTTCGTCACCAGCGCCTGGGTCACGGAGGCGCCCATGAACTCGTTGTCGGGCGCGAGGAAGGCATGGACGTTGATCTTGTCCAGCGGCGCGATCAGCGTGTCCATGTCGATCACCGGGATGCCGGCATCGATCATCTTCTGCACCGGTTGGATGAGCGTGCCGATCCCGAACGCCTGGATGGCGACGAAATCCCACTTCTGGGACGCCATGTTGTCGATCGCCGCGCGCTGCTTCACGGCATCGAGCTGACCGTCGAACCAGGTGACTTCGACATTGAAGAGCTTGCCCCAGTATTCGGCCGCCGACTTGCCCTGGGCGCACCAGGTCGCCTGCAGGCCGGCGTTGGAGAAAGCGGCCTTGAGCGGCTTCTCCGAGCGCCCCGCCGCGACGCCGGCCGCCATGGCCGGGCTGATGCCGAAAACGCCGAGTGCCGCCGCCGCGCCACCCGCCGAAGCAACACTCAGGAAATCACGCCGGCTGGTGTTCACTGTGTCCGTCATCGCTTCCTCCTCCTTGGTCAACCGGTCGCACGCCGGCGTTCGCCAAAGTTTGGCAGCGAGAACGGAGAGCGGCAAGCACGACGCCGGCCGCCATAGCGCCGCGCCCTACTCCTTTTTCGGTTGCGGCAGCTTCAGTGCAATGTGGAGCTCGCGCAGCTTCTCCGCCGGCACCTCGGTCGGTGCCTCCATCATCAGGTCGACCGCCTGCTGGTTCATCGGGAAGGTGATCACTTCGCGGATGTTGGGTTCGTCGGCCAGCAGCATGACGATGCGATCCACGCCGGGCGCCGCGCCGCCGTGCGGCGGTGCGCCGTACTTGAAGGCGTTCAGCATGCCGCCGAAGCGATGCTCGACCTCCTCGCGGCTGTAGCCCGCGATCCCGAACGCCTTGTACATGATCTCGGGCTTGTGGTTGCGGATCGCGCCCGAGCAGAGCTCAATGCCGTTGCACACGATGTCGTACTGCCACGCCTTGATGGTGAGCGGATCCTGCGACTCGAGCGCTTCCAGCCCGCCCTGGGGCATCGAGAATGGGTTGTGGCTGAAGTCGATCTTCTTCAGCTTGTCGTCGTACTCGAACATCGGGAAGTCGACGATCCAGCAGAAACGGAACTCGTGTTCCGCAATGACTCCCAGCTCCTGGCCGACCTTGGTGCGGGCCTGCCCGGCGAACTTCCAGGCAACTTCCGGTTGATCGGCGACAAAGAAGATCGCGTCGCCGTCTTCCGCACCCGTCAGCTCCTTGAGCTTGGCGAGCCGGTCGCCGGCCACGAATTTGGCGATCGGACCTTTGCCGGCGGTCCCTTCCAATACGATGTAGCCCAGGCCCGGCTTGCCCTCGCCCTGCGCCCAGCTGTTCAGCTTGTCGAAGAAACTCCGGGGCTGTGCTGCGGCATTGGGGGCACGGATGGCACGCACTACGCCGCCCTTGGCGACGATGCCGGCGAACACCTTGAAATCGGAACCCGCGAAGACCTCGCCCACGTCGAAGATTTTTAGCGGATTGCGCAGGTCTGGCTTGTCGGTGCCATAGGTCAGCAGCGCCTCGGCATAGGGGATGCGCGGGAACGGAAACGGCGTCACCTTGCGCGGCGCCTCGCGATTGAACGAGGCGAATTCCTGGAAGACACCGCCCAGCACCGGCTCGATGGCAGCGAACACGTCTTCCTGGGTGACGAAACTCATCTCGAAGTCGAGCTGATAGAATTCACCGGGCGCACGGTCGGCCCGCGCATCCTCGTCGCGGAAGCACGGCGCGATCTGGAAATAGCGGTCGAAGCCCGACACCATCAGGAGCTGCTTGAACATCTGCGGCGCCTGCGGCAGGGCATAGAACTTGCCGGGATGCAGGCGGCTCGGCACGAGATAGGAGCGCGCGCCCTCGGGGCTGTCGGCAGTGAGGATCGGCGTCTGGAACTCGGTGAAGCCCTGCTCGATCATCCGCCGCCTGAGGCTCGCGATCACCTGGCTGCGCAGCATGATGTTGCGATGCAGCTTGTCCTTGCGCAGATCGAGGAAACGGTACTTGAGCCGCAACTCCTCCGGCGTCGTGTCGTTCTCCTGATAGACAGGAATCGGCAAGGGGTCGGCCATCGACTGGACAGTCATCTCCTGTGCGTCGAGCTCGACCTCGCCCGTCGCAAGTCGCGGGTTCACCGTTGCCTTGTCGCGCGCGACCACCTTGCCGCTGACGGTGATGACGCTCTCGTTGCGCACCGCCTCGGCGGCCTTGAAGATCGGGCTTGCCGCGTCGACCACGATCTGGGTCACGCCGTAGTGATCGCGCAGGTCGATGAACAGAAGGTGGCCATGGTCCCGCTTGCGCTGGACCCAGCCCGACAGGCGGGCCGCCTGGCCGACGTGTTCTAGCCGCAGCTGGCCGCAGGTGTGGGATCGATAGGGGGAAGACATTACGCAATTTCCGGGCTTTAACGGGGCGGCAAAAGGCACCGATCACGCCGCCAAGTCAAGCGATTGGCCCTTTCCGTGAGCGGCAACTTTGCCCTCCGGGGCGCTGGGGGTTATAGAACAGGGTCAATGAAGCTCATCACCACGACGGACGAGTTGGCGGCTTTCTGCAAGCCTCTGGCCGACGCCGAATTCGTTGCAGTCGACACCGAGTTCATGCGCGAGCGCACCTACTGGCCCAAGCTTTGCCTGGCCCAGGTGGCTGGCCCTGAGGACGCTGCCGCGATCGATGCCTTGGCAGACGGGATCGATTTGTCGCCACTGGACGAGTTGATGGCCAATCCAAAGGTCCTCAAGGTCTTCCACGCCGCCCGGCAGGATCTCGAAATCTTCTATCTGCGCATGAACAGCGTACCGCAGCCGCTGTTCGATACCCAGGTCGCGGCGATGGTATGCGGACACGGCGAAGCGGCGTCCTATGAGTCGCTGGCGACCAAGCTCGCCAAGGCCCGTATCGACAAGTCGAGCCGGTTCACGGACTGGAGCCGCCGCCCGCTCAGCGAACGGCAGATCACCTATGCCCTTTCCGACGTCACCCACCTGCGAGTCGTCTACGAAAAATTGCGCCGCCAGCTCGAAAAGAACGGCCGCCTGCCATGGATCTCCGAGGAAATGGCGGTACTGAACGACCCCGGCACATATCGGGCCGATCCGGAGCTCGCGTGGCGGCGGCTGAAACCCCGGGGTGCTCCGCCCCGCCTGCTCGGCGTGCTCAAGGAGGTCGCGGCGTGGCGTGAGCGCACCGCGCAACGGATCGACATTCCGCGGCAGCGCTTGCTTCGCGACGAGCAGCTCCTCGAAATCGCCAGCCATGCCCCCAAGACGATCGGCGAGCTGGCCATGACCCGCGGCCTCGGTCGCGGCTTCGCCGAGGGCTGGCAGGGTCGCGAGATCCTCGAGGCCATCGAAAAGGCGCGCCAGATGCCGGAGGCCGAATTGCCGGCGCGCGATAGACCACCGGAGCAACTCCGGGCACCGAGCGCCGTGGTCGACCTCTTGCGCACCCTGCTGCGGCTCAAGGCCGAACAGGCCGGCGTCGCCGCCCGTCTTGTCGCGAGTGCCGATGAACTTGACCGGATGGCCGCCGGCAAGCGCGATGTGCATGCCTTGACGGGCTGGCGGCGCGAGATCTTTGGCCACGACGCGATCGATTTGATCGAAGGCCGACTGGCGCTCGCCCTCGAGGGCGAGCATCCAAAGCTGCTGGCCGTCTCGCCGAAGTAGCGGCCTCCCGCCTCAGGTCGAGACGATGATCGATTTCAGGTCGAAGGCTTCGGCCGCGCCCTCGAGCCGGCGTGCCGTCACGTCGCCGAGGCTGTGCTTGAGCTGAGGCGGGACGACCAGGCGCAGCTCGCGGTCGGTTCGGCGCAGTTCAATCTGCGGCAACAGGCCCGGTGCGCCGCCGGAAAGATTGTAGGCGAGCCTGAGGCAGGCGCCGAGACGACGTGCGAACGTCCGGCCCTTGCTGTCGCTCAGCCGGAGTGCCGTATCGAACATCGACGCCTTGGGATCGCTCTTGTAGCGGTAGGTCATCGTCATCGCGAGCACGGCGCGCTCGCGATGGCTCATGCCCGGCGCCGGCAGATGAAGCACCCGCACATAAGCCTGTTCGGCGCGATAGTCAGGATGATCGTTCCACGAGATATCGCTGAGATGGCAGGCGGCAGTGCGAAGGATCCGCTCGGCGTCGCTTTCACCGACGAAGACCGGTGTCAGCCAGTCGAAAATTTCCTTCGGCGAAAGGTCGAAGCGCCGCCAGCCGGCGCCCTGCTCCTGGGCAAAGGCGATCAGAGGATGACGCGCCTGCTCTTCGGCGCCGAGGCGCGAATAGTAGAACCCCTCGCGCAAGCCAAAGGCGGAGAAGACCACATTGCGCGGCTTCAGGGCCGCGAGCAGCCGGTCCAGCGCAAGACAGGCAAGCGGCAGCGTGTCGACGCGGCGGCGCGAGACACCCGGCATCTTCTCCAGCGACTTGGCGCTTTGCACGGCGATCAGCCTCGCCACCGCGCGCGCCTCATCGGCGGCGATGTCGTATTGGTGGATGATGTGCAGCGGATAGCCCGCCTGCTCCATGTGCAACCGGGCGAAGGAACGCCAGGCACCGCCGACGGCGTAGAACGTCTTGCCGGTCTCCTCGCGCAACCATCGCACATCGTCGATGGCGTCGACCACGGCCCTCTTGGGATCGCCTTTGCCCGACGACATGAGTCGGAGCGGTCCGACCGGCAAGGTACTCGAAGCGCCGAGGCGTCCCTGCCCCAGAGAGACCAGTTCAAGGCTGCCGCCGCCCAGGTCGCCCATCACGCCCAAAGCCTCGGGCATGCCGCAGATCACGCCGTAACCGGAATAGCGCGCCTCGTCCTGGCCGCTCACGATGTGGGCCTTGATCTCCGGTCGGCGCTCGATCTCCCGCATGAAGTCAGGCCCATCGGCGGCGTCGCGAACGGCCGCGGTCGCCAGGAGGTCGAGCGACCTCACCTTCATGTTCTTGGCAAGCGTGACGAAGCGGTCGATGTTGGCAAGCGCAAGCTCGACGCCCGCGGCGTTCAGGCGCCCCGTCGCATCGAGGCCGCGCGCGAGGCCGCACAGGACCTTTTCGTTGAAGACCGGCAACGGCGCCCGGCTGGCGCGTTCGTAAACAACGAGGCGGATCGAGTTCGACCCCACATCGATGATGCCGACGCGGCCCTCGCCGCAACTGTCCGGAGCGCGGTCGTCGAATTGAGCGTGTGCGGTCTGTTGGCCGTCCATGCGCGCCCCGTCTAGCCGAAACCGGGCGGGTTTGCAGCGACAAAACGAGTCATTGTCATCCTGAGCGCAACGAAGGATCTCACGCTGGCAGCAGAAGCGTTGCTCGTTCGCGTAGGTCCTTCGCTTCAGCGCGCGGAATACCGCGCGCGACCCAGGACGCCAAAAAAAAGACTGCCCGCCTCAGGAACTAAGCACCAGCCGTGGGACTGCGCCACTCAGACGCAATGCACTTCCCCGGCCCGAAAGCGACGGATTCGTCATGAAATAATGGTGGGCAATGAACGGTTCCTTGCCCGGCTGCGGCCGGACGTAGGTGCCGTCCGGTGTCATCGTCCAGCTCTGGCCGTCGTCCTTGAGATTGGCGACCATGATCTGGTCGAGCACCTGCTCGTGGACGGTGGGATTCTCCACCGGGCAGAGGAGCTCGACCCGCCGGTCGAGGTTGCGCGGCATCCAGTCGGCCGACGAGATGAAGACCTTGGCCTGGGCCGACGGCAAGTCCATGCCGGCGCCAAAGCACACGATGCGCGCATGTTCCAGGAAGCGGCCGAGGACGCTCTTGACGCTGATATTCTCGCTGAGGCCCGGTACCCCCGGACGCAAGCAGCAGATGCCGCGCACCACGAGCTCGATCTGCACACCCGCCCGGGACGCCGCGTAGAGCCGGTCGATCAGATGCGGGTCGACGAGGGAATTGAGCTTGGCCCAGATCGCGGCGGGCTGGCCGGCGGCGGCATTAGCGATCTCGGCATCGATCAGGCCATAGAGCGTGGGTCTGAGGGTCACCGGAGCGAAGGCGATCTTCTCCATCTTCTCAGGCCGCGCATACCCGGTCATGAAATTGAAGAGCCGTGCGGCATCCCGGCCCATCGCCGGATCGCAGGTAAAGAACGAGAGATCGGTGTAGATGCGTGCCGTGATCGGGTGGTAGTTGCCGGTGCCGAAATGCACGTAGGTGCGAATCGACTGCGCCTCGCGCCGAACGACCATCGATACTTTGGCATGCGTCTTGAGGTCGATGAAGCCATAGACGACCTGCACGCCGGCCCGCTCGAGATCGCGCGCCCAGCGGATGTTGGCTTCCTCGTCGAAGCGCGCCTTGAGCTCGATCAACGCTGTCACGGTCTTGCCGGCTTCGGACGCCGCAATCAGCTCCTTCACGATCGGCGAATCTGCCGAGGTCCGATACAGCGTCTGCTTGATCGCCACCACCGCCGGATCGCGCGCGGCCTGGCGCAGGAATTGGACCACCACATCGAAGCTCTCGTAGGGGTGGTGGACGACGATGTCCTTGGCACGGATCGCCGCAAAGCAATCGCCGCCGAAGTCGCGAATACGCTCCGGAAAACGCGCGATATAGGGGGCGAACTTGAGATCGGGCCGGTCGTCGACGATCACCGCCTTGACGTCGCCGATGTTGAGCATGCTCTCGAGTTCAAAAATATGGATGGTCTGGCCCGCGATCTCGAGCTGGTCGAACAGGAAATCACGCAGTTCGGCCGGCATCTCCGTGTCGAGTGCGATCGAGATCAGGTCGCCGCGACGACGGCGCTTGAGCGCACTCTCGTAAAGGAGGACGAGATCTTCCGACTCCTCGTTGATCTCGACATCACTGTCGCGGATCAGCCGGAAGAAGCCGCGCGCCGTCACCTCGTAGCCCGGGAAAAGCCGTGGCAGGAAGATCGCGACCAGCTCCTCGAGCGGCAGAAGCCGGATCGCCGCTCCCGGCAGCCGCACGAAGCGGTCGACCTGCGACGGCAAGGGCAGCAGCGCCATCAGCGGGCGCTTGTCGTCCTTGCGCTGAAGCTTCAGCAGCGCCGAGAAGCCGCCGTTGGGAATGAAGGGGAACGGATGGGCCGGGTCGATCGCCAGGGGTGTCAGGATCGGGAAGACCTGATCGATGAAATACTGGTCGAGCCAGCCGCGCTCATTCTCCGTGAGCTCGGAGGCACCGAGCACCGCAATGCCGGATCCACGCAGTTCACCCCGCAGCGTTGCCCAGGTCTGTTGCTGCTCGGCCATCAGGATCGAGGCCTGCTCGCGAATGGCGGCGAGTTGCTCGGCCGGCGTGAGGCCGTCGTCGCTGAGCAGCGTCGAGCGGTTGGGCAGCATATCCACGAGGCCCGCCACACGGACCATGTAGAACTCGTCGAGGTTGGCTGCCGAGATCGACAGGAAGCGCACACGCTCCAGCACGGGATGGCGCGGGTTGCTTGCCTCCTCGAGGACTCGCGTGTTGAAAGCGAGCCAGGACAGTTCGCGGTTGATGAACCGTCGTGGGCTGTCGAGCGTGATGGCTGCGGTCTGGTCGGAAAGTATGGGGGTGTGAAGGGCGTCCATGTGTCGCCGTGGTCCTGGCTGTTCCTGTAATTTTATGCACAGGACGGTAACGCCACTACATGACCGTGTCATGGCAATTAGCTAATCTATTGTTTCAAAAGGCTTTTCCAAAGGAAAGGTCGTGAAGACAGTTCTCCTCCTGCGCCATGCGAAGTCCGCCTGGAGCAATCCCGGGCTGGTCGACCACGAACGGCCGTTGAGCAGCCGGGGTGAGCGCGCGGCCGAGATCATGGCTGAATACATTGCGGACAAATGTCCCCGGCTGGACATTATTCTGTGTTCCACGGCCGTGCGGACGCGCCAGACGCTGGCGCCGCTGGTCCGACGCCTCCCTCCGCCTGCCCCTCCCATTGCCCTCGAAAAGGGCCTTTATCTTGCTTCGGAGGCCGCTCTGCTGGCCCGCCTGCAGGCCCTGACGGAAGAGGCCGCCACGGCCCTCCTGATCGGCCACAACGAGGGGATCGGCGAGCTTGCCGCGGCCCTGGCCGGCCGGGGCCAGGCCGACCCGCTCAAGGCTCTGCGAGAGAAATTCCCGACCGGCGCGCTGGCCGTGCTGCGGTCCCCGGGCAAGCAATGGGCCGACCTCACTCTGGGGGCGACCGAATTGCTGGCCTTCGTGCGCCCGCGCGATCTCGCCGGCGCTACCTAGTCTAGGGTCAAACCCAATAATAAAGCCTGGTCGTCTACTTCTGCTCTCGGGTCGATTCCAAACATTGGCCACGTTGAGCAGTTCGTCAGAGATGGGCCAACAGCCGACATCACTCGATCACCGCATCAGGGCGTCCCTCAGTACACGCGTGCCTTTGGCGGGAACGACTGGACGTCGTTGGTCATTGGTTGCAGCTTCACCGGTCGGTAGTCGATGCGGGTCTTGCCTCTGTCGTCCACCCAGATCGCCGTGTGCTTCAACCAGTCCTTGTCGTCACGCTCCGGATAGTCTTCGCGGGCGTGAGCGCCGCGGCTTTCCTTGCGGTTGGCGGCCGAGCGGATGATTGCCTGGGCGAGCACGATCAGGTTCTCGAATTCCAGCGTCTCCATGAGATCGGAGTTCCAGATCAGCGAGCGATCCTTGACGCGGACATCGCCCTTGCCGGCGAATACCTTGTCGAGCTTGTCGCAGCCCTCATCCAGGCTTGTCTGGGTGCGGAACACTGCGCATTCGTTCTGCATGGTGCGCTGCATGTTGAGGCGCAGCTGGGCGGTCGGTGTGCCGCCGGACGCGTGGCGCAGCCGGTCCAGGCGCGCGATCGGCTCGTCGCCGGCATGCGGGAGCTGCTTGTGCGGTTCGCCCGGCGTCAGCAGCTCGGCGGCGCGATTGGCCGCCGAGCGGCCAAACACCACGAGGTCGAGCAGCGAGTTGGAGCCGAGGCGATTGGCGCCATGGACCGAGACGCAGGCCGCTTCGCCGATCGCCATAAGACCGGGAATGACGGTGTCAGGATTGCCGTGATTCACTGTGACGACCTCGCAGTGAATGTTCGTCGGGATGCCGCCCATGTTGTAGTGGCAAGTCGGCAGGATCGGAATCGGCTGACGCGTGACATCGACGCCGGCAAAGATGCGCGCCGTCTCGGCGATGCCGGGCAGCCGCTCGTGGATCACCGCGGGGTCGAGATGCTCGACGTGCAGCTCGATGTAGTCCTTGTTGGGCCCGCAGCCGCGGCCTTCGCGGATCTCGATGGTCATCGAGCGGCTGACGACGTCGCGCGACGCCAGGTCCTTGGCCGACGGCGCATAACGCTCCATGAAGCGCTCGCCGGTCGAGTTGGTGACGTAGCCGCCTTCGCCGCGCACGCCCTCGGTGATCAGAAAGCCCGCGCCGTAGATGCCGGTCGGATGGAACTGGATGAATTCCATATCCTGCACCGGCAGGCCGGCCCGCAACGCCATGGCGCCGCCATCACCGGTGCAGGTGTGCGCCTGGGTAGTGGTAAAGTAGGTGCGCCCGCTCCCGCCGGTCGCCAGCACCGTCTTGTGGGCGCGGAAGCGGTGGATGGTGCCGTCATCGAGGTTCCACGCCATCACGCCGCGGCAGGTGCCCTCGTCCATGATGAGGTCGAGGGCGAAGTACTCGATGAAGAACTCGGCATGATGGCGCAGCGACTGCTGGTAGAGCGTGTGCAGGATGGCATGCCCGGTGCGGTCGGCCGCCGCGCAGGTGCGATGGGCGATGCCCTTGCCGTACTCGGTCGTCATGCCGCCGAACGGCCGCTGATAGATCTTGCCCTCGGGCGTGCGGCTGAACGGCACGCCGAAATGCTCGAGCTCGATGATGGCCGGAATGCCATCGCGGCACATGTATTCGATGGCGTCCTGGTCACCGAGCCAGTCGGAGCCCTTGACCGTGTCATACATGTGCCAGCGCCAGTCGTCGGGGCCCATGTTGCCGAGCGCCGCCGAAATGCCGCCTTGCGCGGAAACGGTATGGCTGCGCGTCGGGAACACCTTGGTGACGCACGCGGTCTTCAGTCCCTTCGCCGCCATGCCGAAAGTGGCGCGCAGGCCGGCGCCACCGGCGCCGACCACGACCACGTCGTACTCGTGATCGACCACCTTGTAGGCGTTGCCGCCGATATTGATCGTGCCCGCCGTTGCACCGTAGGTCTTGCCGTTGCTTGCTTCGGCCATGTTCCGCACCTCAGCTCGACCACATCGGGCGAAAGTAAAAATGACGGATCGGGCATCAGCCCAAATACGCTTGGGCCGCTCAGCCTCTCAAAAGCAGTCTTAAAGGCAGCGGCAAGGGAAGTCAGCAATGGGTCCCCTGGCGGACCTACGAAGCGGATTGAATAGCAGCCTGGAGGCCCGCCTTCCATCATGGCCAAACAGGTACGCCGTCCAGTCCCGCGGTCTCTGGCAGGCCGCAGATCAGGTTCGCATTCTGCACCGCCTGGCCGGCGGCTCCCTTGCCGAGATTATCGACCACGCCCATCGCGATCACCAAATTGCGCTCTGGATCGGCCGCATAGCTGACAAACGCGAGGTTCGAGCCGGTAGCCCATTTAGTCTGCGGCGGCCTGTCGGTCACGCGGACGAACGCCCGCCCGGCGTAGAAGCGCCGGGCCGCTACCAGGCACTGATCCGTGGTGGCGCGGCCGCGGCAGTACATGGTGGCGAGTACGCCGCGGGTCATCGGCACCAAGTGCGGCGTGAACACCAGCCCGGCCGCACTGCCGCCGCTCAGCCGCTCGATTGTCTTGGCCATCTCGGGCATGTGGACGTGCTTGAGCAGACCGTAGGGCACCAAGTTCTCGTTACTCTCGGCGTAGCCGAACTTGCTATCGGCGCCGCCCCGGCCGGCACCGGAGATGCCGGTCTTGGCGTCGATCACGATGTTGCCAGGCTCGATCAGATTGTTGGCCAGCAGCGGTGCCAGCGCGTTCAGCGCCGCCGCGGGGAAGCAGCCGGGATTGGCAACGCGGATCTGACCCTCGATCTCGGCGGGCCAGACGTCGGCCAGGCCATACGCCCAACCCTCGACGTAGCGGTGGTCGCCACCGATGTCGACGATCTTCACGTCCTTGGGGACACGCGCCAGCGCCTCGGCCGAGGCGCCCGTGGGCAGCGACACGAACAGCACGTCGAGCTTCGGCAGGGTCACAGGGTCCCACTTCTCGATCACCAGTTCGGCCAGCTTGGCCGGCACACCGGCGAAGCGGTCCACCAAACGGCTGCCGGCGCTGCCCTCGCCTGCGGCGTAGATGAGCTCGAAAGAAGGGTGGCTCGCGACCAGGCGCATCGCCTCGCCGCCGCCAAAACCGCTGATCCCGATAATGCCGACGCGAATGCTCATGGTGGTGTCCTTGTGGGGTTCGGGCAAAAGAAAACCCCCGGAGCCGAGGGCTTGCGGGGGTTCAGGAACGCGGGCCGGGCCGCTCCGGCGGGTGGGACCTACGGTGAGGCAGTCACCACGCGGACGGACGCTGATCGACGCGCAGCCCAAAGAGCCGCCGCTTGGGTGCAGCGGCGTCGGCGTCGGTCACAAAGGTTCTGGTTCCTGAGCATGTCCTTCGACACTGTCGTTACCCACATTAATCGTCAAGCTGAATGTCTGCTGACCACCTATCTCGGACGTTTCTGGTTTAGTACGTTCCGGGATACTGTCCGCCGTCCAGCAGCAGGTTCTGGCCGGTGATGTAGCCCGCGTGAACACTGCACAGGAAGGCGCAGGCGGCGCCGAATTCCTCGGGCGTGCCGAACCGACCGGCCGGATGGACCGCTTGGCCCTCCTTGAACTCCTCATCGAAGCTCTTGCCGCTCTTGGTCGCGCGCACTTTGTAGGTGTTGCGCAGGCGATCGGTCGCAAACTGTCCCGGCAACAGAGCGTTGATGGTGACGCCATGCTTCACGGTCACGCGCGCCACACCGGCCACGAAGCCCGTGAGCCCGGAACGGGCGCCGTTGCTGAGGCCCAGGATGTCGATCGGCGCCTTCACCGAGCTCGAAGTGATGTTCACGACCCGCCCGAAGCCGCGCTTCATCATGCCGTCGACCGTCGCCTTGATGAACTCGATCGGCGTCAGCATGTTGGCGTCGATCGCCTTGATCCAGTCGTCCCGCGTCCAGGCACGGAAGTCGCCGGGCGGCGGGCCGCCGGCATTGTTGACGATGATGTCGGGCTCGGGACAGGCCGCAAGCACCTGCTTTCGGCCGGCATCGGTCGTGACATCCACGGCGATCGGCGTGACCTTCACGCCGGTCTTCTTGCGGATTTCCTCCGCCGTCGCCTCGAGCTCGCTTTTGGTGCGGGCGTTGATGACGAGATCGACGCCTTCCTGCGCCAACGCCATCGCGCAGCCCCTGCCCAAACCTTTGCTGGCCGCGCAGACGATTGCCTTGCGGCCCTTGATCCCCATGTCCATCGCTTCACTCCCTACTATTCGACTCGCGTCCAAATCTGCGTCTCGCCGAACATGGGCGAGCCGACATAGCCGCGCAGGCGCAGCTTCCCGTCCGGCTGCAGGTTGATATTGGCACTGTAGATCTTGCCGTTCTCGCCGTTGTAGATCTGGCCGCCTTCGTACATGTTGGGCTCCGAGCCCTTCTTGAAGCCCCAGATGAGCGGCATGCCGATCACCTTGCGGCTGCGCAGCGCCGGATCGGCATTGCGATAGTCCGTCGCCGCCTCGGGCGCGACGACCTGGCCGTCCGGCCCCTTGGGATTGACCAGCCCGACGATGAACCCGCAGATCGCGCCGCTCGCGGCATTGGCGCACGGGCCAATGCGCACCTTGGCGACGCCGGAGGCCGTGAGCCACGTGCCCATGACCGACGGCCCCTGGGCCCAAGCGTCGAACGCCAAAGTGCAGAACGCGACCACGAGCGCGAATTTCTTCATGCTTTTCTCCCCTCTGCCATAGCCAGCTCGTCGAGCACGTCGGCCGCCAGCCGGCGGTCGATCTCACGCCGTTCGACCAGCGCCCGACGATCGAGCGCCGCCACGACGCGACGCGCCGCATCGGCGGAGCGCTCCATATGCGCGACCAGATAGTGCACGACGCCCGCACCGGCATGCAATTGCCGGTCAGCCAACTGTTTCAGGATGATCGAGCCCAGAAGGTCGTCATCCGGCGGCGCCACCCCCACTGCCGGCGCCGCGCGCAGCCGCGACGCAAGATCGGGCAAGTGGATCCGCCAATGCGCCGGCGGATGCTCGGCGATCAGCAGCAGGGAGCCCCCTCGCTCACGCACAAGGTTGTAGAGATGGAACAGGGCGCGCTCGGGCGTGCGCTCGGCCTGTTCAATGACGATGGCTCGCGAGGCGTCGGCCAGGGCCGTGAGATCGGCGACGGTCTTGCCGTCGAGATCCTTGCCTTCGATGATCGCGGCCTGGGCGCGCGCCGCCCAAATGCGTCCGAGATGCGTCTTGCCGCATCCTACCGGGCCGCTCAGCGCCAACGCAGGCGCAGGCCAGTCCGGCCAACGGTCGATCCACGCCAAAGCCTCGCGATTGCCGTCGGCCACTACGAAGTCGGCGCGCGCATAGGTCGGCGCCGGCAGTGAGAGATCGAAGATGAGCTGGTTCACCATGGCAAGGTTACGGGCAAGGTCACGACTCACTCGGCATCGGCCCCGCGATAGAGGGCGCTGGCATGATAGCGTTCCAGCAGATGGCGGACGACCACCCCGACGATGGCCGCCGTCGGGACGGCGACGAGCACGCCGACGAAGCCGAACAGCGAACCGCCCGCCAGCAGGGCGAACATGATCCAGACCGGGTGGAGGCCGACCCTGTCGCCGACCAGCTTGGGCGAGAGCACGTTGCCTTCGAGCAGATGGCCGATCAGGAAGACGACCGCCACCTTGCCGACGGAGATCCAGTCCGGCGGGAACTGTGCCAGTGCCATGCCGAGCGCCATCGTGGCGCCAACCAGCGTGCCCACGAACGGGATAAAGGAGATCAGGCCGGCGATCAGGCCAATGACGAAACCGAACTGCAATCCCACGAACGACATGCCGGCGCCGTAGATCGTGCCGAGGCAGAGGCAGACCAGCGCCTGGCCGCGCACGTAACCCGCGACGGCCGCATTCGATTCGCGCGCGAGCTTGCGCACGGTGTCGGCGTGGTCGCGCGGCAGAGCGTTGTCGATCGCCGACAGCACCTTCGGCCAGTCGCGCAGGAGGTAGAAGGTCACGACCGGCGTGAGGAACAGCAGGGCAAGCACGTTGATCACGGCAGCGCTGCGCTGCGCCACGCGACTGGCGACACCCCCCAAGATGGAAAGCGCCTGGCCTGCCCATTGCGATGCCTCGGCTTGCAGGTCGCGCAGGCTGAGCGGCTCCAGCCCCAGCCTGGAGCGCAACGGCTCGATCATGGGCTGCAGGCGTGTCGCGGCATTGACGATGTACTCCGGCGTCTTGGTCACCAATGCCTCGACCTGGCCGAACACGGGTGGCACGATCGCGAAGGCGGCGCCGATCGTGATCAACGCGGCCAGGATCGTCACCGCCGTGGTGGCGAGCGTCCGCGACAGCCCGTAGCGCTGCAGGCGCGCCACCACCGGATCGAAGAAGTAGGCGACCACGGCGCCGACCACGAACGGCAGCAGGATGTCGTTCAACAGCCAGAGCGTCAGCACGAACAGCACCGCCGCGCCCACCCAGAAGCGCCAGCGACTGTTCGGCGGCGACCTGCTCATTGCAGGTCACCGCGGATGGAGGTCAGCGGGCCTGCAGCCGCCACTGGTCGCCATCCTTGTCGAGCTGCAATCCGACCTGGGTCAGGACCTGCTGCAACTCGTCGGAGGTGCCGAAGTAGTCGAGGTGAAGGTCGGCACGGTCGGACTCGAGTGTGCGGACAGAGACCTTCTTCACCGCCGGCACCGAAGCCAGCCGCTGGCGGATCTGCACCCAGTCGCTCAGCGCGCGGATCGGCACCGTCACGTCCATCGAGGCTTCCGCATCGCGCCGGACGGTGGCGATGCTGCGCCACTGCTCGGCGACCTTGGCGTGCATGTTCCTGGCGGCGTCGGCCAGGCCCTGCGCATTATCGACCGTGGTCTTGCCGATGTCGTTGCGCACGCCAGTCTGCGTATCGTAACGAACGCCGCTTACGGTGAGCGGGCCCGACTGCTTGTCGCCCTCAACAATGGCCACGATGATGGACGGCGCCTTGTAGCGCTCGTTCAACCGCGACAGCGCCGAGACATCGCCGACATAGGCCTGCTCGACGGACAGCACGTTCTGGTCGAGCTGATCGCCGCGCACGACCGTCACCGGCACGGCGCTGCCCGAGGTGTCGAGCTTCTGCCACGCATCGCGCCAGGCGTTGGCGTCGTCGAGCGGCTCGACGCCGTTCTTGTCCTTCCATAGCGGGATCAGCAGTGCCGGGCGTGCCACGGTCTCGGCAATCCCGATGCCCGCCTCGCCCAGCCACGCCTTCACCTGCGGGGCGGCGAACACCACGTTCAACGTCGCCTGGTAGCGGGTCCCCGCGGCGCGTTCACGGGCGAACTCAACCCCGCGCACGAGACGCTGCAATCGTGCGTCATCGAGCGGTGGCACCTTGGCGCGATCCTCTGGCGCGACCATGCGGTCGACCAGCATTTTCACCGCCTTCCGTTCGCCTTCCAGGATGCCCTGGTCGCGTGCTTTCACCGCATCCGTGGCGTTGATGTCGACATCGACGCCCGGAACCGTATAGGTGTTGTTACTGGCGATTTGCGCCTGTGCCGCCCCGAAGGTGGCGAAAGCCGCCAGCGAGACGGCGAGAATCGTGGAAAACCAGCGGGCTGGCAGCATTGCGGGGGTCCGGTTTTTGGCTATGTTCGCGCCACCTTGATAGCACGAATGAGCCTGGCTTGAAGCCCGACGCGCCTGGACACAACCGCCCGCCCCTGACCTACAAGGCCGCCGGAGTCGATATCGACGCCGGCGACTCGCTGGTCGAGCGCATCAAGCCCTTGGCCCAGAGCACCCATCGTCGCGGTGTCATGGGCGGCCTGGGCGGCTTCGGCGGGCTGTTCGATCTCAAGGCGGCGGGTTTTCGCGACCCTGTCCTCGTCTCCGGCACGGACGGTGTCGGCACCAAGCTCAAGGTCGCGATCGAAGCGGGCATTCCCGACACCGTCGGCATCGACCTCGTGGCGATGTGTGCCAACGATGTCGTCGTGCAGGGCGCCGATCCCTTGTTCTTCCTCGACTATTACGCGATGGGCCATCTCGACGTCGAGATGGGTCGGCGTATCGTCGCAGGCATCGCCGAGGGCTGCCGCCGCGCGGGCTGCGCGCTGCTGGGCGGCGAGACCGCAGAGATGCCGGGCATGTATGCCGAAGGCGACTACGACCTCGCCGGCTTCGTGGTCGGCGCGGCCGAGCGCGAGCACCTGTTGCCGCGACCCGATATCGCGGCGGGCGACGTGGTGCTGGGCCTGGCGTCAAGCGGCGCGCATTCCAACGGCTATTCCCTGGTGCGCCGGATCGTGGAGCGCAGCGCACTCCGCTACGACGCGCCCTCGCCGTTCGGCCGCGGCTCGCTGGGCGAGGCCCTGCTCGAGCCGACGCGCATCTACGTGAAGCAGCTTCTGTCGGCGATCCATTCAACCGGCACCATCAAAGGGCTGGCGCACATCACGGGCGGCGGATTGCCGGGCAATGTCCCGCGCTGCCTGCCAGACGGTCTGCGCGCCCGGCTCGATGCACGGCGCTGGACGGCGCCTGATGTGTTCGGCTGGCTGAAGGACGTCGGCAACGTGCCGACCGACGACATGCTCAACACCTTCAACTGCGGCATCGGCATGGTCGTGGTGACAGGCAAGGACGATGCGGCGCAGGTCGCTCGCGTTCTCGCGGAGACCGGCGAGACGGTGAGCGAGATCGGCGTCATCGAACGCGCGGCCAACGCCGAGGCGGACTGCGTGGTCGACCATGCCGACAGCCTATGGCGAAGCTGAAAGTCGGCATCGTGATCTCGGGGCGCGGCAGCAACATGGCCGCGCTGATCGAGGCGGCCCAAGCGCCCGACTATCCGGCCGAGATCGTCTGCGTCGTCAGCAACGTCGCCGAGGCGGCAGGCCTGCAGGTCGCCCAGCGAATGGGCGTTGCGAGCGCGGTGGTCCGCCACGAGGATCATCCCGACCGCGAAGCCTTCGATCGCGCGCTGTCGGCCAAGCTTGAGGAGCATGGCGTCGAGCTGGTGGTGCTCGCAGGCTTCATGCGCATCCTAAGCCGATGGTTTCCCGAGCGCTGGGCCGGCCGGCTGCTCAACATCCACCCCTCGCTCCTGCCTGCCTTCCGCGGCCGACATGTCACACGCCAGACCCTCGAGGCAGGCGTGCGGGTGAGCGGCTGCACGGTGCATCTGGTGACGCCCGATCTCGACGCGGGACCGATCATCGCCCAGGCGGCGGTGCCGGTGTTGCCTGAGGATACCGAGGCGACGCTCTCCGCACGCATCCTGCGCCAGGAGCATCGGCTCTATCCGCTGGTCGTGCGCTGGTTCAGCGAAGGCCGCATCCGTGTAGCGAATGGGCATGTGGATGTGGAAGGCTTGCCGCAGGGCGCGACCCTGCTCTTCTCCGCCGAACCCTAGTCCGCTATAAGATCGTCACGAAATTCAGACGAGGATCCCGATGGCCGAAGCAACCCAGGACGAAGTCCGCGCGCACGAGTCAACCTACCAGTCCTTCAGCAAGCTGGTCCTGTTCATGATCCTCTGGCTGGTGCTGCTGCTCAGCACGATGGCGCTGGGGCTGGTTGCTCACGTGTCGATCCTCGCGCTCCTGCTGGGTATCGGCGGCACCCTGGCCCTGATCATCGGCTTCGCTGTCCTGGGCTGACGGCTCGGCCGAAATCCAAATGAAAAGCGGCCCCGATGGGCCGCTTTTTGATGGCTGCGTTTCGGTTCAGCCGACGATCTCGGCACCCGCGAAGAAATAGCCGATCTCGATCGCCGCGTTCTCGGGCGAATCAGAGCCGTGCACCGAGTTGGCCTCGATCGATTCGGCGAAGTCCTTGCGGATGGTCCCCGCCGCGGCATTCGCCGGGTTGGTGGCACCCATGATCTCGCGGTTCTTGGCGATGGCGTCCTCGCCCTCCAGGACCTGCACCACCACCGGGCCCGAGGTCATGAAAGTGCAAAGATCCTTGAAGAACGGCCGTTCCTTGTGCACGCCGTAAAATTGCTCGGCCTGCGTGCGGCTCATCCAGATGCGCTTCTGCGCCACGATGCGCAGGCCCTTCTCCTCAAAGCGGGTGTTGATCTTGCCGGTCAAATTCCGGCGCGTCGCGTCCGGCTTGATGATCGAGAAAGTGCGTTCGACGGCCATGAATTCCTCTTGCCAATCTCAATTGATCGCGTGGGCGCGCCTTATAAAGGTGGGTTTTGAGGCCGGCAAGGCGGCCATTCGCCTTGGTTTGGTCCCCTTGCCCGTGGTAAAGGCCGCCCCGCCCCATGCTGCACGTCACCGATCTCTCCTTCCGCCACGGCGAGCGGGTGTTGTTCGACCGCGCCTCCGCGGCCGTCTCCGACGGCTGGAAGGTCGGGTTGGTCGGCCGCAATGGCGCGGGCAAATCGACGCTCCTGAAGTTGATCCAGGGCGAGCTCGAGGCCGATGGCGGCGACATCAACCTCATGGGCCGCACTCGCATCGGCTCGGTGCCGCAGGATCCGCCGGGCGGCGACATCACCGTGCTGGATGCGGTATTGGCAGCCGATCTCGAGCGCACGGCGCTGCTGGCCGAAGCCGAGACGTGCGACGATGGCCTGCGGCTCGCCGAAATCCATGCGCGGCTCGATGAGATCGGCGCGGCCGCGGCGCCAGCGCGCGCCGCCTCGATCCTGAACGGTCTCGGTTTCGATACTGCGGCGCAAGGAAGGCCCTGCGGTGAGTTCTCGGGCGGTTGGCGCATGCGCGTCGCGCTCGCAGGCACGCTGTTCAGCGACCCCGATCTCCTGATCCTCGACGAGCCGTCGAACCATCTCGACCTCGAAGCACAGCTCTGGCTTACCGAACATCTCAAGCGCTTCCGCCACACGCTGGTGATGGTGAGCCACGATCGCGACCTCCTGAACGACGTGTGCGATCACATCGTGCACATCGACCAGATGAAGCTCGTCACCTACACCGGCAACTACGACACGTTCGAGCGCACACGCGCGGAGCGACTGGAGAACGACGCGGCCCAGCAGGTCAAGCTCGCCGCGCAGCGCAAGCACATGCAGGCCTTCGTCGATCGCTTCCGCTACAAGGCAAGCAAGGCCCGCCAGGCGCAGTCGCGCCTCAAGATGATCGAGAAGCTGGGACCGATCGCCACCGTGCCGATCGAAGAGCGCGTCACGTTTAACTTCCCGCCGCCCGAGGAACTCGCCTCGCCGATCGAGACGCTGGACGAAGTAACGGTGGGCTATGGCGACGGCCCACCTGTGCTGCGCAAGCTTGACCTGCGCCTCGATATGGACGACCGCATTGCGCTCCTCGGCCAAAACGGCAACGGCAAGTCGACCTTCATTCGCGTGCTCTCCGATCGGCTGGTGCCGCGCGAAGGCCGGATCAAGCGCACGCCCAAGCTCAGGATCGGCTACTTCTCCCAGGACCAGGAGGAAGAGCTCGACTACGAGGAAACGCCGTTCGACCACATGAACCGGGCGCTTGGCCCTGGCGCAGGCGAGGCGAAAGTCCGCGCCCAGCTCGGCCGTTTCGGCTTCTCGCGCGATCGGGCCAACCTCAAGGTCGGCGTGCTATCGGGCGGTGAGAAAACCCGTTTGTTGCTGGCGCTCGCCACCCGCAATGCCCCTCACCTGCTGCTGCTCGACGAGCCGACCAACCACCTCGACATGGACGCTCGCGCCTCGTTGATCGAGGCCATCAACGACTTCGAAGGAGCGGTTGTCCTGGTGAGCCACGACACTCACCTGGTGAAGATGGTGGCCGACCAGCTCTGGCTGGTCGCGGGCGGTGCCGTGCGCGCCTTCGACGGTGATATCGACGACTACCAGGCGACGCTCCTGCGCGAGCGGGGTGCCAGGCCCGTCAAGGAGGCCAAGCCAAAGAAGGAAAAGCCGGCTCCCGTTCCCGTGGCCGCTGAGAAACCGAAGCGCGGTCATCTCAAGCGCGCCCTCGAGAAGAGCGAGAAGCTGATTGCCGACCTCACCCAGAAGCGCGGCGAGATCGAGACCAAGCTCGCCGACCCTTCAACCTATAACGGGCCGCCGACGCTCGCGGCCGAGCTGCAAAAGGAGAAACTGCGGCTGGAGCGTGAGCTTGCCCACGCCGAGCACGATTGGCTGGTGGCGCAGGAAGCCTACGAAGCGGCGTGAACGCTATTCCGCGGCAGCGGCTATCGGCGGCGGCGCCGAGGTTTGGCGAATGACCATCACGATGCCGGCATTCACGACATAGAGGCCGGTCGCGATCCAAAACATCATCGCCGGCACACCGAGACTCATGAGCTGGCTGAAGACCAAGGGCGCCAGGAACGAGCCAAGGTCGAGACCCGAGTAGACGAACCCGAACACCTTGCCGGACGCGCCAGGCGGCGTCGCGTGGCGCACGATCATGTCGCGCGATGGACCGGTCGTGCCACCGGCGAAGCCTGCCAGTGCCAGGATCACGGGCAGCAAACCAACCGACACCGTTTCCGTTGCCACGGGCAACGTGAACGCCGCGGCCAACATGAGTCCAATCGCCGCCACGCGCTCATGCTGATGGACGCGGTCGGCGAAATAGCCGCCAACCAAGGTTCCGGCAGCCGAGCCGACGACGAACACCATCAGGCAAATCGCGGCATAATTCTCCGTGACGGAGAACATGCTTTTCCAAGCCGGAACGGCGAACTGCTGGATGCCGACGGTGTTGATCGAGAGCAGCGCAAAATAGCCGAGGCAGAGCAGGATTGGCGCTTGCAGGAACAACGCCCGCGCCGAAGCCTGGCCTGCTGCAGCCGTAGCCGCGCGGGCCTTGATGCGGTGATCAACAAGATCCGTCCGATGGACAAGTACGAGGAAGGCCAACACGAGACCGGGAACCGCGCCGATCAACGCCGCGCCGACCCAGCCAAAGAGATGGTCGAGGAAATACATCGCGGGTCCCGCAGCCCAGCCCAGGGAGCCACCGAGGCCGTGGATGCTGAAGGCGCGGCCGAGCCGCTTCTGGTCCACCGAGGCGTTGAGAATCGCAAAGTCGGCGGGATGGAACACGCAGTTGCCGAGTCCACCCAGTACGGCGAGGACGGCGTAGGCCGCAAAGGAATCCGCTATGGCGAACAGACCAAGTGTGAGGCCGAGCGCGGCGAGACCGCCAGCGAGGATGGGCCGGGCACCAAAACGGTCAACCGCGAAACCCGCTGCCGTCTGGCCGAGACCGGAAGCGCCATAAAACAGACTGCCCAGCAGGCCCACTTCAGTGAAGCTGAGTCCCGATGCATCGCGCACGATCAAGAGCATCGTGACGAACGCGAGCTGATAGTAGTGGCTGGCGCCATGCGCCACGCCGATCAAGCTGATCACCCGGACATCGCGGCCGACAGGAACGGCAACTGCTGCGGACATACTCGACCTCTTGTTGCGTCAATCATAGACCATGCGACCGGCAGTGAACTGCGGAATTGTGCGGGGGAGCCATGCAAGCGTGATGACGCGTGCCGCGAGTGCGGGCTAGTCTCCCCGCGCACAGAAGGGAGAACGCAGATGAAGCGCTGGAAGCATCGTCCGGAAGGCTCAACCTGGGGTGACTGGGGCGAGGACGATCAGCTCGGCCGTCTCAATCTCATCACACCCAAAAAGGTTCTGGAGGGTATTGCCGAGGTCAAGGAAGGCCTTTCCTTCTGCCTCAGCCTGCCGCTCGATCTGCCGGGCGGCAACGTGCTCAATCCGCGTCGACTGCCGCCAGTCCTGTCACCGACCGGCGACGAGAACGGCTGGCGCTTCAACTTCCTCACCAACAAGATCAATCCGCTGTTCATGGACGTGACCAGCGACGATCGCGTGATCCTCACGCTGCAATACTCGACCCAATGGGACACGCTTGCCCATGTCGGCGGCCTGTTCGACGCAGACGGCGATGGCGTGCCCGAGCCTCTGTACTACAACGGCTTCAGGGCCGGCTCCGACGTCGTTGGCCCCCAGCAGGACGCCGGCCGCGACGGCTGTGGCCACATGAGCTACGCCCACAAGCTCGGCGTCGAAAACATGGCGGCCAAGGCGATCCAAGGCCGCGCGGTCATGGTCGACCTCGAGAAGCACTACGGGCGCGACCACAAGTATGTGAACTATGACGACTTCAAGCGCGTGCTGGACGCCGACAAGGTCGTGGTCGAGCCGGGCGACATGCTGCTGCTTTACACCGGCTTCAGCGACGAACTCGCGAAAATGGAAAAGAAGATCGACCCCGAGCGCTGCCACGCGATGTGTTGCGTGCTCGACGGTCGCGACCAGCGACTCCTGCAGTGGATCACCGACAGCCAGATCTCGGCCTTGATCTCGGACAACTACGGCATCGAGGCGGTGCCCGCCAAACCTGGCCCGGAGAATGCGGAGCATCCCTGGCTGCCGATCCACAACCATTGCCTGTTCAAACTCGGCTTGAACCTGGGCGAGATCTGGTGGCTCAAGGATCTGGCGCTCTGGCTGCGTGACAAGAAGCGCTCGCGTTTCCTGCTGACCGCCCCGCCCCTACGCCTGCCGGGCGCCGTCGGCTCGCCGGCCACGCCGGTCGCGACTGTCTGAACGGGCATGGCTGCTTCATCCTTCGCCGATCTCGTCGCCAAGGGACTGAAGACCCAGCCCTTCGCGCTGGTCGATGTCGGTTGCTCCGGCGGCATCGATCCCAGGTGGCGGGTGTTCGAGCCCGGCCTCAAAGTCCTCGGCATCGATGCCAGTGACGCGGAGTGCCGGCGCTTGACCGAACGCGAACGCAACCCGAGCGCCGAATACGTGGCGGGCTTCGCGGGCCTTCCGGACGGCCATCCGCATCGCCACAAAACATCGATCGAAACTATCGGATACCTCGTCAAGCAGCGCCTGAGCTACGTGCGCACGCTCCAGATTCGCCAGGCTTGGCTGGCCAAGGCCTCGCACGAGGAACGCATGCGGCAGAACGAGTGGCAGACGACGGAGCTGGCAAGCGCTGCGGAAACGATCGTCGTACCTGAGCTTCTGACTCAGCGCGGCTGGACCAATGCCGATTATCTCAAGATCGATATCGATCGCGATGATCTCGAAGTTCTGATGAGTTTCGAGGGTCGCTTCGAGGAATTCGGGCTGATGGCCGTCCAACTCGAGGTGATGCTCGTCGGCTCCGATGCCGAGCTGCAACACACGTTTCACAACACCGACCGCTTCATGCGCCGCCAGGGATTCGAACTGTTCGATCTGGAAGTGCGACGTTACTCCGCTGGTGCGTTGCCAGGCCGCTACATATGGCCGACCCCGGCCGAGACCGAGTTTGGCCGGCCTTTCATGGGCGAAGCCTACTATGCTCTCGATCCCGCCGCGCCAAATGGATGTCGCCGCACACTTGATGCCGAGAAACTCGCCAAACTCGCCGCCGTCTTCTCGCTTTGGAACGTACCCGACGCCGCTGCCGAGTTGCTCCTCGCAAAGCGTGTGGTATTCGAGCCCATGTTCGACGTCGATCGCGCGCTCGATGCCCTGGCGGCCCAAGCACAGCCCGACCGATTGCGGCCTCGTTCCTATGCCGCTTACCTTGCCGAGTTCGAGAAGGACTCGCCGTCCTTCTATCGCCGCGAAGGCGCCATCGGGCTCGGCGAACGTTTGTTGGCGGCGTGGCAGGCCTTCAGGCGACCGCGGCGCTGAGGCGTCGGGCTTCTAGGCCTTCTTCTCCCAACCGCCGCTCGTCTGCTGCCAATAAATCACCGCATGGCCGGCGGCCTTGTAGGCCTTCCACCGTTCGCGCGCGTCGGCGACCGCCTGTTCGTCGCGGCCGTCGAACAACTCGAAGCATCGCTTGTAGGCATCGATCTTTTCCGAGCGCGCATGGTCGGCCAGAAACAGGAAGCTCGCGCCGTTCGGATTCTCGTCGAGATGGGTGAGCCAGATCGGCTGACGCGCCGCCTCCCCCTCCCTTGTCGAGCCGTGCGGCAGGAAGCTGTTGGGATCGTAGGTCCAGAGATGCGTGTTGAGCACATCGACGCGCTCGGGCGAGCCCAGCATCACGACCGCCCGCTCGCCGGCCTGCAGGGTCTTTGCCAGCAGGCGCGGCAGCGTGTCTTCGAGCGACGATCGGGTCAGGTGATAGAAGTTGACCTCGCTCGCCATGGCCGTATCAGCGCTCGTAGTTGTCGGCGATCCATTTATCGAGCAGCCGCACGCCGTAGGCGGTGGCGCCCTTGGGTGTCGTGTCGTTGCCCTTGCCCGACCATGCCATGCCGGCGATGTCGAGATGCGCCCAGGCCACGCCGTCCTGCACGAAGCGCTGCAGGAATTGCGCTGCCGTGATCGAGCCGCCGTCACGCCCGTTGCTGACATTCTTCATGTCGGCGATGTCGGAATCGATCAGCTTGTCGTACTTGGAGCCGAGCGGCATGCGCCACAGCTTCTCGCCGACCTCGGATCCGGCCGCGCGCAGCTTGTTGGAGAGCGGGGTGTTGTTGGAGAAGAGACCTGCACGCTCATGGCCCAACGACACGATGATCGCGCCGGTGAGCGTGGAAAGCTCCACCATCGCCTGCGGCTTGAACTTCTCCTGCGCGTACCACATGGCATCACACAGGATCAGTCGACCCTCGGCGTCGGTGTTGATCACTTCCACAGTCTGGCCTGACATGGTTTTGACCACATCACCCGGCCGTTGCGCGTTACCGTCCGGCATATTCTCGACCAGGGCACAGATGCCCACGACATTGGCTCGTGCCTTGCGGCCAGCCAGCAGCATCATCGCGCCCGTGACGGCGCCCGCACCGCCCATGTCCCACTTCATGTCCTCCATGCCGCCTGCCGGCTTGAGGGAAATACCACCGGTATCGAAGCAAACGCCTTTGCCGATCAGCGCGACCGGCGACTGGTTCTTAGGCCCGTTCATCCAGCGCATGACGAGGAGCTGCGAATCTCTGGGGCTGCCCTGTCCCACACCGAGGAGCGCGCCCATGCCGAGCTTCTTCATCTCGGCTTCACCCAGGATATCGACCTTCACGCCAAGCTTGGTGAGGTCCTTGGCGCGACGCGCGAATTCCGCCGGATAGAGGACGTTGGCAGGCTCGCTCACGAGATTCCGGGAGAAAAACACGGCGTCGACCGCCGGCTCCAGCCGCGCATAGGCGCGCCGGGCCTCGGCGGTCGTGGAAACGACGATCGTGATCAGCTCGAGCGTGGGCTTCTGCTCGGGTTTCTCCTTGGTCTTGTATTTGTCGAAGCGATAGCCGCGCAGTCGCGCGCCGAGTGCGATGTGGGCGGCGATCTCCGCTGGCGACAGTCGGCCCTTCACCGGATCGACCACGACGGTCACGGCCTTCTGGCCCGCCGCATTGGCATCGGCCACGACCAGGCCGCCAAGGCTCTCGGCGGCGCGGGCGTCGAGCTCGCGCGCCTTGCCGACGCCCAGCAACAATAGCCGGCCGACCTTTTCCTGCCCCAGCACCACCAACGACTGCCCCTTCGCGCCGGTAAAACGGCTCGCCGCGGCAGCCCTCCCGAGAGCGCCCCCCTGATCGAGCGTCTTCGCCGTCGCCAGGAGTTGCTTTTCCGCCGCGACGAAGACGGCGACATTGCCGGAGAAGGCCTTCGGAAAGGCTGAAAATTCCACTTTCATTCGGTTCCCTCGCGTTTTGGCCGATTTTTCGCCCCTGCGACCGGACGGCGCAAGCTGCGAATCGCGCTGTTTGGCCGGGAATTGGGGGCTGGCATCTTGGCGCGCGCGACAGTATCAGTACCCGCCCTCGAACTGGGAATGGAAATGACCTCAGCCTCTTTGCCTCGCGTTTCGGTTGTCGGTCTCGGCAAGCTCGGCGCACCGCTCGCCGCCGTCCTCGCCAGCCGCGGCTTTTCCGTCATCGGCCTCGACGTCAACAAGACGTTCGTCGACGCCATGAATGCCGGCAAGATGCCGATCGTCGAGCCGCAGCTCAACGAGCTGATCGCCGCCAACAAGCAGCGGCTTTCCGCGACGATGGACGCCAACGAAGCGATCGAGAAAAGCGACGCGAGCTTCGTGATCGTCCCCACGCCGTCCGACAGTACCGGTTTCTTCTCCAACCGCTTCGTGCTGCAGGCGATGGAGACGTTGGGCAAGGCGTTGCGCAACAAAAAGGGTTATCACGTCGTGGTCATCACCAGCACCGTGATGCCCGGCACGACCGGCAGCGAGATCAAGGCGGCGCTGGAAGCCGCCTCGGACCGCAAGGTCGGCCCCGACCTTGGCCTCTGCTACAATCCGGAGTTCATTGCACTTGGCAGTGTCGTGCGCGACATGCTCTATCCCGATTCGATCCTGATCGGCGAGAGCGATGCCAAGGCGGGCGACATGCTGCAGACCATCTACCTGCAGATGTGCGAGAAGAAGCCGCCGGTGCAGCGCATGAACTTCGTGAACGCGGAGCTCACCAAGATCTCGGTGAACACCTACGTCACGACCAAGATCTCCTACGCCAACATGCTGGCCGACTTGTGCGACCGGCTGCCGGGCGCCGATGTCGATGTCGTGACCAAGGCATTGGGCGCCGACAGCCGCATCGGCGCGAAGTATCTCAAGGGCGCGATGGGCTATGGCGGTCCGTGCTTCCCGCGCGACAACGTCGCCTTCGCGGCCCTTGCCCGCAAGATAGGTGCACGCGCCGACGTCGCGGAGGCGACCGACCGGGTCAACAACCATCAGGTCGAACGGGTCACCGGCCTGGTGGCGAAGTTCGCCAAGTCAGGCACCCGCATTGCCCTGCTCGGCCTCTCCTATAAGCCGCACACGCCGGTCGTCGAGGAAAGCCACAGCGTCAAGATCGCGGCGAAGCTCGCCGATGCAGGGTACGTGGTGACGGTGCACGATCCCCTGGCGCAGGATGCGGCCGTTGCCGCCCTGGGCGACAAGGTGGTGGAAGCCTCTTCGCTCGACAGCGCGGTGCGCGGCTGCGATCTTTTGATCGTCGCCACCGGCTGGCCCGACTACAAGACGATCGATCCGGCCTGGTGCAAGCGCAACGGCCAGCGCCTCACCATCCTGGATCTCTGGCGCACGCTCCCGGCCGAGAAGTTTACCGATGTGGCGGACGTGCTCTATTTGGGGTCGGGAATTAGGTAGAGTCCGTCGCCTGAGGTGACGGGAAACATCTGCTCCATGAAGAATGCCTTTGCCGCGCTTGTCGCCACCAGCCTGAAGCACGAGCGCTTCACCCTGGTCGATGTGGGCTGCTCGGGCGGCATCGATCCGGTATGGCGGTTGTTCGGCGACCGGCTTCGAGCCGTTGGTTTCGATGCCAGCGTTGGCGAATGTGACAGGCTCACACGCGAGGAGACGAATCCCGACATTCGCTACATCGCTGCCTTCGTCGACATTGCGCCTGACCATCCGTTTGCGCAAAGGAGTGACGTGGCGCGTGAGCGCGCCCAAAATTTCGAATCGCAGAGGATCTTTGCGAGATCCAGTGCCGCATGGGCGATTGAGCTTCAGTCTGCCCGTCTGGAGGCTGCATCTCTACACGAGAAACTCCAGAGCAACGCCTGGCACCTGACCGAACTCGCCGACCCAGCAAAGCCGGTCGACGCCGCGAGAGCACTGGACGAGATTGGATACACCGACGTCGACGTCCTGAAAGTTGACATCGATAGCTTGGACTTCCGTGTCCTGAATTCGTTCGATGGCTTATTCGGCAAGCTCGGGGTGCTGGCCGCGCACCTGGAGGTGAATCTTTTTGGCGGCGTGGGTGACACACTTCACACGTTTCACAACACCGATCGTTTTATGCGCGCGCAAGGCTATGAGCTCGTAGGGTTCGAGCACCGCGTTTACTCGATGCGCGTTCTGCCGTCACGCTTCGCCATTCCAATGACGGCACAGACGGAGCGCGGACGCCCAATACAAGCGGATGCCTTATATGCCCGTGACCCGGTGCGCCGTGACATGACGATGCTTGCGGCATCTCTCAGCGATGAAAAGCTCGCGAAGCTTGCTGCAATCTACTCAATCTGGAATCAGCCAGACAGCGCTGCGGAAATACTGTTGTCATTCCGGGAACGCATGTCGGGCCTGCTTGATGTGGATCACGCGCTCGATCTCCTCGCCGCACAGATGCAAGACGATCGAGACGGCGCCTTGTCGTATCGCGATTACGTGGCGTTATTCGAGTCGGATGCGCAAACGTTCTTGCCGGTTCCGCCCGAGCCGCCGCCCCCACCACCAGAGCCAAAGCCACCGCCCGCGGTGACGCTTCGCCGACGCCTCGCCGCTGCCCGCCGCGCCTTCCACGATCCGAATGGAGCTTTCCCGCCGGGGGACTAGCCCTGCTGCATCGGGTATCTCGAACCGCCGCTTTCTAGATCGCGTGCCGGCCGCGAAAACGCAGGACCTTGCCCTTCATGCTGGGGTCAATGCGGGGGTTGCCCGCCAAAACTTGCACACAAAACGGGTTGATGTTCGCGCTGACGTAGTCAGTAAAGAGTGGCCAGAAGCGGTTGTAGATCACGTTCACGCCGATGAAGCGACGCGGTAGCCGGCGTCCCTCGGGTCGTGTCTCTTCTTCCAAGGATGCCGCTTGTCTGAACAGCCGGCTCGCGACCTTCAAGCGCTCCTCGTCAACTGGCGCCGTGGAGCGACCGATGCGCACCGGTTCGTCGATGCCCTGCGTGGCGAGGCCGAACTCGAAAATGAACATATCCGCCCGACGCAGCAAGTCGGCAAAAGAACCGGCTTCGACGCCAGGCGTGTCGAACGGCAAGCCCTCGCATTCCGTGGGCACCAAGATGGGCCCGGTAAAGCCCATGGCACGCCACGCAATGGCGAAGTGGCTCAGGAAATCAGCGCGCGTGCCGACCAGCATCAGCGCAGAGTTGCGCGGATAGGTCAGGACCTGATCACATACGAACGGCAAGGTGTGCCGCAAATCGTAAGTCAGGTCGTTGAACAAATGCCATTCGAGATTGGTCGTCCGATAGGGTTCGCTGGCGGGCTGAATGGCCGCGCCGATTCCCGCGGCGAAACGCTCAAAAGACGTGTCCCGGTCAAGCCGGATTTCCTCGATAGCCAGATCCGGCCATCCCCAGTTCTCGGCCTGATCCGGCAGGTAGGGCGTCGACACCTGCCAGAGGAACTGATCATGGTCGTTCATCTTGGTCTGGCGGCCCTTGTTGTTCGCGGCAGCAACACGGGTGTGATCGCAGTGATATCCGAAAACCTTGTCGACCAGCGTGTCGACCGTGCCTCGATAAAGCCCGAGACGCGCCGCCAGGTTGGAATCGCAGTGCCAACCCAACAGCATCTCCTCATTGAAGCCGTGGATCGCGAACATATCTTCGCGAAGGGCCGCCTGAAAATCGCCCAGCGCGTCGTAGCGCATGGGCATGTGATTGAGGACGACCTGATTGAGGTGAAAGCGCTTCGACCAATCGCGCAGCTTGGCTAGGTTGCCGGCGGGATCGCGGCGGTCGAACGCGGCTTCCCACAGCATTTCCGGCAACTCGAATCGCGGCACCTGGTAGAAGCCATCGGGGATGGCGCCCAGGATGTCGCTCAGCGACTCCTTCTCGTTGCGCGGCACCAAAAGCATGTCGGTGTTGGTGTAGAGGATCCAGCGATTGCGCGGGTTGGACCGCCGCAGCGCCACGTTGCGCGACTGCGCCTCGAGGGCCACCAGATGGGTCCGCGCCTTCAAGTGCACATGCTGCTCGGGGCGCACGCGGAAGATGCGCATCACCTTCTTGGCCTTGTCGGTCAGCGTGTCCTGGATCGCTTCAGGAAAGGTCGGATGATCATCCGGCGTGTTGTAGTCGACGAAAAGAATTTCATCGTCCGGGTCAGACATCACCTCGGCGATGGCGTTGAAGCTGATCGCCGCCCGCTTGTGAAGGTTGTAGCCGTGGCTGTCGTTGCGGCCATACAAGATGACGGAGAACATCGAATCCTCGTTCGCTGCGGCGTTCAGGACCCGAGACGGACCAATTCGTGGCGCGCCGCGGCATATTCGATCATGGAGGGTGACGCCTTGCTGACGACTTCGTCGAAGCGACGCCGAGCTTCTGCTGGATCGTCTCGTAACGCCAGTACACCAAGTTGGAAAAGCGCTTCCACTTTCCGTTGGCGGTTATCGGCCTGAGCCAGCAGTTCTTCGGCAGATGGCGTCTTGACATGGAGCCTGAGCAAAGGCGCCGGCCAGGTCTTCAACTCAGGAAAGCTGATGGATAAGGGGTGACCGAGGCGTCCCAGCGCAGTCATTCGATAGAGCTGCCAATAGGGATCGTGCGGTTCTTTCTCCAGAGCGCGTTCCAGTTCAGGCAAGGCTCTCTCATAGTCTGCGAGTCGCAACGCCACGCAGGCTCGGGCCGAAGCGAGTTCGCGCGGGAGGAGATCGAACTGATGGCGCCAGTCGACATCTGCATCCTCGAGGCGCCCCAGTGCCAGCCGAGCAATCGCTCGCCCGCTCAGGAAGTCGGTATTTCGGGGTTGTGCAGTGCAGGCGCTGTCGAACGTCGCCGCAGCCTGCGCGAACTGGCCCAACATGAGGAGCGCTTCCGCCTTCAGCCCCAACACATCGGGAAGTCCCGGCTTCAACTTCAAGGCAGCTTCATAGTCGACTAGCGCTTCAGCTGGTTGACCTTCCGTAAGAAAGGCATTGCCGCGGGCAATGAGCGGAAGCACCCTATGCTTCACATTCTGAATGACCGAGCTGTAGGATGCAATTTCAGCGGTTGCGCGGCTGGCACGTCGCAGGGCGAAGGGCCGGTCCGGGGGCCCGGGACGAAGCCCCTTCTTGAGCTTGCGGCTCGCCTCGTACAGAGACATCGCTTTTTCGGTCTGTCCCAGCATGTCGAGGAATTCGCCCTGCGCCTCGAACGCCGCAGCGACATCCGGTGCCGTTGCAACAATGCCATTCAAGGTGGCCACGGCTCCCTTAAGGTCACCGGCTCTTGCCAAGGCATGGGCGTGCAGGAAAGCTCCCTCTTCTTTCGTCTTGGGATAGATAGCCAGCCGTCGTCCGGTGAGGAAGTCGAGGCTCTTCCGCCAAGCGTTCACGATCCTGTCAGGAAGCCTTGTCACAATATCGGTCTCACTCAAACAGAGCCCCGCCCAGACATATAGTCACTCCAGTTAGCCTCATCGACTCGCTCGCGCGAGGATAGCCCGCTCAAGGCCCAGTCTGCCCCATTTCGCGGGCCTCCTCATACCGAACGAAATCCTCCTCGTCGAGGTGCTCGCCGGTTTGGACTTCGATGAATTCCAGCACGGCCGGGCCGGGGTTGCTCAGACTGTGGGGGCTGTTTCGGTGAATCAGCACCGACTCGTTGGCCGCCAATGTACGCCGCTTGCCATCCAGCAACAGTTCGCCGGTCCCGTTTACGACAAGCCAGTGCTTGTCCCGGCGTCGATGGCTCTGCAGGGTCAGCCGCTCTCCCGGCGTTATCGTGAGATGCTTCGCCCTAAAGTACGCACCACGGCAAATCTCCTCGGCACTCCCCCAGGAACGATGAATCCTTGCGTGCTCGGTTGCCGCCTTGTGGTTGCTGTCCGACATGCGCTGGACGACATCCTTCAGCCGCGGCAGGTCGTCATGGTGGCCGACGAGCACCGCGTCCGCCATTGCCACAACCACCAGATTCTCGACACCGATCACAGCGGTCAGCGGGCCGTCGGAGCGGACATAGGAATTGCGCACTTCATCGAGCTCGACCGGACCTTCGGTGACATTGCCGGCACTGTCAGCTTCGCCGATATCCAGCATCGCCCCCCAGGTGCCGAGATCGGACCAGCGGAACGTCGCCGGCACGACCCAACATTTGTCGGTCCGCTCCATCACCGCGTAGTCGATCGATTTGGCCGGCGCCTTTGCGAAGGCCGTGGCATCAAGAAAGACTGTCGAACCTTGTTTGGTCGCCTTGGCAACGGCTTCCTCAACCGCCGCTGCCATGGCGGGTTCGAAACGCGCCATCTCCGACAACAGCAAGGCTGGCGGAAACAGGAAATTTCCGCTGTTCCAGAGCAGGCCCTCGGAGAGGTAGCGCAATGCGGTTTGCGCATCCGGTTTCTCCACGAAGGCAGCAACCTTGCATACCTCGCCGATCCTCTCGGCTCCGCCGCGTATATACCCGTAGTCCGTCTTGGGTTCCGTCGGAGGAATGCCAAAGGTCACGATGCCCCCTCGGCTCACCACGCCGACGCCGGCGCGACAATCGGCGCGAAACGCTTCCTCCCCGACAACGAGATGGTCTGAAGCGAGCGCCAGCACAGCCTCGGCGCCGATGCTCTTCGCATAGGCGGCCGCAGCACCGATGGCTGGTCCCGAGTCGCGGCGCGCGGGCTCGATCAGCAGGTCGATTTCGATCCCGACCTCGCGCGCCTGCTGTTCGGCCGTGAAACGATAGTTGTCATTGGTCGCGATCACCGGCCGTCCGAACAACGTGTCGTCGGCGACCCGCATCAGGGTCTGCTGGAAGGTCGACTGCTTGCCGAGCAAGGGCACGAATTGCTTGGGCATGCTTTCACGCGAAAGCGGCCACAGGCGTTTGCCTGAGCCTCCAACCAAAACAACCGGGATAACAATCGACATTTCTAATGTTCGCGCAGGAAGATCTGCCTCCTCTGTTTACTCCCCTCGTACGCAGCCTAGCGCCGCCGCACAACCCCTACATTAGTACGCATATGTCCCGCACCGGGCCACGTCGCTATGTTTACGCAACATATACCCTCTGGTAGAAGCTACGAGGTGTCTTTTTCGGCTTTCCCAGCGAGAGGCTATGACCGATTTTCTAGACATATCGCGAGAAAAGTGGCGTGAAGTACCTGCGGGAGGAGACCTTGTCGGACGCATCTATTCGACCGATCTTCTCAAAAGCTCTGACGATGCATTGTTGGAGCAATGGCATGCAATGGACCGAGCGGCAAGCGACGCGAACCATCGTGGGTGGTACCAGACGCTCTACAATGAGGCTTTCGCTGGTCGCAGAGTGATCGAAGTAGGTTCGGGATTGGGCTTCGATGGCATCTATTTCATGCGAACCGGAGCCCGGTGGATCTTCACCGATATCGTCAAGGACAACCTCACCTACGTTAAGAGACTGGTCGATTTGTTGGGACTTTCTGCGCAGGCTGAGTATTTGTGGATCGAGACACCCGAGACGCTCGAGGGTGTGACGGGAACCATCGACGTCGTATGGGCCAACGGCTCTCTTCATCATGCACCGTTCGAGATTGCTAGAAAGGAAACGCAGATTCTTTTGCAGCGACTGACTCCGGGCGGACGCTGGATTGAACTTTTCTATCCGTACGAGCGCTGGCTCCGACAAGGCAAACTGCCTTTCTCCGAGTTTGGAAAGCTCACGGATGGCGAGCGTACTCCTTGGGCGGAGTGGTATGACGCAGAACGCGTCAAGCAGCGCCTCTTTCCTGCGACGACGACAACCATCCTCGATTATAGATTCGGTGGCGGGCAATATGGCTGGGTGGACCTCCGCGTCGACGCTCCGGTTCGTTCGCATTTGTCGGCCTCTGAGATCGAAGCGAGACATCAGACCGCAGACATCCTCGGTCTACCGACCCAAACGATGAGTGGGCAGATCAAACGAGAAGGTTCGGCGCTTACCTTTCAGTGTACGATCCCCATATGGCATTTCGTCGGTAGGATTGAATTGAAAGCGTCAGATTTTGCCAGCCGTGTGCCAATCGACAGAGGCATCCGCTGGGCAGTCGATCTCGAAGTTTCATTGTCATCCGGGTCTGCCGGATTCGTTCTAACTGGCGAAGACTCCCTTGATTTCGTGAGCCGAGAGTTGGCGTTGGATGCGCGATCCTCACCTCAACGCCTCACGTTGGTAACTGACAAACCTGATCCACCGAAATACCTGTTGATCCGCAACGCTGCGTACGACGGAACAACGTCTGGCGTCTTTAATAGCGGAGTTTTGCGCGTGGCAGCGTAGTAATATCACACGCTATATTTGGCATCAGTCTGACCTTCCTCGGCAACACGATCGAGTTCATCGATCGCGCATAGTACATGGTAGAGCGTGCTCGCCGGCATGTTTGGTGCCGCCGGTGCATTCTTGATATCGAGCCGATCCATCCAGCCGCCGGGATAAGCCGCCGTAAGGAAGTGTCGATGGAGCAGAGTGGCCACTTCGGCGGCCTTCGCCGCGGCTCCAGGACGACCAGCGGCCGCCTCTGCCACGTTGGCTTTGAGCGCCTCGGTCATTGGCCAGGTCCGATGCGAAAGCAGTCGATGCTTACCGTCGATCTGCACCTCGTCCACCATCAGCCCCGCCTCGTCATAGCCATGACGGGCGGCATGGGCGTAAAGAGCATCGACATAGGGTTGCACGGATCGGCCGGTCTCGTGCTCGAACCATCGCAGCAGCCATACCCATTCCGAATGATGCCCCGGCTCGACGATAGTGCCCTTCTCGCCAGCCGCTGGTTGAAGAGCCTCGTCGAAGTATTCGCCAAGAATTCCGGGGGCCCGGAAGAAGCGCGACGTGAAAAGCCCAAAAATTTCGCCGGCGCGCGCCAGGTAGCGGTGTTCGCGTGTGGTGGTCCATAGGGAGAGCAGCGCCTCGAAGAGATGCATATGCGGGTTCTGGCGCCGCGGAGCCCCGGTAAGTGGCAAGCCTTCGAGGTAGCCGCCCGAGCTTGGCGCATGCATGTCGCAATCGATGTAGGCCAGCGTCCGATCGGCAAGGGCCAAGTCTTCCCGGCGACCGGTCGCGCGGATGTAGGAGCTGATCGCCAGAAGTGCAAAGGCGTGGCTGTAGAGATCCCGCCGCGTATCGCCAATGCGGCCGTCGCCATGGACGGAGTATACCCACCCGACCTTGCCATCGGGCTCATGGTAATCGCGCACCATAGCGGCATAGGCACTTTCTACGACCGTATTGGCGCCGGGGTACCAGCCCCGCCGGGCCGCAAGGGCATAGGAAAAGACCTGGCGCGCCTGTGTGATCAACCGAGTTGGCCCCTCGAGCACGGGCTCGCCCTTGAGCGTCAGGGTCTCGCGAAACCGCCCCGTCGCGGAGTCAAATCCGGCCGTCGCCCACAGCGGAAGGGCCTCGCGGATGGTCCAGTTACGCAAAAGCGCCGCACTCTCCTTCAAAGAAATCTCGGTCACCTTAGAGCCCCACCATTGCCATCAACTGACCAATCCAGGGCTTTCGCCGCGATCTTCTGATAGCAAAACGGATTGTATTCACCGCCTGATCGTAGCGCATGCCACCTATGGCCGCCGTCAATGTTTCCCGCCGCTCGAGCATGACCTTCAAGATGAGATCAAACACACGTTCACTGATCCCTCCCCAATCTTTGCGCGATGTTTGAGAGGCGCCGCCCAGCATAAGGCCGTCGGAATGCTTGTTCTTGCCATGCATGCGATAGGCATAGAGCGCCTCGTGCACGGCAATGCCGCCGATGATCAAGACGCAGAAAGTCGACAGGTAGAAGTCGAGGTAGAGCGGGAGTTGCTCGTCCTTGTCGGGCAGCAGGAGCGCGACAATATCGCGTCTAAACATCATGGCAGCCGTGCTGTTGGACGACCAATATGGCGTCCAATGGCCATGAAAAGTCATGGTCGGATTCGCAGCAAACTGCGCCCGACCCGCGGCCGGGTCGATCTGGGGAACGGTCCCTGGATCGATCGGGCGATGCTGCTCGTGCTTGCGCGGCAACTCGAACCACCATGCGGTCCCCGCCAGCAGTTCGCCGCCGCCATTGATGAAGTGCGAATCACAGTAGGTGAAGGCAACCGGGTAGTCAGCATTCAAGTGGGCAGCGAGATGACGCTCGATGAAGTTGTCATACCAGACATCGTCCGAATCGAGGAAACAGACGAAGGGTGTGCTGAGTTCGGCCACGCCGCAGCGAATGGCGCCGGTCTGGCCGCGATTCGTCTCCAGCCTGATATAGCGAAAGCGCGGATCGTCCAATTTGGCCAGCGTCTCGCGAATGATCTGATCGGAACAGTCTGTCGAAGCGTCATCAACGACGACGACCTCGACATTGCGAACGGTCTGACGCGAAGCCGAGACAATCGCCTCGCCAACATAGGCAGCGTTATTGTGGTTGGCGATGACGACGCCAACCCGAGGCAATTTCGCAGATGCCATGAACTGGTCTTCGGCTTGCCTGTTCAGCCGGTCATGCGACAGCGCATCCATGACCTAGGGTCTCGTCTTTCCAGCCACAGCCGTTTCCCCTCCCATTGCACGGTCTTCGCCTCACTGGATCTGCTCGATCGGCCTTGCTTGTTTCGCGCATAGTACGTGCTGGAATCGACTTTGCCCATTGGCAGAGAATGGCGGCCTTATGCCCCAAGTACCGAAGTTGGTCGAGCCGTTCAGTTAACCGGCAGGAATTTGCGCCATTTACGGCGCGACAGAAATGCATCGGCCCAGCGAAGCAACGCCGGAACAGCCTAAAATCGCTGGCGAACGGCGATATGCGCGAGAGCGAAGCCGGCCGGCGCCAATGCGGACGCGTTGCGCATTGTCAGCCTGACCCCGATCCGTGCCTCGACAAACGACTCGCGTGAGATTTGCCGGCCATTGCACTCAAGATACAAACCCACGGTGCCTGAGGTGACACTACAGTCGATGTCCACCGTGACACTTGCGACCTCAAATGGGGGCAAGGTGACGGTCGAGCCTTGCCGCCAGAGCCCCTCCGAGAGCGATCACTAACGGCATCGCAACACGCCGACATTGTGGACAAAGAAATTCAATGTGCCTTTGACAAAGGGTACCGCGTTGTTGCCGGTCCAGTTTGGTCAATGTCCCAGGAAGACTTAGGCGCCGACATGAGCTCTCTGAACGTGCGGGATCATGCGACAACCATCTATGAAGACCTCCATAACAAGTATCAAGCCCACCCTATCGGGGGCCCCCGTCGTAGTTGGTCGAGCGGGCTATAGTGAACTGACAAGGCGCTGACGAGCCCACTCACTCGATTCTGTTTGCGAAAACCATTGTCACGTCACTCGCGCGCGTAGCTCTTGCTCGCCCACTCCTTGACGCCAACCAGAATCCACGACGGCCGGATCCAAAACATCTTGGTAAATTGCGGCCGCCACCTGGCTAGGTTCGTCGCAACGGCCGCGACGACGCCTTGAGGCGCTTCGTTCTGAGATAGGGCAAGAGGGTCAGGACAAAAATCGTGCCAGATCATCAGGCCGCCCGATCGCAACAGCGGGAGCGTCTTCTCCGTGTCGCTTGTCACGACCTCTCTGGTATGCCCGCCATCGATGAAGATCGTGTCGAAGAAGCCAGCGCTCCACTGCCCATAGTTAAGGTCGAGACTATTACAGAGAATTTGGTGAACCCTCGAACCGAATCCCGCTTCGCGATAGCGCCAACCGATATCCGCTGCGGCGTCGCTCGAGAGCGACGCCAAATCACCCGAGAGACCGCGGCCATACTTGGGTGCCCCCTGCTCATCGCGCTCGCCTTCGGGAAGATTGACGGTCCAGATCTCGGCATCGCAGGCGCGAGCTACCGTCGTGGCACCGTGCCCCTCCCACGTACCGATCTCGAGGTGTCGGCGCGGCGCAAAGTTACTGTAGATATACTCAAAGATCGGTGTCTCATCGCGCTCGGTCTTAAAGTCGGCGAGCTTGTGCCTGTAGAGGCTCGTCGGAATGAATGGTTTTTCGAAACCAAACGCCCGCCCCAACTGCTCGACTGGAACGATGTCGATCCTGTCGCGATCTGAGCCAGGCTCGATACTTTCCTCGAGCGAAGCAACCATGTCCCGAGCCGAGATGCTGGAGACCGACGGCAGTAGGACGGCGGAGGGCGATGGTGGTTTCGCTGGGGCCGAGTCAAAGCACTTTATTTGAAGATTCCGAGCGTCCGCGGTTGCACCAGTGGCATCCACATTTCTGACGAGCAAGCCGCGTATCGCCGTCGCTTCGGGTTTGTACAAGATCACCGCTTGCCGGAAGCTTCCCGCGTGCATCGTCGTTTCGCCGATGATGGTGTGTCCATCCGCACCCAGGAAAGAAAAGGCGATATCGCCCCCCTCGACCAGAGCTTCGACCTCCACCAGGAACGGATCCTGTTCCGGGCTGGCGGCAGGCCATTCGACGGCGTAGTTCCAGCGTGGTCCCTTTACTTCAATTTGCCACGTGCCCCCATCGCCCTCGACGCGGATATCGTTATGCAGTCGGGGCGCTATCGTGAACAGGTTGGCTCGTTCGCCGGCCTTCTCGTAAGCCGCCTCGAGGAAGAGCGGCCTGGTGTCGAAGGTAAGCTCGAGCTTGGGCAGCCCCGTACTGGGTCCCTGCCCCGTACGGCGAAGCACGAAGTTCTTGTGATCGAGCACGAAGGCCGAATTATAGCCTCGCGCCGTCAGCCACTGGAACGCCTCCGGCACCGAGTGATTCCTCTTCGCCAAGGCGTGATTCAATTCGATCACAACCCAGGGATCGAATCTCGCCAGTGTCTCCTCGGCGCCCTGGAGAACTTCGAAGTCAAAGCCATCGACGTCGACCTTGAGGGAATCAAGTCTTGTCAGACTCAATTCATGGATCATCGCGTCGACGGTCGAGATCCCATGCACATTTTCGTCGGAA
>Ga0310811_10000780_pt1 | contig 40847 bp, 33 predicted proteins | sample YCmetagenome_FD_207642 | JGI IMG/M metagenome (GOLD analysis project Ga0310811, IMG submission 207642) | Soil microbial communities from experimental microcosm in Duke University, North Carolina, United States - YC | ecosystem: Engineered > Artificial ecosystem > Soil microcosm > Unclassified ...
TACATCGAGATGTTCTACAACCCAATTCGCCGGCACAGTTTCGCCGGCGACCTGTCACCGGTAGAGTTTGAACGGCGCTACGCGCAAAGCGGCTCGTGAGTGTCTACAGAAATCTGGGCGGTCCAGTCGGTCAGGCGGGTGAGCTTGTAGAGATTCTCCAGTGCTACCGTATTTGGGCCGGATAGGAGGTCTCTATTGAAAATTCGCCAGTACAGGACTTGAAGCGTGACATCGGAATCACGAGCAGATGGATAACGGTTGAGTATCCAGGCGACTCGCGTCTGCACATGATTGGTATCACCTGCTGCGAACTTTTCCATGAAGTGGGCTCTTTCCTTCGCAAGCCGCTCCTCCTTGGATAATTCTGGCTTCTTCTTGGCAGGCCCCTCATCGTTGGCTTCTAGCTGATTGCCGCCCATATGCCCCCGCATGCAGATGATGACTTGATATTGAGGTCGCTACTGTCGATGTTTCTCTTCGTTGGATGCACCCATTTTGTGTTTGATGCAGAGGGCTTATTCGTTTTTCGCGCACCGCTGAGAACGAAGTCATCCCCCATACTTGATGTCGAGTAACCGTGGGCTTAAGACACTGGGGCGACAAGGAGGCTCGCTAGCAGTACCCCAGGTCAAACTGGCATTCGGTACCAACCTAGTGCGAACCTGCTGGTCAACCATCACGGAATGGCCAGCACTTCCTCGGGCGCAAACCAACCGCTCTTGTCCTTAATGTACGCCATGGCAGCTGCAGGCTGCGTCGACCACAACACTAGCGCCAAGGACTCGCGAGCCCGGCTGCAGGTGACGTATAGGAGCCGCAAGCTTCGGTCGATAGTGGTCTCCTTGCCCTCCTGTACGTTGGAGTGATCGGTCGAGCTCAGATCCTTGCCCCCGAACAACTTGTCATAGGAGATCAGAAAACCACCTGCCTGACTGTCATCCATGACGACCATGACATGGTCGAACTCCGAGCCCTTAACGACTTGATGGGTCGCCAGCTCCGATTGGCCAGCAAGGTAGCGTCGATATCTCGCCAACTCCATCCAAGGGGTGGCAAACAGTGCACACCAGCCACGCCGCATGCGAGCCTGGGTTGTCTCGGTTTCCTTGCGGGGCACGGGTGGGGGAGGCGCCTCTGACGGATCGGCAAAGGCCTCCGCGAGGCGGGCATCCACATCGAAAAGGCGCGCAGCAAGGACCGGTGCAATCACGTCGGCCACGGCAGACGTTTCGTCAACACAGGCGGCTGCAAAGGCGGAAATGGCCGTCAGCATCTCTGCCGCACGCGTCTGTCGTGCTCCCACGTCAAAAGGCATGCGATCGAGGCTGCCGCTGCGCCTCAGGACATCGGTAGCCGCCGACTCATTGAGCGTGCCGTCAGCGTTGACGCAGGCTTCGAGCTGAGCGAGTTCATCCAGTAGGAGGCGGGCAGCCGAAGGCCCCCTGTTCTCGCCGCTGCCGACTGGCGCGGAGGCACTGGGATCAATCAAGTCCATAGCTTCGTAGATACCCAGAAAGCCACCGCGGGCCGCCACGAGTTTGTGCTCAAGCGCCAGCAGCTGATAGGCCCCGCGCGTCCACGCGTCTGTCTGAGCAGGGGCTTTCATTTGGGTGGCGCACCAGTGTTCACGCGCACGCTTATCCTCAACGGACAGCGACGCGTCGCCGATGAACAGCCGTACCACGCCGCTGGTATTCTCCGTGCGGGCGTGCTGTTTGACGCCCGTCGGCCGCTGAGTGCGCCCTAGCATCTCCGATTCCCACAGTCGATTGATGAGTGTGACGATCCGGAGCTGGCTACGGTGGTTCATCTGCAGCTCGGGTTTCGCCCAGTCATCCGGCACGAGTCCCGGGAGGTCGGAGTGTCCATCGGTATAGATGCGCTGTCGATGGTCTCCTAAGAGGCCGAGCGTCAACCCGCTACCTCGCGGCTCCGCGAGCACCATGAGCGCATCCAGTACACCCTTCATCGTGTCCTGAGATTCGTCGATCAGGATGATCGGATGACGGTCCTTCAGAATCGCCCGCAGTGCCGGCTTGTTCAGCAACAGCCACGCCGTTGCATCGAGCACGTGGCGGTGCTGAATCGCGCCGGGTCCGTACGTGTTCCGGTCCGGGTGATAAATGAAGGTGCCCGTAGCGCGGATGTCTTCTATCTCTTGTTCGATCTCTGCAAAGATGCCGCGATCGGCATCGCTGATGCCTCGCTTCTTGGCTTCGGCTTTCGCACGCTCCTTCTCAAGCTGGATCGTTTTGACGGCGATCAAAGCCTCGCGAATGTCGTCGTTGAAGCCGTCGATTAGCTCCCAGCAGAAGGAATGAATGGTCGAGACGTTGACCAGGTCATTATTGCCCAGGCGGCCATGGATGACGGCAACCGCGTTCTTGGTGTACGTGACGACACGAATGGAACGGCCGCAGAGACGAAGGCGCCGACTGAGCAAACTCCCGGTCTCGTGGGGCACGACCCCGGTCAATCGGCGCAAGACCTCGACAAGGGTGCGCGTCTTTCCCGATCCCGCGCCGGCAAACAGGAAGAAGCTGCACGGCGGCTGGTCGGTCAAGTACCCACAGATTTCATCGACAACACCCGCATCCCGGTCATTGCCTTCGCGGACCGCTGGGCCGCTCATTGCACCACTTCCAAGTTGGGTTCGAGCTGCGTCTGCAGCCAAGCAAGGGCGTCGGCAATGTAGCGGGGGCAGGCGATATTTTCGCCAGTCGCTACGTTCTCAAAGATGCTTGCAGCAAAATCGCCCTTGTTGAACGAGTCGTGCATGAGTGCGTGCAGCGCGGCGGCCAAGTCGCCGTGCCCCTTAGCTTCAGCCACCGCGGCCGCTGCCACTCCCAGGGCACCAATAGGCGGCTTGATCATCTTGCCGTTCGCGTCGACCTTAACCTCGGACTGCGCCTTGAACCAGTCGATGTTGGTCAGGATCAGCGAGTCCTCGAAGGAACTGGGCCAAGCGCCACTGGCTTCGTCGACCGGTAGCTGCCACGCAAAGCGAACTCGACACTCCTGCACCTCGACCCAGGTCAAGTCATTCGGCTTGGGGGCCTTGAAGTCGTCCAGGTCTACAAACTTTGGGTGCCACGTGCGCAAGGTAGCATTGCCACACTGCAGGCCGGCCTGTCCGGTATTGGCCACTGCCATCCGGATCGTTTGACCCTTGGCCCCTTTCTTCACTTCCACCGGATCGATGTCGGTGATGACGACGGTTGGGATGCGCAAATGTTCGACGAGAGGCTTCAGCCGGTGTGCGTGGCTGCCGCCGATGTCCAGGAACGAGACATATCGACTATTCAGGGCCTCGTAATCGCGCTCCATGAACAGGGGCACCAGCATACGCTCGGCGACTCCCTCCACGAAAATGGCTGCGTTGGCGAACAATAGGTCGGTGTGCTGCACGCGGAAGTAGCGCTCTGCGAACTGGCGCGTCGCGTCATCACTGCCAAAGACCCGCCCCAGATTGATGACCTCACTGGTCGGCATGGGGTTATCTTTGGACTTGGCAATGCGCCGCACGTAGCGGAGTCGATCGAAGGCCTCGGCATGAGCGAGGTGGCTCGAATGCGTACTGATGAGCAGCTGGCTTTTCAGTGGCGAGGCCTCTTTCTCGGTCGGGCTGATGAGCTTGTGGGCCTTGTCCGGGAAGATGCGCTGTACCTGCACATGCAGATGCGCTTCCGGCTCCTCGATCATCACCAGATGCACGGGTGCCGGCGCGCCTTTTTCGGGATTGAAGCGCGCGGTCTTGAAGGACACCAGCTGGTAGCTCAACGACTGCAGGTTCTGGTAGCCCAGTCCAATGGAGTACTCCGGGAGTAGATCTTCGGCCGAGTCCTTCTGCATGCTGTATTGCACCGCCGTTCCGTGGTCAAGGAGGTCGGCCGTCTGAATGCGGGTTCGAAAGCGGATTTCCTGCGGGTCGTGCAGCCCTGGGTAACCAAGCTCCTTGACCTCAGCCACGGATTCCGCGAGTGCATCATGGATCTTCAGGTCCAGCTCCTTCTGCGCCTCGGCGACGGCCTTCACTAGGTCGGCCCGGTGTCCATGGCCCGTGGCGGCGACGTTCAAATGTTGCCGTGCAAATTGCAGCAGCTGATTGGAAAACATGCCTACTCGGTGCGGGCCCAAGGCTGATCGCGGGGCCGCCTCTTCGCCACCAAGCCCGCGCTGGGCCGCAACGAAGTCGACCCGCAGCAGCTTGGTCAGATGCTTGCGCTCAATCGGCATCACGCCCGCTGCCAAAACCTGCGGGGTGTAGGTCGTCCCGCCATCCAGCGGGTTGTTGCCCGCATCAAGCTTGTACGCCTTAACCTGACCCAGCTTCTGGGACTCGTGCAGCCAGTAGTCCAGCAAGTCGATGGGCCAGGCCAGCGAATCAGCGCCCATGTTTTTCACGGGGAGCCGTGCGATGTGATACGCCCAGGCCAGCTCCTTGAGCGAGGCTACGTCACTCGCCGGCTCAAGCCGAAGTCGAAGTCCGACGGCACCACCCGCCCACGCGAATGTGGACAAAAACGGCGCGACATAGTGGTACATGCCCGCCTCGGCGTTGAACCACAAATCGAGCGTGGGCATGGCGGACAGGAGTGTGGCGAGCTGCGCTTCCCACGTAGCCTCATCGGTGCCACCGGCAGTTGCAGGATCCTCCGTCAGAGCCTCCCAGGCTTTGCCTAGCTCCCGCAGGGGCGCCCATTCGGACAGGCTGATGTCGAAGGCGCCAAACGCCGAGCCATCGGACAGGAAATGACGTAGGGCGGCAAGGATCGAGGTCTTACCGCTGTTGTTGGCGCCCACGAGGATCGTGGTCTTCTCGTCAATCTCGACTTGCACCCTGCCGAGTCGGCGGAACTTGCACAGCTCAAGAAACTGAAGAGTGATGCTCCCCGGGCTAGGGGTGGCCGCGGCAGATTCAGTCATTACGTAGTGCATCCATTCGGTGATCGTGGGTTCTCCATGAAATTTACGCGTTGCCTTTTAGACAATCCAGCGGGATAGGTCGAAGGGTGTAGTCCGCGCCATCCAAAGGAACTTCTCCCACCGCAGTGATCGTTACGCCCCCTGGCGTCCAGTTGCAGCGTGTTCACGGATCGTCCGGCACCACCCGCTTCCAGTCCTCGGCCATGACCGCGAGATGTTCAATGGTGAACCTACCAACTGGTAAGGTCTACTTATCCAGGGAGAAGAGCGGATGCACGCGGAGCCGAGTCGATGAATAACTTACCGGAAGATACCAAGGCCTACTTCATCAAGTTGGGTGAAGGTGGCGAGTGGGAAGACGCCTGCTTGGCGGATGGAAAGATCCGTTTCGGGTACCACGACACACCGCACAGGCTCTGCGGGGAAGGGCGCTGGGATGAAGTGCACGCCTTCTGGAAGGTGAAACGTGGCAAGTCCGGTACGGCCACTAACGACACGCGACAGATTCGGACGTTCTACGAGGCAGACGAAGCGGCCATCTTCATCACGTTCGCCAAGGGCTACCTGTGGTGGTGCCACCCAAGTGGCAAAGCGAACATCCACTTGAACAAGGATGGGACGCGCGTTCGCAAGACGGTCGATGGCTGGAAGAACACGAGCCTGGGCGGCGCCCCGCTGCTGGTGAGCCGACTATCGGGCAAGCTCACCAAGACGCAGATGTTCCGCGGCACTATTTGCGAGGTGAAGGAAACGGCTTACCTGTTGCGCCGAATCAATGATGAGCTGACGCCGGAGCTCGCCGAGGCGGAGGCTGCCGAGCAGGTCCTGCTTACCCATATCCTGGCGATGGTTCAATTGCTCGACCCGCGCGACTTCGAACTCATGGTGGAGCTGATTTTTTCACGCAGCGGCTGGCAACGCCAGGCGAGCACAGGGGGAACCCAGAAGACCCTAGACCTGGATTTGCTCCTGCCGACGACCGGTGAGCGTGCTTTTGTCCAGGTGAAGTCCGAGACTGACTCTGCGGGTTATCAGGTTTATGCAGACCAGCATGCGCAAACGAACGCGTACGACCGCATGTTTTTTGTCTGGCACACCGGGGGCGTGGATGCGGATCCCTTGTCCGACATCACCCTGTGGGGGCCATCCGTGATAGCCCGCCACGTGTTGGGCGCCGGCCTGCTGGCTTGGCTCAAGGATCGTATTGCCTAGGCACGGGAAATTTGCGCCGGCATGGCGCAGGAGAGGGGAGGTCGATCGTGCACATTTTTCTCGATGAATCCGGATCGTTCGTCACCGGACCGCAGCGAGGTTCGTGGTGCGTGGTTGCGGCCTATGTCGTACCCGAGCTACGCCCCGATTCCCCTGACATGTTCACGCATGCCCTGCTGCCGGCAGCGCTGGGGCAGGGATATTCCACGCGCCGCCGATCCACCGGCGCGGCCCATGCCAGGCGCCCATTGACGCTCTTCGTCAGCAGGCGCGACTTCAACTCGGGAAGGAGGGCGTTCTCGGACGAGCCTCTTGACGTTGCTTGCCGCAAACAGGCGGCCTCAGTGACGATGGCCTTAACTTTCTGATGTTTTCTTCCGCAAGATGCGCTCCAAGTCCGCGATGACCTGGGCAGATTCAACGTATTGGCCAGTACGCCGAGCATGCTCTCCAGAAGCTAGGCCCCTAGCAAGAAATTCAGCATCCGCCTGACGACTTCGGACGGCCCTCCCGATGGATACATCGAAAAACTGCTCGAGACTTTCCCCATCTTGGAGCAATGCCTTGGCAGTCTCCAAAAGCTGGCTATCTATGCTGACATTTGCTCGGGACACTTCTCTACTTCCCCTTGCGGCCCCCTAGCTCTCGCAGAAACCGGTCCTTGTCGCTCGAGCTCAGTTTAGCGAAGGCCAAAATCATTGCCGCGAGCTTGTCGTCTGTGGCGAACAGGTAGGGTAGGGGGACTTGGAGCGCCTTGGCCAGACGCTGAATCGTGGCCAGGTCCGGTTCATGGACACCTTGCTCATACCGGTTGATACGGGTGCTGGCCACAAATGGATCGATCCCTGCCTCTATGCCAAGGCTCTTCTGCGAAAGACCCTGGACTTCTCTTGCCTCTCTCAGACGCCGCTGGAAGATCAGACGGGCATCGGCTTCACTGGGCATGCGAACGAGTCTCGTAGTCGGGTGCTACGAGATTCGTAATTTTGCCTTGAGTCCGATACTACGAATTTCGTAGCATGCAGCGCAAGGCCCATTAGGCAGATATCTGGGAAACGGTCATGCGGCTGTTGCTCAACAATGAAGATGACCCCTTGGCCATCCCTATTGACGACGTAATTCGGGAGGCGTGGACTCTTCAATACGATCGAGCGCAATTTGAGGGTGGCATGGACCGCTTTCGCGAACGCCTTGCCGTTTGCTTTGCCAACAGCCTTGCCGCATGTCTCGATACCGACTTACAGCCGCCCACCGCGGCCCAGATGCAGTACGCGACGTCGATAGCACGGGAACTTGGCGTTTCAATCCCATATGAGGCACTACGCTTTCGCGGCATCATGTCTGACTTCATTGACAGATTCGCTGACGCACTACGCGCCAAGCGTGAAACGTATTTACGCGACCGGGGATGACCCACATGGCAACTGATGACGACGACCGCTTTGGTATGCCACAGAGCGCTTTTGAGGCAGCCCTTGACAGTCATGGGCGCAACAATCCTGTCTATCGAGTTGGGATGTATGTTCCGACGCGGGGAGAAGTGGCGGCGCTGCCCGTCGACGACCTTCGAGTCATCCTTATAGATTGGATGTGGGAGTCCCCGAGCGAGCTCATCCCAAACAACCATCAGATATCGGAAGTCCGATCCGTCTTGGCAAAGAGGCCCGATGCCAATGATCCTCGCATAGTCGGCCTGATTGCGGAATGCGATTCCTATCTAGAAATCTAGTTCTTAAGAAGCAGTAGCGAGCTCGTTGATCTCAACCCTTTGCTTCCTTCACATATCAAGGACGTCCGCCTGGGGGAGAGCACCCATTTGCTGAAGTTTCTTCCTGAGTGGCTCCGACTCTTCAAAGAATTTCGCCCAGATTCCGAACCCACCCATCTCACCCAGGGCCCGAAGCATCGCGACATGCGAGGCTTGCAAAAGATCTACTTGACGCTGCAGATTCTCAATTTTGAGTTCCTTCTCTGCAAGCTGCTTTCCCAGAGAACAGCGAGACTGCTTGTTCGAGGTGCTTGCCACGCGCTGGATACGCAGCTGGTCAAGGCGATATCTATCCAGAATCGCCCTGCGCTCGGCGATTCTTGTGAACGAGCTCGCTGATTTAATCGTTGGATGGCGTCTCGCCAGCTCTCGCGCGCTTACTTCCACACCGGCATCCAACATGTCATCCAATATTTTTTCTATAGCTTTCAGATCCTCTTGCGCGATCTCGCTTGGCGTTCGTCCTGCCATAGTTACGCTCCATTCTCGCTCGAGGAGAAATCCTTTCCAGCCGGGAACGCGGCGCGCCCTGGCTCGGTCTGCAACAAAGTGCGAACTCCCTCTAATGTTCGATGAGCATGATCAAGCTGATTCTGTCGCCCAAGGCTAGATGATTCGCGCGACTCAATTTCTTCTACCGTTGCCACCAATCTTATTTCGAGCCTCTTCAGGTTAGACCTCGCTTCCGGATTGGGGCTGCTTGTCAGATGTCTGCACCCATCAAAGCACTGAAGATGCTTAGGGCAGGGGCTCACTGTGAAGCTGGATACGCACAATCCATAGGGAGTTGCATGAAAACCATCCGCCTCGGCTCGCAGGAACGTGAAGGCAGCATCATCACCCTCCCTGTCTTGAATATGTCGAAATTCGTCCACGATTGGGCCGGTTGCTCGTTCTGACTTGATCATCTTGTACACAGTGGCTGTCTTCTCACCCAAGGCGAACTCGACTTCTTGGGGTATCTCGACTGCGTCGAGTTCCTCTGCCAACGTGCGATGGTCATACTCGTAGCTCTCGGTGACACTCTTTCGACTGAATTGCTTGGTTATGATCGTGTCAGCAACTCCAAGACGAAATAGCTCGTTGTTTAGGCGGTGTCTGAGCATATGCGACCGAAGGACAAGTGCCTTGTCTTCTTCTGTCTTTCCGTATCGCTGAAAGATAGACTCGGAGCTTTCCATCTCCCCGAGCGCGATGTTGAGGAAGTCTGGGCCAGGTCGGTTGATCGAAAAATAGCGCGTTAGATCACATATGCCATCCGCACGCTCCTCCGCAAGTGAGCGCTTTGGGTGAATGAACATAAGCTCCCAAGTCTGAAGAAGGCCATTCTCCAACCTCATGGGCTCAACGTCGGTTAGTTTTGTCTGTTTTCCCTCTCGCAGAAAATTCTCGAGCTCATCGACTCGGATGAAAGCCGCACGCCAATTGAGTCGCTCATGCTCTGAAAGGGCGCTTCCGTCGGCTCGACGTATGGCCAGCGTTCCGTTCTTTACTCCTGCCTTCTTGAGCCTATTGAAGTAGACATATGCTGAGCCAGAGACCTCGCGGTAGCCACCTCGGTAGTCCTTGACCTGCGATTGAAAAAGGCGATCAAACTCACTACCGGAAGGATCGTTGCGGCAGGTGGCTTTCCAGCGCTCCCGCTCCTGGTCGGTGAACTCAGTCCAAAACGGACTACCAGAAAGGTTAGGGTAGAGATGAGGCATGGGGACCAGATCGCTTGGCTCGTACCATGGGAGCAGCCTCCCGGTTTCAATTTGACTCCGAAGCGTTTTTCGCAGCGGCGCCGTAAGCTGAGTGACGCGGCCTAGCGTTTCAATTAAGAATTTCTCGAACATGCGAGGCACGTAGGTTGCGGTCTCACATAGCGTCACGGACGATCCGCCATCTAAATTTTGCTTTTCGGCAAAGTGCCGGATCATCATTGACTGCCCAATTCCGCCGAAGTCCGAGGCGCTCTTCCCCGCAGGTGTTACATGCTTCTTTTCAATCAACCAGTCAGCGGGGAGCAAAGTGGCCTCGCCAATGCGAAACCCAGTGACGATCAGAAGCCGGAGGGCCGCAAAACGCAGCTCGTCCATAAAGCTGAGTGGCGTCTCGGTCATTACGATGCGTACCAGCTCCCAAAATGCCCTCTTTGAGGGGAGTCTTTCCGACCGCTTCTTCTCCTCCAGGCTGTCGCGAATCTCATCCGTTGACTTCAGATACTTCGCGCGACGATTGTTGACTTGCCCTGGGCGAAGAGTTGCTATTGCAGGGTAGAGTGGCCCGGCATCGGCTAGATGATTCTGGTCGAAGACGGTCTTAATCAGCCCCGCAACGAGATCACCCAGCTTTCCACATTCCTGGACTTCGCGAGCCGCACTCACGGCTGCGGCCACGTGATCGGCATTGATCTGCCAGGGCTCAGATCCGCTGGCGACTGTTGCGAGTGCCCGCAGTGGCCGCACGATTGAATTTACAACGTGGCCAGTCGAGTTCTTTCTTAGAAAGAGTTGCTCAGCCACCACCGCCTTGAGTAAATCTTGCCAGCTGGAGGATAGGGGCCCTCCGCAAGTTCGCTCTACCTGGCCAGGTGGGCGCTTCGACTGGAGAGCGTCCTGGATCTGCAAATCTGAGCCAAGATTGCTCAAATAGTGGACTTGACCTCCAACAGCGCCAACCATTGCGCTCAGGTTCCAAGCCTCCCCCTTGTTTGCTTTGCCCGACTTATCTACCGCAATCTCCCACTTGAGGCCGCGATCTCGAATGAGATCCCGGCCGAGCTGCACATAGATTTGAAAGGCCTTATTCATCCAGGCCACCTTCAATCTTTGCTAGTACATCCTGGACGCCATCAATGGTTCGCTGCAGCTGCAGGTATGCTGGCGAAGCTGCTTCAGCGTGGGATGCCTCCCTAAACAAGTTCACCGTGTCTCTCAGACCGCCAAGCACTTCTTTGTGGATCTTGGGATCTTTCAGTGGCATGAACCGCCGACATGTGTAACAGGATAGGACGGGATTGTAAGGACAGGCTGGCTGACCAGATGAGCAGCCACCGATGCCGGCGATGGGAATTCCATGGGGTACGCCCGCAATCTGTTGGTCGCTTTTTAGTGCAGCTAGCTCCTCGGCACTGATAAGGCGGTTTTCAGCAATGCTGGCCACCCGTGCGTATGTTGGAGAAAGGCCGAGGGCACGGTTAATCCGCTCCGCTTGAGTTTCCGATGTTTGAAAGTAGACGAGAGACGTACTGATATCAGAATGCCCCAGGAACGCCGCTAGTTCTTCGTGGTTTGCCCCTGCATCAACCATGCGCTGGGCTGCCGAGTGCCGTAGATGTGTTGCTCCCACATCATTGTTGTCGAGAGCTTCTCTTAGGACCGCAGCAATCCGTTGACTCGCCTCCCTGTTCGAATCAACAGCGAATATCCGTGCATCAAATGACCTTTGCTCGATCATTGATCGCGCGTAAAGTTCGGCAAAAAAGACATTCCACTCTGGCTTCACCCTTCTGACCAATGGCGGTGTATTTGCACCGGATCGCTGCTTGACCATAGGAAATGACAGATGAACTGCCGATGTCGTTCCGTCGGATAGTGTCCTATGTTTAACATCGCGCACTTTCAACCTGGCAATTTGGACCGGACGGAGACCGAACTGAAAGGCGCACACGACCATTGCCATATCGGCCAATGCACAGTATTGCCAAGCATTCGGATCCTTCAGCACGGACTTGGCAGAATCATCGATCAAGGCAACTATCGTTGCTTCTTGGTCTGTTGTAAGAAATGCTTTCCCTGACCGTAAACCCGCGTACTTATTGCTTGGCGGCACTGCAAGCGACTTGCTAGCAAACTCAGAGTAGCTCGGCGCCCAGCCCGAGATGCCGTAGTCGCACATTACCTGCAAGAGTGCTTTCAAAGCCACATACACTAGACGGTTGTAGTCGCGGGCGAGAAGGCGAGACCAAAGCGGCACAATGGTCTGCGGGCTTGCCAAGACAAGGTCTTCTGCGTCTCCAGGTGCCAGGTAACTGACATAGTTTACGTAAGCAGCCGCTGTGCCTTGCGAGGAGCCGCGACTCAGCAGCCGGACAAAGGAGTGCTTGAGGAGCAGGGCTATGGGGGCCGGAAACTTTCGAAAATCAACTGCAATTTCATTGCCGTTGTAGTGCACGTTAATGATGTCAGATTGTTCAATGTGTGCAACCGACCTCTGCGCTTCCTCGAATTCATCAAAGTAAGCGATTCGTCGGGGAAGGGAAGGGAGGCTGGAAACGGCCGCGGAAAGTTGGCCATCGACTTTTTCTGGTGCGAACAGATCTGATTGCTGCATTTCCGATCCCCGTGGTTCTCTACGAAATAGCGCGCAGCAAAGAAACCTGGCTATCGAATCGGCTGGACCAGACAGCTTCAAGTCGGTCTTCAAAAACAGCGCGGGCGTATCGCATGGGCATGCTTGATGTTCGAGACCAGCCGAAGAACGCTCGGAGCTTCTGAGTGGCTTCGTCCATCGAGTCGCCCTGTGAAAGCAGCTGATTTAGGCGGATGACGGCACACGTATGGCGTAGATCATGAGGCGTTATAGTCGCCCGACCAATCCGGTTCTTAAGCTCTTCTTTCAATGGAGAGGTAAGGCTGCTGGAGGCTTTCGCAAACATCTTCGTGAGCGATTCGGTGGAAAGTGGCAGATTTTTCTGGGAATTCAGAAGAAATGAATGATTCGTTCTTCCGCGGTAATTTTCGGCATATGTTTGGACAAGGCTGGCTATCGTCGAGCTGACTGGGATCTGCCTGATTGACTGCTGAGTTTTTATGCTCGGCTTTGTGTAACGGGGATCGTCATGCTCGTCTTCGTACGGATTGGAGCGAACATTCAACCAGAATCGCTGTTCCTGGCGCCGAGCATCAAAACCGGTTTTAACGGCATCCGCCGGCAAGAGGAGAACCTCGCCTCGTCTGAGCCCTTGGTGGAGCATCAGAAGGAAGCTCAGATAAACAAGCCATCTAGTACGCTCTCGCGGAAATGGGTTTGCTGGAGACGCAGGATCGAGTAGCCCGTAAAGGCCCTCAACGACACTACTAGGAAGCGATCTGACTGGCGTCGCCTGCCTGGGCTTTTGGATGCGGAGTTGTTTGTACAGATGAGATAGCCTGCGCATGGCTGCCTGCGCATCGCTCAAAGCCTTGATGTTGGACACGGACTTCACTTGCCACGTAACAATGAAGCTCACAAAGCCGAAGCCAGTCTGCCAGCGCAATTCATCTGAGCCGGATGTTACGGGTTGATTCGCAATGCTTATGAACCAGGTTTCGAGGATCTCTGAGAGTCGATCTTGATGAAGCGAGCCTAGCGACTCGTCCAGCGAGCCACGACCAAAGGTTCGGTCCGTGTGGCGATACAGATCATCGATGTGACGTAAGCGCTTTTCCTGCGTCGACGGCGCTGCGTCATTAAGGGTCAGGATTGCCCAGACCGTCGCCCAGTACCGCGGAATCCCTTGGGAGTCCACCAGCAGCGGCCCCCGCAGTCGATTGGGCAGACCGTCCATGGATAGCCGCTTGAACATTCGCCACCGGCGCAACAAGGGTAATGACCAGAAACTTAGAGCGGATTCTGGTCATTTGCCAAGTGCTAAGCCATTGACGCAACAAAGCGAAAATTACCAGCCCTTCGCATAATGTATATTATGTCAAATTGTATCAGAGCCATTCGGCGCCTCGAAGTCAGAACTGCAAGTGTCGGTGCTCTTTATAGATGGCACTCGCGCCATATTGGTGTCACTTACTTCATTGATGGCACTGTAGCGTCAAAGCATCAAACCCATAAAGGACGCATTTCCAGCTCTTGAATGCGAAACTGCGCCCTAAAGCTGCACATGCAGCTCTTAGTCATAGTGAGCCCCTAAAGCTTTCTCAGCCCTTGATTCCGCTAGGACGATCTTCCTGGCTGGACATGCGGTTGTGTATCAGGCGTGGTTCGAGGCCGCTGACAAGGATTTTCCGGGTCAGGAACGCGCCGCTTTCAGGCATCGAATGCTATCCGCCGTAAGATGCCATCCGCCGGTCCAGCAATGGTCGATCACGTTCCGGTCCTTGCCACTCCCTTGCGGTCATACATTCACGCTTGAGGAACTGGCTTACCGCCATTTTCGGGACCAACTAGGGTGGCCAGTGACTTCCGCTCATTTCATTGCTGGAGTGAACGACGACATTTGACCAGTTCGGGGCCGCCGGTTTGTGAGGTGATAGTCCTCGACTACTACCCTAACCCTCATCGGGAAGTTCGGCTGGCAGCGCCTGCGTTCGGCCTTCATCACCGACGGGCGTGGCAAGCCCCTCCCCGCTTTGATGATGATGATCGAGCATCGCCCGCTAAGCAGCGTGACGGAGCATTTCCATGCTGGCGCAGTCGATCGGAATTTCGCCGCGCGACTTCTTGACGAAAAGGCCGTCCTTGCCTTGTCTGGCGCTGAGTGCTGCGCTTGATTTACGCCACGTTCTTGCGTGCGTACGGAAGGCGATCTGCGCCGCTGGGTTGAAGGATGGGAGGCCTGCGGTTTGGCCGATTGCGGAATCTACGGAGGCTATCTCCTTGTCGCCTGCCGCGGGAGCGGCATCGTTACGCGGCGCGCCTGAAGGTGGCGCTATACCGCCCGCTATCTCTACAGGCGAGAACACGGAGCGCCGCCCTCCCTCCACCCGGGCTCCAGCCGCGCCGCTTTTAGTTCTGCATCCGATGAAATTTGAAGAGAATGGCTGCTTGCTGGCCCTCCTCCTGCTTCTTCTTATTCCCGACCGAGTCATAAGGTGATTCGGTGGACGGTCGCAGAAAGGCGACGCAATGCGGGGCTCCCACTCCTGGCGTCCCTACCAATGGATAGCAGACCTTCTCAAAATCGCCCTTTGGCCCGGGTGCTTGCTCCACATACAGCAGCAACTGAAGGGCATTAGGTAGTTCGCAAAATTGCTTAATTTCCCCTTGAGTGGCTGAATCCGGGTGGTTGTGTACCCACTCCTTCAGTTTTCGAAACACCCTGAACGCAGTTACATCCGTGACGATAAACACCGGCTTCTTTTTCTTGTCGTCCGTGACCGAAATAGCGGCAGCACGGAAGTTGGTCGCGTCATCCTTGTCCAAGGTCATCCACGTGTCTCCGTTCCGTACGAAGACCGTGAGTCCATGCGGAGATAAGAGGCTTGGTGTGCGCTGCACCCCGATGCGGCTCAAGTCGGCAGCGATTGAGTGCTGTAACTGGAGTGCGTAAAGCGGGCGCAGGCGCCCAACCCGAACCCAATCAGGTGAATCCCCGCGAAAGGCTTCGATCTGCTCGGTATGCCAGGTTCGAAGCTTCTTTTTGTTCCATTCGATCAAGAGTGACTGAGCAGGCTTATTAGGATGGTCCATAACGACGGCCGCCGTGCCGTGGTCATTCGTGGGCAATCCGAGCGGCTTGGCCTTACTGACCTTCCCTTCACACAACAAAATTGTTCGATTGAGGAGTTCATCGGGCCGAGCCAGATCACACGCCGGCGTCGTGATGACGAGTGCGCGTTTGGGAGTGCCAAGAGCGAGCTCATCTTTGCTGAAAAAAATATCGCCCAGGGAAAAATACCCCTGTTTAGGAGAAATTTGACGATCCTCCTCGCTTGCCAGCCGGTTCTTGGCGTGCAGCATGTTGCCCGAATAGATAGCTCGCGCAGGGCGCGCGAAACCGAAGCGTGAGCGCGGGATGTCGTGCAGCGTCCAGGAGTCGAGTGTCTTTGCGAAGTCCCAGAAACCGGAGGCTTGCTCAACTTCGTGTGTGAGGTACTCCATGAGGATTTCCGAAACATAGGTGCCCAGCTTCGACTTCTCAATTGAGACTGTGTTGGCATGGAGGACAAAATAGTCGACCAGATCCAGCGAAAGCAGTGTTTCTTTTAATCGACTACTCGCCGTTTGCACCGCCGATACGACGTGATTGATGGCGCCATGCATATCGCGCAGCCGCGGAAGGGCTGTCGCATACGACTGCAAGATCAGATCCAGCTCTTCGGGTTCGGCCAGGCGCCCCTTATCGAGGCCTTCGAATTGGGAAACGAAAAGCTGGGCTTTCTCGCGGAACTTGTCCTTGTGATCATCCAGGGATGTACTGAGCGTGGAAAACAGGAACACGAAGGGCTTGGCGTCGGGATATTTGGCAACGATTCGTTCGTATTCGGCCAAGGCGTCGTCGATCGTTACTCCGTTACGATTGCGCAACTGAAGATCAATAAAAATGAGCTGTGGCGAATGTTTGCCGACGCCCCGCGCATCAGGCCCGTAGGCGTGGCAGTGCACCCCGCAATCGGTCAGTCGCTTAATCAGTGGCTTGATCTTTGCCTGACGGTCCTTTCGCTCGCGCAGAAAGGTCGCGAACAGTATGTCGCTGGCCGAGGCAAAGCGTCGCCGAGCCCTAAACAAACGTCGCACGTTAACCAGGTCAGTCAAGGCGTGCTTAATCGCATCCTCCGCGCGATCGACCTCAAGAAGATCAGCCAAGGCATCGAAGTCAGGATCTGCCAAGCTATCTACAAATTGCTGAATTTCTGCGTCGGAATTGCGATCGGCCGGAGCCTGGTCGTACGCATCGTCGACAATATGGGCATGCGTAATGCCTGCCCGAATAAAGACTTGATCCAAAGTCATTTCGACTGCTCCTTCAATTCCAATTCGAAGGTGTTGAGACGTCCGGATCGGATCCGGCTTTCGTCAATTAGGCTCAGAGCGCCACCGAGCAACTCTGCATTCTGGCGCGCAATGTATAAACCGAGACCTTGGCGGCGCGACACGCTGCCACCCTTTGTCGAATAAAACGCGTCAAATACCGCCTCAGCACGAGCAAACGGAATGCCGGGGCCATTGTCCTCGAAAAAAATACGCGGCGGTTCAGCGACAACTTTGATACTGATTGTCGGCTCAAAGGAGGGATGCTCCTTTTTTTGCAAGTCCAGCCAGTACACCGAGTTATTGATCAAATTTTCGAGGATCTGAACAATATGCCCCTCAATCGCGAAGGCTTCGGCGCGGGAGTCTGAGTCGGGGGTGATGCGCGCATCAATCCCGTGGCGCCGAAACTGGGTGGCATGCGCCTCGAGTACGTATTTGGCGATATTGAAGACGTTAAGTTGACTTCGCCGCTGACGTGCAGTGATCGACAGCGGCTCCAAAGTCTGAAGCCGTTTGTGGATCACTTTGACCTGCTCACCGAGAACTTTGAGGGCCGCCTTCGTCCCCGCGTCCAGGTTTTTGGACTTGAGCGAGCGCAATGTCGTCTCAGTGTCCTCAGTCGCTCGCGTCAATTCATGCGCTATCACTTCGATCATTAAGCCGACGCCTGCCAATTGCGTCAGCCGTTCCTTTTGTTCCTCTATGGTTTCGATGCGCGCGATGGCTTTCGCATGCGCTTCACGGATCTCAATAAAGGCATCCTTGACCTCTTGAAGCAGCGCGGCGTCACCGGTGTACTGTTTACGGATGCTCTTTATGGCATCGCTTGTTCGACTTTCTAAGTTGGAGACAGCGGCGCTCTCCTTCGCGGAGTCGTAGACAAGCACCTCTTGCCGCTTTTGAACCTTGCTGGCTTCATTGAGGTATGTTCGCCACCACCGAGAGATCACTTTATTAAGCAGACTAATGAGCGCGTGCTTTTCATTTGTCTCCACCAATCCTTGGCGATTGGTCTGATCCAGGAGTGCTGGATTGGCCACCCTCCCAATTCGCACGCGACCGATGAGTTGTTTGGTATTGAGCTTGTAGCCGCTGGAAGCCAGTGCTTCCCGGTCCAGTTCCAGCCAGTCATCACCTTGGTCGCCATAGGGAAGGACACGATAGCCATCCCTAAAAAGACAGATGCCTGACCACACGCGGATCAGTGCGCGGACACGCTCACGATCGCCCACCCCTTCCAATGCACGGAGACGCTGACGGTTAAACCAGAAGAACTCAAAATCAAATGGACCCAATGCTCGCAATACAGACGAGGGATACCCCTCATCCGCCAAGCCGGACATTGACATCAGATCCGTAAGGTCAAATTCGTGGGTGGTAGGTGCGCCTTCGTAGAGTTGCGATGTAAAGGTGACGGTGAGTTTCGGACTGGGTTGTACTTCGTAGCTGCCTCTGCAATGCGCGTGGGCATGCTTTAGCAGGTCCTGCGCCACTGTCCGCGCCTGATCGACAGGCGCGCCATTGAAAACCAGTCGAATAGGGAAACGGCGCCGATCTGCCCAAGAGAATGGGTCCGTCATGCGAGCAATTTGATCGGTCGCGATCTCTGCCAGCTTCTTTGAGGACCAGGAGGTTCGCAGGTCGGAAATGGTGATGCGGGTGAAGGAGGCTTTGGACCGTTCTTTGGAGCCACCGATGGTAGGCTCGATCTTTATGCTGTTGGCAGGCTTGTCATCGGCCTCCTCAAATCGCCGCCAGTCGATTTCGAGCCGGTTGATTTTCTTGTCCGCTACTGTCGTCGTTTCGATAAGGACGCGGCGCCCCAGGCGCATCACCGACAATCGGCCCACACCCTTCTCGCCAAGGTATACCGAATCGGTACGCCCAGCTTTTATGGCGGCCCTCACAGCGGCCGCGCGACTAGTGGTGCCAATCGTGAGGTAAATGGTGCGCAAGTCATTCAGCGACATGCCGTGTCCGGTATCGGACACGACGATCCGATTGCATTCCACATAGGCCTGCGCAGCCTTCTCGACAAACTGCGGCACGGTCTGGGCGGAACTGACAATTTTCTTGAATTGCGCCTCTAGCTTGGCGGGCGCCGAGGGAAGGATCCTTTTAAAAAGATCTTCCCTTAGTACATTCACGTCGGACTTGCTCGTTACCTGAGCCATGACGGTGGCGTACTCTGATTCGCGAATTACGATTTCAAAGTCAACCTGAACGCCTGAATCTGAGCGGGCGTCAATGGAATTTTTAATTAACTCATAGAGTGCTACTGCGTCGGATGAAATGAGCTCGGCGCCCAGCTGCAGTACCGTTCTGGCAGTTATGACAAAAGACATGCGCCCCCCCTGGCACGACTTATACAGAGCAGACCACGCAGCCGTCATCTGTCTCGACGTCCCGCTGAGCCCGAAATACTTCGGCCAACGACAGATTATCTTTAGGGCCTGAGCGGGTCGAGCGCAATAGAGCCTCCGTCTTAATCTGCTCCACCCGCTCGGGTTTGCGCAGATCCTCCAGCTTTTCACCGTTCGACCAAGTGAACAGGTTGCCGGTTGGCAGATACTCCTTTTCGTATTCAGCCGCCTGGTCGTACAGGTCAGGGTATGTCTCCAAGAGACGCACCCATTCGATTTTCTGTTGGTAGAAGCAAAAGAAACAACCTGAGCGCGTTCGACCCCAGCGAGTATACGGCGGCATGCCCACGCCCGACTGATGCAAGATGCGTACGATGTCCGCATAGACCAATCCATCCTCAATAAAGGGATAGATGGGGGTGATATTTGGTTTGGTGCTGACGTAGCCTTGCCGATCCTCGTCGGCGCGTATACCAACGTAATTAAGAACCGGTTGATTGCCGACGTAAGCCTCAAAGGGCTTGAGCTTGAGCATCTTGGTGCACCAACGACGATGGTTAGACGGAATCATCCCGCCATACAGTTGGTACCAATGGTCGAAGCCCTTGTCAGCATTCAATCGAACCACCGGACGCCCCAGGTAGTCCCCGATACGGTCCAAGTACTCGTAGGTTTCCGGCAGTTCTTTGCCGGTGTCATTGAAGATGTATTCCATGTCCGGGACGCGATCACGCATGTATAGCGCTAGCGCTGCGCTGTCCTTGCCCCCTGAAAGGCTCAGAATGTGGCGGGGTTCGCTCATGCGGCCTCCTCAGCTGATGCGATAGGAAGTTCGGCGGAGTATTCGAGTAGTAGGCGGGCCAGCGCATAGGCTGGCACCGGGAAACGGCTGAGGACTTGCCGCAGGTCGTCCATCTGCTCGGTGGCGTCCACACCATGGGCGTCGGCCGAAACGGTGACGAAACGCTCCGCGCCCTTCTGGTCGACGACGTGCACGGCGACCACGGTGTGGTCGGGACCGGTTTGCTTGCCGGTGAGTTTGGCCAGGGCCACCACACGGGTCAGCAAAGTATAGACGCGGCGCAGCTCGGCCCGGAAACGCAGCAGCGTGTCGTCGCTCCAGGTGTCCAAACTACGGCCACCAAGCAGGCTGGCCAACGAGTCGATCCACTGCGTATCGTTGCGCACGCCGTCCGCGCTGCGCTGGATAAACGCCTTCAGCGCATAGTCGACTACATCGCTGTGCGCCTTTCCAGCGAGGGCAACGATGTGGGTGCGCACGGCGGATGTGTCTCGGACGCCGACCTCTTCCGCCATGACCTTGAGGATGGTGGCGCGCAACTCGTCAATACGGCTACTGCCCGCTTTCAGGAACGCCTCCACACGAAGGCGCAGCACCTGCAAGTCGATCTTCGAAGCACCATTGATCGGCTCGGCCTTCTTCAGCACACCCAGGGCCAACGGCAAGCCCACCGTGAGCAGCTCCACTGGATCGGCCGACTTACCCATTAGAGCCAGCGCGGCGCGGTGGGTCACGTCCAGGGCCGTTGTGTTGAGGGTGTGCTCGGGCAGCGCCAGGTACCAGTCGTACAGGCGGCGGGTCAGTTCGGGCACGGTGGCTGCCAGTTCGCCGCCGGGCACCAGAGTCGACAGGAGTTCCCGATAGACCTCCAGCGCAGCAACCGTGGTTGCCTGCGCATGGATCATGTGCAGCTCGAATGTGTCCGGACGCTTGACCAGTCGCGCAAGGTGACTGTCTTCCAGCAACGTAATGTAGGTGCCCCTTTCGCGCAGGATGACGTTATGCCGCTGCACTTTCAGAAAGGCTCCGAAGAGCAATAGCGACACGCTATCGCGCATGCCAAAGGGGGCAGCCGCCAGGCGCTCCAAGACTTCCTTGACGCTTATCAGGCCACGCTGCTCGAGTAGCTGCTGCACTGCCCTCCAGGCCGCGTGCCAGTCACTGCTGCGTGCTGGAGTACGGAACGCCCACCCGTCCTCGCCTTGCGCATGAAGGCCGGAGTCCTTAAGTACCGACAGATAGATGGCCTTCTCAGGGGGCGTTTGCTCAATGCCCAGGTCTTCCAGGTGCGCGTGCGTAAACATCCGCTCGAGCAACTTCTGACGTGCTGCGGCTGCCGCCGTCGACACCACCGTGCGGTTAATCAGCTCATTGCGCACGTTCGGCGCGTCCGCAAAGCGCTGGGTCAAAATCTCTGACAGCCGGCGATTGAGCTCACGCCCGTCGGTAATGGCCAAGGCACTGCCCGCATGCCACCAAGTAGCGTCACGGCCGCCCTGCGCCGGCGACCGTAGATCAGCCAGCCGCTGCACCAGGGCGGCGGTCAGACGATGCACTGACTGTCGCACTTCGTTGCGAGCGTAGGCGTCCACGCGCAGCTCGACGCATTCGCGTTCGAGTCTGCTCCACGCCTGAAGTTCGTTGGCGACCTCCAAGTCATCTTCAGTAATGCGTCGAAGCGCAAGCACCCTGCCCTGTGGTGCCGACGCACTCAGCTCCTGAAGGCGTTTGGCGAGCGTGCTGTGCTTCTGATCGGGATAGCATGGGACCACGAGTAGCTCGCCGTCGCCATCCAGCGGCGCCGCCACTACTGCGGAGGCTTCCTTGATGTCCTCTAGCAATCTCACTTGCACGGTGCGTAGTGTGCCGCTGGCCAGGTAGTGACGATGTGCCACGATCGGGCGCGGCGGCGGAAGTAGTTCGACCAGGCTGCCTAGTCGCTCTACCGGCTGCTCGGTCGCGCGGATCCGCGCCAGTTCACTGGCAACGTCGACGCTGCTTTGTGGCCACAGACACAACTCCTGCGTAGCCGGGCGCAGATACAGCAACGATTTCTGGATGAGTTTATCGATCGCGGCCAGCACCGGTGCCGTGTCCGCCTGGTCGCGCGTGGCAAAGGCTACAACGTCGCGCGAGACGACTATGCCCGGCTGCGGCTCGAGCAAGTTCAACAGGCCCACCGTTTTCAGGCATTGCACTTCCAGCTCGTCGTAGACCGGCGCGGCACGCAGGACCTCCTGCAGGAGCGTCCAGCGCTTCAGGCGGTCCTCATCGAACGTGCGCAGCGAGCCTTGGGCCAGAAGCCAGTCGCACAAGTGGTGTACGCGGTACCAGTGGTCCGCCGTGAGCGTCTGACGACCGATGAAGTCCTGCAGCGCAAACGGCTCTGAGGCCAGAAGGAACGAGAAGGTGGAGCGCTCGTTCTGGCCAAAGCGGCGGAACATCGATACCGCCGCGGCGAGGGCAACGGGATGAAAGGGATAGAGATGTGACGCGCTGGCCGCACCTGTGGGCACGATGTTCGAGCCCAACACACCCATATTGACAGCTCGGCCGTACAGCGTCTTCGCCGCGGCCGGAATGCCGGCCCGCTTATAGGCGGCATCGTCGGTTTCCATCGCCTGCGCGACCAGGTGCGCGGTGCTTTCGAAGGACTGGGCGAACGTGATGTCTTCGTAGCGCTCAGCAATCTTGGCCCACTCTTGACCTGAGCGCTTGTCCCGCCGACCAACGGCATAGTCCTCAAAGCGTTGGTGCAGAATGCCGACGATACCCATCGGCAAACCTTGCACTTTCCCGCCACAGGCTTCGGCCAGTGCCTGGAAGAAGGATGCATCAATGTCGGTCTCTTGATCCGCAGCGTATTCCAGCCAGCGTCCCATCTCGTCGACCAGCAGGAGCAGACCTTCCGCCGGATTGCTGCCCGCGGCGAGCAGTGCCCGAACCTCCGTCAATAGCGAGAGGGCGACGGCAGGATCTTTCTTACCCTTCTCACGCGCCGCCACAAAATCGGCCAGCTTGGTCGCCAGCTGCTTCTGGGTGGGTGTCGCGCGGCGCGCCATGACGTGTTCGAGCAGCGCGCGGGCCAAGGCAACACTAGCATCGCCGCGCGTGCCGGTGATCACGATGACATCGTATTGCGGAAGCTTCTTGGCCACAGCCAGAAGATCGGGCGCGTCCCGGTCGAGCAGGCGGCCGACAGCGGAGCGCTTGTTCAACGGATGGATAAACAGGTTCGCCAAGAACAGCCCGAACGCGGACTTGCCGCTCCCGTAGCTGCCAGTGATGCGCCAGGCGCGCTGAGAGGATGAAGCCATCAGGCCTTGGCATAGGCGCGCGAGTGCTTCACGCACGGTATCGGTCAGCAGAAAGCCGTCCAGCGCGTTGGCGTCAACCATGTCGCGTGCAATATTGACCGCGCGCACGTAGCGACTGCGTACCGCCAGGGCATCCTTGATCAAAGGCGTAGAGGAAGTCTTCATACGTAGTCGATGGCCGTTTTGGCGAGAGTGACGCTGGTTGCCGTCAGCACCACGGCGCGACGCTCGATGCTGTCGGCGAGTTCCAGAGTGCCGTGCGATAAGGCCGCCGCATCCTCCAGCAGGCGCCACAGACTGCTCTCATCCAGACGCAGGGTGAGTCCGGGGCTGGCGAAGTCGGTCAACAGGGTGCGAATGGTGAGGGTCTTGTCATGTGGTGCGCGCAGCTGCCAGTAATCCAGCAAGATCCGTAGGAAGGTCGTCGCACTGAGGTGACGCCAAGGCCCGCGGGTGAATTCGATTAGCTCATCGCGATCGCCGGCAGGGGTTAGCCGAATCAGACCTAGCTCCTGCAGCGGGCAACCCAGCGCTTCTTCCACCGTCTGGCCTTTGGGGTTCAGCGGCGGCGCGTAAGTGTTGAGGAAGATATCGATGTGCTGGCGAAGCGTGATGTCTGAGAGCTTCCGTTCAAGGTCGGCTGCCCGACGCTCGACACGCTGGCGGAGGAACCGGCCCATGATTTCCCGCTCGGGAATCTCGAAAAACGCCACTTCCCAAGCAGCCAGGTTGGCCGTGGCGACCAAGCGCCAGTGCAGCAGCCAGAGGCTGCCAACATCTTCAAGATAGGGGTCATCGCCGACTTTGGTGTCTAGCAGCCAGTTCGCGAACGGCGTAGGCGCGGGCGTGGCGCGTTGGTGGTCGTCCATCAGGCCGAAGGCCTGGGCCCAGAACCGCACGGACTTCACCATGTTGCGGCCAATGCCCAGTTCGACCATCACGGCCTCATCCTGCCGGATCAGTTCAGGCTGATGGGCCAGAAGCTCGTAAAACTTGGGAAGCCACCCATACCGGCAGACGAATGACTCGTGGCCGGAGAAGCGTTCTCCCGAGGCCCGCTCGGGCGAAGCCACTATCCTTGAAGAAAGCATTTGATTTAGAAGCCTTTTTATGTCGCGGCGTCCTGCCAAAGGCTCCGCCGCCTCAAGGGCGATTATTCCCCTTGTGCTCCTCGCGGGTCAACGGACAAAGTCCCGAGGAGCTAACCGCGAAGGCGCATGACTGCGCCAGCGATCTGAGCCGCCGCCCAGTCGACTTCCGCATCGGTGGTCATTCGACCCAAGCCGATGCGCATGGATTGCGACGCAGCATCCATCGACAAGCCTAGCGCGCGCAAAACCTTGGACGGCTCAGGCGTACCCGCCGAACATGCTGATCCCGTGGATATCGCCAAGCCCGGCACCATCAAAAGCAGGCTGTCTGCATCGATGCCGTCAATGCGCAGATTGAGGTTGCCGACCCAGCGGTGGTCAGCGCTGCCATTGAGCTGGATGCCGTCGACCTGCGCTGTCAGGGCGTCCCACAACCGCGACCTAAGGCTCGCCAGCCGTGCAGCTTCGGCACCACCCTCTTCCTGCATCAGCCACGCTGCGACGCCGAAGCCCACGATCAACGGCGTCGGCAGTGTGCCGGAGCGAAGACCGCCCTGCTGACCGCCACCGGTGATCTGCGCGCTCACCTGCGAGCGTGCTGCTGGACTTACGTATAGCGCGCCCACGCCCTTGGGTCCGTAGATTTTGTGCGCGGACACGCTCATCAGATCGATCCCGTCGCGACGCACGTCTAGCGGCACGCGACCGAAGCCTTGCGCCGCATCGACATGGAACAGGATCCCGTGCGAACGGCACATATGGCCCAGTTCGGCGTACGGCTGGATGACCCCGATCTCGCTATTGACGGCCATCACCGAAACCAAGCGCGTGGTCGGCCGGATGGCCGCGGCAAGCGCTGCGGGATCGACCAGGCCATCGGCATCGACCTCCAGCAAGGACACGGCGTGACCGTCGGCCTTGAGCGCCTCCAGCGTCTTCAGCACGCTCGGATGTTCGGTGACTACGCTGATCAGATGGGCCCTCTTCGTGCCAGCGACCACGCCGCGTAGCGCTAGGTTGTTCGCTTCGGTGGCCCCCGACGTAATCGTCAGGTCAGCACTATCCGCCCCGATCACGCCCGCGACCTGCGCCAGGGCGCCATCGATGGCGCGGTGTGCGCTCAGTCCGAAGGCGTGCTCGACCGAATGGGGATTGCCGAAATGCTCCGTGAAGTACGGCAGCATCGCATCCAGTACCCGCGGATCAAGCGGCGTCGTCGACTGGTAATCCAAGAAGACATTCATGGCGCCTGCCCACCAGTTGCACCGATGTCGTCGATCCATGCCGACATCTTTGCCTCCCAGGCTTGTAACTCCCTTCTTAGCTTCTCGCAGTCGTCACTGACCAAGCGCTGGAGCTGACGTGGAAAGGTCGTGGTGTACTTCGGCACAACCGCGGCCTTATTTTTCTTGACTGTCTTGTACATGTCTTCCAGCACGCTCTGATGCGCCAGGAACGTGCCCAATTGCTGGCTCAGCGTGTCGCTGCCGTGCAGCACCAAGCCCACCTTCTCATGGATCAGCTTAACGATCAGTTGATTGATGCGCACGGTCTCGCCCACCGTACCCATGACTTCTGGGAACGTCGCCTGTAGTAGCGGCAAGTCGTCTAGTAGCCGGAACGCCCGCGCACTCTCACTGCCGACCGCAATGCCCAGCGACCACCCGTTGGCTGCATCGGCATCCGAAATTTCGCTGAAGACCACCCCTGTCTGCGTCGTGGCTTTCAGTCGCGCGTACAACTCATTGCGCACGATGAGCCCTTGTTTGAGCAAAGCCTCCAGCGGAGCGTAAAACTCGTTGAGCTGACGGCCACGAAACTGCTTAATCTCGGAGACCTCTTTCATGCCCGCGGCCTGACGCGCGGCTTGCTGGTCATGCTTTACGCGCTCACGCTGCAGGGCGTAGCCGCTCAGTGCACCGATGCCAGCACCCACCAGGGCGCTCAGGATGGCAACCACTCCGGTGATGATTTTGTCGGTGTAGTTCGGCCTCAAGGACTCGACTTGGTCCTTTAGCGCCTGGGCAGACCGTGCCGCGTCGCGCGCTTGTTGAGCCTGTTGGAGCAACGCTTGATGTAGGAGCGCGCGGGTGGCGCTCTCCCCGGCCGGTGACGCTGGCGCTGACAGCTCCGGTATGGTGGTCGCTGTGGGTGCGGACGCCGACGGCGCCGGCGCTTCCTTGGCCGGATGTGCACGGACCGCTCCGGCAAGGCATAGCGCGACAAGCAGTAGCAATGTTCGAGCGGGCATAATCTTCCTTTCAACCCATAGCAAGCAGCCGGCAGGCACGTCCCCGGCAGAGCCATGACGCCCCGGTCCGTCGGATTGGGGGCTATGCTCGCATAAATACTGTGCAGGCACGCGACGCCCACCCCTGACCTCGCTCCACGCAGGAGGTATGCTCGACGCACTGATAGTGCAGGATTACAACCAAGCTCGGAGTTGCACTCGCCCGGTTGCGAACCCGGCGGTGTACGTCGGCGATGTACATGCCGGTAGTCTTGCGTGCACCCCTGGCGCCCCGTCATTACCAGACGCCATCACGAGCTCTCAGGCGACCTACAGCTCTTAGTCTAGGCCTACAAGCTTGCGACATCGATGCAGTTCGCCGTTGGGCGCGACGCCTGTCCCCAGAGGTGTGCCGGCAGCGCTCAATCATTCGACAGCAGGGGCGCTCAACGCGCCCCTGCTAGACGAGACCTATCGATCACTTATAGCGCGACGGCTGTTAGCCGCCGTTGACCAGTTGCTCATAGGTGAGATGGAGGTCACTGTCATTGGCGATGCGATGCAGGCTCCACTGTACCGCCCAATGGCCGTCATCGAAAACCCATGCCAACGCGCGGTGTTCCATCCCGCGGGCGCGCACGAACAGCATGGCACCATCAATCACGACAGACTGGCAACCTGACAAGTGACCATGCATGTCCTCGACCAGCACATCGTCCACGAGATACCACCATTCTCCGCGGCGCACGAACGATAGATGAGGCCCTTTGTAGAGAGTGGCCGGAAGTACAGCAACCGCGTCCACGTTCGCACGCGTAAGCTGATGCTGCGCCAGAAGTGTTTCCACCATCGACCAGGTCGCCTGCGGCGGCGCGGTTAGGCGACCCTGGCTAACGGCCTTGCTGATGGGCATGACAAGTCTCAAATGGTCATCGACCCAGAACAGATGGTGCTCGGCAATTGCCGTTAAAGCGTAAATCGCCGGCACGTCGTCCGGCAACTCATCACACAGGAGCGCCGTGCGTTCGGGATCGATAATCACCCGCGCAGGAGTGCCCGCTCGCTCGGCGGCCACAGCCGACGAATAAGGGCGGCCCACCAAGATGCGAGCCGTCAGGTTACGGCCGTGCGACATGGTGAGGTGATGACCCTGTGCACGCGCAAGGCCCAGGATGACATCCACGAGGGATTCGGAGAAATAGTGAGCGCGATCTTGCATCGTTAGCCTCCAGAACATCGCCGGATGCGTTGGAGCTCGGTTACCAACCCGGCATTTTCAGGGGGTAACGTGACGGCCTTACTGCCGCACAGCGAAGACTTAATCGGTAACGTGCTGTCGTGGTCGAGCCCCATCCCTAGCAGGGTCCGCTGCGCCTAGGATGGGCGTGCGCTCTACGGGACAGCGTAACCCGGAAAACCTTGCTGCGGCAAGCTCGGTTAGCGCACGAACCATGCGCTGGGCAAACCCATCCTGTGCCTAAGCCCATAGCCGTCAACCCGCAGGCGGCATAATGTAGACGGGCGACGCCACCCGTCGCCAAAGGATGCGCTCAGCTACCGAGAACGTGCAATTTGGGTACTCATTGTCGCTGCAGTCTCAGTAGTAATCACAGAGGCCCCGGTTATAGCGCTCGTAGGCTTCCCTGATTAGTTCCGCACTGGGCTCTCTATAGTTCGGCTTGCAGCCATGCCGCATTCGATAGGCGATCAGGTACCAGCTAGCGAACTCATCGGGCTCGATGTGCAAATTTGCCCGAGCTGCCTCGTATTCCGGCTCCGGTTGAAATGACCGCGTCAGACCAATTGAACGCATCCTAAGCACGGCAGCGTCAGCGGCATCAACTCCCCCGTCAGGATCTCTGTCGTGCAATGCGAATGTGGTCGCCCAGACCGACTGCTCCATCGGCACCATACATTGCCAGGAGACTAAAACTTCGTAGACATCTTTCTTATCCATGGTCCTCTCCAGCGGCCGCCCTTTCATCCCCCGTCCTGTCACGACCCGGAATCTAACTCGCCGCCCTCTCAAAGCTTGAGCGGATAGCACATTCAGATCCGTCACAAAATTCGCTCCAACTTTGCGAGTGGCGAAACGGGCAATGAAAACCTGATTGATCTGAGGCGCATGGAATAGTCGCGTGCAAAATCGAAACTAACTTTGTGCAGAGGTAGAGCCGTCTGTCATGCAGTGACCTCAATAAGGAAACTGCGATGACCGTTCTCTCTCCGACACTTCGCCTCCGCCGTCAACTCCTGAGAATGGCCGACACCCTCGTGAGTCGCCCAGAATTGGGCGACATGGACCTTAGCCAACGAGTGGTAGCGCTGCACGAAGAATGGGTGGCAAGCATGCGTGAAACTTCGCTCGTCAATGCGCGGTTCGCTGTTGCCCAGTGGGCGGATATGTGGTCGCAGTTGCCCAGTGAAGTCTCACCTCTTGGCGGGGAGAGCATGAAACTTTACGTCAAGCATTTGGAGCTACTGGGTCTGACCCCTCGGACAATTTGCGCGAAGATCTGCTTCGTCATTCGTTTCTTGCGTTCGATAGGCGCGTCCGAGGCCAGCGTCGTGCTGACGAAACTCAAGAGAAGGTACAGTCATAGCTATCGCTCCCTTCCACGCATCAGTCGCGCACTGGTTCGTGAGGAAATTGAGGCCATGCTGTCCATGGTTGATATGGACGATCCGCGGCAGGTACAAGACGCGGCAATCCTGTTGGTGCTCTACGAGGGCCCGGCCCGCTCTTGCGAGATTCTGGGCGTCCGTGAAGGCCGCTATTGGGTGACCCCGCCAGTCGCGGTACAGGACCTGGTTCTCCAGGGTGACAATTCCGGCACTCTTCGCCTCAATACCCACGTAACGTCATGCCGCGACAGTATTGGGTTGTCGCCGCGCTGCGGCACATTTTTGCGGCGTTGGCTGGAGCTCACGGGTATACAAGATGGTCATCTGTTTCGATCCTTTGTGCATGCGACACTCGATCGGGTCTCGCCACATCCCGTCACACGCCTAACTGCCAGGAAGCGGCTCGTCAACTGGGCCGAGCGGACTGGATTGTTGACCGAGGGTGTCACGCTCGAGTCGCCTCGCATGGGGCTCGCCACGGACCTCTTCCCGGCTGCCCAAAGCATGGACGATCTGCTAATTAGGACGCGTTGGGGTAGCGCATCCTCCCTGTTCAGAGCTTTGAACGCTCCGGCACGAAGCGGAAATTGCTCTGCCTCCAGGGTTCAACTTACGCCAAATTCAGCCGGGTATCGGCGTAAGCCCGGTGTGGGCTCTCCCCAGCAGGCTTTTGCTTTCTAGCCTCTCGATTGGTGGCCGCCCGACCCTAAAGGTCGGATGGCCACAGAGGGCAGTACCCTTCGGGAAGATTGGGCACTAGCTGCCAACCGAGAAGCCAAACGGCGGCACGCCTGGCGCCGGGATCAGCCAAGTTCTGAAAGTCGTCCCAGCGCGGCGATCTCAGTGAAGCAAAGAGTGCGGTACGCGCATGTACAAACCGACGTAGCGCGGGCGTCACCATGATGCGGTTGATCGAAAGCACATCACTGTCCAAGGATTGTTGTCGGAACGATCCGATAAGACGTTTCTCGGCAGTCGACCGGTTTAACCGCCACGTGCTTGGCCATGGGTTGCCACCGAAGAACGCGTGATCGAGATCCTGTGCCATTCCATCGATCCATTCCAGTAGTTCGCCTTCCCGTCCAAATGGATATCTGGTGGCCACGCCGGCAGTAGCCTGTTGGTTGACGACGAATTCTGTTATCCAGTCTCCGTTGGCCGCCTCGAGGACATGCGCATATTCCAACGGTAGGTAATGAACGGCACAGCGCGTCGTAAAGACGCGAGCCCACGCCCGACGGTAGCCAAACGGACGGCCTGCGACGTGATCCTCATGCCAGCACGCCGGGCAAAATGCCCGACGTGCGTCTCGCTTCAGCCAGCGCGGCCCCGGGTCCAGCAAGTGATCTCGCAAAGACCTTGCCGGAACTCCCAATGCCAGCCCCATGCGCTGTAGTGCGGCTGGCGACGGGTGGTCGGGAGTACCGGAATCGCCCAGATCCTCGCCATGCAATCCGGCCCATAACGAGCTTTCAGACGTGCCATAGAACGCCGCAGCGCGCGCCACGACGGAAGCCAGAGTTTCGTCGGGACCGGGAGCAGGGACAAACCAGCGAGTATGGATTGCCATGGAATCTGTCATGCTGCCTTGTCTAGCGGAGGCCTTCCCTTTATGGCAGCCAGCGGCGGCTCGATGTCAGCCCTTTCCAGCAGCGTAACGGTGATGCATTCATCTCCAGTCTCCACGGCATGCGCCGCATGCATAGCAAATGGTCTTAACGATACGGTCCAGCACGCCCCCCCGACAACTTGATGATGGCGGCCATCATGGGCATGGAAGAAAGAAGTGAAGGCTTGGCCAGAGGAAGACTGGCCTCCATTGCATCCAGAAAGTTGACCAGGTGCCCATCCTGCTTCCACACGGGAAGCTCGCGATAGCGGAAGCGCGCATTGAGGTGTTCATCCAGCTGCATTGCCTTGGGCGCTTCGGCGGTACCCAGCGCCACGATGGGAATATGAAGCTCATTCATGAGGAATTTGATCGTGTCCAGCGCAATACGCTGCTGTCTGGCTGTTGAAGTGAGAATGTCCTGGATTTCGTCCACCAATAGGAGCTTGACGCCGGCTGCTGCGCAGGTCTTTAGCACCATGCGCTCGCGATCACTGCCAACGTAATTCATCGCATCCGGCACCTCGAGGGCACTCAGCATGCGGTTGTAGAGAGTTTTGGCCTCTCTGGCACCGGTCATGCTGATAGTGAGGACAGGCTGGGTCGAGGGTGTGTTTTCCGTTGCCGGTTGAGGTGGAAAGCTGCGGCAAACGGCCGTCGCCAGCATAGTTTTTCCGGAGCCAGGCTTTCCTGACACGACCAGTCCGCTCGCCCTGGTATGCGGCGGCTGAAGGCAGAGAAAGGCGATGTGATCCATGATGGGTGTCAGGCGCTCATGACTGATGAAGCGCTCTGTCAGCATGCGACGAGCGCGTTCAACGGGGTCGAGGGAAAGCAGTGACGCGATGTGCGGTGCGAGATGGGTGGTCTTAGTCATGGCGAGTTCCTCAGATCCATTCTTCGACGGAGAGTGCGATTGTCTGAACGGGTCGCGCATTCGGGGGAATGGACGTCATAGTTGGTGCGACTGCTTCATTGGCATCGGTTTCAACCTGCTTCTGCTGAGCGGCCGCGCGGCCTTGCCGGCGGCGCGCCGCCTGGGTTTCTCGTTGCGCTTGCGCTTCAATGGCATCACAAGCAGCGAAGCCCTTATCCATTTCGCTGGACATACGTGCCTTGGTCTCGTTGTCCATGCGCCGAAGCGCAGACAGATCATTGGCCGCCACGCCTGCGATCGCACCGGCAATGACGAGGACCCCGTCGGAACGTCGCACCCATACGCTTTCGCGGCGACGTGGGTCGTATCGCACGATGACACCCTCCTTCTGATTGAGCAGCGGCCGGAGGCCATCGTCCCAATAACGGGAGTTGCCCAGTTCGATGCCAGTGCGACGCACCAGACGAGTCACGTAGGGAAGGAACGACATCCGAAACTCCGTGGGATATGGAATCACTGCCGGAGGCTGAATGCGGCCCTCGGCATCGGTATGCCCCTCCTCCCATGCCAGCAATGGGCTCACGCCCAAGCTTCGATGTCGACGAACGTGGTAGTAGCGACAAATTTTCTGCACGAGCCAAAGCCTCAATTCTTCTAGCGTGAAGCGCGCCCTCTCCTCGCTTTCATAATCAGCGCGTTCTTTGACGTTGCTAAAAGTTGTGCCTGGCACGAGATGAGCGATTTTCATTAGCGTGCCAATCAGGCGTTCGATATGCGCGCCGTAATGTGGCGTCCTGACAGGACGCCATTCGAGTTGGATACCGTGTTCTTCGCAGCCGCGCTGCAGTGCCATGGCTCGGAAGTCTTTGCCGTTATCCACCAAGATCCGCTCTGGCAGGCCGTACATAGGCCACATGTCACCCTCTTCCTTGGGCAGACATGCGTTTTCGATGCACAGCGACACCGATACGGAAGACGGTGCATCCATGCTGAGATAGATACCCAGCACGCAGCGAGTGCCCACATCAATGGCGACCGTGAGCCACGGTCGCCCGAGGACGGTCTTCCTGTCATCCGTGAGTACCTGGACATCGACCGGCGTGTGGTCGATCTGAATCAGCTCAAGTGGGCGCTGCACCTTCAATTGCCCAGGGCGCGGTTCCCATACCTGTTTGGCGCGTTTCGAGCCAAGTTGCGCCTTGGCAACCTCTGGACCCGATCGGGCCGCAATGCGCATTTCTACTGCTTTGCGTGATGGCTCAGGCAGATCGAGTCGACGGCAAACAGACTGCGCGCGCTCTAGGACGTAGCTTGCCGGCGCAGGCTCTCTTCGGAGGAAGTATTTGTCGATGGCATGTTGGATGACGCGATCAACTCCAGGGGCAACATAGCTGCCACCGGGGCGACGCCCCCTCTTCCCACGAATCAGGCTAGATGTGCGTGGATCCTTTAAATAGCGGGCCCGTGCGCGGCGTATCTGTCGCACGCTAATGCCATGACGAGCCGCGAGCTGACGTGCCTCAGTGTCCGTTAGTCGCTGGGAGACCAGAGGCCTGAGATCCTGGGCTAGGGCGGTTGCGCGCCGCCACTCGGCTTCGGGAACAAACGATGAGTCCGCTGTGGACGCGTTCTTTGCCATGGGAGTCAGCTGGGCAATGGGATACGAACGCACTTGTCCGTCGGCCATGTCACGTGCACGCACATGCGTGAGTGAGTCATAGCCATCGATCTCCACTACGCGTCCGTTGGCGACGCAGACTTTCCCAGGAGTGAACTCATTCTTCATGGCATAGCCCTCCCGCGACATCGCGTTCGGTCAGGCAGACTGTTGCCAGACCCAAGTGCTGCGTAATAGTTGCCAGTCGGCTGACGACTGTGGCGTCCACACGAGATGCTGGTTTCACCTCGATGGCTGTCCACCGGTCAAATCCCTTGCGCTTCAAATGACGTGGCACCCGGGCAAAGACCACCAGCAGGTCGGGTGTGTAGCGACGTCGGCGTCCCTGCTCTTGGTAGTGCAAGGTGAACGGCTGGGCATGGATAGCTACGAGAAGGGGTTGACGTGAGAGATACCGGACGACCTGGCTCTCCAGTGCACTCTCGACCTCGACCGATGACGCTACGACGAGTGGCACGCGCCCGCACACGTGAGACGCACGAGATAGAGGTACGGCGCGGGCACCCCAGTCCAGTTTGTAACTGTCCGGGACGGGTGATACTTGCACAGTGGAAGAAGCGGACATATAGGGCTCCTGCTCGCCTCGGCGAGCGCTGACGTGGTCAAGCCCAACGCGGAACGCAAATGGGCCAGGACTCCCCTGCCCTGAGGCGATCTTCATCAGCCTCAAAGATGGAGAGGCTGGACGCTAGCGCCGTAGACCGACGTAAAAAGATCGAAACGGTTTTGCACGCAAATAAGGTCGCCGACCCAATGGCGCAGTGACGGATGCAAAGTTGGACCAAACGCCGTCGTCTGGCGACTGATGAGCCAAGAAGTCAGGGGCTTTTCGGGAGACCGCCTTAAGGCGATCGATATCATTGATATTTGCAACGTGGCGCTTCCAAGTCCCGTCAGGACCCGGATTGACGATCTCGCGACCGGAACGCTTTGCTGCATCGTTGGCGAATGAAATGAAAGCCTGGGGCGAGAGTGGTGGACTCAGTCACCAGTAGAACTGGCAGCTCTATTATGGAAGTAGGTCGATCAGCTCCACACGGTCGGCATAGAACGCAACAGTCCATTGATGGCAGTTACAGCATCGTGAAGTCCCTCAGCATGACCTTTTCAATGAGGAAATTCATGCTAGCGAGCCAAGGCTGTGCACCAAGGGATACCGCGCGTAGTGCAAGGTCGCCGCTGGGTGGATGAATCGATCGCAATGCGCCTAGTGCGCCCACGGTAAACGCCAAAGCGATGGCGCTGACCAATATCGGCGAAGGAACCAGATGCGCGGTCGCAAGCCCGACAATTGCCGCAACAGCGTTGCCGATCACGACGGTCCAACGGAGCCGGTTCGCTCATTTGAGCAACTAAAGATTGCTCACATCCCGCCGATACAGGCGTAGCAGTGCTACGTGATTAATGCCACAGGGAGTGACGATTTTGAGTTTGTCTGCAACAGTAGGCGAAAAGGTCAAGAAGACAGTCAAGCAGTGGGCAATCAAGCGCCTCGCAGCCGAGATTGGCGCGATGCTACAGAGCGCTCGCGAAGAGAGCACTCGAAAAGCCAAACAAGATGGGTACGGAAAGGGTTATCAAGAAGGACAGGAAAGTGGCCGCACCGAAGGCCACCAAAAGGGTTACGAAGATGGTTACCAGGCCGGCTTAAAGGCTGGCTCGTCGGTGTTCACGCTGGTCGATGAGCGCACGCCGTTTCGCCCCAAATTCATGGAAGACACTTTATACGGCCCCTCCAGGTTTCCTGTAACCGAGGTCGCCATGGAAAGAATGCGTGCCGAAGTACGCACTGCTGTCGACGCAAAAATTCTTGCGGAGCCTACAGTCGATCAGTGGCGGATGATTTTTGCGGATCACCCGTCAACCTGTGTCTCAGCCGGCGCAGGGTCGGGCAAATCAACAACCCTGATCCTCCGCGTGGTGTTCATGGTCCAACACATGGGTATCCGGCTGGACCAGGTGACCGTGGTCTCATTTACCAAGGCCTCGTGCGAGGAACTCCGGGAGAAACTCGCCCGTGTTCTTGGCCATTGGCAGAAGGAGGAGATTGACCCTGAGTCCCTCCGACCCAATGTCTCAACCTTTCACTCACTACTTATACGCCTAACGCGAAAGGCCATGCCAGGCCGTCAGTTCTTTGAGATCCTGGACGATAGGGACGAAGTGTCCGAGGAAGAGATCGCCACTATTGAGGTTGACAATCCTCTGATCGCAACCGATCTCTCTGAGCCGCAAGCGACGCTATTGGACACCGCTTATCGGACTGCCTACCGGGATGATCGTCGATTTCGCCGCCTCGTTTTCCAGCTGCTGGCGTACTCTCTGGAAGATAGGAACCCGCACTCAAAGAAGGCTGCGAGCAATTATCCCGCCCGGACCATTCGATCGGCGTCGGATCGCGAGGCTCATCTATCATACATCTTGAGTTCTTCATGGGCTGCCTTGGGCTGGCCACTCCCCTCGGACTGCGGCGTCGAGAATGAGCGAATTCAGGCTTTCTCTGTAAACGGATACCCCTTCTTTGCCGACGCCCGAATTGGTGAAGACGGCCCACTTATTGTCTTGGCCTGCCCCAAGGGTGCTGGCGAAGGCCTGTTTGGACCGCCTGGAAAGGACCAGATGACCGTCGGTGCGGTGGCACGTGTCCGACAGAATATTTTCTCCCTCTACTGCGAGTCTCAGTACTTAGTCGTTAAGACGCCGGACGATCTTCGCCACGTCGAAACGTTGGCACGGCGTCATGCGAGGACTTCGAAGGCCGATGACGAAGGGAACCCTCCCAAGTTCATGTTCCGCTTGCCGGGAGAGAAGTCCGGATCCCCTCTGCCTAAGGCGTTCCTCCAGCAAGCCGGCTTCATTTCTTCGATGGGGCGCGATGTCATTGGGCTTCTCAATGAGCTGCCCGCATTCAGCACGTTCATGCCATCCGAGCACGACTTCGCGACTGCGCTTGGTATTTTCTGGGGATACTTCGAGAACGCCCTCAACGATGCGGGTGTCATAACCTTCGATCGGACGTTCATGCAAGCGGCGTCGCAGATCGACACGATGCATGTTGATCCATCCGTGTTGTCCAGAATGCGTCACCTCTTGGTCGATGAGTTCCAAGATATTTCGCCCTTGATTGTCGATTGGCTGACGGCTGCGCAAAGACGACTTCGAAAGCAAGCGCCCAATCGGCCCATCAGCATCATGGCCATCGGCGATGACTGGCAATCGATCTATAGCTGGCGAGGCAGCTCGCCCGAGCTATTCATGAATTTTGGAGCATACTTTCGTGCTGATTCTAAGCTCGGTCCATCGGGACAGCTTGAGATGGGAACAAATTTCCGAAGCACCAAAGAGATCGTTGATGATGCAATGCTTCTGACGGAGCGCATTGTCGAAAAGACAGACAAGCACTGTGACTCTCCACATCTCGGAACAGACTCCGATCATGGTGTCCGCATCATTCAGTACGGAAAGAAGCCAGTGAAGGACGGAACCGATATCAATGAGTGGCTTGCGAAGAAACTAGTTCCAATTATTTATGAGCAGTATGAGTACGCAGTGTCAGTTGGCGGCGATCCATTGGAGCGAGTAATTGTTATGACGCGAAGCAATTCGACGCGTCGCGCGCTTAAAAACGCGCTGGAGGAGAGGATCGGCCTCAGGCTAATGACATATCACCGCGCCAAAGGATTGCAGGCGACCGTGGCCATCATGGTTGGCGACTGTAGCCCGGGCGAAACCCATCCATTCCGAAACGCGGTGTATGAGAGCAGCGGACGCTTCCCTATCGGAGTGACATACGACAATGCGCAGGCGGATGAGGCTTTGCGACTCGCGTATGTTGGTGTCACTCGAGGGAAGCGCCGGGTCCTATGGGCCGTCGAGAACCTTCAGTCGTCATACTCCGCCGAGGCCTATGGAAGTCGCGGCGTTACCATGCAATTGCCGTGAAACAAGCGCTGACAACGACTTAGCTCGCCGTTGTACAAGCTGAGGGTTTGGGCCTCAGCTTCGACGGCTATGAAGTACCGCAGTGTTTGTCGGCGATCGATCCCGAAAAGGCATTCGATTTCAAACGCTGCGGACTCCGCACCCCAGGGGCCCATTTGCTCCCCGTTTTCGTATTGCTCAAGCAGCCGGGCCACGCGTCCGGCTATTGCGTGACTAATTCGCCGGCGGCGACTCCGATTTTCGCGGAGGCGGTCGGTACACGGCTTATCAATTACAGGATGGAACGTAGCAAGTTGCATAAAAGCCTCGTATTTGAAGTGAAGACCGGAGCAATAGATTCGTGACAGCCGGCATCAGCCGGGGACTAAGAGCCCGGTGAACATGACGGTGATCGGATGGCGGCCGCGGGACTTGTGCTGGCACGAGAAGATGAAGGTCACCATGACCTCAACGGGAATGGCGTCGATCAGATCCACAGCGTGGTCTAAGCGATCGCGATAGATGTCACTGCCTGTTCGGTGCAGACGGTTCCGCCAAGGTCGGTCACCTGGGGGACTGGCCTTGGCAGTAGGTGGCCCAAGGAATAGGCACATATAGAAAAGAGAGCAGGCTGGAGCGACCTCTGCAGGTAGTCCCGGGATAACTCCCGTGGCCGCGATACCTGGCCTGGGAAATGCGGAGTCGCGCACATCACGCCAGAGAGCTGTCGGCGTTGGGACCACAATAGCGATTGGCCTTGCCGCCACTCTCGCCATCCCTGAATAGCCAGGCGAGGTACCAAATTATGCGTCTCTGCATAATTATGCGGAGTTGCATAAAACAGCATAAAGCCATTGAATCAATGACATAGATGTGCGCTGCATTGACGGCACTGGGCCGCTAAATGCGCTGAATAGGTGTCGCCAGGCGAACAGCGTTGGAATCGCCGATCACGGACAGGGCCGTATTAGGGAAGGCTGCCTTTCGTGAGATTCTCGGGAGGGACCGTGACGCAGGACGATGTGCTCTTTACCGGGACGATCGCAGAGAACATAAGTTTTTTTGACCCCGACGCCACACTAAAGCGCGTCGAAGAGGCAGCAGCGTTAGCGGGCATCTACGAGGAGATACGAGCGCTACCCATGGGCTTCTTCTCGCTCGTCGGTGATATGGGTTCGGCACTCTCTGGGGGCCAGCAGCAACGCATTCATCTCGCCCGAGCCCTCTACCGGAAGCCGAAGATACTGGTCCTCGATGAAGCCACGAGCCATTTGGACGTTGCTCTTGAGCGATCTATATCGTCGTCACTCAGGGGTATGGCAATCACGCGCATTGTCATCGCTCACCGACCAGAGACCATTGCGTCGGCTGACCACGTATTTCTGCTTAACCATGGGGCACTTACCCGCCTGCAGAAGATTCCCCAAAGCGATCGTTCGATCAACGCGGCCAACGCGGGGCGTTGAAGGTACGAGTGTTGTGTTTTTTATTAGGTCGGTCTCACGAAATATTTTCAAGGACGTTTAAATGAGAGAACTTACAAAGGCCGAAGTTGCCCTCGTCGCGGGCGGCGACAGCTACAAGACGAACCTCAGCTCTGCCATTGATGACATGCTCGCAAAGTCCTGGAACGCCCAGTTCGACATGGACATCGCGCACACTTACAACTATCACTATCAATGGACAGACTCAGCGAAGTCCTACACGGACACCGTTGCCGGGGTGATCTATATCTCCAATCAGTACCAAAACAACACGGAGGCAGCTGTTATGCAGGTGTCCCATGAGTTAGGTCACGCTGTGCAGCCCTCCTTCGTGCCGGCCAACGACAGCCGCGAGGCATATCAGCAGGCAGGCTATCTTTGGGAGGCTCACGCGATCGAGGTTAGCCTGGCGATCAACTACGATCTCGAGCAGCAAGGTATCCACGTTCCCGTGCCTTCCGCGAGCCAAGAAGCCGCGAACATCTACGTTCACGCCTACGCTACCTACCTTCAAGTTCCTTTTACGGGGGACATGACACTGTTGGGGAAGGCCTTGCAGCAGGAGGATGCGACTATCGCTGACGCAGTTTGTCGCCTGGAAAAAACGGGTGACGGTCAGAGTTATGCGGATTACTACGGTCACGAGTGGGATATCCGGCACTCCGGCGGCAGCACCGGTGGTGGCGGCAGCGGAGGCATTGGCAACGTCAATGGGGGCGGTTACGTCCCCGTTGGACCCGGGACCAGCTGCATCAACCCCACGGTGACCGTGGGCGATTTGCTGAGATAAGTCACTAGCGGGAAGGCAGTGCTCTGCCTTCCCGCTATCGTATAGATGCAAAAGTTGGAGGTTCGATGAAACATTTTGCGTTGCCAATACTCGCGACTTTGATCATATATTCCGTCACGAATTTTGACGCCGTAGCCAGCACCTCGATCGCCGGTAATCAATTGCCCAGCGCCCACACCTTGGTTCAATCCCTAACAGGACCGATGCCTGTCGACGAGGCGTCGCTTGCCGCGAAACTGAGTGTGCCGTTCCACTATGACGGCCCCCACGGGGCCCATGTATGGACTGCTGACGGTTTTAGCACAAGCGACGGTTATCGCGTTCGGTCCATCGAGGGGCGCGCGCGATCCTATAGTCGCGCACCCTATTTCGAAACGGTGATCTTTGCATTTGATCCGTCCCCTTGCTTGGATGCAGCGTCGGTTCTGAACGTGATTGGCGAGCACCAGTCAGTGACGGGCAATCCCTTGCCCGACCTACTGTATTTTGAGCACAAGACGTCCTGGGGCAGGATCGACGTAGGCGTTTACAAGGAGTTCCCGGCGTGCGTCGCTAATCTCATAATGTCATCCGCGCCACGGCCATAACGAACTTTGGAAAGTCATGCTAGATGGGCCCTGCCTGCCCTTTGTGAGCATCGTTGGCGTGACTCGCGACTCTGAGTGACCGTGTCCAAAGGAGGCGGCTCAGCACCATTGAGCTGAGCCGCCCTTTCTTCATACTGCCCGCATTCACCGGGAATCGCTTGAATCGATAGGTGGCGTTCGCAGCCCCTCTCGCACAGGCTGCGCCCTCGTTGGTGCAGCTGCTACGTGTATCTTTGGCGCACCAACAATGTGCGGGTGTTCTTCCGCGGCTTCTTCAGTGACCCGGGAAACCTTACCCCGGCTAACCAGTTGATCAGGGGGCGCGTACCTACCTCCAGCCCTGTCAGGCGAATCTTCAAATAGCTCCGCGAACTGTTTGGCGTGACGGGATAGTCAGACACCCGCCAGTGCAAGAAGTTGCTCATGCCTACCCGCGATAACACGGGGTAATCGGTGCGCCCCTGGTCCGTTCGCCATCGCCAATAAAAGTCCTGGAGGCCCTGGAAGTGAGCGCTCGTGGCATTGGCCACTATGCGTGGCGCGCTCTGCTCCCAGCCCCTTGCCTCAGCGGCAGGCCCACGCGCTTACCATGGATGCCGATTCTGGTGGCTGTGGCCGTCATGAAAGAAGCCGCCCGTTGGCCCCATGACGTTGAAGGCTGCGAGTTCAACGATCACCTTCGCGGCCGCCTCCACTGTTCGATAGCCCTTGTGGTCATTGAGATCGGTGGCGGTGTACCCGGGATTCACCGCGTTCACTCTGATGCTTTCGGGCAACAACTCTTTAGCCAGCTTCGCGGTAAGCATGTTGAGCGCACTCTTGGTCGCCGAATATCCACCATAGCCGGCGTTCCATATCGGGCTTGCCGTGTCCATGGTGTCGGAAATGGACCCA
>Ga0310811_10000781_pt1 | contig 40814 bp, 43 predicted proteins | sample YCmetagenome_FD_207642 | JGI IMG/M metagenome (GOLD analysis project Ga0310811, IMG submission 207642) | Soil microbial communities from experimental microcosm in Duke University, North Carolina, United States - YC | ecosystem: Engineered > Artificial ecosystem > Soil microcosm > Unclassified ...
TCATCCCCAGGGACCGCAGCACCAAGGCCGTCCAGGTCGAGCAGCTGTTCACCCACCTGCTGCCCCTGATCCAGGCGGTCAAGCCGGCTGACCTGGCCGTGACCCTCAACGCGCTGAACCAGGCGCTCACCGGACGGGGTGACCAGCTCGGCGACACGCTGCGCCAGCTCCACCAGTACCTGGTCAAGTTCAACACCACGCTGCCCGACCTGACCGCCGACATCCGGGCGCTGCCTCCCTTGACCGACACCTACAGCACGGCGGCGCCGGACCTGATCGAGGGTCTGAAGACCTTGAACACGACCAGCCAGACGCTGGTCGATCGCCGTGACGACCTGAGGGACCTCTTCGGTGATGTGAAGGACGCCGCGAACGGGCTCGAGGGCTTCTTCGACGACTACGGCGACGACGTCATCGACCTCTCCCGTGACGCCCGCCCCACCCTGGACCTGCTGGCCAGGTACTCCCCGGAGTACGTCTGCCTGTTCGACCGGCTCGCCCGGGCGATCCCGCAGGGCAAGAAGGTCTTCAAGGAGGGCTCCGACCGGCCTGCCCTGGCCGTTCGTGTGGTGGTGACCATCACCCGGGGCAAGTACCTGCCGCACCAGGACGAACCGGACTTCACCGACAACCGGGGACCGGCCTGCTACAGCAACGCCGCCCCGATCCAGCAGTACCCGGGTGGGGAGTACCAGGACGGCGCGACGCACCCGCCGGCAGTGCCCGCGGGCTCGCTGACCAGTTCCGCGCCCACGACGCCCGCAGACAACGAGCGGCTGCACTTCTACTACGACGAGGACCGTGACGGTCACAAGCATGGCCACAACGATTCGCCGAACTCGGCGCAACTGCCCATGCTGTTCAGCACCGGGACGGGCGCGAATGCCTCGGCGTCGACGACCGGCAGCCCGCCGATCCTGCTACGCGGTGCGGAGGTGAGGCCGAAGTGAACGCGCTGCGCGGGGTCGGTGCCCCCCTGACCAAGTTCCTCATCTTCGCGGTCATCACCGCGCTGTGCACCGCGCTGCTGGCGGGCACCATCGCCAACAACGTCGGCGGCGGGACGACCGAGTACTTCGCCCGCTTCACCGACGCGACATCGGTGAACAAGGGCGACGAGATCCGCATCGCCGGTGTCCGGGTGGGCCAGGTCGACTCGATCGACCTCGTCGACCGCAAGATCGCCCAGATCAAGTTCTCGATCCGCGACAACATCCCCCTGCCGCGCACGACGCAGGCGTTCCTGCGCTACCGGAACCTGGTCGGGCAGCGCTACATCGCCCTCGAGCAGGGAACCGGATCGCCGCAGCGGCTGCCCGAAGGCGGCACCATCCCGGTCGAGCAGACCCACCCGGCGGTCAACCTCACCCAGCTGTTCAACGGCTTCCGGCCGCTGCTTCAGGCGCTGTCCCCGAACGACGTCAACCAGCTGTCGATGGAGCTGGTGCAGGTGCTGCAGGGCGAGGGTGGCACCGTCACCAGCCTGCTGGCCCGTACCGCCAGCCTGACCAACACCGTGGCGGACAAGGACCGGGTGATCGGTGAGGTCATCGACAACCTCAACCAGGTCCTCGACACGGTGAACGCGCGGGACAAGGAATTCACCCAGCTCATCATCACCGTCAGGAAGCTGGTGTCCGGCCTGTCCCAGGACCGCAAGACCATCGGCGACGCGGTCGAGTCCATCGGAGACCTGACCGACGCCACCGCGGACCTGCTCCACGATGCGCGGCCGCCGCTGAAGGACGACATCAAGCAGCTGGGCCGCCTGGCCGGCAACCTCAACGACAACCGCAATCTGGTCGAGCGGTTCCTGGTGACCCTGCCGCGCAAGCTGGACGTGCTCATCCCGCTGGGCACCAACGAGTCGGCGTTCAACTTCTATCTCTGCAACGCCAGCGCGACCCTGACCGCAAACTTCCCTGGCGTTCCGCTACTCGGGATTCCGCCTTTCATGATCCCTCCGACATCGCTGCCGTTGCCTCCGAACCAGCAGCCGCGCTGTACCGCCGCCGGCCTGCCGAACAACTTCGGCATCCACAACGACGACCAACCTGACCAGCCGTTCTCGCCGCTCGTCAGCTTGCCTTCCCTGGGGGGTGGCGGATGAAGTCGTTCAGCAAACGTAACCCGATCACCATCGGTCTGATCAGCATGGCGGCGATCGCGGTGCTGCTGGGCCTGGCCTACAACGTGGACTCGCTGCCCGTCATCGGGTCCGGGACCGAGTACCAGGCGGAGTTCGCCGAGACCGCCGGACTGTCGACGGCCGACGAGGTGCGCATCGCGGGTGTCAAGGTCGGCAAGGTGACCCAGATCAAGCTGGACCACGGTCACGTGCTGGTGACGTTCCGGGCGAAGAACGCCGACATCGGTGACGCCAGCACCGCGTCGGTGCAGATCAAGACCCTGCTCGGCAACAAGTTCCTGGCCATCGACCCGGCGGGGGACCGGCCGCTGAACGGGCCGATCCCGCTCGAGCGCACGGTCGCTCCCTACGACGTCGTCGAGGCCTTCAACGCGCTGAGCGACACCGTCCAGGAGGTGGACACCAACCAGCTGGCCACCAGCCTGCGCACGCTGTCGGAGACCTTCAAGGACACCCCGGCCTCGGTGCGCACCTCGCTGGACGGGCTGAGCCGTCTCTCGGTCACCATCGCGTCGCGCAACGACCAGCTCGGGCACCTGCTGGACAACACGAACAAGGCCAGTGCCCTGCTGGCCGCCCGCAACGGCGACATCACCAGGATCCTCACCGACGGCAGCAAGCTGCTCGACGAGCTGCAGGCCCGGGAGGACGCCATCCACCAGCTACTCAAGGGCACCCAGGATCTGTCCAAGCAGCTCAAGGGCTTGATCAAGGACAACGATGACCAGATCGGCGACACGCTGCGTGAGCTGGACCGGGTGACGAAGCTCCTCCAGAAGCACGAGGACGACATCGTGGCCGGCATCCGGCGGCTCGGACCGTTCGCCACGGTGTTCACCAACGCCCTGGGCAACGGCCGGTGGTTCGACAACAGCATCGCCGGAATCGGGGATCTCCTCGGCCTCCCGTCGGCGGCGTCGCCGGCACCCACCGTGCCCACCCTGCCCACACCCACCTTGCCCGCCCTGCCCGCACCGACCCTGCCGCTGCTGGGAACCCCTGGAGGTGGCAAGTGAGCGCCTCGCGTACAGCTTCCCGCGTCATGAAACCGCTGGCCATGCTGGTCGCCGTGTGCACGGTGCTGGCCACCTCCGGCTGCGGGGCCGTCGGGGCCAACCCCGGCACGAAGTTCGCCGCCATGTTCCGCACCGCGATCGGCATCTATCCCAACGCCGATGTCCGGGTGCTCGGCGTGCCCGTGGGCAAGGTCGACCAGGTGACCCCGCAGGGCCAGCTGGTCCGGGTGGACTTCCACGTCGACACCGACGTGCAGGTGCCCGCGGACGCCAAGGCGGTCGTGGTCGCGCAGACCGTGGTGGCCGACCGGTTCATCCAGCTGGCGCCGGTCTACACCCAGGGACCCACCCTGGCCGAGGGCACGGTAATCCCGGTCGAGCGGACAGCCTCCCCGGCGGAGTTCGACGACCTGCTGGCCTCGGCGCAGAAGCTGAGCACGTCGCTGGGCCCGGAGGGCGCGAACGCCAACGGTGCTCTGTCCCAGGCCCTGACCACCGCCGCCCGCAACCTGCAGGGCAACGGCCGGCAGCTCAACACCACGCTGGACAACACCTCGCAGGCCATCAACACCCTGTCCGCGAACCGGGAGAACCTGGCCGGCACGGTGAAGAACCTGCAGTCGTTCACCAGCAACCTCAAGGACGACGACCCGCAGGTGCGCGAGTTCACCCAGCGTTTCGCGCAGGTCAACGGCTTCCTCGTCGACGAGCGGCAGAACCTGGGCGACACCCTCAAGGAGCTTTCGGGTGCGCTCGGGGATGTGGCCAAGTTCGTCAAGGACAACCGCAAGGAGATCCGCGACAACGTCGACCAGCTGCACGACGTGCTGAAGACCGTCAACAACGAGCGGATCGCGATCGAGCAGGTGCTCGAGACCGCACCCGCCGGCCTGGACGGCTTGGTCAACGCCTACAACGCCGGCTCGGCCACGCTGGACACGCGGTCCGACCTGCTGGGGACGCTCATCTGCCTGCTCGGTTCGCAGATCCCCGCTCCACTGGGCCCGCTGCTGGTGACCTTGGTGGCGACGGCATTCCCGGGGGACTTCGACCCCACCGCGACCTGTAACAACCTGGCGGGTGCGGCAGCGGCAAAGGGGATCTCGCCGCTCTCCCTGTCTCCCAAGACCAAGGCCCAGCTCACGGACCCGAGGTTCGCCGCGGCCATGGGCCAGGTGATGTCCGGCCTCGCGGCGAGGTCGGCCGCCAAGCGCTCCACTGCCGGTCCGGTGCCCAGCTCGGGGGTTCCGCTGGCCGGGCTCGCGCCCGGTGCACTCGCCTCGAATGAGCCGGACAGAAGGCCGCCGCCACCACCCTCGCTCGGCGGCCTGCTCGGAGGTGGCAGATGACCTCGCTACGCGTCGCCGGCCGGATAGCCGCGCTCGGGCTCACCGGCTCGTTGCTGGCCGGCTGCGGCCTCTCGCTGCAGGGGGTGCCGTTGCCCGGTGGTGCCTCACTGGGATCGCAGCCGTACACCGTCACGGCCCAGTTCGCCGACGTCCAGGACCTCGTGCCGCAGGCCAGCGTCAAGGTCAACAACGTCACGGTCGGGCAGGTCAAGACCGTGAACATGAACCCGCAGTGGACCGCCGACGCCGTGCTCGAGCTCAACGGCGACGTGAAGCTGCCCGCCAACGCCGTCGCGCATCTCAAGCAGACCACGCTGCTCGGCGAGAAGTACGTGGAGCTCGCCGAGCCGGCGAACACCGCCCCGCAGGGCACGCTCGCCGACGGCGCGGTGATCCCCATCGACCGCTCCAACCGCTTCCCCGAGGCGGAGGAGATCTTCGGCGCGCTGTCGCTGCTGCTGAACGGCGGCGGGCTCGGGCAGGTTCAGAACATCGCCCGCGAGCTGAACAAGGCGCTGGACGGCCACGAGACCGACACGCGGGCACTGCTCGACGATCTGAACAAGCTCGTCGGCACCCTCGACGGGGAGCGCGGCAACATCACCAGGGCGCTCGACGGGGTGGACAGGCTGTCCGGTCGGTTGTCCGACCAGCGCCAGAACCTGGACGCGGTGCTGACCGACCTCGAGCCGGGGTTGGCGGTCCTCGACGACCAGCGACCGCAGCTGGTCAGCATGCTCAAGGCGCTGGACAAACTGTCGAACACGGCCACCGACGTGGTGAAGAAGAGCCACCACGACCTGGTGGAGGACCTGGAGCAGCTGCGCCCGACGTTGAAGGGTCTGGCCGAGAGCGGTGACTCGCTGCCGCGCTCGCTCGAGGTGCTCGCCACCCCGCCCTTCACCGACGCTGCGATCAAGCCCACCGCCGGGCAGCGGATGAACCTGGACTTCCAGCTCGACCTCGATCTCGGAGCCCTGTTCAACATCCTGATCGGGCAGATCCTGAACCCGGCGCCGGCGCTGCCGACCCTGCCGACACTGCCGAGCCCGCTCAACACGTTGCCGGTCGCGTCACTGCCCTCGGCGGTGCACGACGTGGTACCCGACGTGCTGCCCCACTCATCACACCCGCAGTCGCCGATCGACCGAGGGCTGAACCTGCCCGGCCTGGGAGGCAACTGATGATCACGCGCGCAACGATCGTGCGGGCCGTGTTGTTCGTGGTCCTCACGGTCGGGCTGGTGCTCTACATCGGGGCGCACTTCCTCGGGTTGTTCAGCTTCGTCGGCGCGCAGGACTACAACGTGCGGGTGCCGCTGCAGAACGCCAACGGGCTCTTCGAACGCAGCGAGGTGACCTATCGCGGCGTCAAAGCAGGCATCATCGACAAGATCGAGCTGACCGACACCGGCGTGAGCGCGGTGCTCAAGCTGGACGGCGGGGGCACACCCATTCCGGCCGATCTGACCGCTCTCGTCGCGGACCGGTCAGCGGTGGGCGAGCGCTACATCGACCTGCGGCCGAACAGGGACGGGGCCCCTTATCTCAAGGACGGTGACCTTGTCCCGGCCGACCGGGTGAAGTCGCCGGTGCCGGTGGAGGACGTGCTGGCCAACCTGGACAAGCTGGCGAGCACGGTCCCGCTGCCGGATCTGCAGACCACCGTGAGCGAGCTCGGCCAGGCGTTCGGCAACCTCGGGCCGAAGCTGCAGCTCCTGCTGGACTCCACCAACGCCCTGGTGACCACGGCCAACCAGACGTTGCCCCAGACGGTCACGCTCATCCACGACGCCCGCACCGTGCTGAACACCCAGAACGACCTCGCGGACCCGATCAAGTCCTTCAGCTCCGACCTGAAGAAGGTCACCCAGCAGCTGAAGGACTCCGACCCCGACGTACGGCGGCTGCTGAAGACCGGCCCGGACGCCGGCCGTGAGCTGAGCACGCTGATCGACCAGTCCGGCGACGACCTGGGCCACACCGTGCGGGAACTGGACACCACCAGCAAGATCACCCGGGGTCACCTGCGTGACATCCAGAGCGTGCTCCAGCTCTACCCCGGACTCGCGGCGGCCGTTCCGACGATCCTGCCCACCGACGGCAGCGATCGGGCCCGGCTCGGTCTTGTGATCAACTTCAATGACCCGCCGCTGTGCACCAAGGGCTACGAGGCCACCATCGACGAGGACCCGAAGAGCGTCGCGCGCCTCCCGATCAACTACCGCGCGTACTGCCGCGAGCCGATCTTCTCGCCGACCGACGTGCGGGGGATCAAGCCGCAGTACCCGTTCGTCAACGATCGGCCACAGCAGCCGCCGGACTGGTTCTTCTCCTTCTACACCGACGGCCCGCAGGCCGGGATCAAGGGTTCGCCCGCGGACTACCAGGGCGGTCGTCGGAAGGACACCAGGCCGCACAACGGCTGGAGCGACTCCTCGGTCAACTACGCGAGCCTGCCCGGGCTGCTCAGTGCGCCGGCGACCTACGGACAGTTCGGGTTGCTCCCGACGCTGCTGGGATCCGGGTGACCTCTGGGCGGTTGCGGCGACTTCCCAGGTCAGCAGCCTGGGCCGGGCACCGCCGCGGGGCGTCGTCCGAACGGCTCTACGCTCATAAGCCATGAGAGTCCCGCTGGCACGACGAGGTGCCGCCGATGAGGCGGGTGCGGTCGGGTCCACACCCCCGGGAGCCGGGCCGGACCGCATCACCCTGGCCACCCGGATCGCGGGAGCCTGCGCGGCCGTCGGGTTGGTCGCCACGCTGGTGTTCGGCGTTCTGTGGTTCCTGGCCCTGCACGGCCCGGGCGCGAGCACGGCGACCGCCCGGGACGACGCCGTGGTCGCCGCCAGGCAGATAGCCTTGAACCTGCAGTCGTTGGACTACAACACCGTCGACAAGGGCCTCGACACCTGGGAGCAGTCCACCACCGGCCGGCTATTCGACGAGATCCACAAGAACCGCCAGCAGTACGCCGACGCGCTGCGCAAGGTGCAGACGAGCTCAACGGCCCGGGTCGTGGACGCGGCGCTGGTCGACTTCGATCCCGGGGCAGGCACGGCCCGGGCCATCGCCTCGGTGGACGTGAGCACAACCCAGAACGTCAACGGCTCGCCGAGCGTCCCGGTGACGCGGCAGGTTCGCGTGCAGCTCGATCTCGTCCGGACGCCGGATGCGGGATGGAAAGCTGCCAGCGCCAGCGCCATCCGGGCCTAGAAGGTTAAGGACGACGCATGTCCCCCGAGTTGCCCGATCCCGCCGGTACCGAGCCCTCCGACGACCAGACGGCCAAACCCGTCGGCGAGGGGGAGGCAGCCGGTGGTACCCCGGCACACGAGAGCGAACAGCCCGTGGCGGCCCAGGAAGGCACCGGGTCCGCCCCGTCGGAGTCCGCCCCTCCGGCCGCCGCTCAGTCGGCCGCACCGCAGGCGGGGACTGCAGCGGCCCCCAAGGGCCAGACCGGGACGCGCCGGCTGACCGCGCTGGCGGTCGCGGCGGTGCTCCTCATCGCCGTCGCCGTGCTGCTCGCGTTCGAGAACCACAGCGCCCGGGCCAACGGTCCGCTCGCCAACGAGGCGTTCGTCGACACCTCCAGCACGACGGAGGTCGAGACTGAGATGGCCGCGGCGATCAAGACCGTCTACTCCTACGATTACCGGTCGTTGGACGCGAACCGGGCCGCCGCCAAGGAAGTCATCACCGGACAGTTCGCGCAGGACTTCGACAAGGTATTCGACGCGGTCAAGCAACTGGCGCCGAAGGAGCAGGCCGTCATGACCACGGATGTCGCGGCGACCGGTGTGCTCCAGCTCAAGGACGACCGGGCCCGGTTGCTGATGATGGTCGATCAGAAGGGCACCAAGGCCGGTTCCCAGCCCATCGGCGGCGCGAGCGCGCGGCTGGTGGTGGTGGCGCAGAAGGTCGACGGCCACTGGAAGATCGCGGAGGTGACCCCGGAGTGAGCCGCATGTCTGGGCCGTGGAAAGTGGTGGTCGTGCTGTCCGCGCTGCTCGCGCTCGCGGGCATGGGCGCGGCGGGTTGGTACGGGTACGCCTGGTACAACGCCGCGGCCGGTAGCTCCGCGGAAGCGGTGGACACCCGTGACGGCGCCCTCCGAGCGGCTCGGCAGCTGGCGTCGACCCTGCAGACGATCAACCCTTCACGGCCCGACGAGGCGCTCGACGCCTGGGAGGCTGCCGCCACGGGAGACCTGCTGGCGCAGCTCAAGCGGGACCGGGGCAAGAACCTGGACCAGATCAAGAAGTCCCCGAGCACCAGCACCGCCGACGTGGTGGAGACCGCGCTGACCGATCTCGACGTCTCCGCCGGGACCGCAACCGCCATCACCGCCATGGACGTCACCCAGTCGCCCCTGGTCAACGACACCCCTGGGCAGCCCACCGTGCGTCAGCTGCGGGTGAGGCTCACGCTGAAGCTGACCGACGCCGGCTGGAAGGCCACCAGTACCGGCCTCGTGCAAGCACGGACCTGAGTGGGGAGCTGCGTGAGCGAGGCAAGTGGACGGCGCGGTGAGCCGGTGAGCATCACCGCCGAGCGAAGTGAGCGGGTGGACGGATGAGCACACAGCGTCGCACATCCACCTCGGGTGCCGGTGGAGCCACACCGGACCGCGATGACGAGTACCCGACCGACACCTTCGACTCGGTGATGGGCACCGAGGAGGGGACGGAGGACGTGGGCTGGGACCAGCTGGTCGGCTCCACTCCGCTCGCCGCTCCGCCTCCAGCTCCCTCGGCCGCCCGCGGCGCGGAGGACGACGAGCGGCCCACCCAGGTGTTCGGCGCGATCCGCGACGACGCACCCGCCCAGCCGTCCGCCTCCGCACGGCCGTCCGCACCCGCGCAGTCGCCGGTGGCCGCCCAGCCGCCGGTACCCGCCCAGCCGTCCGCGCCCGCGCAGTCGCCGGTGGCCGAGCAACTCTTCGGAGGATCGGCCGTGCCGGAGGAGGACGACACCGCGGTGTTCGCCCGCTACCGCGACGGCGACCCGGACCCGCGTGCCGCCCGGAGCATGCCGGCCGTGCGACCCGCGGAGCGCGACGATGCGCACACCGAGCAGTTCTCCACCTACCGGGACGAGGCCCACGCGGATCCGGGCCAGGGCGCCGTCACGCGCACCCGGTCCGGGCCGGCGGTCCCGGTGGTGCCGGGTCCGGTGACCCCGCCGGTTCCCCCGGTCCCCACCGGACGCGCCAGGCCGGGAACCGGCCAGGTCCCGGCCGTGCCGCCCGCCGGCCCGGATCGGCCGCGTGCGCCGGAGGGCGCACAGGGCTCTGAGGTGCCCCAGGCGTCAGGTGGGAAGCGCGCACTCAGGGAGCGGCCGGCGACCGATGACCGGGCCGCGCCGGAGGAGCCGGCGGCCGCCGGGGGACCGCCGGATCCCGGGCACCAGGGCGCACCGGAGGAGACCGGGGTTCGCCCCGACACCGGGAGCGGGCTCGAGGATCGCGAACCCGCGGCCGCCGACGAGCAGGCCGCCGAGCCCGTACTGGACAAGAAGGCCGCCAAGCGGCTGGCCAAGGAGCGGGAGCAGGCGGCGAAGGCGGCCGCGAAGGCCGAGAAGGAAGCGGCCGAGCAGGCGGCGAAGGCCGAGAAGGAAGCGGCCGAGCAGGCGGCGAAGGCCGAGAAGCTCGCGGCCAAGGCAGCCAAGAAGGCCGGTCGGCGTCGCGGGGCCAAGGACGGCGCAGCCGCCACGACCGCGACCACGTCCGCCGCCACGTCAGCTGGCGCCGTCGGAGCCGTCGCCGCCGAGGGCTCACCGGTCCAAGGCGCCTCCGGCGATCCCTCGGCCGTCACCGGGACGGTCAGCGTCCAGGGCGCTGCCTCCGGGACGGGCAGCGCCCCCGGGGGAGCCGGAAGCTCTGAGGTCGCTCAGGACGGCGCCACGGCGGAGACCGCCGGTCCGGCAGCAACGGGCGCTCCAGCGGCAACGGGCGCTCCAGCGGCGACGGGGGCCCCGGCGGTCCAGAAGCGCAAGGCCCCGATCCTGATAGTCCTGCTGCTGCTGTTCATCGCGGCGGGCTCCGGCGCCGCGGCCTGGCTGTTCCAGCAGCAGGCCGCCGCGGCTTCCAAGCAGCGCCCGAGCAGCAACATCGCGCTGTTGGACAAGTCGGCCACCGCGGAGGCCATCGCGCAGGTCAGCAAGGCGGTCGAGGCGATCTACAGCTACGACTCGACCACTCTCGACCAGAACGAGGCGTCGGCTCTGTCCCAGATCACCGGCTCGTACGAGAGCGACTTCAAGGACAACTTCGCGGCGGTGCGCGCGTTGCCGGCCGGTCAGCGGGCTTCCCTGACATCGAAGGTCGCGGCGGCGGGCGTCATCACGCTGACGGAGCGTAGAGCGAACCTGCTGGTGATGTTGGACCAAGTGGGTCGGCGAGGTGACAATGCGGCGCCGGTGCAGTCCGCAGTTCGGCTCAGCGTGACGGCTCAGCGGGTGGACGGTCAGTGGAAGGTCTCCGACATCAGCCAGAAGTAGCAGTCATCGGCCATCGACCAGCCGGTTATCCGCCGGAAGAGACCGCTTGTCGCCGAATGGCATCTTGACTCAGGCCGCCAAGGGCGTCACTCTTAGTGCTGCGATGGTTGCTTCTGCGCCCCGTGTCGACAGCCGCTGCGTTTGCAGCTAGACTGCCTCTTTGCGCTGCCCTCATCCAGGACACCAGTCTGTGTGCACCTCTACGAGGTCCACAGGAGGGTAATCCTGGGTGGCGGTCGTGCACGCACTCAAAAGTGCGCTAACTAAAGCAGTGGTTCCGCTTCGACTCGCCCGCCCGAACACGTACCCGTATCCGTCTCCCAGCCCGGACCTCCCGCCCGGACTTGGGGCCAGACGGTACCCGTCACACACCGCGCGTGCCAGACCTAGCGTAGCCAGCGTAGTTCTCGGAAGGACGCATCTTGGCTGTCTCCCGCGCGACCACGTCCACCGCAGATTCGGCGACCGGTCCCGGGAACGGGGCTACCCGCCCCAGTTTCCCCGGCGCACCGACCCGTGTCTCGTTCGCCAAGATCCACGAACCTCTCGAGGTTCCGGATCTTCTCGATCTGCAGACACAGTCGTTCGAGTGGTTGGTGGGCGACGAGGCTTGGTTCGAGCGCCGTGTCGAGGCCGGTGAGGAGAATCCGGTCGGTGGCCTCGAAGAGGTGCTGTCCGAGATCTCACCGATCGAGGACTTCTCGGGCTCGATGTCGCTCTCGTTCTCCGACCCGCGCTTCGATGAGACGAAGGCGCCCGTCGAAGAGTGCAAAGACAAGGACATGACCTACGCGGCGCCGTTGTTCGTCACCGCGGAGTTCACCAACAACAGCACCGGTGAGATCAAGAGCCAGACGGTGTTCATGGGGGACTTCCCCGTGATGACCGACAAGGGCACGTTCATCATCAACGGCACCGAGCGTGTCGTCGTGTCCCAGCTCGTCCGGTCTCCCGGTGTCTACTTCGATCACAACATCGACAAGGCCACCGACAAGGACGTCTACTCGGTCAAGGTCATCCCCAGCCGGGGTGCCTGGCTGGAGTTCGACGTCGACAAGCGCGACACCGTCGGTGTCCGTATCGACCGCAAGCGCCGTCAGCCGGTCACCGTGCTGCTGAAGGCACTGGGCTGGAGCGCGGAGCAGATCCGCGAGCGCTTCTCCTTCAGCGAGACGCTTCTCGCGACGCTGGAGAAGGACCACACCGCCGGTACCGACGAGGCGCTGCTCGACATCTACCGCAAGCTGCGTCCCGGCGAGCCGCCGACGCGGGAGAGCGCGCAGACCCTGCTGGAGAACCTGTTCTTCAAGGACAAGCGCTACGACCTGGCCAAGGTCGGCCGCTACAAGGTCAACAAGAAGCTGGGGCTGCGTACGCCGAACAACATCGGCACGCTGACCGAAGAAGACATCATCACGACCATCGAGTACCTGGTCCGCCTGCATGCGGGCGAGACCATGATGGTCGTCGGCGAGGGTGAAGAGGCCGTCGAGATCCCGGTTGAGACCGACGACATCGACCACTTCGGCAACCGTCGCCTGCGCACCGTGGGCGAGCTGATCCAGAACCAGATCCGGGTCGGCCTGTCCCGGATGGAGCGTGTCGTCCGCGAGCGGATGACGACGCAGGACGTCGAGGCGATCACGCCGCAGACCCTGATCAACATCCGTCCCGTGGTGGCGGCGATCAAGGAGTTCTTCGGCACCAGCCAGCTGTCCCAGTTCATGGACCAGACCAACCCGCTCGCGGGCCTGACCCACAAGCGGCGTCTGTCCGCGCTGGGCCCGGGTGGTCTGTCCCGTGAGCGGGCCGGCTTCGAGGTCCGCGACGTGCACACCAGCCACTACGGCCGGATGTGCCCGATCGAGACGCCGGAAGGCCCGAACATCGGTCTGATCGGTTCGCTGTCCAGCTTCGCGCGGGTCAACCCGTTCGGCTTCATCCAGACGCCGTACCGCAAGGTCGTCGACGGCCGGGTCACCGACCAGATCGACTACCTGACCGCCGACGAGGAGGACCGCTTCGTCAAGGCGCAGGCCAACTCCCCGCTGGACCGGGACGGCAACTTCGAGGAGAAGCGCGTCCTGGTCCGCACCAAGGGCGGTGAGGTCGAGTTCATCGACCCCAGCGGCGTGGACTACATGGACGTCTCGCCCCGCCAGATGGTGTCGGTGGCGACCGCGATGATCCCGTTCCTGGAGCACGACGACGCGAACCGGGCCCTGATGGGCGCGAACATGCAGCGTCAGTCGGTTCCGCTGCTGCGCAGTGAGTCGCCGCTGGTGGGTACGGGTATGGAGCTGCGCGCGGCGGTCGACGCCGGCGACGTGATGGTGGCCAACAAGGCGGGTGTGGTCGAGGAGCTCTGTGCCGACTACGTCACCGTGATGGCCGACGACGGCACCCGGCAGACCTACCGCCTGCACAAGTTCCACCGCTCCAACCAGGGCACCTGCCAGAACCAGAAGCCCATCGTGGAAGAGGGCCAGCGGGTCGAGCAGGGCCAGGTCCTCGCGGACGGGCCGTGCACCCAGAACGGCGAGATGGCGCTGGGTAAGAACCTGCTCGTGGCGATCATGCCGTGGGAGGGCCACAACTACGAGGACGCGATCATCCTCAGCCAGCGCCTGGTGCAGGACGACGTTCTCACCTCGATCCACATCGAGGAGCACGAGATCGACGCCCGCGACACCAAGCTCGGTGCCGAGGAGATCACCCGGGACATCCCGAACGTCTCCGAAGAGGTGCTGGCCGACCTCGACGAGCGCGGCATCATCCGCATCGGTGCCGAGGTCCAGCCGGGCGACATCCTGGTCGGAAAGGTCACGCCCAAGGGCGAGACCGAGCTGACCCCGGAGGAGCGGCTGCTGCGCGCGATCTTCGGTGAGAAGGCCCGCGAGGTCCGCGACACCAGCCTCAAGGTGCCGCACGGCGAGAACGGCAAGGTCATCGGGATCCGGGTGTTCAGCCGGGACGACGAGGACGAGCTGGCGCCGGGTGTCAACGAGCTGGTCCGGGTGTACGTGGCCCAGAAGCGGAAGATCCAGGACGGCGACAAGCTCGCCGGTCGGCATGGGAACAAGGGCGTCATCGGCAAGATCCTCCCCGCGGAGGACATGCCGTTCCTGCCCGACGGCACCCCGGTCGACATCGTGCTGAACACCCACGGTGTTCCGCGACGGATGAACATCGGCCAGATCCTGGAGACCCACCTCGGGTGGATCGCCAAACAGGGCTGGGAGGTCGACGGCAGGCCCGACTGGGCGGACAAGCTGCCCGAGGACCTGTACTCCGCTCCGGCCGGCACGAACACCGCGACGCCGGTGTTCGACGGTGCGCAGGAGCAGGAGATCACCGGTCTGCTGGGCTGCACGCTGCCCAACCGGGACGGCGAGCGGATGGTCGGGCCGGACGGCAAGGCGATCCTGCACGACGGACGCTCCGGCGAGCCGTACCCGTTCCCGGTCGCGGTCGGCTACATGTACATCCTGAAGCTGCTGCACCTGGTGGACGACAAGATCCACGCCCGTTCCACCGGCCCGTACTCGATGATCACCCAGCAGCCGCTCGGTGGTAAGGCGCAGTTCGGTGGGCAGCGGTTCGGCGAGATGGAGTGCTGGGCCATGCAGGCCTACGGCGCCGCGTACACGCTGCAGGAGCTGTTGACCATCAAGTCCGACGACGTGGTCGGGCGCGTGAAGGTCTACGAGGCGATCGTCAAGGGCGAGAACATTCCGGAGCCCGGTATCCCGGAGTCGTTCAAGGTGCTCCTCAAGGAGCTCCAGTCGCTGTGCCTCAACGTCGAGGTGCTGTCCTCCGATGGTGCCGCGATCGAGATGCGCGACACCGACGACGAGGACCTCGAGCGGGCCGCCGCGAACCTGGGCATCAACCTGTCCAGCCGCCCGGGCTCCGATTCCATGACCGTCGACGACGTCGTGCACTGACGCCGCCATCAAACCCCTGACCCACTTGCCATTAGCCAAATTTTTGCTAGGGGAGACTGAAGCCACGTGCTAGACGTCAACTTCTTCGACGAACTGCGCATCGGCCTGGCCACCGCTGAGGACATCCGTCAGTGGTCCTTCGGCGAGGTCAAGAAGCCTGAGACGATCAACTACCGAACCCTGAAGCCGGAGAAGGACGGGCTCTTCTGCGAGAAGATCTTCGGCCCGACCCGGGACTGGGAGTGTTACTGCGGTAAGTACAAGCGGGTCCGGTTCAAGGGCATCATCTGTGAGCGCTGCGGCGTCGAGGTGACCCGGACGAAGGTCCGCCGTGAGCGGATGGGCCACGTCGAACTGGCCGCGCCGGTCACGCACATCTGGTACTTCAAGGGTGTGCCCAGCCGCCTGGGTTACCTGCTCGACCTCGCCCCGAAGGATCTCGAGAAGATCATCTACTTCGCGGCGTACGTGATCACCAGCGTCAACACCGAGCTGCGTCACAACGACCTGCCCACGCTCGAGAACGAGATGGGCGTCGAGCGCAAGCGCGTCGAGCAGCGCCGGGACTCCGACCTGGAGGCCCGGGCCCAGAAGCTCGAGGCCGACATCGCCGAGCTCGAGGCCGAAGGCGCCAAGAGCGACGTGCGCCGGAAGGTCAAGGAGGGTGGCGAGCGTGAGATGCGCCAGCTCCGTGACCGTGCCCAGCGTGAGCTGGACCGGCTCGACGAGATCTGGACCACGTTCACCAAGCTGGCCACCAAGCAGCTGATCGCCGACGAGATGCTGTACCGGGAGCTCTACGACCGGTACGGCGACTACTTCACCGGCTGCATGGGTGCCGAGGCGATCCAGAAGCTGGTGCAGACCTTCGACATCCCCGCCGAGGCCGAGAACCTGCGGGAGACCATCCGCAGCGGCAAGGGGCAGAAGAAGCTGCGCGCGCTCAAGCGGCTGAAGGTCGTCGCGGCGTTCCAGACCACCGGCAACAACCCGCAGGGCATGGTGCTGGACTGCGTCCCGGTCATCCCGCCGGACCTGCGCCCGATGGTGCAGCTCGACGGTGGCCGGTTCGCCACGTCCGACCTGAACGACCTGTACCGCCGTGTGATCAACCGGAACAACCGGCTCAAGCGGCTCATCGACCTCGGCGCGCCCGAGATCATCGTGAACAACGAGAAGCGGATGCTGCAGGAGGCCGTCGACGCACTGTTCGACAACGGTCGCCGCGGCCGGCCGGTGACCGGGCCGGGCAACCGCCCGCTCAAGTCGCTGTCCGATCTGCTCAAGGGCAAGCAGGGCCGGTTCCGTCAGAACCTGCTCGGCAAGCGTGTCGACTACTCCGGCCGTTCGGTCATCGTGGTCGGCCCGCAGCTCAAGCTGCACCAGTGCGGCCTGCCCAAGCAGATGGCGCTCGAGCTGTTCAAGCCGTTCGTGATGAAGCGGCTGGTCGACCTCAACCACGCGCAGAACATCAAGTCCGCCAAGCGGATGGTCGAGCGTGGCCGCCCGCAGGTGTGGGACGTGCTGGAGGAGGTCATCTCCGGACACCCGGTGATGCTCAACCGTGCACCCACGCTGCACCGGCTGGGCATCCAGGCCTTCGAGCCGCAGCTGGTCGAGGGCAAGGCGATCCAGCTGCACCCGCTGGTCTGCGAGGCGTTCAACGCCGACTTCGACGGTGACCAGATGGCGGTGCACCTGCCGCTGTCGGCCGAGGCCCAGGCCGAGGCCCGGATCCTGATGCTGTCGTCGAACAACATCCTCTCGCCCGCGTCGGGGCGGCCGCTGGCCATGCCCCGGCTGGACATGGTCACGGGGCTGTTCCACCTGACCCGGCAGCGCGACGGTGCCGCCGGTGAGGGCCAGGCGTTCTCCTCGCCGGCCGAGGCGATCATGGCCTACGACCGCAAGGTGCTCCACCTGCAGGCGATGGTCAAGATCCGTCTCACCGACGCGACCCCGCCGGCCGACAAGGCCGCGCAGCTCATGGAGTCGGGCTGGGAGTACGGCCAGCCGTGGCTGGCCGAGACCACGCTGGGCCGGGTGCTGTTCAACGAGCTGCTGCCCCGGGGCTACCCGTTCATCAACGACGCGCTGCCCAAGAAGCGCCAGGCCGCGATCATCAACGACCTGGCCGAGCGCTACTCGATGACGGAGGTCGCCCAGACCCTGGACCGGCTCAAGGACGCCGGTTTCTACTGGGCCACCCGCTCCGGTGTCACGATCGCCATCTCCGATGTCATCGTGCCGCCGAACAAGCAGGAGATCCTCGACGGGTACGAGCTCAAGGCCGAGCAGATCAACAAGCGGTACGGCCGCGGTGCGCTGTCCCACCAGGAGCGCAACGACGAGATGGTGAAGATCTGGAGCCAGGCCTCTGAAGAGGTGGCCAGGGCGATGGAGGAGAACTTCCCTCCGGACAACCCGATCCCCACCATCGTGCAGTCCGGGGCCGCGGGCAACATGGCCCAGGTCCGCCAGCTGGCGGGCATGAAGGGCCTGGTGGCGAACCCCAAGGGTGAGTACATCCCGCGCCCGATCAAGTCCAACTTCCGTGAGGGCCTGTCGGTGCTGGAGTACTTCATCTCCACGCACGGAACCCGTAAGGGTCTGGCGGACACCGCGCTGCGGACCGCCGACTCGGGTTACCTCACCCGGCGGCTGGTGGACGTATCGCAGGACGTCATCGTCCGCGAGGTGGACTGCGGCACCGAGCGCAGCATCACCATGGACGTCACCGAGGACGACGGTGCGGGCGGTCGCATCGCCCACCGCTACCTGCGGACCAGCGTGTACGCGCGCTGCTCGCAGGAGGAGGTCAAGGATGCCGACGGCAACGTGCTGGTCGAGAAGGGCGGCGACCTCGGAGACCCGGCCCTGGCCAGGTTGGTCGAGGCCGGCGTCAAGACGATCAAGGTGCGGAGCGCGCTGACCTGCGCGTCCGCCAGCGGGATCTGCGCGATGTGCTACGGCCGCTCGATGGCCACCGGCCAGCTGGTCGACGCCGGCGAGGCCGTCGGCATCGTGGCCGCGCAGTCCATCGGCGAGCCCGGTACGCAGCTGACGATGCGTACCTTCCACGTCGGTGGTGTTGCCGGAGACGACATCACGACCGGTCTGCCCCGTGTCCAGGAGCTGTTCGAGGCCCGGGTACCCAAGGGCAAGGCGCCGATCGCGGACGTCGACGGGCGGATCCAGATCGAGGACGGCGAGAAGTTCTGGAAGATCACCCTCATCCCGGACGACGGGGGCGAGGAGATCGTCTACGAGAAGCTGTCCAAGCGTCAGTGGCTGGCGATGACCGTGGTCGACGGCGAGGAGCGTCCGCTCGCCGACGGCGACCACGTGACGGTCGGTCAGCTGCTGCTGGAGGGGACCGCCGACCCGCACGAGGTGCTCCGGGTCATGGGGCCGCGCGAGGTGCAGCTGCACCTGGTGCGTGAGGTGCAGAAGGTGTACCGCACGCAGAGCGTGGACATCCACGACAAGCACGTCGAGGTGATCGTCCGGCAGATGCTGCGCCGGGTGACCGTCATCGACTCCGGCTCGACCGAGTTCCTGCCCGGCTCTCTGGCCGAGCGGGCCGACTTCGAGACGGTCAACCGGCGTGTGGTTGCCGAGGGTGGCGAGGCGGCCTCCGGCCGTCCGGTGCTCATGGGTATCACCAAGGCGTCGCTGGCCACCGAGTCCTGGCTGTCGGCGGCGTCGTTCCAGGAGACGACCCGGATCCTCACCGATGCGGCGATCAACGGAAAGCGCGACCAGCTGGTCGGGCTGAAGGAGAACGTCATCATCGGCAAGCTGATCCCGGCGGGCACCGGCATCAACCGGTACCGCAACATCGAGGTCCAGCCCACCGAGGAGGCCCGCGCGGCCGCCTACGCCCTGCCGAACTACGACGACGGGTACTACGCACCCGACATGTTCGGCAGCGGTACCGGTGCCGCTGTGCCGCTCGACGACTACGACTTCGGCCGCGACTACCGCTGAAGTGAGCGGTAGCCAGGTGGGCTGACGGGCCCACCGGCCGAGTTGCGATCCCGGAGCCGGGGTCGGACACCACCCTCCCGCGGTGGTGCCCGGCCCCGGCTCCCTCGCGAGCGGAATGCCCGTAGGGTGCGGGGGTGCCCGCCGAGCGTCTGCCGCATGCGCTGCGTGATCACGAACGGTTCCTCGCCGCCCTGGGTGGGCGGCGGCCGGCCGTGTTCCTCGACTACGACGGGGTGTTGAGCCCCATCGTGGAGCGTCCCGAGGATGCCGTGATGACCCCGGAGATGCGCGACGTCGTGGCCGCGCTGGCGACCCGCTGCCCGGTCTGTGTGGTCAGCGGCCGCGACCGCCCGGTGGTCCAGCGGCTCATGGGGCTGGACGGCCTGGTGGTGGCGGGCAGCCACGGGTTCGACATCTGGCATCCCGAGCGGGGCACCCTGGTGCACGAGGCGGCGTCCGGCTACGAGGACCTGGTCGACGAGATCACCGAGCACGTCGTCGGCGCGGTCGGCGGCCTCGACGGTGTGGAGGTGGAGAAGAAGCGGGCCTCCGTCGCGGTGCACTACCGCCGGGCCGCCCCGGCCGATCGTGACCGGGTGACCGACCTGGTCGAGCGGCTGCTGGCGCAGCGGCCGGACGAGCTGAAGGTCACCCCGGGCAAGATGGTCTACGAGGTGCAGCCGAAGTTGGACTGGCACAAGGGGGCGGCGGTCCGCTACCTGCTCGACGCCCTAGAGCTCACCGGGGACGACGTGGTGCCGCTCTACCTCGGCGACGACGTCACCGACGAGGACGCCTTCCGGGCACTGAACGGGCTCGGTGTCGCGGTGTACGTCGGTGACCAGGAGGAGCTGGAGCGGGGGACCGCGGCCGACTTCGTCCTCGATTCCGTCGACGAGGTCCGGGAGCTGCTCGACACCCTCGCCCGCTGATCAGCCCGTTGAGCCTCCCGCTGAGCCGCGGCAACTCGTAACTCAGCTGTACCGAGCCGCATCGAGCCGGAGCCACGCGGAAGTGGCACGCTTGGGCCATGGATTTCGACGGGGCCATCTTCGATGTCGACGGCGTGCTGGTCGACTCTCCGCACGAGCAGGCCTGGCGCGATGCGCTGCGCGAGCTGATGGAGGGACCGTGGTCGGAGATCGCCGACAAGACCTCCTGGGGACCGGACAAGTTCACCTCGCACGTGTACCAGGAGAGGTTGGCCGGCCGGCCGCGCATGGACGGGGCCCGTGCGGCACTCGAGTACTTCGAGGTGCCCGATGCCGAGAGACGCGCGACCGAGTACGCCGACCACAAGCAGGACATGGTCGTCCGGCTCATCGAGGCGGGAGAGTTCACCGCCTTCGATGACGCGCTGCGGTTCGTGCTCGCGGTCAAGCACGCCGGGATCCGCACCGCGGCCGCGAGTTCGTCGAAGAACGCCGGCCTGCTGCTGGGCAAGATCAGGCTCGACGAGTTCGCCGAGCGCACCGGCCTGCAGTCCGAGCTGATCCACCCGGGTCTGACGCTGCGCGACGTCTTCGACGCGGACACCTCCGGCAGGGAGTTCGAGCACGGCAAGCCGGCGCCGGACATCTTCCTGGCCGCGGCGGACGAGCTCGGCGCCGGCCCGGCGGCCTGCTTCGTCGTCGAGGACGCCCCCAGCGGGGTCAAGGCGGCCAAGGCCGGTGGGATGTGGGCGATCGGGGTGGCCCGGGCCGGCGATGAGGCGTTGCTCGCCGCCGAGCGGGCCGATCTTGTGGTGGACTCCCTCGACGACGTGGAGCTCGGCGCACTGAGCAGCGGCGAGCTGCGGCGCAGGAGCCGGTAGCCTCCCTCGCCACGACCGACAGGCGCTCCGCGGCCGCCGATCACAGCAGAGCCGGTGAACGCACCGCGGACGCTGATACCGGCGAGCGCCGGGATGGGCCCGTTCGGCCACTCAGGTCGCCTACGGACGAGTGGGTGAACGTGTCCTACGCGCCCGTCACCCCGTGTGATGGGTATCTCATGTACTCGTCGGCGCGTCGCCGGGTGGCTTGGCCGGGTCGGTTCGTACCGTTCTGGCCCGCGAGCCGGGCATCCGCGCTCGACCGGCGGTACGGGTGGCCCGGCAGCGGGATCTGACGGCCGTCGACAAGTCTCTGTCCAGGCGAAACGTAGCGATCGAGGCCGGCCGAAGCGAGATTCGAAGCTCGGCCCGGGCGCCTCACCGAGGGAGTGCTTGCGGAGATCCGACCGATCGGGCACCCTGGATAGAGGGTCGTGAAGCGCCTGGATGGCGCCCATCTCGGCCACAGTCCGACCCGTTTTGACCCCCTCGAAACGGGCCGGGTATCCTTTGTCGTAGTGCCCGGCCATGTCGGGTCACTCCGCGTGCTCGTCGCCGCGTCTCTCGCCCCACTGGCGAGCGGACCAGTGCGAAACGCGGGTCACTCCGGAACGTGGCATGCCAGGCCCGCATGGGCCGGTTGCGGCAGGTTCCGAAGACGACACGCCCGACCTCGGGGGACGGAAGTCTCCCGGCGAGGACGCCAGCTCCATCGGCGCCACCGCACCACGACTACATGTAAGCAGTAAAGCCGCCGACGGGAAGAAGTAGCCGGTCCATGCCCACGATCCAGCAGCTGGTCCGCAAGGGCCGCGAGGACAAGGTCGCCAAGACCAAGACTGCCGCGCTGAAGGAAAGCCCCCAGCGCCGCGGTGTCTGCACGCGCGTGTACACCACCACGCCGAAGAAGCCGAACTCCGCGCTGCGCAAGGTCGCCCGGGTCCGGCTGAGCAGCCAGATCGAGGTGACCGCCTACATCCCCGGTGAGGGCCACAACCTGCAGGAGCACTCCATCGTGCTCGTCCGCGGCGGCCGGGTGAAGGACCTCCCCGGTGTCCGTTACAAGATCATTCGTGGATCGCTGGACACCCAGGGTGTCCGCAACCGCAAGCAGGCTCGCAGTAAGTACGGCGCGAAGAAGGAGAAGAGCTGATGCCTCGCAAGGGCCCCGCTCCGAAGCGTCCGCTGGTCTCCGACCCGGTGTACAGCTCACCGTTGGTCACCCAGTTGGTCAACAAGGTGCTCGTCGACGGCAAGAAGTCGATCGCCGAGCGCATCGTCTACGCCGCCATGGAGGGCTGCCGGGAGAAGACCGGCACCGACCCGGTGGTCACCCTCAAGCGCGCGCTGGACAACGTGAAGCCCGCTCTGGAGGTGCGCAGCCGTCGAGTCGGTGGCGCCACCTACCAGGTGCCGGTCGAGGTCCGTCCGGTCCGCCAGACCACTCTCGGTCTTCGCTGGCTGGTCACCTTCGCCAAGCAGCGTCGTGAGAAGACCATGGTCGAGCGGCTCATGAACGAGCTGCTGGACGCGAGCAACGGCCTGGGTGCCGCGGTCAAGCGCCGCGAGGACATCCACAAGATGGCCGAGTCGAACAAGGCGTTCGCGCACTACCGGTGGTGACGGGCCGACCGTCCGTCCACCACCGTCCAACCCATAACCCGCCCACCACGCGAGAGGGGGGAGTACGACCATGGCTCAAGATGTGCTGACAGACCTCAGCCGAGTACGGAACATCGGCATCATGGCCCACATCGACGCCGGCAAGACCACCACCACCGAGCGGATCCTGTACTACACCGGGATCAACTACAAGATCGGTGAGGTCCACGACGGCGCGGCCACGATGGACTGGATGGAGGAGGAGCAGAAGCGCGGAATCACGATCACGTCCGCCGCTACGACCTGCTTCTGGAAAGACCACCAGATCAACATCATCGACACCCCCGGCCACGTCGACTTCACCGTCGAGGTGGAGCGGAACCTGCGGGTGCTCGACGGCGCGGTCGCGGTGTTCGACGGCAAGGAAGGTGTTGAGCCCCAGTCCGAGCAGGTCTGGCGGCAGGCCACCAAGTACGACGTCCCGCGGATCTGCTTCGTCAACAAGATGGACAAGCTCGGCGCGGACTTCTACTACACGGTGCGCACCATCTCCGAGCGCCTCGGCGCCACGCCGCTGCCCATCCAGCTGCCGATCGGCTCCGAGAGCGACTTCACCGGTGTCGTCGACCTGGTGCAGATGCGCGCGCTGACCTGGCGCGGCGAGGTCGCCATCGGCGAGGACTACACCGTCGAGGAGATCCCGGCCGACCTGGTCGACAAGGCCGCGGAGTACCGGGAGAAGCTGCTCGAGGCCGTCGCCGAGACCGACGACGAGTTGATGGAGCGCTACCTCAGTGGCGAGGAGCTCTCCGTCGAGGAGATCAAGCTCGGCATCCGCAAGATCGTGAACGAGCGGATCGCCTACCCCGTCCTGTGCGGCTCGGCGTTCAAGAACAAGGGCGTACAGCCCATGCTCGACGCCGTGATCGACTACCTGCCGGCGCCGTTCGACCTGCCCCCGGTGGAGGGTCTGCTGCCCGACGGTGAGACCCCGGCCTTCCGTAAGCCCACCAAGGAAGAGCCGTTCTCCGCGCTCGCGTTCAAGATCGCGGTGCACCCGTTCTTCGGCAAGCTGACCTACATCCGGGTGTACTCGGGTCGGGTCCCCGCCGGAGCGCAGCTCATCAACTCCACCAAGGAGCGCAAGGAGCGCATCGGGAAGATCTTCCAGATGCACGCCAACAAGGAGAACCCGGTAGACGAGGCCCTGGTGGGTCACATCTACGCGGTGATCGGTCTCAAGGAGACCACCACCGGGGACACCCTGTGCGACCCGCAGCACCCGATCGTGCTGGAGTCGATGACCTTCCCTGAGCCGGTCATCTCGGTGGCTATCGAGCCGAAGACCAAGGCCGACCAGGAGAAGCTCGGCACCGCGATCCAGAAGCTCGCCGAGGAGGACCCGACGTTCCGGGTCAACCAGGACGACGAGACCGGCCAGACCATCATCCAGGGAATGGGTGAGCTGCACCTCGAGGTGCTGGTCAACCGCATGAAGTCCGACTTCAAGGTCGAGGCGAACATCGGCAAGCCGCAGGTGGCGTACCGCGAGACCATCACCAAGACGGTCGAGAAGTACACCTACGTGCACAAGAAGCAGACCGGTGGTTCGGGTCAGTTCGCAAAGGTGATCATCACCCTCGAGCCGTTGAGCACCGGAGACGGCGCGCTCTACGAGTTCGAGAGCAAGGTCACCGGTGGCCGGATCCCCAAGGAGTACATCCCTTCGGTGGATGCCGGTGCCCAGGACGCCATGCAGTACGGCGTGCTGGCGGGCTACCCGCTGGTCGGCATCAAGCTCACCCTGATCGACGGTGCCTACCACGAGGTGGACTCGTCTGAGATGGCGTTCAAGGTCGCCGGCTCGATCGCGCTCAAGGAAGCGGCCCGCAAGGCCGGTCCGGCGCTGCTCGAGCCGATGATGGCGGTCGAGGTCACCACGCCCGAGGACTACATGGGCGATGTGATCGGCGACCTCAACTCCCGCCGCGGCCAGATTCAGGCCATGGAGGAGAGGGCGGGTGGTCGCATCGTGAAGGCGATGGTCCCGCTGTCCGAGATGTTCGGTTACGTGGGCGACCTCCGGTCGCGCACCCAGGGCCGGGCGAACTACTCGATGGTCTTCGACTCCTACGCGGAGGTTCCGGCCAACGTGGCCAAGGAGATCATCGCGAAGGCAACGGGCGAGTGAGCATCGTAGCGAGCGCAAGCGAGCGAGGAGCGGAGCGAGCCCGGGGCCGAGCAATCGGCTCCGCGAAGGCAACGGGCGAGTAGTAGTCCAGCAGTAACAGCTAGGCCAAGCGCGAAGGGGCCGGGCCGGGAGAGTAGCGTCCCGACCCGCCCTTAAGAAAGACCAAAGACCTGCCGTCAGCACGGCGGACAACGAAGCTCTCAAGTCCAGGAGGATCCTGCAGTGGCGAAGGCGAAGTTCGAGCGGACCAAGCCGCACGTCAACATCGGCACCATTGGTCACATCGACCACGGCAAGACCACGCTGACGGCGGCAATCACCAAGGTTCTGCACGACAAGTACCCCAACCTCAACGAGGCCAGCGCGTTCGACCAGATCGACAAGGCCCCGGAAGAGCGGCAGCGCGGTATCACGATCTCCATCGCGCACGTCGAGTACCAGACCGAGAAGCGGCACTACGCGCACGTCGACTGCCCCGGGCACGCCGACTACATCAAGAACATGATCACCGGTGCGGCGCAGATGGACGGCGCCATCCTGGTGGTCGCGGCCACCGACGGCCCGATGCCGCAGACCCGCGAGCACGTGCTGCTGGCCCGCCAGGTCGGCGTTCCCTACATCGTCGTCGCGCTGAACAAGGCCGACATGGTCGACGATGAGGAGATCATGGAGCTCGTCGAGCTGGAGGTCCGCGAGCTGCTCAGCTCGCAGGAGTTCCCGGGCGACGACCTGCCGATCGTGCGTGTCTCGGCGCTGAAGGCGCTCGAGGGCGACGCGGAGTGGTCGAAGAACATCCTCGAGCTGATGGACGCGGTGGACGAGAACGTCCCCGAGCCCGTCCGTGACATCGAGAAGCCCTTCCTGATGCCGGTCGAGGACGTCTTCACGATCACCGGTCGTGGAACCGTCGTCACCGGCCGCGTCGAGCGCGGCATCGTCAAGGTGAACGAGGAGGTGGAGATCGTCGGCATCCGCGAGAAGTCGATGAAGACCACCGCCACGGGCATCGAGATGTTCCGCAAGCTGCTCGACGAGGGTCGCGCCGGTGACAACGTGGGCCTGCTGGTCCGCGGTATCAAGCGCGAGGAGGTGGAGCGCGGCATGGTGATCGTGAAGCCGGGCACCACCACCCCGCACACCGACTTCGAGGCCGAGGTCTACATCCTGGCCAAGGACGAGGGTGGACGGCACACGCCGTTCTTCAACAACTACCGGCCGCAGTTCTACTTCCGCACCACCGACGTGACCGGCGTCGTGACCCTGCCCAGCGGGACCGAGATGGTCATGCCGGGCGACAACACCTCGATGACGGTGCAGCTGATCCAGCCCATCGCCATGGAGGAGACGCTGCGGTTCGCCATCCGTGAGGGTGGGCGTACCGTCGGCGCCGGCCGGGTCACCAAGATTATCAAGTAGTACCCGGTCCCGGCCTGGCCCAGCCAGGTCGGGACCCCCCGGTTTGGGGCGCCGCACACCGGTGTGGCATCCTTGACAGGTTGCTCGTTGGGGCCGATCGGCACTGAGTTCGAACCACCTGCCGATCGGCCCCACCATGAGCGGTCCGCTGCGAGTGGTCGGAAGTACACGACCCGGCGCGGTGGGCCCGCAAGCCCCTCCCAGTTCCACGAGGCCAGGGCGACAGTATGTGCCCAGAGCGCGACACGCCCGACCTCGTGTACCGGAGAGACCAGCAAGGACAGCGCTGAGACCAAGAGTCAGCGTTGCGACAGTGCCAGTCAGACCAGCAAGCCAAGACACGTAGTGGCAAGCAGCGGCAGGAAGAAGAGGACGGCCTACCACATGGCGGGACAGAAGATCCGCATCAGGCTCAAGGCCTATGACCACGAGGCGATCGACGCATCCGCTCGAAAGATTGTCGAGACGGTCACGCGTACCGGCGCCCGTGTCGTGGGCCCTGTGCCGCTGCCGACCGAGAAGAACATCTACTGCGTCATCCGCTCGCCGCACAAGTACAAGGACTCGCGCGAGCACTTCGAGATGCGCACTCACAAGCGGCTGATCGACATCCTCGACCCGACACCGAAGACGGTCGACGCGCTCATGCGCATCGACCTGCCTGCTTCGGTCGACGTGAATATTCAGTAAGGGCGCCGAGACGATGACTAGCTCAATTCCGACGACGGAGAAGAAGGTGACCGGCATCCTGGGCACCAAGCTCGGGATGACGCAGGTGTTCGACGAGAACAACCGCGTCGTGCCGGTGACCGTGGTGCGTGCCGGGCCCTGTGTCGTGACGCAGATCCGCACCGTGGAGAACGACGGCTACTCGGCCGTGCAGTTGGCCTACGGCGCGATCGACCCGCGCAAGGTGAACAAGCCGGAGACCGGCCACTTCAACAAGGCCGGCAGCACCCCGCGGCGCCACCTGGTGGAGCTGCGCACCGCCGACGCGGGCGACTACCAGCTCGGCCAGGAGGTGACGGCAGGAGTGTTCGAGGCCGGCACCGTGGTCGACGTGGTCGGCACCAGCAAGGGCAAGGGCACCGCGGGCGTCATGAAGCGCCACGGCTTCCACGGCCTCGGCGCCAGCCACGGTGTCCAGCGCAAGCACCGCTCGCCCGGCTCGATCGGCGGCTGTGCCACACCCGGACGCGTGTTCAAGGGCCTGAAGATGGCCGGCCGCATGGGCAACGAGCGCGTGACGACCCAGAACCTGAAGGTGCACCGTGTCGACGCCGACACCAACCTGATCCTGATCAAGGGTGCGGTGCCCGGTCCCAAGGGTGGCCTGGTGTTGGTCAAGGGCGCCGCGAAGGTGGGTGGCTGACCATGACGACCAGTGTCGATGTCCGTAAGCCCGACGGTGGTGTCGACGGTTCCGTCGACCTGCCCGCCGAGGTCTTCGACGTTGCCGAGAACAAGGCCCTGATGCACCAGGTGGTGGTGGCCCAGCTGGCCGCCGCTCGCCAGGGCACCCACAAGGCCAAGACCAGGGCCGAGGTTCGCGGCGGTGGCCGCAAGCCCTACCGGCAGAAGGGCACCGGTCGCGCCCGCCAGGGCTCGACCCGCGCGCCGCAGTTCGCCGGTGGTGGCGTGGTGCACGGCCCCGTGCCGCGTGACTACGCGCAGAAGACCCCCAAGAAGATGAAGCAGGCCGCCCTGCGCGGCGCGCTCTCGGATCGGGCCCGCAACGGCCGGGTCCACGTGATCTCGGAGATCGTCACGGGCGACACGCCCTCGACCAAGGCGGCCAAGGCCGCGATCGCCGCGCTGAGCGAGAACCCCAGGGTCCTCGTGGTCATCGGCCGCGACGACGAGATCGGGTGGCGCAGCCTGCGCAACCTGGAGAACCTGCACCTGATCGCGCCCGACCAGCTGAACACCTACGACGTGCTGGTCAACGACGACGTGGTGTTCACCTCGGCGGCGCTGGACGCGTTCCTCGCCGGCCCCGCCCGCGGTAAGAGCGCCAGGGCCAGTGCCCGCTCCAGCGAGGCTGCGGCGACCGGGTCTGATGCGGAGGAGAGCAAGTGATCCCCGACCCGCGCGATGTCCTGATCGCACCGGTGGTCTCGGAGAAGAGCTACGGCCTGCTCGAGCAGCGCCAGTACACCTTCCTGGTGCCGCCCAACGCGAACAAGACCCAGATCAAGATCGCTGTCGAGAAGGTCTTCAAGGTCCGGGTGGAGAGCGTGAACACGCTCAACCGCCAGGGCAAGCGCAAGCGCAGCAAGCATGGGTACGGAAAGCGCAAGGACACCAAGCGCGCGATCGTGACGCTCACCGAGGAGAGCAGTCCGATCGAGATCTTCGGCGGACCTTCGAGCTGAGGGAGGAGTAACAATGGGCATCCGTAAATACAAGCCGACCACACCGGGCCGGCGTGGTTCCAGCGTCTCCGACTTCGCCGAGATCACCCGGGACCACCCGGAGAAGTCGCTGATCCGTCCGCTTCACGGGCGGGGTGGGCGTAACGCACACGGCAAGATCACCACCCGGCACAAGGGTGGCGGCCACAAGCGTGCGTACCGCCTCATCGACTTCCGGCGGGCCGACAAGGACGGTGTGCCGGCCAAGGTCGCGCACATCGAGTACGACCCGAACCGCACCAGCCGGATCGCACTGCTGCACTACGCCGACGGCGAGAAGCGCTACATCATCGCCCCGGAGAAGCTCAAGCAGGGCGACGTGGTGGAGAGCGGCGCGAAGGCCGACATCAAGGTCGGGAACAACCTTCCGCTGCGCAACATCCCGACGGGCACCGTGATCCACGCGATCGAGCTGCGGCCCGGTGGCGGGGCGAAGATGGCCCGCTCGGCCGGCGCGAAGGTGCAGCTGGTCGCCAAGGACGGCCCGTACGGACAGCTCCGGCTGCCCTCGGGCGAGATCCGCAACGTCGACGTCCGCTGCCGCGCGACGATCGGCGAGGTCGGCAACTCCGAGCACTCGAACATCAACTGGGGCAAGGCCGGCCGGATGCGGTGGAAGGGCAAGCGCCCGACCGTCCGAGGTGTGGCGATGAACCCGGTCGACCACCCGCATGGTGGTGGTGAGGGCAAGACCTCCGGTGGTCGCCACCCGGTGAACCCGGCAGGTAAGCCCGAGGGCCGTACCCGCCGGCAGAAGCCGAGCGACAAGCTGATCGTCCGCCGCCGGAAGACCGGAAAGGGCCGGAAGTAATGCCGCGCAGCCTGAAGAAGGGCCCGTTCGTCGACGACCACCTGCTCAAGAAGGTGGACGTACTCAACGAGTCGGGCAAGAAGACCGTGATCAAGACCTGGTCCCGCCGGTCCACGATCATCCCCGACATGATCGGGCACACCATTGCGGTGCATGACGGCCGCAAGCACGTGCCGGTGTTCGTGTCGGAGTCGATGGTCGGGCACAAGCTGGGCGAGTTCGCCCCGACCCGCACGTTCCGGGGTCACATCAAGGACGACCGCAGGGCCCGTCGCCGCTAGCGGCGACGAATCCAAGAGCTGAAGAAGGCTGAGGAAGAGATGGCTGAAACCAGCCAGGACACCACCGGTGCCGCGAACGACGCGCCCGTGCGCGCCGTCGCGAAGGCCCGGCATGTCCGGATGAGCCCTCGGAAGGTGCGGCGTGTCGTCGATCTGGTGCGTGGGCAGCGGGCGCTCGACGCCCTCACGTTGCTGAAGTTCGACCCGCACGCGGCCAGCGAGCCGGTGTACAAGGTGATCGCCAGCGCGATCGCGAACGCCGAGCACAACCTGCAGCTCGACCGCGACAGCCTCGTGGTCGCCACCGCGTACGTCGACCAGGGCAAGACGCTGCCCCGGATCCGGCCGCGCGCGCAGGGACGGGCCTACCGGATCCGCAAGCGCACCAGTCACATCACCATCGAGCTCGAATCGCGGCCTGAACGCACGCAGCAGGCACGGACGCAGCGCGGCGCGAAGGGAAGGACCCGCTGATGGGTCAGAAGATCAATCCGCACGGCTTCCGGCTGGGCATCACCACGGACTGGAAGTCCCGGTGGTACGCGGACAAGCAGTATGCGGAGTACGTGAAGGAGGATGTGGCGATCCGCCGCATGCTCTCCAAGGGCATGGAGCGCGCCGGCATCTCCAAGGTCGAGATCGAGCGCACCCGGGACAGGGTTCGGGTGGACATCCACACCGCCCGTCCGGGCATCGTCATCGGCCGTCGTGGAGCCGAGGCTGACCGCATCCGCGGCAACCTCGAGAAGCTGTCCGGCAAGCAGGTCCAGCTGAACATCCTCGAGGTCAAGAACGCCGAGTCGGATGCGCAGCTCGTCGCCCAGGGTGTGGCCGAGCAGCTGTCCAACCGCGTGGCCTTCCGGCGCGCGATGCGTAAGGCGATTCAGACCGCCATGCGCTCGCCGCAGGTCAAGGGCATCCGGGTGCAGTGCTCGGGCCGCCTCGGTGGCGCCGAGATGTCGCGCTCGGAGTTCTACCGCGAGGGTCGCGTTCCGCTGCACACGCTGCGTGCCGACATCGACTACGGCCTGTTCGAGGCCCGCACGACCTTCGGCCGCATCGGCGTGAAGGTCTGGATCTACAAGGGTGACGTGGTCGGTGGACGTCGGGCGCACGACGCCGCCATCGCCGCGGCAGCCGATCCCCGCCAGCGCCGGGACCGCCCCACCAAGCGTCGTTCCGGCGCGTCGGGTACGACCGCCTCGGGTACCGAGGCCGGTCGGGCCGCCGCCGCGCAGTCGACCGGGGCTCCGGAGCAGCCGGCTTCGGCCGAGCCGACCGCCGCCGCGACCGCGCCTGGTTCGGAGGGCTGAGGCATGCTGATTCCACGCAAGGTCAAGCACCGTAAGCAGCACCACCCCGGCCGTAGCGGTATGGCCAAGGGCGGCACCCGGGTGACCTTCGGTGACTACGGCATCCAGGCGCTGGAGCCGGCTTACGTCACCAACCGGCAGATCGAGTCCGCTCGTATCGCCATCACCCGGCACATCCGCCGTGGCGGCAAGGTCTGGATCAACATCTTCCCGGACCGTCCGCTGACCAAGAAGCCCGCTGAGACCCGCATGGGTTCCGGCAAGGGCACGCCGGAGTTCTGGGTGGCAAACGTCAAGCCCGGTCGGGTCATGTTCGAGATGAGCTACCCGAACGAGCAGACGGCTCGCGAGGCACTGCGCCGCGCGATTCACAAGCTGCCGATGCGCTGCCGCATCGTGTCGCGGGAGGGTGAGTTCTGATGGCCGGTTCCGGAATCGGGACCTCCGCGTCCGAGCTGCGTGAGCTGACGAACGAAGAGCTCGTGTTGCGCCTGCGGGAGTCCAAGGAGGAGCTGTTCAACCTCCGCTTCCAGATGGCCACCGGGCAGCTGGACAACAACCGGCGGCTTCGTACCGTCCGGCACGACATCGCGCGGGTCTACACGGTCATGCGCGAACGCGAGCTGGGACTGTCGGCCGCACCGATTGAGGACGAGGGCGCCGCATGAGTGACGCGACCACCAGTGAGAAGGGGTCGGCCAAGACCCCGGCCACCGAGAAGCCGCGCGGTTTCCGCAAGATCCGCGAGGGTCTCGTGGTGTCGGACAAGATGGACAAGACGATCGTCGTATTGGTCGAGGACCGGGTCAAGCACCCCCGCTACAGCAAGGTCATCCGCCGGACCAACAAGGTCAAGGCGCATGACGAGGGCAATACCGCTGGCGTCGGTGACCGCGTCCAGCTGATGGAGACCCGCCCGTTGTCAGCGACCAAGCGCTGGCGGCTCGTGGAGATCCTCGAGAAGGCGAAGTAGGAGAGCCGACGTGATCCAGCAGGAGTCGCGACTGCGTGTCGCCGACAACACCGGTGCCAAGGAGATCCTGTGCATCCGGGTCCTCGGAGGTTCGGGGCGGCGGTACGCAGCGATCGGTGACATCATCGTCGCCGCGGTAAAGGACGCCATCCCCGGCGCCGGCGTGAAGCGTGGCGACGTGGTGAAGGCAGTCATCGTGCGTACGCGCAAGGAGAAGCGTCGGCCCGACGGCTCCTACATCAAGTTCGACGAGAACGCCGCCGTGCTGATCAAGCCGGACGGTGAGCCCCGTGGGACCCGCATCTTCGGTCCCGTCGGGCGTGAGCTGCGCGACAAGAAGTTCATGCGGATCATCTCGCTCGCGCCGGAGGTTTTGTAGTCGTGAAGATCAAGAAGGGCGACACCGTAGTGGTGATCGCCGGCAAGGACAAGGGCGCGAAGGGCAAGGTCATCCAGGCCTACCCCGCTCGTGACCGCGTGCTGGTCGAGGGAGTGAACCGGATCAAGAAGCACACCCGGATCACCACCACCCAGCGCGGTGCCCAGTCCGGCGGCATCGTCACGCAGGAAGCGGCCATCCACATCTCCAACGTGATGGTCGTGGACGGCGACGGCAAGCCCACCCGGGTCGGGAAGAAAGAGGTCAAGGGCGAGGACGGCAAGACCCGTCGCGTCCGGATCTCCCGGAGCACCGGAGAGGAGCTGTAACGGTGACCACCACCGAGAAGGCCCTGCCCCGGCTCAAGGCCCGCTACCGCGAGGAGATCGCGGACGCGCTGAAGGAGAAGTTCTCCTACGGCAACGCGATGCAGATCCCCGGCATCACCAAGGTCGTGGTGAACATGGGCGTCGGCGACGCCGCCCGTGACTCGAAGCTGATCGACGGCGCCGTCCGCGACCTGGCCATCATCACCGGCCAGCGTCCCGAGGTCCGCAAGGCGACCAAGTCGATCGCTCAGTTCAAGCTGCGCGAGGGAATGCCGATCGGGGCCCGCGTCACGCTTCGCGGCGACCGGATGTGGGAGTTCCTGGACCGGCTGCTGACGATCGCGCTGCCCCGTATCCGGGACTTCCGCGGTCTGTCGCCGACACAGTTCGACGGCAACGGGAACTACACGTTCGGCCTGTCCGAGCAGTCGATGTTCCACGAGATCGACCCGGACTCGATCGACAGGCCGCGAGGCATGGACATCACGGTCGTGACGACCGCCGACACCAACGAGGAAGGCCGGGAGCTGCTGAAGCTGCTGGGCTTCCCCTTCAAGGAGAGCTGACGCGATGGCCAAGAAAGGGCTCGTGATCAAGGCCGCGCGCAAGCCGAAGTTCGCGGTGCGCGGATACACCCGTTGCCAGCGGTGCGGGCGCGCGCGTGCGGTCCTGCGCAAGTTCGGGCTGTGCCGCATCTGCGTGCGGGAGATGGCCCACCGGGGCGAGCTGCCCGGAGTATCGAAGTCCTCGTGGTGATCCACGACCACCACCGCAGCGATGCGAGTAGAACACCGAAGGCCCTCCGGGGAACCGCGGTGAGAAAGGTGACAGCGTCACCATGACGATGACCGACCCGATCGCAGACATGCTGACCCGTCTGCGCAACGCGAACTCCGCGTACCACGACCAGGTCGTGATGCCGCACTCCAAGCTCAAGGTGGCGATCGCGGAGATCCTCAAGCGCGAGGGATACATCGCGTCCTACAACACCGAGCAGGCCGAGGTCGGCCGCTCCCTGGTGATCGACCTGAAGTACGGGCGCAACCGGGAGCGCAGCATCGCCGGCGTCCGGCGGGTGTCGAAGCCGGGTCTGCGGATCTACGCGAAGTCGACGAACCTGCCCAAGGTGCTCGGCGGCCTCGGCGTGGCGATCATCTCCACGTCCGGGGGACTGCTGACCGACCGGCAGGCGAGCATGAAGGGCGTGGGTGGGGAAGTCCTCGCCTACGTCTGGTAAAGGGGCTTCCACCATGTCACGAATTGGAAAGCTGCCGGTCACGGTGCCCAACGGCGTCGACGTCAGCATCGAAGGCCGTCAGGTCACCGTGAAGGGCCCCAAGGGCACCCTCTCGCACGTCGTCGCCGAGCCGATCTCCATCGGCCGCGACGATGACAACGGCTCGATCGTGGTCACCCGCCCGGACGACGAGCGGCGCAGTCGCGCCATGCACGGTCTGTCCCGCACGCTGGTGAACAACCTGATCATCGGCGTCACCGCCGGTTACGAGAAGAAGCTGGAGATCCACGGCGTCGGTTACCGCGTCGCGCTCAAGGGGTCCAACCTCGAGTTCGCGCTCGGTTACAGCCACTCCATCACGGTGGAGCCGCCCAGCGGAATCACCTTCGTGGTGGAGACGCCGACCCGGTTCTCCGTGCAGGGCATCGACAAGCAACTGGTGGGCGAAACCGCCGCGAACATCCGCAAGCTGCGTAAGCCCGAGCCCTACAAGGGCAAGGGCGTGCGCTACGCCGGCGAGAACGTCCGCCGCAAGGTCGGGAAGACGGGTAAGTGATGGCCACAGAGACCGGCACGAAGAAGAGGCTCGGCACCCGGGTTTCGGCTCGGCGTCGTGTGTCGCGCCTGCGGCGTCACGCCCGGCTACGGAAGAAGATCGCGGGCAACACGCAGCGTCCCCGCCTCGTGGTCAGCCGCAGCTCGCGGCACATGGTCGCGCAGCTGATCGACGACCTGGCGGGTCACACGCTGGCCTCGGCCTCGACCATGGAGGCCGACGTCCGGGCACTGGACGGGGACAAGAAGGCGCGCGCGGCCAAGGTCGGCGAGCTCCTCGCCGCCCGGGCCCGCGAGGCCGGTGTCACCTCGGCGGTGTTCGACCGCGGGGGCCACAACTACCACGGCCGTATCGCGGCGCTCGCTGACGCGGCGCGCGAGGGTGGTCTGGAGTTCTGATGAGCGTACTGATGAACCGGTCGGCGGCCGCCGGCCTCATGATGACGAAGGAAGGTAACGCCTGATGCCCGGAAGAGCACGGCGTGACGGCGGCCAGGGCGGTCCTGGCGGTCCCAGCAGCGGCGGCGACAACCGCGGTGGCGGTCGGGACCGGCGTGACGGTGGCCGCGGTGGGGCCCAGGAGAAGACCCAGTTCGTCGAGCGGCTGGTCACCATCAACCGGGTGGCCAAGGTCGTCAAGGGTGGTCGGCGCTTCAGCTTCACCGCCCTGATGATCGTCGGCGACGGCGACGGCATGGTCGGTGTCGGCTACGGCAAGGCCAAGGAGGTGCCGGCCGCGATCGCCAAGGGCGTCGAGGAGGCGAAGAAGAACTTCTTCCGCGTCCCTCGTATCGGCGGCACGATCGTGCACCGCGTCCAGGGTGAGGCGGCGGCCGGAGTGGTGCTGCTCATCCCGGCCAGCCCCGGTACCGGTGTCATCGCCGGTGGCCCGGTGCGCGCGGTCCTGGAGTGCGCCGGCATCCACGACATCCTGTCCAAGTCCCTGGGCAGCGACAACGCGATCAACGTCGTGCACGCGACGGTGGCCGCGCTCAAGAGCATCTCGCGTCCCGAAGAGGTCGCCGCTCGTCGCGGTCTGCCCCTCGAGGACGTTGCCCCGGCCGCCATGCTGCGGGCGCGGGCGGCGGCTGCCAGTGGGGCGGGTGCCTGATGGCTTCCCTGCGAGTCACCCAGATCAAGAGCACCATCGGAAGCAAGCAGAACCAGCGGGCCACCCTCGCCACGCTCGGGCTGCGCAAGATCCGGCAGTCCGTGGTTCGCGACGACACCCCGTCGGTCCGCGGCATGATCGCCACCGTGCGCCACCTGGTCACGGTGGAGGAGGTCGACAAGTCATGACCATCAAGATCCATCACCTGCGTCCGGCGCCGGGGTCCAAGACCGCGAAGACCCGCGTCGGCCGAGGCGAGGGCGGCAAGGGCGGCAAGACCGCCGGTCGCGGTACCAAGGGCACGAAGGCCCGTAAGACCGTGCCCGCCACCTTCGAGGGTGGTCAGATGCCGATCCACATGCGGCTGCCGAAGCTCAAGGGCTTCCGCAACCGGTTCCGCACCGAGTACCAGGTGGTGAACATCGGCGATCTGGCCCGCCTGTTCCCCAAGGGCGGCGAGATCGGCCCCGACGAGCTGGTCGCGGCCGGTGCGGTCCGCAAGAACGAGCTGGTCAAGGTGCTCGGCGACGGCGACCTCGGTTCGGTCAAGGTCACCGTGAGCGCGCACAAGTTCTCCGGCAGCGCGCGTGAGAAGATCACCGCCGCCGGTGGATCGGCCACTGAGCTCTAGCTCGTCCATCCAGCTTCAGCGCTGGTCACCCGGGTGGATTGCCGATCGCCCGGGTGGCTGCGTTGACGCCACTCCGGGCCTCGCCCGTGGTGTGCGTTACCCTCGGGTGTCAGCGTTGCCGGTGGCGTGTCCCCGGAATGTCGACCCCAGATCGGCGCCATCATCGGCGGCGAGACCGGTCCGATCTCTCGGCACCGGCCGCCGCCGCACTAGCGGGAGGACCCAGGAGTGCTGAGTGCGTTCCGGTCGGCGTTGGCTACGCCGGACCTCCGGAAGAAGATCCTCTTCACACTCGGGATCATCGCCGTGTACCGGCTCGGCGCCACGATGCCTTCGCCCGGGGTGTCCTACCCCAACGTGCAGGAGTGCATCCGTCAGGTCGAGGGCGGCGAGAACCAGAGCGTCTACGCTCTGATCAACCTGTTCAGCGGCGGTGCGCTGCTGCAGTTGTCGGTCTTCGCGCTGGGCATCATGCCCTACATCACCTCGAGCATCATCACGCAGCTGCTCACCGTGGTCATCCCGCGGTTCGAGCAGCTGAAGAAGGAAGGGCAGTCGGGTCAGAACAAGCTGACCCAGTACACCCGTTACCTGACCGTGGCGCTGGCGATCCTGCAGTCGACGGGCATCGTCGCGCTGGCCGACCGAGGCCAGCTGTTCGGCAACTGCGACAAGAAGGTCATCCCCGACGAGGGTGTCTACCCCCTCGCCGTCATCGTCATCACGATGACCGCGGGCACGTCGGTGATCATGTGGCTGGGTGAGCTCATCACCGAGCGGGGAATCGGCAACGGCATGTCCCTGCTGATCTTCACCTCGATCGCCGCCCGGATCCCCGCCGAGGGCGGCGCGATCCTGGGCAGCCAGGGTGTGCTGATCTTCAGCGGTGTCTGCCTCTTCGGGTTGGCCATCATCGCCAGCGTCGTGTTCATCGAACAGGGCCAGCGCCGAATACCGGTGCAGTACGCGAAGCGGATGGTCGGGCGCCGAATGTACGGCGGTACCTCGACGTACCTGCCGTTGAAGGTCAACCAGGCCGGCGTCATCCCGGTTATCTTCGGTTCGTCGCTGCTGTACCTGCCGGATCTGGTCGCCCGGCTCGCGGGCAACACCGGTGGACCGTTCCAGGCCTTCGTGCAGACCTACATCGTGAACCAGGCGAGTGCGGTGCACATCGCGCTGTACTTCGGTCTGATCGTGTTCTTCACGTACTTCTACGTGGGCATCACGTTCAACCCGGACGAGCGGGCCGACGAGATGAAGAAGTTCGGTGGCTTCATCCCCGGGCTGCGCCCCGGACGGCCGACGGCGGAGTACCTGAGTTTCGTACTCTCCCGCATCACGCTGCCGGGCTCGATGTACCTCGGCATCGTGGCGGTGCTGCCGAACTTCTTCCTCGGGATCACCCAGTCCGGAGGTAACCAGAACTTCCCGTTCGGGGGTACGGCCGTGCTGATCATGGTCGGGGTGGGTTTGGATACCGTGAAGCAGATTGAGAGCCAGCTCATGCAGCGAAACTACGAGGGTTTCCTTCGTTAGTGGGACGCTGGTTCTGAGGAGCTTTTGCGGTACACAGGTAGAGAGGTCGGTGTCTTCAGTGCGAGTGGTCCTGGTCGGTCCGCCGGGGGCGGGCAAGGGAACGCAGGCTGTACGGCTGGCCGAGAGCCTCGGAGTACCCCACATCTCCACGGGTGACCTCTTCAGGGAGAACCTCAAGCAGCGCACCGAGCTCGGACTGGCGGCGCAGCGGTTCATGGACGCCGGCGAGCTCGTCTCGGACGAGGTGACGGTCGGCATGGTGGCCCAGCGGCTCACCGAGGCCGACACCGAGAAGGGCTTCATCCTGGACGGCTTCCCCCGCACGGTCGCGCAGGCCGACTCGCTGGCGGAGATCCTGGCGAAGGACGACCACGAGCTCGACGCCGTGGTCGCGCTGGAGGTCCCGGAGGACGTTGTGGTGGCCCGGCTGCTCGGACGGGGTCGTGGTGACGACACCGAGGACGTCATCCGCCGCCGCCAGCAGGTGTACCGCGACGAGACCCACCCGCTGCTCGAGCACTACAAGAGCCGGCTGGTCACCGTGAACGCCGTCGGCGAGGTCGAGGAGATCACCGAGCGCGTGCTGGAAGCACTGCGCGCCCGTACCTGAGACGAGGGCTTCCGGGAGTGATGTGTGGTGGCACGCTGGACGGCCTCCGGGCCGGCCTGGCCCGCTGGCGGGGGCGCGAGATAGAGCGCCGTACGCCCGGCGAACTGGAGGCCATGCACGTGGCCGGGCAGCTGGTGGCGCGCGCGCTGGCGGCGATGACCGCCCAGGCGCGGCCGGGGATCAGCACCGCGGAGCTGAACGAGATCGCCGAGCAGGTGATCAGGGACGGCGGTGGCGTCCCGTCCTTCCTGGGCTACCACGGTTTCCCGGCGAGCATCTGCGCCTCGGTCAACGAGCAGATCGTGCACGGGATCCCATCGCCCGACCAGGTCTTGGCCGACGGTGACCTGATCTCGCTGGACTGCGGCGCGATCGTGGAGGGCTGGCACGGAGACGCCGCCGTCACGCTCGAGATAGGGACCGTGCCGGCGTCGGACACCGCCCTCTCACTGGCCTGCCGGAGCGCGCTGGAGGCCGGGATCGCCGCGGCGGTGCCCGGTAACCGCCTCTCCGACATCTCCCACGCCGTGCAGAGCGCCTGCGAGGCGGCGGCCGCACGCGACGGGGTGTCCTACGGGATCGTCGCCGAGTACGGCGGCCACGGCATCGGTACCGCGATGCACATGGACCCGTTCCTGCCGAACCTGGGTGCGCCCGGGCGTGGACCGCGGCTCCCGGTCGGCGGCGTGCTGGCGATCGAGCCGATGTTGACCGCGGGCACGGCCGAGACCCGGACCCTGGACGACGACTGGACAGTGGTCACCGCGGACGGGGCCAGGGCGGTGCACTGGGAACACTCGGTGGCGATCACCGAGGACGGTCCATGGGTGTTGACTGCCCCGGACGGGGGAGACCGAGGGTGACAGGCATCCCCTCCTAGATCAGCCCTTGACATGCACGTGGTTGACTGCTCACCGTGACTGCAATATCTGACGCTGAGCCGTCCCAGGCGGGCGGCACTACACGTGTAGGGGTGCCCCGGGAGGCCGGAGCCGGCGAGCGGCGGGTGGCACTCGTGCCCAAGATCGTCGAGCGTCTGGTCGGCAAGGGGCTCGAGGTGGTCGTGGAGTCCGGCGCCGGCCTCGGTGCGTTGCTGCCCGACGACCTGTACGTCGAGGCGGGCGCGCGGATCGGTGACCCGTGGGATGCCGACGTCGTGGTGAAGGTGGCTCCGCCGACCGAGGGCGAGATCGCGAAGCTCCGCCGGGGCGGCACCCTGATCGGGTTCCTGGACCCGCTGGCCCGGCCGGAGATCGTGAAGAGCCTGGACGGGGCCGGCGTGACGGCCTTCGCCATGGAGGCCATCCCGCGGATCTCCCGGGCACAGTCGATGGACGCGCTGTCCTCGCAGGCGAACGTGGCCGGCTACAAGGCGGTGCTGCTGGCCGCGGAGCGCTCCACCCGCTTCTTCCCGATGCTGACCACCGCCGCCGGCACGGTGAAGCCCGCGCAGGCGCTGATCCTGGGTGTCGGGGTGGCGGGGTTGCAGGCGCTGGCCACGGCCAAGCGTCTCGGGGCCCGCACCACCGGCTACGACGTGCGACCCGAGGTGGCCGACCAGGTCCGCTCGCTGGGCGCGCAGTGGCTGGACCTGGGTATCGAGGCGGTCGGTGAGGGCGGCTACGCCCGTGAGCTGACCGAGGAGGAGCGGGCCGAGCAGCAGAAGCGGCTCGAGGAGGCGATCACCGGGTTCGACATCGTGATCACCACCGCCAACGTGCCCGGGAGGAAGGCCCCCACCCTGGTGACCGCCGCGGCGGTGGCCGGGATGAAGGCCGGCAGCGTGGTCGTGGACATGGCCGGCGAGTCCGGCGGCAACTGCGAGCTCACCGAGCCGGGCGAGATCGTCGTCAAACACGACGTCACCATCGCCTCACCGTTGAACCTGCCGGCCACCATGCCGGAGCACTCCAGCGAGCTGTACTCCCGCAATGTCGCCTCGCTGCTGGAACTGATGCTCGACGACGAGGGTCGGCTGGCCCCCGACTACTCGGACGAGGTGCTGTTGAAGTCCCGCGTCGCGGGAGCGCCGGACGCGACCGGCTCGGCTGAGCCGGGCGCGGGAGCGCCGGCTGCGGGAGCGCCCGGCGCGGGCGCGACCGGCTCGGCTGAAGCGGCACCGTCGACCGGAGGGGAAGCCTGATGGATACCGGACTTCTGTCCAATCTGGCGATCCTGGTTCTGGCCGGGTTCGTCGGTTTCTCGGTGATCTCCAAGGTCCCGAACACGCTGCACACGCCCCTGATGTCGGGCACCAACGCCATCCACGGCATCGTCGTGCTCGGCGGCATCGTGGTGCTGGTGCACGGCGGCTCGGACCTCGGGGTCTTCTCCAAGATCCTGCTGGTGGTCGCGGTCGCGTTCGGCACCATCAACGTCGTCGGCGGGTTCCTGGTCACCGACCGCATGCTCGGCATGTTCAAGGGCGGCCCGACCAAGCCCGCCGTCAAGAGCGGAGAGAAGTCGTGACCTCCCTGATCGCCGTGCTCTACATCGTGGCGTTCGCCTTGTTCATCTACGGCCTGATGGGATTGACCGGGCCGAAGACCGCCGTCCGGGGCAACTGGATCGCCGCGGTCGGCATGGGCATCGCGGTCGTGGCCACGCTGCTGGTGCCGAACGTCCCGAACTGGCCGCTGATCCTGCTCGGCATCGGCA